>JAESFT010000169.1_pt1 | contig 75603 bp, 66 predicted proteins | sample 9269451 | NCBI WGS metagenome assembly JAESFT01 (sample SAMN14502557, study PRJNA617106) | algae metagenome | isolation source: Scytonema hyalinum WJT4-NPBG1 and co-occurring heterotrophs from well... | place: USA: Mojave Desert, Joshua Tree National Park, California | collected 2006-05-25 | reverse complement strand
GAGTTCGATCGCCTCTATGACTTTTTGGCGCAGGTCGTAGCTGTAGGGTTTGGGCATGACAGAAATGGGAGCAAAAGTGGAAGGACTTTTCTATTCTATGTCCTAACCTTGATGGCGACAGCTATACATACCATGACCGTTTAGCGAGCGATCGCCACCTAAGGAGCGATCTTGCCTACCCCTTAAAATAAAACTCACCTTAGGTTATGAGATTTTGCTGAGAAATTTGTAAAAATTTTCTCGCCTAAATATCAGCTTTCTTAAGTGAACTCCTTAGCAAAGCATCATTATGCGACTAATGACTCAAGCAACAATTAAATTGTTGCTTGATTGCATTAAGAGAGTATCACTATGAAATTGAGACAAAAGATATTGTTGAGTCTAGCTTCTCTTGTGGTAGTGAGTTGTGCAGCAGTTCCTAAGAATCAGATGGCTGCTGCTACACCGTCAACTCAGACACAATCTTCAACCCAGTCGAAGCAAAAGGAACAAACAACTGTTAAATCTGGCACCTTTGTTTCTGGAGAACATAACACCCAAGGAACTGCTCGCATTGTGACCAGAAATGGTAAATCCTTTGTGGAACTGGGTTCTGATTTTAAGACCTCGAATCTTGGACCCGATTTGGTCGTCATTTTGCATCAATCCAAAAATGTCATTAATACTACCAAACCACCTGCTTATCCTTTAAAAAAGGGAGATTACGTAATTCTTGCGCCTCTACAAAAATTTAGTGGTACTCAGAGTTATTCAATTCCTAGTAGTGTCAATTTAGCAAAATACCAATCTGCTGTTATCTGGTGTCGCAAATTCAATGCAACCTTTGGGGCTGCAACATTGAACAGTTAGTTAACAGTTTGAGATCTAACTCCAGTCGATTGCGTTAATAATTACAACTAGACAGGAAACAATAGTGCTGGAAAGTCTGGGAAGAATTCAGAATCCATTACTCAGAAGTGTGACAGCAGCAGCTACAGTTTGCTCTGCAGTTACCCTAGCTGCTGCTGTAGCCATTGGTGTAACAAATCCCAAAGATAAATCTGCTTATCAGTTTGGTGTGTATTCTGCGCTATTTGGGACGGGATGCGGTGCAGTCTTTGGTTTAGTTCATACTAGCAAAGCAAGTCAACAACAATCTGCTCAAGACCTTAATATTAAGCGTTCCTCTCAAACAACAAACAGCAAGATCTGGCAGGATTGGCGTAACTTTGTGGTGGTTCGCAAGGTAAAAGAAAGTGAGGAAATCACTTCGTTTTATTTGAAACCTGAGGATAACGGGGAAATTCCTAACTTTCAACCGGGTCAATTCTTAACTATCAAGCTGGATATCCCAGGACAAAGTAAGGCTGTCATTCGCACGTACTCACTTTCAGATTACACCAATTCGTGTGAATACTATCGCCTATCCATTAAACGAGAAACCACTCCTAGCGGGTTAGATGTACCTGCTGGTATTGCATCTAACTTTATGCACGATTTTGTCAATGAAGGTTCCGTTATTGTAGCAAAACCACCAAGCGGTAGGTTTGTTATAGATGTTCAGAAGTCATTGCCTGCCGTGCTGATTAGTAATGGTGTCGGAATTACTCCTATGATCAGCATGGCGAAGGCGTGCAGCCGTCTTAACCCCAATCGACCTATCTGGTTTATACATGGTGTTAGGGATGGTAGGTTTCACGCATTCCAGGATGAAGTTTTGGCACTTAGTCAACGCAATGCCAAGCTCAAGGTACATTTTCGCTACAGCCGTCCCAGGCTAGAAGACGAAGGTCTTTACCATAGTATTGGTTATGTAGACATTGCGTTAATTCAACAGTTGGTTGGCCAAGGAGCCGAGTTTTTCCTTTGTGGTTCTCCACCCTTTATGCAATCTCTGCGCGAAGGACTGAAGGAATGGGGAGTTCCTGAAAGTAGAGTCTTCTTTGAATCGTTTACCAAGGCGGGTAAAGTCTCTTCCACAAGCCAACCTCCTGCTGCAACAGCAGGTGAAGATGTTAGAGAAGCTGAGATTGTCTTCACAAAATCGGGCAAAACCTTGACTTGGCAGGAGGGTGATGGCACTATTTTGGAGTTTGCAGAAGCTAATGGCATTAACCCTCCCTATAGTTGTCGTGCAGGTATCTGTGGTACTTGTATGTGCAAAATCGATGCAGGCGAAGTTACTTACCAAGAACCTCCAACTGCTGCAACCGATGAAAATTCAGTACTGATTTGTATTTCCAAACCAAGAACTTCTAGAGTTGTCCTCGATGTTTAAATTCTGGAAAGTTCAGGCAATGTTTTGGTAGTCTTAAAACAGATAAACTATTTCTGTTCAACTGCTCCAAGAGCAAACAAGGTTGCTTTCTGTGCCTCGGTCAAACCTGTTACTCCGTAAATATTCATGCTCTCATAAAGGCATTCTACTCTCAGAGTCTTGATGCACTTTTTTGTCTGCATATCCCATATTTTGATAGCACCATTGCCATCGCTACTAACTAAGATATGACCTTCAGGACTAAAGGCAATAGACATCACCCAAATATGATGGTCTTCCAAGGTAGCAATGCAATCGCCTGTCGCTACATCCCAGAGTTTGATGGTGCCGTCACTGCTGCCACTAGCAAGGATATCACCTTGAGGACTAAAGGCGATCGCCCACACCCAATTTTTATGTGCTTGGACTATATGAATACACTTTCCTGTTTGCACATCCCATAGCCGCACAGTGCCATCTGCACTACCAGTCGCAAGCATATCATTTTGAGGACTAAAGGCAACCCACCAAACCCAACTGCAGTGTCCTTTGAATGTTTGATAGCATTGCCAGGTTTCTAAATCCCAGATTCTCGCGACATCATCAAAACTGCCAACTGCCAGCTTTTTGCCATCTGGGCTGAAGGAGATAGACATAGCGACATGTTCCGGGTGAGTGTGCAGAATTTCACCTGTTGCTATATCCCACAATCTAATAGTACGGTCATAGCTGCTACTTGCCAACAGACAACCATCTGGACTGAAAGCAACCCCTGTCACCAGACTTGTATGTCCTTGCAAGACTTTGATGCACTTACCTTCCAGCACATCCCACAACCTGATAGAATGGTCAGCACTTGTGCTTGCCAAAGTGCGACCGTCAGGACTATAAACAACTAAATAGATGAAATCAGTGTGTCCAATCAAACTTTGGCACTCACCGTCTAAATTCCAAAGTCTTACAATTCGGTCATAGCTACCACTGGCGATCAGGAAAGATTTTTCAAAAGGGGTAGGATTAAAGGCAACGGATGCAACCCAGTTATGCATTCCCCTAAACATTCTCACGCACTCTCCAGTTGCGACATCCCAGAGTTTCATCGTGAAGTCATCACCACCAGTGACAAGCAGACTGCCTTGGGGGTTCGTGGCAAGCGCGTACACTGCGTTAGTATGTCCTTGGAATGTTCTGATGCATTGCTTTGTTGCGGTATCCCAAAGTCGAACTGTTCCATCTAAACCACTGCTAGCAAGGGTATTGCCGTCGTCCACAAAAGTCACCGAATGCACGCCGTTACTATGCCCCTGCAAAGTTCCGACACAATCACCCTCATCTATGTCCCAAAGCCAAATGCTGGGGTCTAAACCGCTAGTAGCAAGCATTCCTGAAGCGCTGAAGGCAACAGACCTAATCCAATCATTATACCCTTGTAAGGTTTTGATACAGCGACCTGTAGTCAAATCCCAAAGCTTGACAGTTTTGTCATCACTGCCACTGGCGAAGATACAACCATCTGGACTCAAAGCTAGAGAGAAGATTGCACTATTATGTCCATGCAAGACTTGGGTACATTCTCCTGTGTCAACATTCCAAAGCCTGATAGTACAGTCTGCACTACTACTGATTAATATTTTACCATCGAGTGCAAAGATAACGGAGAAAACGCACCCTTTATGACCTTGCAGAGTTTTCAAGCATTGTCCCGTTGTGACATCCCATAGCTTAATCTTTTCATCTTGCGCCCCACTTGCCAGGATGCTGCCATCTGGACTGTTCGCGCAGCGTTGCGGAGCAAAGGCAACACACCAAACAGAACCCAAATGACCCTGACAACTCATGAGCTGTTGACCAGTGGCGACATCCCACAAGCAAATTTGACCTTCAGAGTGAGCTGTTGCCAAAATTTTACCATTCGGACTGAACACAGCAGACATGGGGCTTGAAAAAGTTTTGGCAAATACAGACTTAGATAAGTCGCTATGGGCAAAGTTTACTTGTCTGAGGGGGGTGTCTTGGAGATAAGCTTGCCAAATCGTTAGGTAAGAGAAGTCGTAGCCAGTTAAATCAGTTTGCAGTTGACACAGCAGGTTTATGAGGTTACCAACTGCATACCCCGGTTCTAGTTCAAATGTGGGGAGATGGGAATTAGGATGGGAGTATCTTCTGAAAGATTCCTCGTGTAGTTCATGTAAAATCTGATTCAGCCAAGTTTCAATTGCTTGTTTGCTTCGCAGCTTTAGCAGTAGTTGCTCAATGACAGGCTGGAGAATAAGTTTAGTTTGAGCAACCCGAATGTAGTCTTTGGCTGTAGCTTTCATTAGAGCATGAGTGTTGAAAAGGATCGGCAGACAAGGGGAACTCGGAGTTTGGCTTGTCGTGTTACCCATCTGTTCAATCTCAGCACACACCTGTTGAATAACATGGTCGGTAACATATTCCATAACCACTGGTTGGAGAGTAAATTGCACAGGGGTGTGTGGAACTGATTTTTTTTCGATTAAACTACGCCTATTAAGCGACTCCAATGCTTCCAAAAGCTTCATTGAAGATACAGGTAAGACTAAATCAGCACGCAATTCTGTGAGAGTGATTGGTTCGCGGTTGATTGCTAACCAGTACATTAGGTCTTTTTCTAATGCAGAAAGACGGTGAAATTGCTGTGCAATTAAGTCATAAATACCACCAAAAACCGTAGTCCCTTGAGCGCGGAATTCTGCAATATCGCCATCAAATAATTCTTGAATTGTGGTAGCAATAATCTTGAGCGCTAGGGGATTACCAGAGTAATGTTGAATCAGGTCTTGCCAATCTGCATCAGAACCGCAAAAAAAGCTTTTGGTTCGCACCAGTTCTAGCGCCGCACTAGCATTTAAACCTGTCAGGTGTAATGACCGCACTGGTAAAGTTTCGCCAACGAGTGCTGCAATTTCCTGAGGCTTTTCCCGACTTGTCAACACCACACAGCTTTGGTGAGCCGTTTCTCCTATTTGCTTAAGGAGTTGTCCGTAGTCTTCATAGCCAATTTGGTAGTGTCCAGAGGAGTCTAACTCTGCTAAGATCGATTCTGCATTGTCTAGCACAACCAAACAGCGGTGCGATCGCAAATGTGCTATCAACTGCGATATACGCTTGCCAATGTTCTCTGATAAATCTATTGGTTGACCGTTAGCGAAAAATTGCAGCAAGTTTGCGAGCAAGTCTTTGAGAGGCGGACTATTGCGGAGACTTCGCCACACCACAAACTCAAACTGCTCTTGAATTTGAGTAGCCAGTTTCACTGACAGGGAAGATTTACCAATTCCACCCATCCCCAGCAAAGCAATCAGCCGACAATGGTCGTGCAGTATCCAATACTCTAACTTACTGAGTTCGTCTGTGCGACCAAAAAATATGGAGACATCAACAGCTTCACCCCAGTCCTGGTGATGCGGTGATGGGCTTCCTTCTAGCAACGATGGGGAAGGGGCAATATTTTCTCCAATTCTGGCAACTTCGCTAGTGGTTGGCTTGCAATAATCGCTTTTAGTCAACTCTAAACCGAACGCTCGGAAGAAATACTCAAGACTTTGCTTATCAACTCCTTCTTCTCGCGCCAGCACTTTAGACACCGTAAAAGGGGCTAACTGCGTGCGGTAACTCAATTCTTCCAGGGTAAATCTGGCTCCATCATTTTCTTGGATTTCTAAGAGATGCTTAGCCTCCTGAAGCTTCTGCAATCCTTGGAGACTAAGAATAACACCGCGCCTGCGTGTTTGCTTGTACTTTTCCATTGAGTAGGACAAAGCTAAGGCTAAGTTGAGAATAATTTTACAGGCTTAAAACCAATATCTTGGAATCCTTTAGGTTTTATACATCTTAAGCATCGTTATGTTGAGGAATTTCTCAGTTGCCAAATACTCCAAGGCGATCGCCTTACTGCGCTTTGGACAATCGCTTTATACGCTCAACAGTTCATTTGCTTTTAACCAGGCGATTAAAAAGTTGAATATCTCAATATCATTCTCCAATTTCTCCATCTTAGGTATTGATGTGATCAATTCAAGATTAGCTTCAACACTAATCGACTCCAGAAACTTTACTCTTCCCGGAAATCTAGACTGCAACGCCTCAAAGTATCTTTTTTGAGGTTCCACTAGTTTTTCAAACCGTTGATATTTCTCCCTAATCCTGTGTTCATCTCGATTTAATTCACAACCGCGCTTGTATTCTCTTCTCCAACGTTCCTCAAGAGTTGTTGACAAGAAGAAATACACATCTGGAAAACCAATTCGGTTTTCACTAATTTGCAAGCGATAAAACGTTTCGCAATGTTCAAGATTCGTCCACGGCTCATCGTGATAAATCCAGCTGAACCAAAGCGGCTGAAATAGATCTCCGTCAAATACAATCCATTCATAGTCTTGCACCTGACGAATTCCCATTTCCCATCTTGCCACCTGTCTGTCTAAATACCAGTTTTCCGGTTCCTTTTTGGGACGAGCGAAAAGCTTATTCACTTCTGGTACGACAAAAGCTGAATCATGCTGTGCGATCGCAACACACGTTGTCGATTTTCCTACCGCAGGTGCACCTTCTAAAGTAATAATCATTTCTACAGGCTATGTATGGTGTGCTAGCGATAGTGTAATGTGTTGCGTTAGCGATCGCTTAAGTTAGTGACTTAAGACCTTTATCTTTACTGGTACAGATTCAAACGTTATCAGAAACTGTAGTTATCGACGGTGTAGTGAATTGTGATTGGAAGAGCTTGCAGGAGAGCTTCCTACAAAAGAAAAACTGTTCTTCCAAGCGCTTTCAATTACATAAAAAGCGCACTTTGTCAAACAATATTCATAATTATGGGAGATTGAACCCATGACTAATGTTATTAATCCAATTGAGCGTCCCGAAGTAACGCAACAACTGTCTGAAAATATTATTCTCACAACTCTGGATGACTTGTACAACTGGGCAAAAATGTCCAGTTTGTATCCGATGATGTTTGGCACAGCCTGCTGTTTTATGGAGTTTATGGCTGCCTATGCTTCTCGGTTCGACATGGAGCGATATGGCATGATTCCCCGTGCGACTCCCCGACAAGCAGACTTAATGATTACCGCAGGTACAATCACGATGAAGTACGCCCCTAACTTGGTGCGGCTTTATGAACAAATGGCAGAACCTAAGTATGTCATTGCAATGGGAGCTTGCACAATTACGGGCGGGATGTTCTGTACAGATTCTCCCACCACTGTTCGAGGGGTAGACAAGTTAATTCCAGTCGATGTCTACATACCGGGATGTCCCCCCCGACCAGAGGCAGTCATCGATGCGATTATTAAATTGCGTAAGAAAATTGCCAATCAAAGCATCCAAGAACTGCCCCAACTCCAACAATCTCACCGCTACTACAGCATCCCACACAAGATGAAAGTAGTGCCTCCCATCAATGATGGGAAATACCTAAAAAGCCCTACACGGGAAGTTCCATCCAAGGAAATGACTGAAGCAACAGGATTGCCTTTACCTTTGGCGCTTCAACAGCAGAAAACGGATTTATTAATAGAGACTGATCGCTGAAACGATCATTTTCTCAGATAATTCTGGTTTTTGCGTAGGTCTTAATCCGCGTTTGCTATTACGGGCGCAAGCCGCCGCGCCCGTACCTCCTGACATCCTGTCCCTGAAGGGAGATGTGAGATGGATATCGCTGTCTTTTCTTCTCAAGAACTGCCGTTCGTGTTGCAAACTCTAACAACAGTAACGGCTAAACCAGAGGCATTAACACCACTTGAACATCAGTTTTTACAGGTAGTGAACCAGCTACATCAAGCCTCAGTTGTAGTTGATGACTTATCTCCGATCACGCCAACACAAATTGCTGCAGCCATCACCGATTCACACCGCCGCAAATGCTTGCTTGAAATGGCAATGGTGATGGCGATGGTGGATAGCGAAATTACGCCCACTCAACAAAAAGCACTGCGATCGCTTGCAGAAGTCCTTTGTACTAACGAGCAAAGTTTACGAGTGCTGCACAAAGCCGCTAGAGAACATAAGCTGCTAGCGCAGATGGACATGACACGGGAGTCGATGGGTATATTTATGAGTGCATCCTATGCACAACAAGGTACTATCGGTCTTAAAAAGATAGTCGCTCCACTGTTTTACGGCGGCGAAGATCCAGATGTAGCATGGAAGTATCGACAGTTAGGGCTATTACCAGAGGGAACTTTGGGACGCGCTTTTTGGGAATACTACACCCAAAAACGTTTGAGCTTTCCTGGTGAGGTGGGGAGCATTCCAGAGCGCATGGTGTTTCACGATTTTGCGCATATTTTATCTGCTTACGACACTGACCCTCAAGGAGAGATTCAGCAGGGAGCCTTTCAGGCGGGTTTTATCCGCGAAAACGGTTTTGTATTTCTGCTGTTCGTCATTCTGTATTTTCATTGGGGTTTTCACATCACGCCTTATGCGGATACGGCGATGGGACTTTTTGATATCTCACGAGTCATACACGCCCTACAGCGCGGTGCAGCTTGTAACGTAGACCTTTCAGATAACTGGAACTTCTGGGAAGTTGTGGATGTACCAGTAGAAGAATTACGCGATTGCGCGGAGCGCACTGCCCTTTGGGCAATCGCTACACCATTCCACCTCTTAGCCAATTTTAGATTTTCAATTCCAAATTTTGGATGCATTTATGTGGAACAAACTCAAACAAATCAAAGCGCTTCAAGCTTACAAAAACTCTGAAAATTTCGGCGATTTTGCCATTCTCAAATCTGATTTATTCGGAGCAAAAGTTAATCCGACAGTAGAGGCGAAACTGCAACAAGTTGTAGGATATCACCCCCTCATTAATTTAGAGGAATTGAGTAAATATCCTCAAGGTAGTTTTGGGCGAGAATATGCGGAACATATGCGGAAAAATAACCTGAAACCATTTAACATCAGTCCCGAACTTGAGGACGTTGCTAGACGCAATGTATTTGCCCTGCGATACGTTGTCACCCACGATATTTTTCATCTCTTGCTTGGGTTTGATACCAGCTACGCCGGAGAAATTGGCGTGCTTGCCTTCGCAGCTGCCCAAAATTACAGCAAATCTCTAAAAATTAGCCTTTTGTTAGCGAAATTCCTCTATCCAATCATAGCTCCTAAACAACGTCAAGCGATTTTTGCTAATCTTAAAAAAGGGCTGGAACTAGGAAAAAAAGCACATTTTTTATTAGGCTATCGCTTTGAAGAACATTGGAAAGAACAAATTCATGAAATTAGAGATAGATTAGGACTACCACAAATTCAGAACAGTCAAAATTACCAAATTTTTATCAAGATTTAAAAAGAGAAGAAAAGGAGAAAAACAGATGATTGGGCTTAAAAAAAATTCCTCAACACAGAGCGTTACTAAACTACCAAATAGAACGCGCGAACCAGGATTGCTCCAAACGATATGGGCAGTTGTGCGACCGTTGGATTATCTTGAAACAATGCAAGAGCGCTATGGAGATATCTTTTTAACTGAAATTCCTGGCTTTCGTCCCCAAGTGATGATCAGTAATCCCCAAGCGATTCAAGAAATTTTTACTGCTGATTCCAAGTTATTTGAATCAGGTTCAGGAAGCGAAATTATACAACCTTTGTTGGGGTAAAACTCTTTAATATTGCTAGACGGTGAGCGTCATATGCAACAGCGCAAGCTGTTGATGCCTCCTTTTCATGGTGAGAGAATGCGGGCTTACGGTCAGCTCATTTCTGACATTGCCAAGCAAGTTATCAGCCAGTGGAAGATTAGCGATGTATTTAAAGCACGTTCCAGTATGCAAGAGATTTCCCTAACAGTTATTTTACGCGCTGTTTTTGGGCTGAAGGAAGGAGAGCGTTACCAAGAAATTAGGAAAACCTTAACAGCAATGTTGGATAGTTTTGAGTCTCCTTTAAGTGCGACTCTACTATTTTTTAAAACACTGCAACATGATTTAGGACCTTTGAGTCCTTGGGGAAATTTTGTACGGCAAAGAGAGCTACTTGATAAATTACTTTACCAAGAAATTCGCGAACGTAGAAGTCAATCTGAATCTTTTGGTGAAGATATTCTGAGCTTATTACTATCAGTTCGGGATGAAGCAGGTCAACCGATGACAGATGTTGAGTTACGGGATGAATTAATGACCATGCTTTTCGCTGGGCATGAAACCACAGCAACCGCTTTAGCTTGGGCTTTATATTGGGTTCACTATATACCACAAGTTCGCGAAAAGCTCTTGCAAGAACTTAACTCCATTAACGTCGGTAGTGCAGATCCAATGGAAATTGCTCGGCTACCTTATTTGAATGCAGTTTGTTCAGAAACCTTAAGAATTTATCCTGTTGTTTTCTTTGCCTTACCACGAATTTTACAAGCTCCAATGCAATTGATGGGCTACGAATTACCAAAAGGGATGTTAATTTCGGCTTGTATCTATTTGACTCACCATCGCCCAGATATTTACCCACAACCCAAGCAGTTTAAGCCTGAACGCTTTCTAGAAAGACAGTTTTCTCCTTATGAATATTTACCTTTTGGAGGTGGGAACCGTCGCTGCCTTGGCTTGGCATTTGCCATGTTTGAGATGAAATTGGTACTAGCAACTATCCTTTCCCAATACTCATTAGAACTAGTTGAACCGCGTCCTTTGCTTCCTGTACGTCGTGGTATCACATTTACACCAGCTGGAGGTGTGCGGTTAGTTGTGAAAGAGCGATATTAATTGATTGTGGAGATGAAAATACTTAATTTGTATTATCATTTCCCCTGGAAGTACTTAAGATTGTCTGAACTGTGGCGATCGCCTGCTCCACATCATCCACAACATAAACGTTTTCTGGCGAGATTTTTTGGAAGAAAACTTTGCTTTCTTCGTCGTCAGTCAACAAAATAACTTTCTTATTCCCCTTCAAAGCCAAGGCAATTTCTGAAGCTGTACCTGCACCCATCCCACAGGCAATCACTACATCGCTGGACAAGACATTGATATTATTTCGAGCATTTCCCATATCAGTGAATATGGCAATATCAACTGCTTGGGAGATCCCATTGCTACTCTGACTAGGAAGAATGCCAATAGTTAAGCCATTAGCTGATTTAGCTCCCTGATTTGCGGCTTCCATGACTCCAACATTTCTACCTCCAGTAAGCAAAACCCATCCCTCTTGTGCAATGAGTTTACCCAGTTCATAGGCATTTTGCACATCAATTGCTTTAGCCTTTTCTCCTGGTCCCATCACTCCAATAATAATTTTCCTCATTGCTGTTTCTTAAGAACAATACAGCACCCACAACTCAAAATTCAGAACTCAGAACTTTTCTAGCTTCGTGGCTCCTGTTTAATTATGAATTATTCTGTTTACCATTCTTCAACCCAATAGACAATTTCTGACGCTGAACTATCAATTGCTACCCCATAACTATCTCCATGATTCCACTTGAAGTTAGAGCTTCCCTTGTGATGTGCATCTAATACCAATATTTCATATGTAGATGGAAAAGAGTCTTCTTTGGAATCACTAGTATAAAAGAAAGTGGTTGGCACACCGTTGGTTTGGTTTGCGTGGTCGTTGGTATTACCGCCTGTATATTTGTATTTAGCAATATGCCTGTATTGAGAAAGTAATTCTTTTATCTTTTGAGGTGGCTGTTTTAAGCGAAGTTGAAAGGAACTACCTCGTTGTGAATAAGCGGTAGAATAAGCAATACGCACGCCTGAAGCATCGGTTGGAATGTCAGTAGGAAAGTGTTTTACTTGCGTTTGATGAGACCAAATTTGATGGCGAATTGCTCGATAGCGTGAGGTATCGGTTATTGTCTCAGTTTCACTTACGCTGCTATGGGATTTTGCTAAAAAGAAACTGCCTCCAAGAATACCAAGACTGCCAAGGGACAATAAAACAAGAGTGGCAATCTTAACAATATTTGTAGCCGAGTCGCGTCTTGTCGTTAGACTTCGCTTCATTCAATTGAGTGGATCTATGTATAGGCATAATAGACCCAACTCCAAACTGATCTCGTAAAATTTCGGATATAACGCTAAATCTTTTGATAAATAGTTGATAAACTTTTCAGTAGAAACCCGGTTTCTTGAAGAATCCGGGTTTGTAAATAGCACTATAAACTCCCGGCAACCATGCCAGCAAGTACGAGAAAACCAATCCACACGTTTTGCCGGAACATTTCTCCATAAGCAGAGTTAGGCAGGTTTGGCTGTCTTAAGCGTGTGTACTGCCAAGTCCAGGCTACAGTAGCAATAGTAAGACTGATCCAAAAGCTAGGAAACAGGTGCAGAAGCACACCTAGCCAACTCAGTAACAACACGGTACCAACAAAGAAAATCCCAATTGCAACAGGCGCATAATCACCAAAGAATAAGGCGCTGGAATTGACACCAATTCGGCGGTCATCTTCCTTGTCGCTCATAGCATAAACAGTATCAAATCCCAATGTCCACAGTACAGTTGCGCCCCAAAGCAGCCAAGTGGGAAGTGAAAGGTTATGTGTCACCGCACTCCAGCTAATCAAAACGCCAAAACCCCAAGCGATAGAAAGTACCAACTGCGGGATGGGAAACACCCGCTTTGCGCCTGGATAAAGCAAAATGACTGGAACTGCTGCTACACACAACCAAAATGAGAGTGGGTTAAGATAAAAAGCAAGAACTGCTGCACATCCCATCGCCACTATGGCAACGATGATGCCGACTTTTATCGAAAGCGCACGGGAAGCAAGAGGGCGATCGCGAGTTCTTTCCACTTGTGGATCTATATCTCTATCCCACAAATCATTGACAACACACCCTGCAGCACTTGTGGCGAGAGTTCCTAGGATGATAACGCCAACCAAGGGTAAAGGTGGTTTTCCAGCAGCTGCCAAAAACACAGCCCAAAGAGCAGGAATCATCAAAATTAACCGTCCTTCTGGTTTATGCCACCGCAAAAGCCGGATAATAACAAACAACATGGGTTCGGTGTTGCGTTCTGGCGTAGTTAGCATAGGCAGCAAAACAATGACTAGAGATAGATTCATTCACACATATTTATATCTATAGAATATCTTTATTTGATATTTATAAAATCACAACCACAAGTAACAACTTTGGATACAATCAATGAGTTAATTTAGTTGTGTGAACAAGGTGCATCTCCTGACTCAGTCAGGTTCACTCATACATTCCGCTTGAGAATAATTTTGTTTGACAAAATACATTGTCTCGCCAATACCGTCTGTATTGCCAGGTTTTACCATCCTTAACAGAGAGAAACGATAGATGGTGAATTTAGTTTCAGCGAACTGGGAGAGCCTTCCAACTCAAACAGTTGAGCAACATCGGATTATTGCTGCTATCGATTTGGGGACAAATTCACTACACATGGTAGTTGTGCGAATTGAACCCACACTGCCATCTTTTAGCATTATCGCCAGAGAAAAAGAAACAGTGAGACTTGGCGATCGCGATATTGAAACAGGGAATTTGAAACCAGAAGTGATGAAACGGGCGATCGCCACTTTGAAACGCTTCCAAGAGATCGCCAAAACTCTCAACGCCGAAACAATCATTGCTGTGGCTACTAGCGCCGTGCGAGAAGCCCCCAACGGCAAAGATTTTTTGCTAAGCGTAGAAGACGAGTTGGGTTTAAGCGTTGACCTAATTTCTGGTCAAGAAGAAGCGCGGCGAATCTATCTAGGCGTGCTGTCAGGGATGGAACTCAACAACCAGCCCCACATCATTATAGATATCGGTGGCGGTTCTACAGAAATAATTTTGGGCGACTCTCATGAAGCGCGAACCCTCACCAGTACCAAAGTTGGCGCAGTTAGACTCACAAGCGAGTTAATCACCACTGATCCTATCAGCAACGCTGAGTTTAAGTATTTGCAAGCATACGCACGCGGAATGTTAGAACGTTCCGTGGAAGAGGTGCAGGCGAACCTCAAGTTAGGGGAATTTCCCCGTTTGGTAGGAACTTCCGGCACAATTGAAACTCTGGTGATGATTCAAGCGCGAGAGAAACAGAGTTCCGTTCCTTCAACGCTCAATGGTTATGAACTGAGTCTAAAAGACTTGCAGGAGTGGGTCAATCGCTTGCGGAAAATAAGTAACTCAGAACGGGCTGTAATTCCCGGTATGCCGGAGAAACGGTCTGAAGTTATACTTGCAGGTGCAGTCATCCTACAAGAAGCAATGAACCTTTTGGGGGTTGAGTCCGTCACCGTGTGCGAACGTTCCCTCAGGGAAGGTGTTATTGTAGACTGGATGCTTGCCCACGGCTTAATTGAAGACCGCCTGCGTTATCAAGGTAGCGTGCGCCAGCGGAGTGTTCTGAAAATTGCCAACAAGTACCATGTCAATTTAGAACACAGCGATAGGGTAGCAGTCTTTGCCCTGAGCATATTTGACCAAACAAAAGGGACACTCCACAACTGGGGAGCAGAAGAACAGCAACTACTTCAGGCTGCGGGGCTATTACACAATTGCGGTCATTATGTCAGCCATTCTTCTCACCACAAGCACTCTTACTATCTCATTCGCAATAGTGAATTATTAGGCTACAACGAAACTGAGGTAGAAATCATTGCCAATTTAGCGCGTTATCATCGCAAATCTCCACCCAAGAAAAAGCACGAAAATTACCGCAGCTTAGTGAGCAAAAATCATCGCCAAATTGTTAATCAGTTGAGTGCTATTTTAAGATTGGCAGTTGCTTTGGACCGGCGGCAAATAGGAGCAATTACACGAATGCAATGTGAATATTTGCCTGAACAACAGGAATTGCATTTCAGAATTTTTCCATCTCGTGCTGATGATGACTGTGCCTTAGAACTTTGGAGTTTGGATTACAACAAAGGAGTGTTTGAGGCGGAATTTGGTGTGAAATTAGTAGCCAATTTAGAGCCTATAGCTGTGCTTACTTAGATGAAGTAGGGTGTGTTCATGCAGTGTAACGCACCCTAAATTTGTATCTAGGCGTTTGCCAATTCTTTAATTGCTTTTTCTTCCCCATTAACCAGATCGGCTTGATCAGCCATCAAACGCTCTAAAACTTTTTCTGCCAAAGTGACGAACTCTTGGTCTTTTCGTTTGCGGGGGCGTGGCAGTGACACTCGGGTATCCATCGTTATCTGACCATTGTCAATGAGCAAGATGCGATCGCCTAGCATCACCGCTTCCTATTTTTCTGTTTTGTTCAGCCACTCATCCTTGGAAATCCCAAAAATCAAGGTATCCCACAACCGCCCCTTAAACCTTTCATTCTCCGGCAATCTTTGCTCAAGCTGCATTCCAATTTTCTCCAGCACCCTAACCGAACCAGTGTTTTCAGCAATGCACCAAGAGTAGACGCGGTGCAGCTTTAACTCCTCAAAGCCAAATTTAAGAATAGTGGCTGCTGCTTCTGTTGCATATCCTTTGCCCCAGTAGTCTGGTGCAATCTCATAACCAAGGGAAGCTTCATGCGATTCTGGCTGTTGTTTGCGGATACCGCAATTTCCGATTAATTTTCTTTCATATTTTAATTCCACTGCCAACTGAAATTTTATTCGTGGCACTTGCTGTTGCTGCTTCAAAAACATTTGTACAAATGCCCGCACATCAGCTTCACTGCGGGTTTCCCATTCAGAAAATTTCAGGTATCGGCTGTCAGCTTGATAGACTAGAACTGCTTGCCAATCTTCAGGCATCAATTCCCTTAAGATGAGTCGCTTCGTGGAAAGAAACATTATAGCTGTAGGAACAGTGTTGATCCGGTTCTTTGAGTCGCCATGTTGACCCTGTTATGGCTACGGGATGGCACATCATTATAGGTGGCTAGTGAACAGCTTGCTTTCATTCTTTGGTTCGTGAACAGTCAAGAGCGTTCACAAATCAAATAGGACTGGTATAGGAAAATATTCACATTTTTAAATTACCGTGCGTTAACGCAATGTAACGTATCTTGTTAAGGATCGGTCGGAGAGTTTTTCATGAATCATAAAACTTACAAAAAACTTGTTGCCAGCAAGCTTAGCAAGAATTTCAGAACTGCGGCAGAGATTGTTGAGGTCGATTTTCCAGTACCCACCTCCAATGAAATTGTAATGCGTAATCTGTTTGCTGGAGTTAATGCTTCCGACGTTAACATCACCGGTGGATTGTATTTTATCAACACACCCCCGCCATTTGATCTAGGAGTCGAGGCTGCTGGGGAAATCATTGCTGTTGGAAGCAATGTTAGGCATCTCAAGGTAAATGACCATGTTATAACAGTTCAGCTTGGGGGTGGGTATCGCGAGTATCTAGCGATTGATGCAAACCAAGTCATTCCTGTTTTAAAAGCTACTCCAGAAGTATTAACCGTAGTAGTTAGCGGCTTAACGGCTTCGATTGGGTTAGAAGTCGTTGGAGAAATCAAAAGCGGCGAAGTAGTTTTAGTCACAGCAGCGGCTGGTGGAACAGGTCATTACGCCGTCCAGCTAGCAAAGCTTGCAGGTGCTCATGTTATTGGAACGTGTGGATCACAAGCGAAAGCCGAATTCCTTAAGCAACTTGGCTGTCAGAGCAGTTATTAATTACCGTACAGAAAACCCCGATGAAGTCCTAAAAAAAGAATATCCCAATGGAGTTGATCTGGTATACGAATCTGTCGGACGAGAGCTATTTGATATATGTGTTGATAATTTAGCAGTTCGTGGAAGATTAGTCATCGTTGGGTATATTTCTGAATACATCTCGGAACTAGAGTCAGTGACTCAAGCCAGAATTTACAACAAATTACTATGGAAATCAGCCTCGCTACGCGGCTTTCTCTTCTCCCACTACGCAGAACACATTCCCCAGCACCAATCTCGGCTGCTGGAATTGTTCTATGCACGAAAGATTAAATCTGCTGTAGACCAAACAGAATTCAGGGGTATTCAATCTATCGTGTCTGCTGTCGAATTTCTACATAGCGGCAAAAATTGCGGCAAAGTGATTGTTCGTTTTTAGCTGCGAACTCCGGAAATTTAAGTTTTTTAGCCTGCGGAAGCAGGCTTTGTAAGTGTAGCCGAGGCTGATACGGAATTGGTTAACACCTTTCAAAACTTAAGATGCAAGCTCGGTCTTCTTGATAAAAACCCTTATATTGCCGTAAAACTTGCAATTACGACATACTGTAAAACTTACTATAAATACGGTTAAACAATCAAGTCATAGTAGTATAAAATTTTTGTAAAATTTACAGTTATCTTGTCATGTAAAATTGGAAACTCAAACCAACAAATTTTCACAGGTGAATGGAATGCGCCCTTTATGCCATGAATACCCAACTGTTCCCTCTCACAACGGCAAGCACCACCCAACCTGTCAATTCAACCGCCCTTCGGACAAGGCAGCTATCATAGCTGCTGGTGTACGCAGTTCCTAACTAAGTATTTTTTCCTTCACAAAACGACATAATTAGGTAAAATTAGTTAAAGCGATTTTCGCGTTTGTAAAACAAAGGCTTCAGCAATCCCATGCAACTGAAAGTCAGTGCATCTAGACTACCCTTGGCAACACTACTCTTGATAGCCCCTTTTTTCCTATGGGGTACAGCTATGGTGGCGATGAAAGGAGTGATACCCCACACCACACCATTGTTTATGGCGGGAGTACGTTTGATACCCGCTGGGGTACTCATTTTGATAGCAGCAGCATTCATGGGTAAACCTCAGCCCAAGGGTTGGCTAGCATGGCTATGGATTGCTTTATTTGCCTTGGTGGATGGAACGCTGTTTCAAGGCTTTCTAGCAGAGGGATTACTCAGAACAGGTGCTGGGTTAGGATCTGTGATGATTGACTCTCAACCTTTGGCTGTAGCATTGCTGTCTTTGTGGTTATTTCAAGAACACATCGGTTTTTGGGGATGGCTGGGACTAGCATTTGGAGTCACAGGTATTAGTTTAATTGGGTTACCTCAAGAGTGGATTCTCCATTTTCTAGACTCAGGTACGATTGGAGAAATGTTGCAGGCAATGTCTGTACAACAACTGTTTGACAGCGGCGAGTGGTTGATGCTGTTAGCGGCGTTGAGTATGGCAGTGGGAACAGTGTTGATCCGGTTTGTTTGCCGCCATGCTGATCCTGTTATGGCTACGGGATGGCACATGATTATAGGTGGCTTGCCATTGTGGGGAATTTCGTCAGTTGCAGAATCACAGCAGTGGCAGAACATTGTGCCATCTGACTGGATAGCATTGGCTTACGCTACGGTGTTTGGGAGTGCGATCGCCTACGGATTGTTTTTCTATTTTGCCTCTAGCGGCAATCTCACCAGTCTCAGTTCCCTCACCTTCCTTACACCTGTATTTGCTTTGCTATTTGGCAATTTGTTACTCCAAGAAGTTCTTAATCCAGTGCAGTGGGTAGGAGTCAGCCTGACTTTAGTGAGTATCTATCTCATCAACCAGCGCGAAAACCTATCAGGGGAAAGTAAGAAGGTTGCGACCAGTGAGAAAACCATGACGCAGCAACAACAAGCTTTAGAAGCGTCTGCAAAGAAAATGAACCAAGTCACCCTACCTGTGAGAGAATCTGAACCAGAGATGTTGCCTTGAATCACAAAAAGCAGCGAAACAAAATATCTAAAAAATAAACAACTATCTAAAAAATAAACAACTCATTCAGCTAAAGCCGCACGAAACTACGTCTCACCCGATAGGGGAGCGTGAGAGGAATGCGGGTCAAAGAGGGGGGTTCAATACCCCCCTCTTTGACAATCTCTTTTGTAGGGTTCGCAAAAATTCCCTGAACACATCGCTTTGCGTTCGAGCTGTTAACTCACAGTACTTTACTAATGTTTCTTTTTCTTCTGGCGTAAGCCTAAACGTTACCGTCTCTGTCTGTTTCACGATTGTATTTACATTAGATATGCAGTACAATTGTCTCATGAAAATTGCTTACCAGTACAAACTTCTGCCAACTTCTGACCAGCGGTGTCGCATGAGCAAATGGCTCGATATGTTGCGACACCAATACAATTATTTGCTGGCAGATAGGTTTGATTGGTATGAAATGAATAGTTGCCCTATCAACGCTTGTCCGTTGGTGTGCAGCATTGCAGAACCTAGAGAGCAGCCTGAATACTATGGACAGAAACGCTCTTTAGTGTCTCTCAAGGCAGAGCGAGAGTGGTACAAAGATATTCACGCCGATGTCTTGCAAGACATGGTGAAACGGGTAGACCTGGCTTTTGCGCGATTCATCAAAGGTGATAGCAACGGCAAGCGTAGTGGCAAGCCAAGATTTAAAGGTAAAAACCGCTATCGCACTTTTGCGTATCAACGGGTAAAGCCTGACTGCATCCAGGGGAATCGAATTGAGCTTCCAAAGCTGGGCAAGATAAAGTTTGTTCAGCACCGTCCTATTCCTGACGGGTTTACCATCAAGCGAGCATTGGTCACTCTCAAGGCTGATGGCTGGTACGTGACGCTGACCCTAGAAGATGCTTCGATTCCCGATAATCCAACCATTGACATTGAGCCAACCGAGGTTAATAGCATTGGCGTTGATGCAGGTCTGGAATATTTTGCGGCTTGCTCTGACGGAACAATGGTAGAACCCCCCAAGTTCTACCGACAAGGCGAAGAGAGGCTAGCCAAACTACAAGCCAAAAGGGAGTTAAGAAAGAAAGGTTCTACCGCACGACGCAAACTTGGGTCACGCATTGCTAAGTTGCATCAGCAAATAGCGAGACAGCGTAAGCAATGGCACTTTGAATTAGCGCGTGATTTAGTAGACAAAGCCGAGGTTATTTTTGTAGAAGATCTCAAAGTTTCCAATATGGCAAAACGAAACAAACCCAAACAGAATGAAAAGGGAGAGTTTCTGCCTAACGGTCAAGCGGCTAAGTCCGGCTTGAACAAAAGTTTTGCTGATGCTGGGATAGCTGGGTTCCTTAACGAAATCTTGCCGTACAAAGCTGTAAAAGCTGGGCGGTTGGTCGTAAAAGTCAATCCGGCTGGAACATCCCAACATTGTGCAATGTGCCTCAACAGAGTTCCCAAAGAATTGAGTGATAGATGGCATGAATGCTCTTGCGGTGCATCTATGCCTCGTGATTTGAATTCTGGAATTCTTATCAAAAAAGTGGGGCTGGGCGTTCGCCTCACTATAAAACGCGAATCCGGGACATCTCGGAGGAGAAGCCTACACTTCCCTATCGGGTAAGTGTAGGAGTACGTCACGGTGTGTTCGATTTGCTGAAGCCAAGAAAAAGCATTTAATATTTATATAGCTTATAGTTATTGTGGTATCAATGGCTTCCAACGCACGTTCTGGCTGAGACTTGCTATATGAGGCTACGCTATTCCTCAATTGTTTTTATCACTTGCCTTGCTTGCTTAGGATTTGACCAACGTCAAGCAAGCACACTCACACCTGAGCCAGTTTTCAGAAATTTAGAACTTGCTCAAGCCCTGGACAAAGACACTACCCCGCAGTCTCTTCTTAGACTTGGCAGCACAGGTGCACAAGTGAAGTCATTGCAAACCCTACTTAAGAAGTTAGGATACTATAATGGTGAGATAGATGGACGTTTTGGCGCAAGTACAAGCGTTGCCGTTACTAAATTCCAACAAGCAAAAGGTTTAACAGTAGACGGTATTTTTGGTAACGCAACCAGGCAGAGTCTTCAGACAGCAATCAACGAAAAATTAGTCACTTCTTCTCTTGCTATTAATGCTACCGCTGAACCCACTCCTAAGGAAGAGGCAGATAGAGGTATAGTTTGGTGGTCACTCGTAGGTATTGGTGTTTTGGGAAGTATTGGCGCATTGCTGTATGCGGTGAGAAGGCTTCCTCAAGGTAAAAAAGTTGCAAAATATCCAGAAAGTTATACTCAGGTGAACACCAGTCCAGTTCAGCCAACAATACAAAAGTTTGATACTACAAACGACGTGCCGTCTAATGGTGCTGGTGTGATTAATACACAAGAAACAACGGTATCACCTTCTACACAATTTTTACCTATGGAAACAACTTCTCGCCTTGCCAAAGTCAATATTATTGACCAATTGATTGAAGACTTACGCAGTCCAGACTCAACACAGCGACGCAAAGCTATTTGGGATTTGGGTCAAAAAGGAGACTCGCGGGCAATTCAGCCGTTGGTTGACTTGATGATGGATGCAGATTCTCAGCAACGCAGCTTGATTTTAGCAGCCCTATCGGAAATTAGCACCCGCGCACTCAAACCAATGAACCGCGCTTTGGCAGTCTCACTGCAAGATGAAAGCCCACAAGTGCGACAAAATGCCATTCGCGACTTGACTCGCATATATGACATGATGGCTCAAATGAGTCAAATGTTATCTCATGCTATGCAAGATCCAGATGCAGATGTGCAAGCAACAGCAAAGTATGCTCTTTCACAGATGAATCGTATCCGTGCTTTGCCTGGTGATGCAAGTGAGGAAGAGGATACAGACGAAGAGGAAGAGGAAGAAGAGGAGAATTTTTAAGCGTCTGGTAATTCGCCAAAGCATTGGCGATCGCCCTCAAGTCAGTCTGTTATGTACGAAATAATACTCTACTTGGGTAAAAATCAGCTAACACAGGTCACCCCTTCGGGGAAGTCAAAAGTCAAAAGTCAAAAGTCAAAAGTGAAGACCCCACGAATGAATCCAGGGGCTTGAATAAAGTTGCTCCGCATTTTTTCTTCTCCATACCATAAGTTGGGGGCTTGTATCCTTTTCTTTTTCGGTCATTGTTGCATAAGTTAACCTCAGTTTCACTTATTAAATATAAAAGTTAAATATAAAAGTTCTTTTGCCAACTTTCTGGCAACTTTTTATTCTGTCTACTATGTCAACGCGTAAGTACTAACCCTTTCTCCAAGCTCTTATGAGTCACAGCACGGGTGTCAAAACAATCCTGATTCTGACTGCAATTCCCCACGGATTGCGCTTGGATAAGGAAATTCGCTCAATTGAAGAAGCTATCCGACGTGCTGTCAAGCGGGATTTATTTAAGATTACACTTAGAACTGCTGTCCGCCCTCAGGATATTCGCCGCGCTATTGCAGAAGAACAACCGCAAATCGTCCACTTTTGCGGACACGGGCTGGAAGATGGCAGCTTGGTGTTAGAAGACGACGGGGGAGAAAACAAGCCTGTCCCAGCATCCGGACTAGCATCACTGTTTCAGTTGCACGCAAATTATGTGGAATGCGTACTGCTTAACGCCTGTCATTCTGCCAAACCAGCTACTGCAATTAGCGAACACATTAATTATGCGATTGGGATGAATCAGCCGATTGGGGATAAGGCAGCGATCGCCTTTGCTATTGGTTTTTACGATGGATTGGGCTACCCAACTCCAAATAATCAAGATGCATATCAAAGGGCTTTTGAAGAAGGTCAGGTTGCAATTCAATTAGAACATCTTTCTGAAGGGCAAATTCCAGTTATTAAAATAAAAACTAAAGATAAACTCTATAAACCAATCTATAAAAACCGTTTACCGAAAGGCATTCCCTTTCAAGCACCACCCCTGCCAGCTTACTTTGTAGACCGCCCAGAATACAGCCAAGGCTTAAAAAATCGTCTGCTTACAGAATTATCAGATACTCGCACTTTGGTAATTACTGCTATTCACGGCTTAGGTTCTGTGGGAAAATCGACTCTAGCAGCTGCTTTGGCACATGATGAAGATGTGCAAGCTCACTTTTGTGATGGCATTCTTTGGGCAACTTTAGGTCAGCAACCGGATGTCCTCCCACTACTTAGCGGTTGGGTGCAGGCTTTGGGTGACTATAACTTTAAACCAACCAGTATAGAAGCTGCTACCAATCATCTCCGGACTCTGCTGTATGACAAAGCTGTTTTGTTGGTAGTAGATGATGCTTGGAATACCAAAGACGCACAAGCATTTAACGTTGGTGGTTCTCGTTGTCAGGTGCTGGTTACAACTCGTGAGGGTATGATCGCTGATGCATTGGGAGCTAGCACCTATAGCTTGGATGTCATGAAGCCAGAACAAGCAATGGAATTGCTGACAAACAAGCTAGGGCGTAACCTACAAGATGCAGAACGTCAGCCAGCAGCAGATTTAGCTGCATCGCTTGGTTATCTACCTCTGGCGCTTGAACTGGCTGCGGCTCAGGTTATGAGCGGTCTATCCTGGGCAATTCTGTTAAAAGATATTCAGGGGGAAGTTGCCCGGTTAAAAACATTTGACAGACCGGGAGGTGGGGGAAATAGTGATGAAGCTTCTTTAAAAAAGCTCAGTTTAACTGCGTCATTCAACTTAAGCATACAGCGTCTGGAAGAATTTGAACGCGAGAATTTTATATGGCTGGGGGTGTTACCTGAAGATGCTTCCATGACTCAGAAAATGACGGTAACACTTTGGGATATGGATGATGAACGCGATGCTTCTGATATATTGGAATGTTTACGAAGTAAAGCGTTACTATTACCTGGTGTTTCTCTGGTTGACGGAACACGCACATATCGTTTACACGACTTATTGCATGACCTAGCACGTAATTTGTTAACTGCTCCCTCGACACCAAAACGTCGTGGGGATTTGCCCGGATTGGGTTTGAAGTTGGTTGATGCTCATAGCCAGTTTTTGGAGAAGTATTGCAAAAAAACCGAAAATGGTCTATGGCATACCCTACCTGATGATGGTTATATACATCAGCGCCTGAGTTGGCATTTAGAAAAGGCTCTTAAAACAGAGGAAATTCACTCGTTGTTGCAAGAGGAAACAGAGACAGGAGGCAATGGGTGGTATGAGGCATGCGATTGCCCAAGGGGCACTGGCGGAGCCAATCGCTTAGGGCAAAATGCCATTTTTGTGACTGATGTAGCACGTGCTTGGGTTTTAGCAGAAGAGATGTTTCAGGAAAAACCTTCGCAATCAATAGGACTACAGTGTCGTTATGCTCTGATGACTGCATCCCTTAATAGTCTGACAGCTAATGTACCAGTAGAATTGCTGCAAGCGTTGGTGAAAAAAAATGTATGGACTCCTGAACAAGCATTAGCTTATACCCTACAAGGCTCGAATCCAGAACAAAAAGCGCGATCGCTTACACAGCTAGTTAATTGTTTGCCACCAAACTTAAAAGAACTAGCACTCTCAAAAGCACTGGCTGCGGCAAAACTGATTCAGTCTGAGGAATCTCGCGCCACGGCACTAGCAGCCTTAGCCGACAAACTGCCAGAAGTATTACCCGAAGCACTGGCTGCCGCAAAACTGATTCAGCATGAGTATTTTCGCGCCACGGCACTAGCAGCCTTAGCCGACAAACTGCCTATTGATTTATTACCCGAAGCACTGGCTGCCGCAAAACTGATTCAGTTTGAGCAATCTCGCGCTACGGCACTAGCAGCCTTAGCCGACAAACTGCCACAAGTATTACCCGAAGCACTGGCTGCCGCAAAACTGATTCAGTCTGAGACATCTCGCGTCTGGGCACTAGCAGCCTTAGCCGACAAACTGCCTATTGATTTATTACCCGAAGCACTGGCTGCCGCAAAACTGATTCAGTCTGAGGAATATCGCGTCTGGGCACTAGCAGCCTTAGCCGACAAACTGCCTATTGATTTATTACCCGAAGCACTGGCTGCCGCAAAACTGATTCAGGATGAGTATAATCGCGCCACGGCACTAGCAGCCTTAGCCGACAAACTGCCACAAGTATTACCCGAAGCACTGGCTGCCGCAAAACTGATTCAGGATGAGTATAATCGCGTCTGGGCACTAGCTGCCTTAGCCGACAAACTGCCTATTGATTTATTACCCGAAGCACTGGCTGCCGCAAAACTGATTCAGGATGAGTATAATCGCGCCACGGCACTAGCAGCCTTAGCCGACAAACTGCCTATTGATTTATTACCCGAAGCACTGGCTGCGGCAAAACTGATCCAGAATGAGCAATATCGCGCCACGGCACTAGCAGCCTTAGCCGACAAACTGCCTATTGATTTATTACCCGAAGCACTGACTGCCGCAAAACTGATTCAGGATGAGTATAGTCGCGCCACGGCACTAGCAGCTTTAGCCGACAAACTGCCACAAGTATTACCCGAAGCACTGGCTGCCGCAAAACTGATTCAGTCTGAGACATCTCGCGCCACGGCACTAGCAGCCTTAGCCGACAAACTGCCACAAGTATTACCCGAAGCACTGGCTGCCGCAAAACTGATTCAGGATGAGTATAGTCGCGCCTACGCACTAGCAGCTTTAGCCGACAAACTGCCACAAGTATTACCCGAAGCACTGGCTGCCGCAAAACTGATTCAGTCTGAGACATCTCGCGCCACGGCACTAGCAGCCTTAGCCGACAAACTGCCTATTGATTTATTACCCGAAGCACTGACTGCCGCAAAACTGATTCAGGATGAGTATAGTCGCGCCACGGCACTAGCAGCTTTAGCCGACAAACTGCCACAAGTATTACCCGAAGCACTGGCTGCCGCAAAACTGATTCAGGATGAGTATTTTCGCGCCACGGCACTAGCAGCCTTAGCCGACAAACTGCCACAAGTATTACCCGAAGCACTGGCTGCCGCAAAACTGATTCAGTCTGAGACATCTCGCGTCTGGGCACTAGCAGCCTTAGCCGACAAACTGCCTATTGATTTATTACCCGAAGCACTGGCTGCGGCAAAACTGATTCAGGATGAGTATTCTCGCGCCAGGGCACTAGCTGCCTTAGCCGACAAACTGCCTATTGATTTATTACCCGAAGCACTGGCTGCGGCAAAACTGATTCAGGATGAGTATTCTCGCGCCAGGGCACTAGCTGCCTTAGCCGACAAACTGCCTATTGATTTATTACCCGAAGCACTGACTGCCGCAAAACTGATTCAGGATGAGTATAGTCGCGCCAGGGCACTAGCAGCCTTAGCCGACAAACTGCCACAAGTATTACCCGAAGCACTGGCTGCCGCAAAACTGATTCAGTCTGAGACATCTCGCGCCACGGCACTAGCAGCCTTAGCCGACAAACTGCCTATTGATTTATTACCCGAAGCACTGACTGCCGCAAAACTGATTCAGGATGAGTCAGATCGCGCAGAGGCACTAGCAGCCTTAGCCGACAAACTGCCTGAAGTATTACCCGAAGCACTGGCTGCGGCAAAACTGATTCAGGATGAGTATTCTCGCGCCCAGCCACTAGCTGCCTTAGCTCTCCCTTTGTCAAAAATACCAACAACTCTACTTTTTCCAGTCTGGGGGCAGACACTTCATGAGCTCTCTCTCCGTACTCGTCGGAATTTATTGAGTGACATAGAGAAACTAGTTCCAGTTATTTTTGCATTAGGAGGTCAGGAAGCAATAGCAGAAGTGAGTTGTGCTATCTCAAATGTGGCACGATGGTGGCATTAACAATTCAAAATTCAAAATTCAAAATTCAAAATTCAAAATTAAAGACAGTTTCAGTATTGTAGGGTGTGCCGTGCTTACCGTATTTTGCCGACTACATCCGGGTTTTGCGTTCGCACGGCACACCTTACGTGTTAAAGGTATGTAGTAGCGCTTTAGCGCTAAAGCGCTTACTACAAGCTAGCAATGTAAAGACGCGCCATGGCGCGTCTTTACACCATCACCAAATCTCACTGAAAATCCTTCACTGAACCGTATTGTTACATAAAGTGGTTGAAAATACCTTCTGCGGATGACTTCCAAACCTCTTAGACTACTCTTTGTCTCCACGCCCGTTGGACCACTTGGTACTGGACTCGGGGGCGGTGTGGAATTGACCTTGCATAACATCGCCCAAGAAATGATCCGGCGCGGTCATAAACTGCAAATCGTTGCCCCTTCTGGATCTACATGGAATTCTTTACCAATTGTGCAAATTGCTGGCAATTTACAAATCATTGCCCAAAGTCAGGAACGCACAGCCCCTGTTACTATGCCAGAAAATTCCGTGCTGGCGAATATGTGGGACTATGCTCGTCAGGTTCAAGGTGAGTACGATTTGATTGTCAACTTTGCTTATGATTGGTTGCCGTTGTATTTAACACCTTTTTTTCAACGTCCCATTGCCCACTTAATTAGCATGGGTTCATTGAGTAATGCCTTAGACCAAATTATCAAACAAGTTGCAAAGCGGTTTCCTGGTACGATTGGCTTTCATAGCCTGGCACAAGCTGCCACTTTCACTCTTGACGACCAGTTTTTTTGTTTAAGTAATGGAATTGATGTCTCGCTGTACGAGTTTTGCGCCCAACCAAAACAACAGTTAGCTTGGGTAGGTCGAATTTCCCCAGAGAAAGGTTTGGAAGATGCGGTGTCTGTGGCACAAATCACCAACATTCCATTAAAAATTATGGGTAAACTCCAAGATAAATCATACTGGGAGCAGATTTGTCAGAATTACCCAAATGCACCTTTTGAGTATTTAGGATTTTTATCAACTTCCCAAATGCAGCAAGTTGTGCGCGAGTGTCGGGCGTTGTTGATGACACACCATTGGGTGGAAGCATTCGGAAATGTCGCAATAGAAGCACTTGCTTGCGGAGTTCCCGTAATATCCTATCGTCGCGGTGGTCCAGCGGAAATCGTTAAAGATGGCAAAACGGGTTTCTTGGTAGAACCTGATAGTGTTCCTGGGTTAGTCGATGCTATTTCTCGCTTGGATGAAATCAACCGTCAAACCTGTCGCGCATCCGCAGAAAGCGAATTTTCTCTGGAAGCATTGGGCGATCGCTTTGAACAATGGTTCATGCAAATTTTAAACTTTTGATTTTCGCTTCTTTAGTAACTTGTCAATCAACCTGCACTCCCGAACTTTTTCTTTGCGTCTAGAGCGTAGAGCTACAGACGAAATAATATATATGCAAGAGGTCTATTCATGCAATCCAAAATCCAAAATCTAAAATCTAAAATTGTTCCACCACCTCTCAAACCTGGTGACTTACTACAAGTCATTGCGCCAAGTGGTGCTTTGCGAGAATTTGAGGCTTTCCAAAAAGGAGTGGAAATTTGGCGATCGCGTGGTTATCAAGTAGAAGTAATACCAGAGATAGATGACAAATGGGGATATTTAGCAGGTAAAGACGAACAACGTCGCGATCGCCTAGCAACAGCATGGAACGAACCAGAGTGTCGCGGTATTCTCTGTGCTAGAGGCGGTTTTGGTAGCACCCGCATTTTAGAAAATTGGACTTGGCAGGATTCAGAAAACTCAGCACTTCCAAAATGGCTCATTGGCTTTTCTGATATCACTGCTCTTTTATGGAGCCTTTACACAGCAGGGATTTGCAGCGTTCATGGTCCCGTACTGACAACTCTCGCCTCAGAACCAGATTGGTCAATTCAAAGGTTATTTGATTTGGTTGAAGGTCGCCCTCTTGCCCCTCTAAAGGGTTGTGGTTGGGGTGGAGGTATTGCAACTGGTATCCTATTACCAGGTAATCTTACAGTGGCAACCCATCTTCTCAGTACGCCAATGCTACCAGATATCAATGGAGTAATTTTGGCATTCGAGGATGTGGCAGAAGCCCCCTACCGCATCGACCGAATGCTGACGCAGTGGCGGATGAGCGGCGCTTTATCAAAAGTCCGTGGGATTGCATTGGGTAGCTTTAGCCGTTGTGAAGCACCACCAAACGTTCCCAGCTTTAGTGTTGAGGAAGTGTTGCGCGATCGCTTGGGTGATTTGGGCATTCCCGTCGTCTCCGGCTTGCCTTTTGGTCATGATGGACCGAACGCAGCTTTACCAGTAGGTGTGAAGGTCACTTTAGATGCAGAGCAGGGAATATTAGATATTATGCAATAGATGCATTCCTGTATTAGGCATTAGCCAACAAAATATCTCTAAACTCTCAAATCGGTTGGCTCTTAGCCTTGCTTAATAGATTATTTATTTCTATAGTAGATTGCCAATAATGTTACAGTACCACAAGCAATAAAACTAATTAAATTACCGTACATCAAAATCCAATCATTTTGGTAATAACCATATAAAATACTGTTAAATTGAATAAAATTAAAGCCAGCAAAAGTTATTAAAGAAATATTTTTAGCACTTTGAGTTTTGACAATTCTAATGGCTTGTGGAACAAATAAACTAGCATTGAATACAAATCCTAACCCAAATAAAAAAGTGACTATTTCTTTCATGTTTACTATATGACAATAGATAAGGATTTTGAGAGTTTTCAAGCGTATATCCCTGTTCGTTTATTTAGCGAATTCGGGCACAAGCCAACCGCTACCCTGAACTAAGTTCTTCGGACATATTACGCAAACGGGCGATCACTTGGGTGATTTGGGTACTCCCATTGTCTCAAACTTGCCTTTTGGTCATGATGGACCGAACACGGCTTTACCAGTTGGTACACTAGCAACTTTGGATGCAGAGCAAGGTATTTTGAGTTTAGAGGAAATCGACAAATGAGGGACAAAGGAGAGTATTTCTCCTTTGTCCGTGTCCCTGTGTCCTTTCCTACTCCCCCAAACCTAAGCGATCTAAAACAAAGGCATACTCAAAAGCTAATTCTTTCAAGCTTTCATAACGCCCAGATGCACCGCCATGTCCTGCACCCATGTTGGTTTTAAGCAGGAGAATGTTGTTATCTGTTTTAAGTTCTCGTAGTTTTGCCGTCCATTTGGCTGGTTCCCAATATTTGACGCGAGAATCATTCAAGCCAGCGACGATGAGGGTATCTGGGTAATCCTTCGCCTCCACGTTATCGTACGGCGAGTAGGACTTCATGTAGTCGTAATAAACTTTGTCGTTGGGATTACCCCATTCTTCCCATTCCATGACTGACAGCGGTAGGGAGGTATCCAATATTGTAGTCACTACGTCTACAAAGGGTACATCAGCAACGACGACTTTAAAAAGGTCGGGACGCATATTCATCACTGCTCCCATCAATAAACCGCCTGCACTCCCGCCGGAAATGGCAAGGCGATCGCTCGATGTCCACTTTTCGCCAATCAAATATTCTGCACAGGCAATAAAATCGGTAAAGGTGTTCTTTTTCTTCAAGAACTTGCCATCTTCATACCACTTACGCCCCATTTCTTCACCGCCACGAATATGTGCAATGGCAAACACTATCCCACGATCTAGCAGCGCAAGTCGATTGGATGAAAACGACGCCGGGTAAGATACACCATAAGAACCGTATCCTGTAAGATACAAAGGATTTTTACCATCTTTTTTAATTCCCTGTTTGTAAACGATAGATATGGGAATTTGTGTACCGTCTTTAGCGGTAGCTATCAACCACTCACTCTTGTACTGATTTCTGTCGTAGCCACCGAGAACTTCCGTTTCTTTTTTCAACTCCCGTTCATTTGTTTCCATGTCATAGTCAAACACAGATTGGGGAGTGATTAAAGAGGTGTAGCTGAACCGCAAAATAGTCGTGTTAAATTCTGGGTTACTGCTTTCGTAAAAATTGTAGGTTGGCTCTGGAAAGGTAATGTTATGTTCCTCTCCTGTCGATAAATTTTGCACTCGCCCAATTGGTAGTCCACCCTTTCTTTCGTAAATTGCCATGTAATTAGCAAACAGGCTAACACCTGAGAGCATCACATCTTCTCGATGGGGAATGACAGTCTGCCAATTCTCTTTTGCTGGCGAAACTACCGGGGTTTTCATCAGTTTAAAGTTGATTGCCTCTTCATTTGTAACAATGTAAAAGTCATCACTGTGATGGTCAACGTCGTATTGCACTCCCGTATTTCGTGGGTGCATTAATTGAAAAGAATCGGTGGGATGATTAGCATCTAAATAGTGAACCTCTGATGTAATTGTGCTACCCAAACTCATCAAGATGTATGCCTGACTCCGGGTTTTACCAACGTATAAATGGTAAGCATCATCTGATTCTTGATAAATGAGAGCATCTTCATCAACAGAATTGCCTAAACTGTGCCGAAATAGTTGGAAGGGACGGTTTGCCTCATCAATTTTGGTGTAGAATACTGTCTGATTATCATTACCCCAAGCCAAAGAATAATTAGTTTCAGGGATGCTTTCTGGGTATAACTCGAATGTCTTAAGGTCAAGAAAGAAAAGCGTGTATTGCTCAGCACCACTGGTATCAATGGAATAAGCTAAGATTTGATGATTAGGGCTAACTTGCAATACACCTAAGCTCAAAAATTCATGCTCTTTTGCTAGTTCATTTTGATCTAGCAGCACTTGTTCGGGAGCGTCGAGGCTGCCCTTTTTGCGGCAGAAAATTGGGTAAGCTTTTCCTTCTTCAGTACGGGAATAATAATAATAGTCATCTTTACGGTATGGCACTGACAAATCGGTTTCTTTAATCCGACTAAGCATTTCCTCATAGAGCCTTGTTTGCAGCGCTTCAGTGTGCTGCATCATCGCATTGGTGTAAGCGTTTTCAGCTTCCAGATAAGCGATAACTTTCGGGTTGTTCTGCTCACGCATCCAAAAGTAGTTGTCAACTCGCTGAGATCCGTGCAATTCCAATACTTGCGGCTGTTTTTCGGCGATGGGTGGAGTCACTGTAGTTTGTAAATCATGTTCGTTCATATTTCTTAACTTTAATTCAATGTGCAGCTACTATCTTCGCATTCATGATGAACTTCAAGTCCCTGTGGTGTACCGTAAATTCGTTTTCAAGGTACACAAGCCAATAGTTGGAATGACTCCCAAAACCACCGCTGTCAATCCTTGTTCACATAAATACACAACCTGAACCCGGTTGACTTCTGGAATAAACTCCTGCACAAGCGAAAGCAACCAAACCAAGATACTGATGAATAGAAATGAAATTGAAGGCAGAAAATTCCACCACCAAGCACGTCTAGTGTACCGTCGCAGGACTAACCATTGGAAAAACCCAAGCCAAATTCCGGAAAGGATATATGCGATAGTTGACAAAAATCCAAAGATAACCTTTTGTTCAACAGATATTTGATTTAATGATGCGATGGATGCAATGTAGTTAATCCATTGTGCGGAAACGCTGTTAGCAACTAGCCAGCCCAGGCTAGTGGCAAACATCCACGACCAACCGGATAGGTATCTACGCAGAACAAGCGCTTGATCTGCACCGAAAATGAGCGCAAACACACCATTGCTGAAGTATTTTGCTAAGGTGTACCATATTTTCTGCTGCAAAACCGCTCTTGGCAGCATCTCTACAATAGTTTTTTCTATGGCTATACTAGCAATTCCGCCTACAACCCATCCTAAAAAGGTCATAAGCGTAAATTGGATGAAGAAACTCCGGCGCTGGAAGCGGGGTATTAAAAACTTTCGCGCTTTGGGTTCACCAGAAAATACTTTGTGAGAGGGTTGTTTTGAATGGGGTTGCATAAGAATTTAATATTTATTAAGTTTTGAGTCGGATTTGAGTAGAAGTTTTGCGATCTGCACCCCAAACGCTACGCCTCCTGAAAAAGGAGAATCCTGGAATGATAAGCTAAACAATGACATAAAAAAGAGTTTAGGATGAACTGTTAAATGGGTATTTCCTCCAATGATCCTTATCTCCTCAGGGCAGCTCGTGGTGAAGTGTTAGACCGTCCCCCCGTATGGATGATGCGACAAGCGGGACGATATATGAAAGCTTACCGAGATTTAAGGGAGAAGTATCCTTCTTTTCGCGATCGCTCGGAAATACCAGAAGTAGCGATTGAGGTATCCTTGCAACCCTGGAAAGCCTTCCAACCGGACGGAGTGATTTTGTTTTCTGATATCGTCACGCCGCTTCCTGGTTTAGGCATTGATATGGATATCGCTGAAGGCAAAGGACCAATCATTGACTCGCCCATTCGCACCCAAGCACAAGTCGATAACCTGCATCCCTTAGAGCCAGAACAATCCCTGCCTTTTATTAAAACAATTCTGCAGGCATTGCGGCAAGAAGTGGGTAACAAATCAACAGTGTTGGGCTTTGTCGGTGCGCCTTGGACATTAGCCGCTTATGCGGTGGAGGGAAAAGGTTCCAAAACCTATTCCATCATCAAAAACATGGCGTTCTCGGAACCGACGGTGCTGCATCAGTTGTTGGCAAAATTCGCAGATGCGATCGCCACTTATGTCCGCTACCAAATTGACTGTGGCGCTCAAGTTGTGCAAATGTTTGATTCTTGGGCAGGACAGTTGAGTCCTCAAGATTACGAAACTTTCGCACTCCCCTATCAGCAGCGAGTTTTCCAGCAAGTCAGGGAAACTCATCCTGATACACCCCTGATTCTGCTGGTGAGTGGTTGTGGTGGTTTGCTAGAGAGGATGGCACTCTCAGGCGCAGATGTGATCACTGTAGACTGGACAGTGGATATGGCAGACGCACGGGAAAGATTAGGCAAGCACGTCAAAGTGCAGGGAAATCTTGATCCAGGTGTGCTGTTTGGTTCCAAAGAGTTTATCCGCGATCGCATTTTCGATACCGTGCGTAAAGCTGGTAACCGGGGACACATTCTTAATCTGGGTCACGGTGTTTTACCTGAGACTCCAGAGGAGAATGTCGCTTTCTTCTTTGAAACAGCAAAGCAACTCAGCAGTGCAGTTGTATGATCAGCCGAGGTTAGGGGTGCAAGGTATTGCGCCTGTACAGGAGTTATAGATTATGAAGGTGAAGGATGAATTGTGAAACTTTTTTCTCATTCATAGTTCATAATTCATAATTCATAACTCCTGAATCTTATTTGAAACTCCCTATGAGCCAGAAACGGATTTTAGTAACGGGTGCAAGTGGTTGTATCGGTCACTACATAAGTGAAGCCTTAATTCAAGAAACGGAACACGAACTGTATCTACTAGTAAGGAACCCTAAGAAACTGCAAGTAGATACTCAAGCACGTCCAGGTGTGACCGTCTTGCAGGGTGATATGCAAGAAATAGGGCAATTTGCCGACTTGCTGAAAACGATAGATGTTGCTGTGCTAACGGCAACGGCTTGGGGCGGTGGAGCAACATTTGATATTAATGTACACAAAACGCACGAGTTGCTCAACTTGCTAGACCCAAACAGATGCGAACAAGTGATTTATTTTTCCACCGCCAGCGTTTTGGATCGCAACAATCAACCGTTGAAGGAAGCAGGCGAACTGGGTACAGATTATATCCGTTCCAAGTACGATTGCTTGCATAAGATACCGGGGTTAGCCATAGCCCCCAAAGTGACGACTGTTTTTCCCACTTTAGTAGTGGGTGGCGATAGTAATAAACCCTACTCTCACGTTACATCTGGTATTCCAGAAGTTACGAAATATATAGATTTGATTCGTTATTTGAAGGCAGATGGTAGTTTCCACTTCATTCACGGGCGAGATATTGCCAGTGTGGTACGGTATTTGATTGATAATCCTCCCAAAGAAGACGAACCACGCTCCTTAGTTTTAGGTCAAGCGCAATTAACTGTAAACCAGGCAATAGAAGAAGTTTGCGCCTATCTAGGTAAAAAGATTTTCTTTCGCATCCCACTATCGTTATCTTTAGCCAATTTAATTATCGTTTTGTTCCGCATTGAAATGGCTGCTTGGGATAGATTCAGTATGAACTATCGGCATTTTACTTACCAAAATTTTATTAATCCCGGCAGTTTCGGTTTACCAAATTACTGTGCGACGGTGAGTGATGTTTTAAAAATCAGTGGTGTTAAACCATTTATTAAGTAAAGGCGATTAAAATCCCCTTTTTAGTCGAATAAGGATGGTAGCAATTGCCTGTTAGGGCAGTATGCTTTGCGCGATCGCCTAGCGTGGGGGTGGGCTGACCGCACACCCCCAATACTACATTCAGCTAGTAATTTAGATACGTTTGCTCTGTAGTCTCGTTTGATTTAGCCAGCTACGTTTCCATTCAATTAATTTCTCCAACGAGTTGGGAGTTATTTCAATTGATTGATCAGTAAAACGTGCTTTGAATCTTTGTGAAACTTCTAGAGAGGATACGTTGTGATACCAACCGATTGCCATAAATTCTTCTGGATTATCTGGTATAGGGAAAAAATTTGTTCCATACATACCAGTTTTTCCACTACCCCTGACGATAGGTAGATCGACAGCAAGCTTATAAGGTCCAGAGATATTATCAGAGATTAAGCAATATAACACAGTATTGTGGATACGATTTTTTCTAATTTGCTCCGCTGGTAAATTTTCTAGCCATTTAGGATTCAAATTAGAGGACCAGCATGAGAAAAATAAATAGTATTTACCATTCCGATATATTACTTGTGGTCGTTCCATTTCAAGGAAAGGCCAGTCTTCTATCTCACTAACAGTTGGACCAGCAACTGGAGGCAATAATTCATAAGGTCCAGTTATTTTGTCAGCTACTGCTAAAGCAACACATCCTTGATATCTATCAGGACTTCCATCCTTAAGATAGGTGGTAATAAACATATAATATTTACCACTACTGTAATCCTTGACAATGTAAGGATCACGCCAATGGAAATGACCAGTGTCCTTTTGTGGTCCATACCAACGACTACGCTCATCTTCCGAAAAAAGAGGATTGGGTGAGTAGCGTTTCCAATTTAAACCATCAGTGGATGTTGCTATACCAATCTTTTCATTCTTGAGTGTCTCTCCTGGACCTGATGCTGAGTAAAAAAGGTAATAAATTCCATCTTCTTTGTAAGTACTGCCAGCAAGGATTCTTCCAGATTCCCATGGATTTGAAGGATCAGGTTCGAGTACAATACCTGTAGATTTCCAATTTTGTAGGTCTACGGAAATAGCACCATAAATCGTACCTTGGCTCCAAAAATTTGCTGGAGGAACTGGTTTCGGAGCCATCAAATAAAAGAGCCTATAGACATCACCATCTTTTAGAATCCATGGATCCCAAAGGTTGGGACCCTTTTGGAATGAGCGTAAAACTCTTGTAGTGATCTCCTTACCCTTACTTGGGGGCATGAACTCCAGCAGCGCTGCTATGTTTGATCTTGATTTACTAGTAACCATCCTAATTTAATTCTCTGTGTGAAAATTTGCTTTTTAAATGTGTCTTGAAATGAATTTTCTCAAGCAAATAAGGAATAATTGCAGGGCAAATACATCTAGCTTTGTAACTCCTCGCCATCAAAGCACCTTTGCTATTCTCTTAGAAAGAAAGCAAAATATTAAGTACTATTTTGCCGACAAAAAAGCAGGAAAGCTTATTTATATTTACTCTCCACGAATTATTCTATTAATCTTGAAAGACTGCATACTAAAAATTCTGCATTGACAATTAACGACTTATGGAAATCGTTGATCAATAAATAGTGAGTACTATAATCTTTACTAACCCAAGTTGCTAGTTATCAAAAGACACCTTGAACTAAGTACAAAATATGAGTATTATATAATCAAAAATACTCGAAAAGAGATATTTTGTATTAGTAATATATATTTGATGGCAGTAACTAGCAACTTAAGTTAGTAAGTATTAGCCAAGCAATACCAGTTGCAATACTTACGATCAAGTCAACGCTAAATTAAACCAAAACTTGTGTCTGACATTCCTAACGTAATGTCTTAAAGCAATTTGTTTACTAGCAAATTTATCTGGATAAATGAACTGATCTTCTACATTAAGAATATATCGTTGCGAGCACAGAGGCTTGCCCTGATTCTGGTGGATTGTCAAATGCACCACTGTTTGTTCAGTAAAATATCCAGGAACTCCTTTAATATTCGCCAAGCGTTCAATAGCGAAACTCCAGTCCAACTCGTGCTTAAATAAAATAAATCCAGCATTGATTGGATTTATTTTTTCGGAATCATCGTAAATGATTTTCTCATCCAGTGAATTAGAACAATCAGGTAAATATCTAGTGTATTTATCGTCGGAAGTAGCTAACTCAACTAAGTCAATTCCACCTGGAAAAAATAAAATATCTGAATCTGTGTAGATAGTTGGACCATCCACAGGAATTGACATTAATGCCGACAACTTTCTGCCCATTACATGCAGTTCGGCATATTCAGAAACACATTGAGGCAGATCCCTTCTAAGAAGTTTTTTTAAAGGCACTACCTCAACACAGGGATGTATGCGGCGGAGTAAACGACAACTGTCATCAGTATAGCTACCATCAGAAATAACAGTGAATGTATCTGGAATGCCGACATGACGGATGAACGACCGAATACTTACCACTTGTTCTGGCAAATCGCGCTCGCATGACAAAGAATAGACATTTATCGGAACTTTTCGATTCTGCTTAATAGGAAGGTTGACCAACTTAACAGCTACATTTCTATAAAGAGAACGAATAAATTGCCCTTGAAATTTAGCAGTATGATAGCCGATGTTTACCATTTCTTAATCCTCACACAAAACAAGAATAGTTAGGAATATACCTGTAGTCAGGCTTAGATTTGTAGATTGCTGGCTGCAATCCTACCCAGCCTGACATGATTTCAGGTCGCATAAGCTTTGATACTAGATATAAGCTGAGGAGTCGCCCACAAATAACTTACCTGTTTGAAAAAATCTAAGCCTTGATTGACAGGACTTTCAGCCATTAAAAAAGGTAACTGATTTGTGCCGTTTTCCTTAGAAATGAGTTCCTAATAGTTAATTTATTAGTTCTACCAATTTTCTCTGGTTAATGAAAACGTTCAACTATATCTAAGTCGTCTGTATTTGGTACTCTCATGTTTAATCATGAAGTTATGAGGCTTCACGAAAATATGCTTCTGTACTTAATACTTACTTATTTATATTTGTGTATATGCAACTTCTAAATTTGCATCTGTATAAGATATTAATACCCGTGTAAATACCAGGTCAATCAATATTTGTTTTATTTACAGATTTTTTAGATTCATAATGGAATATATGTCGGTATTCGTAATTTTAGGACTTACATATTGACACAAAAATAATTTTAGGTTATTTTTGTGTTTTTAGGTAGTTGCGTTTTGAACTTTTCCGTGCTATTGGTGGTGATTGGGCAAGGAACAGCCCCTCAAGAGCGATGGGCTACGCCCCGCTAAAGGCGAACGCAATGCCTGCCTTCTCTCTAACGATAGATAATATAGTGCTATGTTGTGCCTTTCATTTGCATGACTGTGAGCAGCCAGGATGCTTGCTCGCATCAGGGTTTCTCTTTTTACGGATGCCCAAATTGCTTACCAGTCCTGTGTAGAGCACATCTGGGTTAAAAAGGGTGCAGATTATTCGTTTTTTATAATGAGAATTTCCCGTTTTCTCTTTTCATAAAAAATAAAAATAGAAACTTTAATTAAGAGAATTTCGTCAATGCCTCAATAAACTTTTAATTTAGTTAAAGTGAAATAACACTTAGAGTGTGAGGTTTGACGGTTTATGCGAGTTTTATTGGTTTATCCTATCTTTCCCAAAACATTTTGGTCTTATGAAAAAATCTTGGAATTAGTAAACCGCAAGGTTTTGTTACCACCCTTGGGTTTGGTGACTGTCGCAGCAATTTTGCCTCAAGAATGGGAATTTAAGCTGGTTGATCGCAACATCCGCCCAGTGACAGAAGAGGAATGGGCTTGGGCAGATGTGTGTATCTTCAGCGCGATGATAGTTCAAAAAGAAGATTTACTAGAGCAAATTCGCGAAGCAAAGCAACGTGGTAAGTTAGTTGCTGTGGGCGGTCCTTACCCCACCTCTGTACCTCATGCAGTTCAGGGAGTAGGTGCAGATTTTCTGATTCTGGATGAAGGGGAAATTACCCTACCGATGTTTGTCGAAGCAATTGAACGAGGTGAAACCTCTGGGACTTTCCGGGCTACAGAAAAACCTGATGTTACAAACACTCCAATACCCCGCTTTGATTTGCTAGACTTTGATGCTTACGACATGATGTCGATTCAGTTTTCCCGGGGTTGTCCTTTCCAGTGCGAATTTTGCGACATTATTGTTCTCTACGGACGCAAACCGCGTACCAAAACCCCCGCACAAGTGTTGGCAGAGTTAGATTGCCTCTACAACTTGGGTTGGCGGCGCGGTATTTTTATGGTGGACGACAACTTTATCGGCAACAAACGCAATGTCAAGTTGTTGCTTAAAGAGTTAAAAGTCTGGATGGCAGAACACAAGTACCCATTCCGGTTTGACACCGAAGCTTCCATTGATCTCGCCCAAGATCCAGAATTAATGGAGTTGATGGTTGAGTGCGGTTTTGCGGCAGTGTTTTTGGGAATTGAAACACCCGACGAAGAAAGTTTGCAACTCACGAAGAAGTTTCAAAATACCCGTAGTTCGCTGACTGAGGCGGTGCAAAGCATCATCAAAGCTGGGTTGCGTCCAATGGCTGGATTTATTATTGGTTTTGATGGCGAAAAACCAGGCGCAGGCGATCGCATTGTCCGCTTTGCAGAACTTGCAGCAATTCCGTCTACGACCTTTTCCATGTTACAAGCACTACCAAATACTGCTCTTTGGCACCGTCTCAAGAAAGAAGGACGACTGCGGGAAAACAAAGATGGCAACATCAACCAAACCACTTTGATGAACTTTATCGCCACCCGTCCCCTAGAAGACATTGCCAGAGAATATGTTGAGGCGTTTTGTACTTTATACGACCCGGTGCAGTACTTGGATCGCACCTACCGCTGTTTCCTGATGATGGGTGCGCCGAGTTGGAAAGCGCCGTCTAAAATGCCAGAGTGGATTGTTGTGAAAGCCCTACTGATTGTTATCTGGAGACAAGGAATAAAACGGCAAACTCGCTGGAAGTTCTGGCACCACTTGTTTAGCATAATCAAGCGTAATCCCAGCGTTGCAGAGCATTACCTTGCTACCTGCGCCCACAATGAGCATTTCTTAGAGTATCGCCAAATTGTACGCGAGCAAATTGAATCTCAGTTGGCTGAATATCTAGCACAAGGCGCAGAAAAACCATATGAAATGATCAATGAGAATGAGAAAGTTAGCGCTGTAGCTAGTTAACTATAGATAAGTAGAAAGGCACAAATAAACAGAAGTATGTAACAAAAAGTAAAGTCGGCTAAAACTCTCCCCTTCTGCCTTGCCTCAACGATAAGTATTCACGCCGACCTACTTAATAGCTGATAGCTCATGGTTTCGCCAACTGTGTTGATGTTATACCAATTCCTTTTAAAGATGCATAGAATGAGCCTGGGTCGCCAGGCTTTGTTTGTGTAGCCCCAGACTGACCACCTGAGGGCGATAATGTGCAACCTCACATAGAACATAGAATTGGTATTATGACTCTGCTTTGAATAAACACCCTAGTTCATAGCGGTGCCATAGTGTAATATAATACCTGCTTTCAACCTCAAGCCGAAAATGCAAACCCTTGTTTTGTTCTTAGTTGCTGAAGGAGAAAATTATGGCTGCTATGGCTTTTGGGCATGGTTGAGACTGGCAAAAAGTATACTTTGGATTTTTCCAGCTATTTAGTGTCCTGCTAGTGTCCTGCTCTTAACTCTTGAGCAAAGTTTACATTTCTCCACAATCTGTATGCCATACATTAAACTTCATTGCAAAGTAAGAATATTAGGCAAAACAACATGATAAGTATTGGTAATGTAAATCAACAATCGGGAAAGATTCAAGGAGAACACAGTGGCAATGGAATCAAATTTCAGAATCGGCGCAAATGCAGTGCATGATGATTTTAGTGAATATGTTGCCCATCTACAACTTCACATGGCTCTGCAATCTCGCAATCTGGTTCCAACCCTGAAACAGTCTTTGGAAGACAGCCGGGAGCAATTACTCCATCAAACCCAAGCCAATTTTGAAAAGCTAGTTTCTCGTAGAGCTATCTAGCCTATAGAATTGTTAAATAAAAATAAGAAAAGCAGATTTTGTGAAAACAACGCTAAAACTGTTCTCACAAAATCTGCTTGCTTTGCATCAAAGTTTACGAAAATCACCCTTTTGGCTCAATAGAAAGGAGCCCAAAGCCGTTAATATTATTATTGCAGCACTTCGTTTGACCCAGTTACTATAGGCGCAATGGCGGCTCGAATGAAAATGGCCTCATTACTACCCCGAAATCTTAGCGTTGTGATCCGACAAGTCCAATACCGGGACTTGGATGGAATAGAACGCATAACTCAAGAGTCATTCTCCGCCCAAACCCCCAACGGAGCCACTGATGCAATGCGGCAGATGGAATGGCTGCGGCGCTGGTATGGGTTGCTGAAGTTTTTGAATTGGTTTCCCAACCCCCTACAGTACAAGTTTTGTGCATACGTAGCAGAACAAGGGCGTATGCTTTTGGGGATGATCCAAGTATCCCCGTTTAATCGCACCCACAGCACCTGGCGTGTTGACCGCGTCATGTTAGAGCGTGGTGCTGATAAGCAAGCAATTGGGTCGCAACTTTTGCGCTATTGCTTTGAGTCGATTGTGGAAGCTCGAACTTGGATTTTAGAAGTCAATGTCAATGACAAAGACGCATTGGCGCTATACCGGAAAAATGGATTTCAGCGCCTAGCAGAAATGACATACTGGGAGATAGAACCAGAGTTGCTTCAAGAATTGGCACAATCAGAGCCAGACTTGCCCAATCTGCTGCCAGTAAGTAATGCTGATGCTCAACTCCTCTATCAACTCGATACGTCATCAATGCCGCCTTTAGTACGGCAAGTGTTTGACCGCAACGCTGATGACTTTAAAACAAGTCTGTTCGGCGTATTAACACAAGCAGTGAAGCAGTGGGTGACGAAAACAGAAGTCGTAAGTGGTTACGTTTTTGAACCCCAACGCAAAGCAGCGATCGGCTATTTTCAAGTACGACTTGACCGCAAAGGTCAACAGCCCCACATGGGAACACTGACAGTTAACCCAGCTTACACTTGGCTGTATCCTGAGTTACTGTCTCAACTGGCACGGGTTGCACAGGATTTTCCTCCACAGGCTCTACAACTCACCTCAGCCGACTATCACCCAGAAAGAGAAGAGTATTTGGAGCGAATTGGTGCAAATCGCAGAGAACACACCCTGATGATGTCTCGCTCAGTGTGGCACAAACTGCGAGAGTCAAAATTTGTATCCCTAGAAGGAATACAATTACCCGAGGTATTGCAAGGTTTACAACCGGCACGCAAACCCATTCCTGGTGGTATGTCATGGGCACAAGGACAGCAAGTGTCGCCAGATAGAGGCTCACAACCTAGTAAGAATACAGAAACTGTTGCATTTTCGTGCAACAATTGTAGCGTGGAAGCATCTAGCCAGCCAGAGTCAGCAGATGCACAGCAGGAGTAATTCATAGTGGCTTTTGAACAGGGACAAGCAGACAAGGAGACAAAGGGACAAGCAGACAAGGCGACAGGGGAACATATCCTCTTGTCGTCCCCCCTAGCCCTTGTGCCTGCATCCTCCGTGCAAAAGGAGTATATTTCCGCTTTGGGATTAGATGTTGGTCGCAAGCGTATTGGTGTAGCAGGATGCGATCGCACTGGTTTGATTGCTACTGGTATCACTACCATCGGGCGCACATCGTTTGAGCGCGATGTGGAGCAATTCCGACAACTCGTCACTGAGCGTCAAGTGCAACTGCTAGTCGTTGGATTACCTTATTCTATGGATGGTTCTTTAGGGTTTCAGGCACGTGAAGTGCAGAAATTTGCAAAAAGACTTGCAAAGGCTCTCAAACTGCCAGTGGAATATGTTGATGAGCGATTAACTTCATTTCAGGCAGAGCAGATGCTCATAGCAGAGAAGCGATCGCCCTCTCGTCATAAAGAATTGATTGACCGCAAAGCAGCGTCTCTGATCTTACAACAATGGCTGGATACAAGGCGAGCTAACTCCAAAAGGACATTAGCTTCTGCTGATTAATAATGCAACCTTTTAACATGATATTCTGAAAATTATTAGCCAGCTGTACTCCTATTTGATTGATAATATCTTTCAAAAGAAACAATCAAGTCTTTCTCAAAATTGCTGGTAATTATAAATTATAGAGCTCGGCTATGTCACCCTCACAATTTCCTGAAGAAAACGACCATACTCATGCTGGTTCCATCACTTTGACTGATGACAAAGGGAGAAACCTCGAATGTTACATTGAGCATTCACTCACAGTAGATGGTCAAGAATACGTTTTGCTTCTTCCTGTTGACTCACCAATAGAAATTTTTGCTTGGCAAGGTGATGGCGACGAAGAAGAAGCCATTTTAGTAGAAGATGAAGCGACAATTGAGCAAATTTTTGGCATTGCCCAAGCTGTTCTGGCTGAGCAAAATCTGCTCTTGAAAAACACGGCTTATGCTCTGACTGTTGAAGGTGAGTTACCACCAGTGGAAGAGTCGGAACTATTTACCCTAGAAATTGAAGACGAAGGGACAGATTTAGAGCCGGAGCAATTACAGCTACTATCGAGCTTTTACCACGAAGACCAGGAGTACGCAATTTACACTCCCCTCGATCCACTGCTGTTTTTTGCACGAATAGCTAAAACTGGTAAACCAGAATTACTGTCCCCAGAAGAATTCCGTAAAGTCCAACCCTTGTTGGAAGAACATTTGTTTAATGAAGTGGAATAAAATAGAAAATTCAAAATTAAAAATTAAAAAAATCAGAAATTTTAATTTTTAATCGAGAATTTTTAATTATCATCTTTTGTTAAGATGAATCTTAAGCAAAAAATTTGGAAGCGGTCATTTCTATTGGGTGTGCTGCCGTTGACAGTTTTATTTTGTGGTTGGCAAGGTTGGGCGTGGTGGAGTTGGGCTAGCGCACCAATCCAACCAGTAACAGCTGGTGCAACGGCAGATAACTCGGTAAAAGGGGTACAAATTCAAATCCCTCCAGGAACGGGCTCGCAGCAAATCGGTGGTTATCTAGAAAAGGCTGGTTTAATTCGCTCGCAGTTGGCGTGGAATTTATGGGCGCGTTACCTGGGGTGGAAAGACCCTGAAGGTAATTTTAAAGCAGGAAGGTATCAACTTTCACCCGCCCAGCCTTTACCAGGTATCGCCCAAAAAATTTGGCGGGGAGAAGTGGTGCAAAATAGTTACACCATTCCCGAAGGTTGGTCATTGCGGCAAATGGCAGCTTATTTTGAGGAAAGAGGATTTTTCTCCGCCAGAGATTTTCTTGCAGCGATAACTCAAATTGAGCGTAGCCAGTTCCCTTGGCTTCCCGCCAATGTACCCTCCTTAGAAGGATTTTTATACCCAGATACGTACAAAATTGCCGCTGGTGGCATCACTCCTCAAGATGTCATCAAACAAATGCTCAACCGCTTTGAGCAAGTTGCCCTGCCACTGTATCGAAAAGAACGGGATCAGACCACGCTAGACCTGAAGCAATGGGTGACTCTTGCTAGTATTGTGGAGAAAGAGGCAGTGGTAGCAAGTGAGCGACCCCTGATAGCTGGGGTGTTCTTCTCTAGGCTGCAAAAAGGTATGCGCTTGGAAAGCGACCCAACAGTTGAGTACGCTTTAAACATCCGTCAAACAGCAGATCAGCCTCTGACTTTGGCTCAAGTTCGCACTGCATCTCCCTACAACACCTATCTCAATCCTGGCTTACCACCCACTCCTATTGCTTCCCCAGGCTTAGCAAGTTTAAAAGCGACACTTAATCCAGAAAAAACGGATTACTTATTTTTCGTGGCACGCTACGATGGTACTCATGTGTTCAGTCGTACTTTAGAAGAACACGAAGCAGCCGTTGCCAAAATCCGTGCAGAACGACAATAGTCATTAGTCATGAGTAAGGTGCCCTTGGCTCTTGACTCTTAACTCTTGACTCTTGACTCTTAACTCTTGACTCTTGACTCTTGACTTATGCGTTGGAACAATCTCTTACAGCCTGACTTGATTTTGGAAGGTTCAGTGTTGAACCTCACACCAGACATGATCCAAAAATACGGGCTGAAGGGGCTGGTGTTGGATGTAGATGAAACATTAGTACCAATTAGAGTAGCGTCAGCTTCTGTTGAACTGCAACAGTGGGTAGAGCAAATTCGTCCCTGTACAAAGTTGTGGTTGGTCAGCAATAACCTCAGCGAAGCCCGAATTGGTGGAATTGCTCGCTCTCTCAACCTGCCTTACTTCTTAGGTGCTGCTAAACCCTCGCGGCGTAAGATTTCGGAAGCACTCCAGGCGATGAATTTGCCGGAACACCAAGTCGGCATGGTCGGGGATCGCTTATTTACTGATGTCATAGCAGGTAATCGCTTAGGAATGTTTACTATTTTGGTAGAACCAATTATCCATCCAGATGTAGCTCTGCGTTCGCATCCGATACGGAACTTTGAAGTTTGGGTATCTGAAATTCTAGGTGTTTCGATTACTCCCAAAACAAAGAGGGTTACAAACCTTGACAAATCATCAGGGAACTAAATCTAAAGAAACAATTAAGAAACCTTGATTTGACACAAAAATCGGGGATCATATAAGTATAAATAACATCGGGTCAGCCAAATAAAGACCCTAGCCGATAACAAGTCAACATAAAAAAGCAAAGCGCCAGTCTCAAGATATAAAGGGACTGGCGCTTTACAATTGAGTCAATTCTCATGAGCTTTTTGTCATCAAACCAATGACTTATGACCAATGACCCTTCGGGTATGCCTACGGCACGCCTGACGGCGTTAGCGTTCGCGCAGCGTGCGCCCTTGGCGCTCAGCTCCTCCGAAGGAGGCACGCCAGATGCCTGCTCCGGGAAACCCTCCCGTAGCACTGGTCTCACTAATGACTAAAACGATAAACAAAAAGGTTTACAAAGCTTGACAAATAGTCAGGAAAGTAAATCTAAAGAAACAATTAAGAAATCTTTATTTGACACAAAAATCGGGGATCATAATAAGTATAAATAACATCGGGTCAGCCAAATAAAGACCCTAGCCGATAAAAAGTCAATATAAAAAATCAAAGCGTCAGTCTCAACACATAAAGGGGCTGGCGCTTTACAATTTAGTCAATTGTCCTTAGTTCTTTGTCGTAAAACGAATGACTAATGACTAATGACTCATGACTCATGACTCATGACTAAAACGATTGTCGTCAAAATTGGCACTTCCAGCCTGACTCAACCAGAAACAGGACAACTCGCACTTTCCACGATCGCCACTTTAGCAGAAACCCTTTCACACCTGCGACGACAGGGTCATAAGGTCATTTTAGTGTCTTCTGGCGCTGTCGGAGTGGGCTGTGCGCGGCTGGGTTTAACTGAACGCCCCAAGGCGATCGCTTTGAAACAAGCAGTCGCTGCGGTAGGGCAAGGCAGGTTAATGCGGATATACGACGATTTATTTACGACTCTGCAACAGCCAATTGCTCAAGTTTTGCTCACCCGCAGTGATTTGGTACAGCGCAGTCGTTACCTTAACGTTTACAACACATTCAGGGAATTACTGCAACTGGGGGTCATTCCGGTGGTAAATGAGAATGACACAGTCGCAGTGGAGGAACTGAAATTTGGTGATAACGATACCCTTTCTGCCTTAGTTGCTAGCCTAGTTGAAGCAGATTGGCTATTTTTGCTCACCGATGTAGATCGGCTTTACTCAGCCGATCCCCGTTCTGTCCCCGATGCGCAACCTATTGCTTTAGTAAGTAACATCAAAGAATTAGCAGAATTACAAGTGCAAACAAGCACGCAAGGTTCCCAATGGGGTACTGGTGGTATGTTCACCAAAATTTCTGCAGCAAGAATTGCGATCGCTGCTGGTGTTCGCACCGTCATTACCCAAGGACGATACCCCCGCAATATCGAAAAAATTTTACAGGGCGAACCCATTGGCACTCACTTTGAACCGCATCCTGAACCATCTTCTGCCCGTAAACGGTGGATAGCTTATGGTTTGGTTCCTGCTGGGAAACTCTATTTAGATGAGGGAGCAGTGCTAGCAATTTCTGGTGCTGGCAAATCGTTGTTAGCTGCTGGTATTGCCGCAGTGGAAGGGGAATTTGACACTCAGGATGCCGTGCAATTGTGCGACAAAAACGGAAATGAAATTGCCAGAGGATTGGTGAACTACAGCAGCACCGAACTGCAAAAGATTCGTGGACGCCGTTCCAGTGAAATTGCCGCTATTTTAGGTTATGTTGCTGCGGAAACTGTGGTTCACCGCGATAATTTGGTGTTGACGTAGGAAGTAATAAACCTACTTTAAACCTAGAAAATCAGTAGCAGATACTCTACAGAAGGATAGGCAGACCGCTGCAATTATTGCAGAAATTCAAGCTATTTTGGAGAGTTAAATAGGGAGAAAATATATGAACTTGGAGCAAGCTGTCTTAGAAAAACTGCGGCAGTTACCTGTAGATAAGCAGCGAGAGGTATTAGATTTTGCTGAATTTCTGCACCAAAAAGTGACTCCTAAGGCTCCCTTACGCAGCGTCAAGGGACTGTGGGCTGACTTAAACATTGAAATTTCAGAAGAAGATATTGCCCAAGCCCGAAAAGAGATGTGGGGAAATTTCCCTAAGGAAGACATTTAATCATGGTAGCAGTTGTAGCCGATACTCATACCATCGTATGGTATTTGCGGGAATTACCCAGATTATCAGAAGCGGCACTAGCAGCTTTGGATGGTGCGACTGCTGGCGGCGATCCAATTTATGTATCTTCCATTTCTGTAGCTAACGCCACCGCCCCCCATAATGGCGCATCATCCCCCAGTGCCGCCGAAACAATCTCAAAAATTACTTCTTACCCACTACCAAGTCAATAAACTGTTGCAATCTTTCATAATGCGACCCTTTCCAGTAAATTTGGTTGCAGTTTTGACAGCGATGGAATTCATTATTGTACAATCTGACACTTTCTGGTATTTGGTCAACAATTGATTCTTTTGCTACAGGTTCTAATAATCCATTGCAGCGTAAACACCGTTGAAAGGGTGATACTAATTTATACAGGTCGAAGCGTTGCATAACTTCAACAATTTGTTTCTGCGGGTCAGTATTTCTTACATAGTAGCCATAGGTCACAATACTTCGCATCAATAAACCGCGATCGCGAGTTAACAGAATTCGGTTTTGGGTACTGGAGATGTGAGCTAATTCTTCATCTTCATAGTCATTGCGGTATAACGTATCAAACCCTAACAGGCGTAAAGATGTTGCTAGCTTACCCAAATGAATATCTAAAACGAAGCGGATGATACTTAGGGGTTCAGGTCTAATAGAGATGGTGGATGTAACTATATCTGTAGCAGAAATTGGATAGACATTGATGATATCCCCATCTTGGACAATGTAAGAAAAATTTACAAATCTTCCGTTAACTTCAATACAATAAACTTCTGGATGAGGGACACCAAGAGATTCAATCATATCCTTGATTGAGGCTTTTTCAAGAAAATTATGAGCTATTATCATCTGCTTTTTATGCGAGGCTAAGAAATCATTCAACTCTGCATAAAAGCGGAAATAAGCAGAAGCCATAACAACCAATAGTGGAATTTATATTATTCACTATACTAACTTGATTTCAGGAAGAGAAAAGTTATCACAAACAAAGAACCTAGGAGTCATAATTAAGCTTGAAAATGCTGCAAGGCTAGATGCATCGAAGCTGCAACCCTAGAATTTATTCATAAAGACAACAAGTTTTTTCTTTGTGAATTACCCAAATTTATCCTGAGAATCATTCTAAGTTCCTAGCTGAAAAATTCTAAGATCTTCTTCAAGGATGAAAGAAGGTGACTTCCTTAAAGTATTTGCAATATTTTTCTACTAATAAATAATAATTGTTTATCCTATCCGGAAGGCAGAACCTTCTTCCAGTAGGGATTGTCAGGTATTTGATGCTAGTAAATCCTGCATTCACTTGTATCTCCGAGTTTAGAACGGTAGTGATGATTAGAAAAATTGGCAAATACTTGCTTTTGTTATTGACTTCAGTTAGAGTCATAGCAGACGCCCTACTCAAGCCCTGATAGGATTTTCACGAGCTTAAAGAAGGTGAAAAAATGCTTAAGATAGTCTGAGTCAGAATATATCATAGGAATGAGCAAAATCTGCCGGAAAGCAGTACCGTACCAGTCATATTCACATTACTATGGAGGAAATTGCCCTGTGACAACTAAGTAAAAGTACCTCTTATAAGTTAAATGTTAATCCTCAAAAAAACTGACATTAGCAATCAATAGTTGCTAATATTTAGTATTAAGCATACAAAAAAGGGTGCAAGATATGAAATTATGTACTGTGCCTTGATGCTAATAATTTGTAATAATTAGTTTGCCTTTTATTTTTTTTAAATTACAATTGAGAAATTTTATCAATATGAAAAAGCAAATAAATTTGGGAAAATCATTTAGACTGCAAGAACTTTTAAAAAAAAATTGTACACAAGAAGCAGTTTTTCTATCTAGTGAAGGGGAAAATAAAATTGCTAGCTCTTTTTCTGGGAAAGATATTTCATCTACTTTGAACTTCCATCAACTCAAGTATTTGAATATGTGCTTTACTTTCAATGAAAAATTACTAAATAAAAGCACAAATACTAACTTTTTGCAGCAGTGGAAAGCCCAGAAAAAGAGGGGTAGAAAGAGACTCTATTATTGGGTATCTCAAATTCTCATCGCAGACAAGAAAGTACACATCAAAAGACTTGTCAGCTTTTTGAACGTAGGAGTTTCTACGAAAAGCCTTGTAAGCAATGGGCTACCGTGTTTTGAGTGGAAGATAAATATCTTCTGTTGTTATTCTTGACAGCCCAAGGTGTTGTTCGGGAAATTGGTAGCTAATAACACCATCTCTGTTTGTAATATCCTTTGTTCGTAAAACACATTAATTAAGTACAGTAGAGTGAGATGAATACTTTCTTTTGTTCCGACTATTCGCGACAAGCAGGAGAAGATATTATTGGTAGTGCCACTAATGAGCAAACTTATATATTAGTGGAATGTCCTCCACCTTGGACATCGGAAGCTTTTAACTCTAGGTGGGTTCCGGAAAATTTGCAGATTTTGATCAAGGAGGTGAAACGAAATAAGTTACCTATCAAGTTTCTCTTGATTGCCAACAATGTATCGCATAAAGCAGATAGCACAACCCTGTTGATTTATCAAAGAAAAGAGGGTTTGAGCAATGGGTATGGTAAGCAAGAATTTCACTTACCAAATATTGAGCAAGTAGCAGCTGTTGTCAGAAAATGGTTACGGGGCGGATTTTCTGATTATGATGCCCAAACAAGTGTAACCAGAGATATTCTTATATGTACTCACGGTAGCCATGATAGGTGCTGTGCTAGGTATGGCAATCCGTTTTACTTTAACGCTACATCTATCGTTTCTAGTTTGGAATTAGACAATGTTCGTATTTGGAAATCTAGCCATTTTGGTGGACATCGGTTTGCTCCAACAGCTATAGATTTTCCAGATGGAAGATATTATGGAGCATTGGATCAAGAATCGTTTAAATCGATTTTGACTCGTACTGGTGACATCACATTATTGAAGAAAGTTTATAGAGGCTGGGGAATTCTGCCAAACTCAATTCAAGTTTTAGAAAGAGAACTGATCCTTCGCCACGGATGGGATTGGTTTAACTACAAAGTAGCCGGCGAAATCATTAAGCAAAACTTAGACAAAAATATAATTTTCGCTGAATTAAATGTTGAAAAACCAGATGGTCTATACTGTTATCAAGCGAAGCTGGTGAAAGATGAAACTCAAAGTGTAAAACTTAGGGCTTCTTGCAATGCTACGCAAGAATCAGTGTGTCCTAAGTATGCTGTGGATAGTTTCTGTCTTGCTTCTAATAAGCTGGCAACTTATAGTAAATGTGGGACTTTATAGATCAATACGGTTGCTGTTAAGAGTAATTGTAGGTTGGGTAGAGCGTAAACCCAACCCAACAAATACCCGCTGTTTGTTGGGTTTCGTTCCTCAAACAAAAGACGCCTAGGCGCGGGAAACAAGGATTGCATAGCGCTGGTTTCCCAACCTACACCAGTATTACTTTTTAGCCTGATCACCAAGCGTATTGGTTTATAGATAATTATCTGTGTTTAAAGCTTTGTGCATCTGCGGTTCAAAATCTAGCATCCAAAATTCTTCAACTTCCTAACATCTGCAAATTGTGCAAAGTGGCGTACATTCCTCCTGTTTGCAGCAACTCTTCATGACTTCCCTGTTCTATTAATTGTCCGCGCTTGAGTACAAAAATCCGATCCACATTGCGAATCGTAGACAGGCGGTGGGCAATAATGATGGCGGTACGTCCTACTAAAAGTTTGTTTAAAGCTTCCTGAATTAAAGCTTCTGTCCCAACATCCAAACTAGCAGTCGCCTCATCCAGAATCAAAATTTCTGGGTTGCGAATTGCAGCACGCGCAAACGCTAAAAGTTGCTTTTGACCACTCGAAAGGTTTGTACCCCGTTCTCTGAGTTGGGTATCATAACCTTGAGGCAGTTGTTCAATAAACTGAGTGATGTTGGTTTTCGCTGCTGCTTGTTGGATTTCCTCAAAACTGTAGCTGTCCCCTAAGGTAATGTTGCTTTTGACATCACCAGCAAACAAAAAACCTTCTTGCAAAATCACAGCCATGTAACGTCGCAGTTCTGCTTGGGGTATTTCCCGGATATCTATCCCATCCACCAAAATACGTCCTTTATTTGGTTCGTAAAGGCGACACAAAAGACGGATGATGGAACTTTTCCCTGCACCTGTGGGACCGACTAATGCGATTTTCTCACCAGGATGAATGGTGAAGTCCAAATCCTTAATAACATAATCATCGTCTTTGTAAGCAAACCAGACGTGTTCAAAGCGGATTTCTCCAAGTTCAGGGTGTGAATCTTCCGTTGGGAATTCGGGATTATGAGTTATTCCGTCTATATAACCCAAGCGAGAATCCAAAATTGAGAATCTGGGATTACCGCGATCGCGTATTTCTATCGGTTCATTCAAAATTTCACTCACGCGTTCTATAGCGGTGAAACCAGATTGAATCACAGTGAATTTTTCCGCAAACTCCCGTAAAGGGTCGAATAAGCGCTGGGCATATAATATAAATGCAGATAATATGCCGAAAGTCAAGTCTTTGCCCAGTAGTAAATAACCGCCCAGCCACAAAACACCTGCAACGGCAATCAAGGCAATCCATTCCAGGGTTGCTGAAACCGCTGAATCATAAAAGATAGTATTATCTACCTCGTGGACGTAACGTTGATTGTTCGTGCGAAACAACTCTGCATTGAATTTTTCCCGCCGGAACAATTGCACGACATTTATGCCAATAATATTTTCTTGTAGCTGAGAATTCAGTACAGAAAGTTCTTCCCTGACCTTATAATTAGATTTGCGATATTCTTTTTGCAAGTATATTATAATACAGGCGACTGGCAACAAAACTATCAGTAGCAAAAAAGCAAGTTGCCACTGCATAGAAAACATAAAACCAAGAATCACCAGCATCGAAAACAAATCTGAGACAATGCCGATCGCCCCAGTGGAAAAGACATCTCCCAACACTTCCACATCACTGGTAAGCCTGGTGATTAATTTACCTACGGGTGTTTTGTCAAAAAAGCGCACCGCCAAAGATGTGACATGATGAAACAAGTCTTGGCGAATTTCCGCAGTGATTTGCTGACCTAGCTTTTGTACCAAATAACCTTGAAAACCTGTAAATATCAGTCGTACACTGATCGTTATCAGCAACAAGGCTTCGATGATATTTAGCCCTTGTAACAAGGGGCGGTTCTTGAGAAAGTCATAGGTACTTGGTTCATTGCGAATCAGGGAGATAACCTGTCCAATCAGCTGCGGTTGCACAGCGTTAGCGACTGCTATTGGCACCAGCAGCAAAATACTAACGAAGAGCGATCGCCCATGACGACGGGCATAAGGTACGAGACGCAAAAATAACCGCCAGTCATTCTCACGCCGACGGTAACCTGTGTGAATTTTTTTTGGGGGTTTGGAAGTGCTCATAATAAGAGCATTATATTAATTTTTACAACACAAAAAGCACATCTCCTTAATGTAGTGTTTCCATTCCTACCTTGACACCATGCTAGAGATTGAAACTGCTAGACTGCGGCTCGAACTCACGTTTGTTAGAGGATTTGGAAGAACTTAGTGTGATTCTCAGCAATCCAGAAGTGATGAAATACTCACCTAGAGGACCAATTCCAAAAGAAAAGGTCAAACAAGTCACTCAGGAAATTTTAGAGTTTTTCATCCAACATTGGAAGCAGCATCGCTTTGGGGTTTGGGCTGTTGTTGGAAAGTTAACTGGTAAATTATTAGGTCATTGCGGATTAAATTTTTTACCAAACAGCCCGGAAGTTGAAGTTCTCTATCGGTTGGATCAAGGTTACTGGAATCAAGGCATTGCTACGGAAGCGACAAAAGCAAGCCTGAGATATGGTTTTGAGGAAGTCAAGCTAGATAAAATTGTTGCCATCACCGCACCAGAACATTTGGCTTCGCGCCGTGTGATGGAGAAAGCAGGGTTGAAGTATGAAAAAGATGCCCACTTCTACAACTCAGATGTAGTGTACTATGCCCTTGCGCGAAAAGCCTGGCAACCAGATGATAGTTTGTATATTTTGCAAACCTAAGCTGTACCTAGCCTAGTTTTCACTAAGAACCATCTGTAAAGTGTGCAATAATTCCTTGAGTGTGTAAGGCTTCGACAAAAATGTTTTGGCACCACTGCCCATAACTGCTGCCAGCTTACTGCTAGACATCAGCCCGCTAGAAGCAATAATTTTGACTTGTGGGTTGATTTTTTGCAAAGTACGCATCGCAGTTAAACCATCTAAGGCAGGTAGCATCATATCAATCAACACAGCACTAATTTCGTGCTTATGTTGGGCGTATAAGGCGATCGCCTCAATGCCATCATTAGCAGTGAGAATTTTGTAATTGTATGTTTCTAAAGAAGCTTTGGTAATTTCTTGAATCGAGGGTTCATCATCCACAACCAGAATCAATTCTCCTTGTCCCGCCAGAATCTCCACCTCTTGTGCTGGCTGTGCTTCCATTTCCTGCACTGCTGGTAAGTAAATCTTAAAACTCGTGCCAGATCCCACCTCACTATAAACGTTCACAAAACCACCGTGACTTTTGACAATGCCAATAACAGTGGAAAGACCTAGCCCTGTGCCTTTACCTTGTTCTTTGGTTGTGAAAAATGGCTCGAAAATTCTGTCTAAAACTTCACGAGGAATTCCAACTCCAGTATCGGAAACAGTCGTCACAGTATACGGCCCGGTTTTGGCTTCTAAGTGCATCCGCGCATAGTTTTCATCAATCAACAGATTCTCGGCACAGATACTTAAAGTCCCGCCATTAAGCATAGCATCGCGGGCGTTGACACAAAGGTTCATCAGCACTTGATGAAGTTGTGTACCATCTCCAGAAACTAACCACAAATCTGGCGCTATGTCAATATAAACTTCAACGGATTTAGGGAACGTCTCTTTAAGAATCTTCACCACTTCCCGGATCAGGTGTTTGAGTTGTAAAGCCATGCGTTTCCCTTCCACGCCTCGCGCAAATGACAAAACCTGCTTAACTAAGTCTGCTCCACGTTTGGCGCTGTTTTCTAGTATTTCCAGCAGGTGGTTATCTTGCTCGTACACGTCAGGGAATTTCAGGGGTAACAATTGAGCCACTGCTAAAATTGGTGTCAGGATGTTGTTCAGGTCGTGGGCGATACCACTAGCTAAGGTGCCTATACTTTCCAAGCGTTGGGCGCGGAACAATTGCGCTTCCAAGAGTTTTTTCTGGGTGATATCTGTGTCAACGCTAAGAATAGATATTGGTTTTCCTTGTTGATCACAGACTAATGTCCAACGGCTTTCTACCAGAATTTCTTTACGACTTTTAGTAACTTTAGTTACCTCACCCTGCCACTGACCTTTGCTGATAACGGTTGAAAGAGCTGCTTCTACTTCTGGTGGTATTTCCTTGTACAAAACCTCGTTGGCATTTTTGCCAAAGACCTCTTGAGCCTGCCAGCCGTACAAATTTTCTGCACTTTTGTTCCAGAATAAGATGCGATTCTCTAAATCCCGTACAATAATCGCATCAGTAGTAACATCAAGTAAAGCCGCTTGTTGGCGGATTTTCTCTTCAGCAAGTTTGCGCTCACTGATATCGATGCTAGCGCAGGTGATGCCTACGACTTCTTGCGACTCATTCTGCAATGGCTCTACAGTTAAATCGTAATACTGCGTCCCAAGAGCCGTTGTAATAGAAACTTCCTCTCTCGTTCCTATACCCGTGGTGAGTACATCACGTTTAATAGTCGTCAGACGCTCTGCATCTTCAGCACAAATAAAATCGCTGTCTCGCTTGCCTAATATCTCTTCTGCCGTCACCCCAAAACTTGGATTATATACCCAGGTGTAGCGTAACTCCTTATCTTGATTAAAGACAAAGATAGGAGAGTTCTTGAGAGCAACCCGGAATCGCTCCTCACTCTGTCGCAGAGCTTCCTCCGTTCGCTGACGCTCAATAGCATAACGCATTGAGCGCACCAGTAAGTCACCATTCACCTGTCCCTTGACCAAATAATCTTGAGCTCCCTCTTGCATTGCCCTAGTCGCCAAGGTATCATCATCAAAACCTGTCAACACGATAATGGGAATGGCAGGAGCCTGATGATGGATTTTGAGAAACGTTTCTAGTCCCTCGCTATCCGGAAGTAAAAGATCTAGCAGAATGACATCAAACCTTTCTTTCTCCAAAAAGTTCAGCGCCTCTTCTAATTCCTGCGCCTGCTTCAGCTGAAGCTTCACAGAGGTGACATCCCATAAAAATTCCTGCAACAGCCGAACATCACCCGGATTATCTTCCACTAATAAAATTTTCATTATTTTAGTTGTTAGTTATTACTCATTAGTGATTAGTCATTAGTTTTTCCCCTCATCCCCCTCATTACTCCTGTGGTAGCTTGACAACAGTGAACCAAAAGTTCTCTATAGAATGTACAATTTTGACAAACTGATCGAAGTCAACAGGTTTAGTGATATAGCAGTTGGCACAGAGGCTGTAGGCTCTGAGGATATCTTCCTCAGCTCCAGATGTTGTTAAAACAACCACAGGAATGCGCTTGAGGATTTTATCTGCTTTGATTTCTGCCAGCACCTCTCGCCCGTCTTTTCTAGGGAGATTGAAATCAAGCAGGATAATATCGGGGGTAGGCATTCCAGCATAATTTGCCTGTTTATGCAAGAATGCCATAGCCTCTACGCCATCAACCGCTACATTCAGGTTCACGGAGATTTTGCTATCTTCTAGGGCTATGCGGGTTAACTCCACATCGCCAGGGTTGTCTTCTACTAGCAAAACCTCAATAGGCATAATCACTTCAAAGTTCACAATTGGTTTGCCGCTCGTTCAGGAATTGTAAAGAAAAAAGTTGCACCATGTTGCGGTTGCGACTCAATCCAGATGTTTCCACCGTGGCGTTCTACAATTTTCTTACATATTGCCAAGCCGATGCCAGTGCCGGGGTACTTATCTCTGGTATGCAAGCGCTGAAAAATTATAAAAATGCGATCGCCATACTGAGGTTCGATGCCAATACCATTATCGCGCACTGCAAATCGCCATTCTTGCCCTGTGCGTTCTACCCCAATATGGATTTGGGGCGGTTGTTCGCTCTTGAATTTGATAGCATTGCCAATCAGGTTCTGAAACAACTGCGACAGTTGCGTAGCATCCGCCATTACTTCCGGCAAAGTATCGTGGGTGACGACTACGCCACTTTCTTCAATAGCAAATTTGAGATTGGCGAGAGCGTTGTTGAGGACAGCATTACAATCAACTGGCTTAAAGGGCTGAGCACGGCTGCTGACACGCGAATAGCTTAACAAGTCATTGATCAGTGTCTGCATCCGGCGTGCTCCGTCTACAGCGTAGTCAATGAATTCATTCGCCCGATCATCAAGCTTGTCTTTGTATCGTCGCTCCAAAAGCTGCAAGTAACTCCCCACCATTCGCAATGGTTCTTGCAAGTCATGAGAAGCAACGTAGGCAAATTGTTCTAATTCCGCATTGGAACGAGCCAGTTCCTGACTTTGGCGGGTTTGTTGTTCCAAAAGTTGCGCTTGCGATAAGGCGATGCCTATTTGGTTTGCCAACTGTTGCAACAACTCAATTTCTGTGGTATTCCAATTTCGGGGACGCTCACATTGATGAGCAATCAGCAAACCCCACAAGTTGTCCCTTTGCAGAATCGGGACTACCAAGTTAGCTTTGACACCAAACTGTGCAAGAAATTCTTTGTGGCAAAGTTGAATGTTTGCTGTTTCCAGATTGGCGATCGCACTCACTCTTCCTTGACGATAAGGTTCTTGATAGTCTTTTTCAAAGCAAGGGTCGAGGAGATCTTTTCCCAACACTACAGGAAAACCTGGCAGCACTGCCTCTTGCACCACAGTTCCCGAACCATCTCCCCACCGCCTAAAGATCAGAACTCGGTCAGCATGCAGCAGTTTTTGGACTTCGGTGACTGCGGTTTGGAGAATTGTCTCAAGTTGTAAAGATTGACGAATTTTGAGGGTGATTTCGGAAAACACTTGAGAACGTTTGTTTTGACGATTTGATTCCTCTTCTGCTTGCTTACGATCAGTGATGTCAAGCATGACACCAATCATACGAGTTGGGCTACCATCAGCATCGTAAATTCCAGTACCTCGTGCTAGTATCCAGTGAACGCTGCCATCGAGCCAGATATTGCGGTACTCTGTTTCATAATCTTTCCGTTGCTCTAAAGCTTGTTTCACAGCCTCCTGCACGTAGGCGCGATCGTCAGGATGAATGCGTTCATACAGCGCAGTATAGGAAAACTCTGCTTGGGGGGGTAGACCAAAGTTTGCCTTGCACTCGTTGGAGGAAGATAACTCGCCCGTTTTCAAATCTAGCTCCCAAGAACCGAGTTTAGCAGCGTGCAATGCCAGCTTCAATCGTTGTTCGCTCTCCCGCAAAGATGCCTCAGTTCGCCTGCGTTCAGTGATGTCGCGCGTCACTGCTAGCAACGCAATGATGTCTTTCTCAGAATCACGGAGGGGGACGGCGTGGGTTTCTAGCCAGCGACGAGTGCCCTTCAATCCAATAATTTCAAACTCCAGTATCCCTGATTCGCCCTCGAAAACGCTTTCGGTCAGTGCCTTAAAAGCTTGACGATGCTCAGCAGCGACTAGGGGATAAACGCATTGTCCCTGCATTGGATTGAGGGAATCAGCTTCGATCATCGCCAGTCCAGCCGGGTTCATCTCCAGCAACGTGCCGTCTTTGGCAAGCAATTTTACACACTCTGGTTCTGATTCAATGACTGTGCGGAGAAGATTTTCGCTATGCGCCAGTTTCGCCTCCGTACGCTTGAGTTCCTCGGCAACACGCGACACCTCAGCTAAATTACGCCGAAGCTCGAGTTCGCTAATCACTTGGCGAGCTAGCGCCACAAGCGCTTCCACTTGTTTGTCGCTGAGTTGCCGTGGTACTTGGTCAATCGCGCAAAGAGTCCCCACCATATCTCCGTTCGGGGTAATTAGGGGTACACCAGCATAAAACCGCACATATGGATATGACACAACGACTGAATTCTTGGCGAAGCGTTCATCAACCCAAGTATCAGAAATCACCACTACATCTTGTCGTTCCTGGCAAAGGTAAGACAATCCCACGTTACGGGGCATTTCTGGGACATCCAAACCTATTTTTGCCTTAAACCATTGACGGTTTTCATCGATAAAATTGACTAAGACTATGGGAGTCCCACAAATGTAGGCGGCTAACTGGGCAATATTGTCGTAGGCTTCTTCGGGTTCGGTGTCAAGAATTTGATATTCCCGGAGGGCTTCAAGTCTCGCCGCTTCGTTATCAGTCATTATTGCTAGCATAAATATTTCTTAAAGCTTTTTAAACTTACTTAATGTTTTGAGCTTTCTATTACTAAAAAGTAGCTTATTTTAATGAGTGTATGTTGACACTTTTTATATTTTATCCTGCTTTTGGTAGATGCAATCTACAACCATGTCAAATAAGTTTTAATTTTGCAACAATGCTTAGTAGAAAGAGCCTAGAAAGCTTTGACACATTGAATTTGCATTTCTTTGACAGTAGAAATGCCAGAAATTGAAACAACGCGACTGCGACTAAGACCTTTTACAGTTGGTGATTTTCAAGCTTACCACCGCCAAATCACCAGTGACGTAGAGGTAATGCAGACTCTACTACCGGGGAAAGCACTATCTTGGCAAGAAGCCAAGCTGTTTTTCAATAGCTTCTTTGAACACTGGGAACGCCATAATTTTGGTGTGTGGCTCGTATTTGACAAAAAAGAAGGGAATTTAATAGCTCAGTGTGGCTTACGGTTTCTCGAAAGTAGTCTCGAATACGAACTAGTGTATGCTCTTGCTCGCGGCTACTGGGGAAAAGGAATTGCCACAGAAGCAGCGAAAGCTAGTTTAAGGTATGGCTTTGAGGAACTAAAGGCAGAGCAAATTATGGCGTTAGCTGCGGCAACAAATTTTGCTTCCCAACGAGTCATGCTCAAGCTGGGGATGAAATATGAAAAAAACGCTTTCCTCTACAACAGAGAAGTCGTTTACTACGCCATCTCACGGCAAGAGTGGCAGGCGGAAGATTCTGTCTACATTTTGCGACAAACGCCAACAGACTAGAAATCTAGGCTTATACAAACGTAGACGCGAAGACGATTTCAATTTTTAGTTGCTACCCAGCCACCAACCCAAAGCCCTGTATAAAATCTGATGATATTTCCAAAGCCTGCTTGCTGTAATAATTCTAACTCTCTCGCCTCTGGAATGGGGTAAACACCTTTGTTGAATGTTTCTAGCAATTGAGCCATACTCTCTGGCTTCATGCCCATTTCTTCGCAAAAGACTTTCAAAATGAAAATCATCTGCTCTAATTCACGAGTGCCTTTTTCACCAAACACATCTACCAAGATAAAAGCTGCTGATGATTTCAAACGCTGGGAAATACTTTGAAGTAATGCCAGTTTGCTACCGTCATCTGGGAGAAAATGCATGACTAAAATGCAAGTTGCTGCATCATACAGAGGAGTGGCAGGCAAATCGTGCGTATATCCTTGAAATAGCTTGACTCGCTCAGCTAAGCTGTGCTGCTGTATTTTCTCTTGGGCAATGGATAGCATATTAGCAGATGGGTCAACACCTAGCATCTGCCACTGTGAATTGCCCTTACCAAACTTGACTAACTCCCTCCCAGTACCAGCACCCACAATTAACAAATTAGATGTTTCGCTTAAGTGCGCTTTCAAACAAGACAACGCCATTGTATGCATTGCCTCATAACCGGGTAAAGCCATCTGAGCCATGTTGTCGTACTCGTTGGTAGCAACTGGCGGGTTGGCGTCAAAATCTATAGTTTTTTCTGGCATTGATTTATAGTATTTTTAGACTGTAGACAGAACTGTTGAACGCAGTTGCTCGACGCATCCAAGCAAATTACCCGTGTTCAACCGATAACTCAAAGGATGAGCAATCAATCTTGCCGTACTTTCAAACAAAGTTTCAATCTCAACCAAACCATTCTCGCGTAAGGTTCGTCCTGTGGAAACCAAATCCACAATCGCCTCTGACATCCCCGTAATTGGACCTAGTTCTACAGAACCATACAGCGGTACAATTTCTACAGGTAAATCCAGACTGTGGAAATATTCTCGGGCACTATTGACATACTTAGAAGCGACTCGACCATGAGCTGGTAATTCTAGTGCCGAACGGTAAAGGCTTGATTGCTTTACCGCCACCGACATTCGACAATGTCCAAACTGCAAATCAACCAAGTGGGCGACTTGCGGCTTTTTCTCCCGCAAGACATCGTAACCGACAATACCTAGCTGTGCCTGACCATATTCTACATAAACAGGGACATCCTGCGCTCGCACTAGCAGCCCTTTGGCTTTGCCACTACAGTCGCAAATCTGAAGTTGGCGGTTACTTGAGTCTAAAAAAGCACTAAAATCTAATCCCACATCTTGCAAGATGCGGATGCTATTTTTAAGAAGTTCCCCTTTCGGCAATGCAACAGTTAGCATAAGTAGCAGTCAGCGTTGAGCAATCAGCAAAATAATAATATCTGATAGCTAATACCATTTTGGATTTTAGATTTTGGATTGTCTTCACGCGTAGCGTCTCGTAAGTCCTGCGGACGTGCCCCCTCGGTGCGCAGCGTCTGGTGACAGGAGAAGAGAAAGAGTTATTGGATAAACTTTTGGGCGCTAAGTAAAGTCGCAATCATTTTTCACGCTTGGTATAAGTACAGATAGCTAACTTATAGCTAACTAATGGCTAACCATGCGAATTTTGGTTGTTGATGATGAAGTTGAATTAACAGACCCTTTGAGTCGCCTGTTAACTCGTGAGGGATACAGCGTTAATGCGGCTTATGATGGGACAAGTGGTAGCCAACTTGCACAAGGCGGCAGTTATGACTTACTGATTTTAGATTGGATGCTGCCTGGCAAAACAGGGTTGGAGATTTGTCAGGAATTACGACGCCAAGGCAAAACCACACCCGTCTTATTTCTCACCGCTAAAGATACTCTGGATGACCGAGTTCAAGGTTTAGATGCTGGTGCAGACGATTATTTGGTGAAACCGTTTGAGTTGCGGGAGTTACTCGCACGAGTCCGCGCTTTATTACGTCGTTCCAGTTCACCAACCTCCAGTACAACAACTCAAAGGCTGATAGTAGCTGACTTAGAACTCGATAGCGAAAACCAAGTCGCTTATCGTCAAGGCAGAATTATCGACTTATCAGAAAAAGAAAGCCAGCTTTTGCAATATTTTATGGAAAACACGGGACAATTGCTCACTCACGCACAAATTCTCCAATATCTGTGGAAAGATGACGAACCACCTAGCAGCAATGTCATTGCTGCATTAATTCGTCTGCTGCGGCGCAAGATTGAACAAGCTGGGGAAACACAATTAATTCACACAGTCTACGGCAAAGGATACCGCTTTGGTGCTTCTGCATAAAATACAAACCACATGGTAGGAGCACAGAGCATTACTCAGTGCCCCTACAACGAACTCAAAACTTTTCACTTCTAACTTTAATACTTAACAACTGATTCATTTGACATTGCAGCTTTTCTCGTAATTGTTGTGCTTTTTTATAAGTCTCTGCTCTTTCTGTCTTATGTTCCTTTAACTCGGCTGTATGCAAAGGTTGAATAAAGTAATGCAAGCGACTTCTCATCGCCCATACTCCCATTGATGGAAAGAGAATAAATAATGGTATTAAAGGTGATATTGGCAAAAATGGTAGATTTAATAGCTTCTGCAATTTTTTAATATTTAAAGTCCAAGGATGTAAGTTTTCATTCCCAATGCAAAGAACAGGCAAAATCGGAATTTGATAACGTTGGCTTAATTGAAGAAAACTCAAATCAAATGTTTCCAACTGATAACGTTTTCCCCAACCTTTCTTTGGTCCGCGTAAACCTTCTGGTGCATATAAGAGAATTTTGCGCTCTTGTATTGCAGCCTCAAAATCATTGAACTCTGCTCTCACACCACCCATAACCTTTGACCATCCGGGTGGTAACCACCAAATGATCCAAGGATGGTCAAACAAAGATACACCAGCAAGCGGTTGCACCAACCATCCTCGTGTTTTACTTAATAGATAACCTAACGTTAAAAAGTCCCAGGGAAAACACATTCCTGCATGATTCATTGCCACAATCATTGGTCCTGTTTGTGGCAAATTTTCAATTTTATGCAACTCTCCCCGGAAATAATATTTAATAATTGGAGCAATAACTTCATCTCGAAAGGCTTTTTGATAATTTGGGTCAAATTCACCTATCTCACTACGAGGTGAACGACAGCCAAGCCGCAACCAGCGAATAAGAAGTGCTAAGTAAAATCCGCCAGGAATCAAAAATAACCCGTATTCCAACCAATTCCAACCATCTGGATCTTTGTGATAATGCTGCCAGTGGCGGTTGAATATAATCAGCCAACCAGGAGGATACCACAGACAAAACCAATCAAACCAGCCAAATTTGTAACCTTCAACTAATGTTTTTTTCAATTGAGGGTTGAAAAGGTTATCAGAGTGTTGATTAATCACAATAGCTCAGATACTTCTAAAACAATTGGCTTAATGGGTAATTTTAGCTTTAGAAACTTCTAGTTGCCATCTTACTCTAGACTAATTCTCTGCTTCCTCTGCTATTTTCAAGTCAAGTCTATGAAACTTCTTGCACTCATTCTTTTTTTTTAGCGTTCTTCTTTGCGCCTTTGCGCCTACTCTACGAGAAGCCGCTCATGCAGTCTATGCGCGAAATTGTATACTTTATGAAACCACAGATGCACACAGATACACACAGATAAAAAACATCTATCTGTGTATTCTGTGGGAAGCCGCCCAAAAGATGTATACATTTATTATTGAAAGCGGATATTAGCTTGTTTGAAACGGTCCAACGCTTCACCGAGGCGATCGCACTCCGCAATCAAGCTAATTCGCACATATCCTTCACCCGCAACGCCAAAAGCATTACCTGGCGTGACAACAACACCAGTTTGCTGCAACACGTTAAGAGCAAAATCTGTGGAACTGACGCCAACCGGACAAGGAACCCACAGATACATTGTCGCCTTGGTTTTACTGAGATTCCAACCTAACTGTGATAAACCTTGAACCAGAAAATCGCGGCGGGTACGGTAGCGTTCTTGTACCTCATGTAAATAATTATCCGGCAGTTGCAATGCGGTTTCTGCTGCGGTTTGCAATGCCGCAAAAATGCCATAATCCAAGTTTGTTTTCAACGTCCGCAAACCTTGAATGATATGACGATTGCCTACCACAAAACCGACGCGCCAACCTGCCATATTATAGGTTTTGGAAAGGGTATGAAACTCAACGCCAATCTCTTTTGCACCCGGAATTTCTAACAAACTCGTGGGTTGATAGCCATCAAAAGCTAACTCGGCATAACATAAGTCATGCACGAGTAAAATCTCATATTTGCGGGCAAAGGCGACAATTTCTTCAAAAAATTCCCGGGATGCAGTTGCAGCTGTCGGATTACTGGGATAATTAAAATAGAGAATCTTTGCGCTTTGGGCAACATCCTCAGGAATTGCCCCCAAATCAATAAGCCAGTCATTCTCTGGTTTGAGAATTAAGCTGTGAACTTTTCCCCCAGCAATGACTGGACCACGAAAATGAGCAGGGTAGGCGGGAGAGGGGACTAGAATTAAGTCACCAGGATTAATATAGGCTATGGCAAGATGCGTCAATCCTTCTTTAGAACCCAGAAGGGGCAAAGCTTCGCTATCTGGATCTAAATCGACTCCATAACGACGACGATACCAGTTTGTGATGGCGCGGCGGAAACTCGCTGTTCCCTCAAAAGGAGGATAGCCATGATTTGCCGGATTTTGCAAAGCTTTGATCGCCGCTTCTACCACTGGTTGCGGCGTTGCGCCATCCGGGTTTCCCATGCCCAAATCAATCAAATCCAACCCTTGTTCTCGTGCTTTAGCCTTGAGTTCATCGAGACGAGCAAATACGTAGGGTGGTAATTTCTGTATGCGTTCAGCTGGGGCAATCCAATCTAATGTCATCGAAAGAATTATGAATTATGAATTATAAAAGGTGAGAAACGCAGAATTATGAATTATCCAGCATTCACAACTCGTCGTTTCTCTGTGTCGGGTGTCGTTTAACAATCACTCAGCCTCATTGACAACAGACGTCAAACCCATATGAGTGCGTCCTTCTACTGGCGCAGTGGTGGAAACCATCGCCGCCATCAACTGTTCTACTGCAACTTTAAATGGGAGTCGGTGGATGTCAGAATGAGGAGATAGAGCAATTTCAGCAGCTTTTTGCAATTCGTTTAAGGTGATGTTGCCTAATCCTAAATCGCCCAATTTTTGGGGTAATCCTATCTCTGCATAAAACTTTAATAATTGTTGCCGTGCAGCCGCTGCGAGCTGATTACCCTGTACCATCTCTTCTAAACGTAGTTGCACCAAGATACCATAAGCGACTTTTTCGCCATGAATGCTGCCACTTTTACAAATGTGAGTTAAACCATTGTGTACGGCATGAGCAGCTACGGTACGACACTGTGCGCCTCCCAATCCTCCAATCACACCAGCAAGGAGAACCGTTGCATCGACAACTTGTTGCCAAGCTTCGCTACCAGGTTCTTTAACAGCAGTGGCTGATTTTTGGAAGAGGATATCTCGCAAAACTCGCGCTTGTTGCACTGCGGCAATGATTAAGGTTTGTTCTGAGTGTCCGCTGCTGACTGAGGCTTCATACCATTTGGCGATCGCATCCCCAATTCCCGCTACAAGCGTACGTTGTGGGGCAGTTTTTATCAAGTCGTAATCGAGTATCAGTAAATCAGGACAGTTTGCCAATGGAACATCGTAGAGAAATGCTCCTTCATCAGAATACACATTCGACAGGGCAGTCCAAGCTGCACAAGTCGCCGCTGAGGTGGGAATTGTGACGACTGGTAACTCCAACTGATGAGCGATTAATTTCGCCGTATCGAGTGCTTTACCACCACCAATACCGATAATAACATCGGCTTTATGTTCTTTGGCTGCCTTGTGTAAAGCTTTCAAGCTGGCTTCACTACAATCAGGAGCATAAAAAGCTTGGGCAATATGCAACCGTTGGTGTTTTAGAAGTGGTTGTAGACTCTGTTGGGTGACAGCAAGAGTACGTTCACCTCCTACAATCAGGGGACGACTTCCCAAGCGGGCGATCGCATCAGTTGCCTGTGTTAATATTTGTGAGCCACGGATGACCTTTGCTGGAGCTACGGAAAGAGCCAGTAACGGACTAGAGGTTTGAGTAGAAAAAGTTTCAGTCGATTGATTAGGCATATAACTAAATAAAAGTAACACTTGCAGATACTTTGGAAAACCTTTCACTACCCGGGGATAGGGAATAGGTAATTAGTCAATAGTCCACAGTCCAATCAATGTTGATTATTGACTTTCCCGAAATTAGTATAATCACCAAATTAATATCTTAACAAAAAATAATATAAATTGTATTCTGAAACACAAAAAAATACTATTCTACTACTAAATGAATGATTCTTTACCTTAAAGTATCCCTAAGAGTGAGGCAGCACCAGTATTAAAAAAACTAATGTTAAATAATAAACATTAATTCCTGTGAGAGAAAATATGCTATCTACCAGTGATGCCAGCGACACTATGGAAGAGACCTTGCAAATACAGTTAAGTCAACCAGTCCTGCAGCTAGGTTCCAACGGTAAAGCAGTGGAGGAACTGCAAAAACTCTTGTTTGCTTGGGGCATTTCTACAGGGCCGATTGATGGTAATTTTGGATACCAAACCGCACAAAGTGTTAAAAATTTTCAGCGCCGAGTCTTTCTGGAAGAAGATGGGATTGTAGCACAGCGTACTTGGCGTGCGCTTTACACAGGTGCGCCAGTAGATATGCCAGAATTGAGTCAAGGCTGCAACGGAGAATTGGTGAAGAAGGTGCAGCGCATTCTCAAATCAACCTGTGATTATATAGGACGGATTGATGGTAATTTTGGATCCATGACAGAATCAGCTCTGACAAGCTTCCAACGGCGCTATGAAGTGCCGATAACAGGCGTAGTGGAAGAGACCACCTGGTACGCCTTAAGTAAAGTACTTCATTAGTAAAAGTGATGAATTATGAGTTATGAGTTATGGATGCACAACTCTTAACTGATAATTCATCACTCTAACTTTTCTGTGAGGTGGGCAGCTGTGGTAATTGGGCGAATTTGTCCTGGTAAATCTCGATCGCCATTTGAGAATCTTCACGAGACGCGAGCGATCGCTTCACCTGACCTAGGTAAAGTGGTATAGAAATCCCTGGTTCCGGGTGAACAACAGTACGCAATCGAATAGTCAATTGGTTTTCTGCCCGTGTACCCAAGCGACCATAGGAATACAAATCACTAGCTGCTTGACGTAGGGTAGCTTCTAATTCTGATGGGGTAATTTGTGGTGGGATGGTAATGACCGCTTGAGTTGATCCGTTGTCATAAACCCGACTGTATTTTACTGCACCTGGAATGACAGTGCGAGACAAGGGCGTTAACGACAGAGCAAATAGACCACCCGTCAGCACTAGCATAAAGCCAGTGGCACCCACGCTCCGAAAGCGAATGCCCCATTTTAAAATAAAAGCCAAAACCGTCAAGGCAGCAAATACTAATGTTGCAATACCCGACCACTGGGCGTATTTGAGAAAGTCAGCAGGTGTGAGCATAAAGGTTGGCTACTTGGCGTGTCTTCTTATTTCAATGTTGCCATACCCTTGGAACACCTATACTTTTGTTACTTGACACTTATTAACTCGATGGATGCAATTTGAATGCGTGACAAATACCAAAAGAAGTTGCCTAAAGGCTTGCGTCTTCAAGTTTGCATCTTTATGACTGCTTTTGCAATTCTGATTTCCAGAAGACCAGATGCACTTTTCAATGCACAATTTTGGGCGGAAGACGGCAAATACTGGTGTTGAGCAGATTCTTACCCACGACAACCCAGTATTAGAGAATGCTGACTATACAACTCCCGTACCTACAGAAAATCAGACCATTCCTCACCGCGATGGTGCTGATCCCTACTACATAAAAGTGATACAGGGATGGAACCCCATTGTCAAGCCTAATCTTGACGCTCCATATCGAGGTCGTATTGGCGGATGTTAAGTTGCTCAGTTGAAGACTTATCAAACTCCCTCTGTTTTCTCTTCCTCTACGTCCTCAGCGCCTCTGTGGTAATTAACTATCCTCCAACAACCGTTGCAACGCCACCCTCATTTCTTCAGGTGTCGTCGTTGTCGTACCAAACCGCCGCACAACAATACTAGCCGCTAAATTACCTAAAATAGTCGCTTCCCATGCCGACGCCCCAGCAGTTAACGAGAGAGTTAACGCCGCCACCACAGTGTCTCCAGCACCCGTAACATCAAACACCTTAGTCCGATTAAAAGCTGGAATGTGATGTTCACCACCCTCGCTGTCAAACAAACTCATCCCTTGCTCGCCACGCGTAATCAAAATATGCTGCGCCTGCGTCAAGGCAAGCAAGTCTTGTCCTGCTTGAGTTAAAGTTGCTTCATCAGTAATTCCATAACCCACAGCAAGTTCTGCTTCCGGCAAATTTGGCGTAAATAACGTCGCCCCCTGATACCGTTCCAGATGTTTTTGGGCGTCCACAATTGTTCGGGAAGCAGACAGCGCCGCCGAAATCACAGGCTGAGTCAAAGTTCCATCGCCGTAATCAGAACATACAACGGCATCTATGGAATGAATTTGTTCTTTAATATATTGAGACAACTGCACTTGCAAATCTAAGTCTGGCAAATCGTCCGATTTTCGGTCTACCCGAACGATTTGCTGAGTCACCGATTGACGGGAATGACCAGAAATCCGCGTTTTAGTCACTGTCGGGCGATTGGGATCAACAAAAATACCATCAGTATTGATTTGTGCAGCTTCCAGGAGACCACGTAGCGCCCTTCCCTGTTCATCTTTGCCCAAAAGTCCTACTGCTAAAACCTTTGCCCCCAGTCGGGCAAAGTTGTAAATCGCATTCGCCCCACCTCCTGGCACTTGCTTGGTGGTTTCATGGCGGAGAATTAATACTGGTGCTTCGCGAGAAATTCTTTCCACCTGACCAGTAAGAAACTCGTCTAGAGTCAAATCTCCGATGACTAGCACCCGTGCAGAGGTGAATTTGTCTAACAGGGAGAACAATTGGTCAGCCGAAGCACGCAGTTTAGGGGCAAAATTAGGATCTAAAGACATATAGCAACAGAGTATTTAACACACCAGCACATCATCTTACAACCCAAAATCGGGAAATGGGGAGATGAGGAACATGAGGAAGATGAGGGGGATGAGGGGGATGAGGGGGATGAGGAAGATGAGGAAGAGACTTTTAATTTTGAATTTTGCGAAAAGTTGCCAGGAGGAGCCAGCGCTGCAGGAGGGTTTCCCTCCGCAGGCGACTGGCGTTGGTTTCCCGACAGAGCAAACTTTTCAAGACGAATTTTGAATTGATTTCTCCCCCTGCTCCCCCATCCTCTTATTCCCGCCACTGCACCTCGACAAAATACGCCTGTCGTCCCCAAAGGTCACGTGTACGTGTAATATTTTCAATTTCTAAATTGAAGGGAATTGAAGTTGTCAGGTAACGCTGCGCCAAAGCACCAATGTCAGGAGCTAGTTCAGCGGCTGTTGTCGCCGCTAAGCCCAAACCTATCAATTGCTCAATTGGTCCTCGCGGTAGCAGCAAATGCATTCCCACTGCTAGCCCAGCTGTGAGCAGCATTCCTACTGATGCATTTGTCCCACAACGGGGATGCACAGCTAAGTCCCATTCTCCGTTGGTAAGGCGATGTCGAGCAAGTGTTACCGCACGCCGCAAATTGCTGATATTTACCTCTCCATAGAGATAGAATCCCCGTTCTGTAGACAAACCCCCTAAAAGTTCGTTGTCAACTTGAAAATTGCTCGTCGGAGTTCTTGTGCGAGCTTGGAAGTTTTTTGATGCACTCAGAACCCAAACTGTAGCGTGTTCCAGCGCATGAACCTGTCGCACCATTAAAATTTCTTTTAATCCAGGGATAAACGATAGATGCCTCAGTAAATCCGCATCTTGTGTGGGCTGAGGTGCTGTAAAGTCAAAACTAAAAAAGTCAAAGGGAGACGAGCCACCTTTAGCAAAAGCGGAAGTATTCATTGCAACACTGCTCCCTAAGCTGATGGAGCAATAGAGATTTCTTTTAAATGTAGCGTTTCAGCCTGTGGATGGTTGCTAAATTTTGTTGATTATTGAACTTATTTGAGTCTACTAAAGGCAAAATTTTAATAAGGACACATAGCGGCAACGAGGTTTTTCCGTCTTGAAAGCTGAGAAACTTTGGCTTCCATGCTTTGTGGGCAAACCCAAAAAGCGCTTTCTGTCAAGCTTTCTGTCGCGCTGCTAGTGTCCTTATGCCTACGGTTGCAATGATTTCCACAGTCAATATCTTTATTTATGATCTGAGGAAAAACAACCTTTATCCAGAACGACATAATCCAGTACTCTGTGGTGCTTGATTTTGATAGGTTTACACTTAATACGTAAGTTGTGAGGAGGAGAACGATAAGTTACCAGTCAAAATGAGCTTGGCAGTATACTAGCAATTCATCTATTCGTTCTGATTAGGCAGAGGCAGAGGACAGCAATTTACATCATTCAAGCAGACTTTGCCCCAATGCAAAGCCCAGCGGACAAGAGCGACTCGGTTGTCAGTACCGGTCTTGGTGAGAATATTGCTGATATGGTTATCAACAGTACGCTTGCTTATTTCCAGTTTAGCTGCAATTTCTTGGTTAGTTAAGCCAGTGGCCACTAAGTCGATAATTTGCAGTTCTCTGTCTGACAGACTAACGGGGGTCTGAGACTCGCCACCAGCCATGAGTTATTTTATCCTCCCTAGTATATGTACTTAATCGCTCTTTCTCATTCTAGAAGATTCTTTTGTGGGTAGGTGTTTCAAATGTAAGCATAAATACTCATTTTAGAAGAAGTGGAGTTTAGGGAGTTAGGGGAGGCATCCCCCGCCCATGCGACGGCGGTGGGGAAAAGAAGAATCAAGATTTCAAATTCAAAATATCCCCCATACCCTTATACTTCATACCCATTCCAAAGCGGTAACACAAGTCAATTGTCAAGTATAAAATAAAACATTTCTAAAAAATAAAAGCCAAAATATTACTGATGCAAAATGAACAGTAAGGAGCAATATGTACGGCTGATTTGATTAACAAAAATTGCTATTTAATTGTATGAACGACTGCCGACAAAGTAGCATAAATTATTGTAGGTTTTATACTGGCAATTCCTAATCCAAAATCTGAAATTCAATGAGCAATCCCCGTGTTTTGTGCCTGGGTGAAGTTTTGTTTGACCGTTTAGCCGATCAACTGGGACGAAGGCTAGAAGAAGTTGAGTCATGGACTGCCTACCCTGGGGGAGCACCAGCGAACGTAGCCTGTGCTTTAGTGAAGCTGGGGACACCAGCAGCATTTATCGGCACCTTGGGTGAGGATGCACCAGGCAATGAACTGGTAGAACTATTACAAAAAGTTGGTGTGGATACAACTGGAGTTCAGCGTCATGCCACCGCACCAACCCGGCAGGTGAATGTAGTGCGTTCCCTTGAGGGCGATCGCACTTTTGCCGGCTTTAAAGATCATGACACCACAGAATTTGCAGATACGCGTCTCAAAGCTGATAAATTACCTCTTAAGTTATTTGAAGCAGCAGATTTTCTGGTTTTGGGTACTTTGGAACTCGCTTATCCTGAAAGTGAACAGGCAGTCCACCGTGCCCTTAAGCTCGCAGAACAGTACGATATCAAAATTTTATTGGATGTCAATTGGCGTCCGGTATTTTGGACAAATCCTGACATCGCTCCCCAAAAGATTCAAGAATTATTTAAGCAAGTAGATTTTCTCAAACTCTCAAAAGAAGAAGCCGAATGGCTATTTGACACCGCAGATCCGGGGGCAATTACTTACCGTCTTAATTCCGTAGAAGGCGTGGTGGTGACAGATGGGGAACACGGCTGCGCTTATTGCCTTGGTGAAAACGAAGGCAAAATACCAGCTTTTTCCATCCCCGTCGTTGATACAACGGGTGCGGGGGATAGCTTTGTCGCTGGGTTCATCCACCAGTTGCTCACTCATGGTATCCACAGCTTAAACGACTCGCAGACAGCTAGAAGAATCGTCACATATGCAAGTGCAACGGGGGCATTAACGACGACGAAACCAGGGGCGATCGCCTCGCAACCCACAGCAGATGAAGTGGAAGCTTTTCTGGCTTCGCGTCAAGTTTAGGGCGTAGCCCAAGTAGAGGTAAGGTGCAAGTAGCGATGTAGAAACTCGAGTGTTAAAGGAAGAAATAAATCCTTCCAAAAGTAAGGGGAGGGGGACACGGCGATGTGTGCCTCCTTACCCAATAAAATCAGAGGTTTTGGAATTTTCGGTCAGTTAACTTTGCCTGGAAGCACTAGCTCACATGACTTGATTAGCAACGAAGATGCCCGTAGTGCCATTCGCCAAACTAGCGTAGAAAGCGATTTGACCGACATCATTCAGTCCTTCTCCAAAAAACTCAAGGTTTGTCACCGTCGAACCAAACAGAGAATCGCCGGTGGCAATAACCTTATCAGCTATCGGATCTGATCCAGTGTAGATGCCTTCACCACGGATATCAGCGTCTAGGGAAGCTAGAAAAGCGACATCTCCACTGTTATTGATAGAAGGATTGAAGTTAAAGCGAGCAAAGGGACCAGTGGTATCAGCAATAGTTGAAATCACGCCATCGTTTTTGGTGAAGATGCCACTGCCTCCTGCATCTAAGCTAGCACCAAAGGCTACTGTTCCTGCATCGTTGAGCGAAGGGTTATCTAAGGAGAGAGTGCCGAAACTGCTGAAAGGTCCACCATTATCAACAACGGTAGTGAACACCCCGTTGCTATAAGTGGATAGACTATCCGTACCATTAGAAGGTTGTAAAGTTCTATAGACTACCGTTCCTTCAGCATTAATATCAGAACTAGAGAACCTAACAAACTTGTCGCTGGTCTCAACGATAGGAGTGAGCGCTCCACCATTACCAGTGAAAACGCCTTCACCCGATGCATCTAGAAGAGCCTGAAAAGCAACCTTTCCCTCATCGTTGATAGAAGGAGAAAATACAGACGAAAAGGAGCCGCTACTGTCAGCGATGGTAGAAGTCGCTTCACCGTTACCGACAAAGATACCAATGCCACCCGCGTCTACGTCAGCAGCAAAAGCCACCGTTCCTTGGTTGTTGAAGGAAAAATCGCTGTAGACGAAAGAAAAAGGACCGTTGGTGTCGGCAATCGTGGTCGTAGCCCCACCGTTACCAATGAAGATACCGTTACCTCCTGCATCTAATTCAGCAGCAAAGGCAACTGTTCCCGTATTGTTAATCGCAGGTCTAGGATAATTCGTGAAAGATTTCAACGGACCAGTGGTGTCAGCAATCTTCGTAAATCCATAACTTACAGCTTTCCCTGGCACACTAATGAAATCGCTATTGTCTATCGTGCTACTGTTAACTCCTTGCAAAACTGCTAAAAGCTGACTCGTGACTTTATCAGTGATGATGGTGTCGCTGGCGGACGCCCCTGTACCTTGAGAGACGTTCAAATCTTCAAAACTAAGCCCCTTCGTTAACTCAATTAAATGGTTTCCCGTGCCAAAGTCAGTAATCAAGTCCGCAGAAGCTAAGGTAGAGCTGCCTGTGTTTGTGCCAATGACAAAGACGTTGTCTCCCTTACCACCTGTGAGATTGTCCTGACCCTTGCTAGCATAGAGGCGGTCATTACCGTTTCCACCTAAGAGCGTATCATTGCCATCCCCGCCTTGAAGCGTGTCTTGACCATTTCCGCCATCAAGTACGTCATTTCCCCCTAGACCATCAAGGGAGTCATTGCCATTCGAGCCGAAAATGCTATCAGCATCAGAAGTCCCAACGAGGGTGTCGTCTTGAACGGTACCATTGATGAGTGACATAAGTTTTCTTTCTACCTGCTCAACTCAATAACCTTAGTCTTGTCCAACCTAGGCGTCTAGAATCGGTCATCCTAAATGTATAAGGCTAGTTAATAGATGCTTTCAGAAAAGGAACTGGGGTTGATGCGAAGTTATTTAGGATTACCCTGAGTTCCAAACAGCTTGGTCTTACTAGACAAAAGCAAAACTTGTTCTGCTTTATAAAGTACAAAAACTCATTTGAATATCTCAAGCAACTCCCCATATCTTCAACGTATCTTCATATATATATAAAGAGCAGCCAGAGCAATTGCTAGCTGGTTTTATCGACTGAACCATAAATTTGCTCTGTTGGGGCTGCAACGAATACACGAGTTGAAACGCATGTTGAGCTTGCGCTTCTGCGGCACCGTAGTTATAAACTTTAGGTAAAAATAGACGGTGAAATGGTGCTGCGATGCGATCTGCTGAAAGCAGCAGCGCTAGCACTTCGTGCCGCTCCGCTAACGCTATCGCCTCCCAACCCACCGCAGATGAAGTCGAAGCTTTTCTTGCTTCGCATCAAGTTTAGGGAGTAGCTAGCACACGTCGCTGGGATATCAGCACGGCAATAAGGCGGCAAGAAAATCTTCAGCGCCTTCTGTATATGTTCAAATTAATACCTAGCACTTAATGTTAAGGTTTGATTTTGACCATCACGACTCCGTGAGAAGGAACCTCAGCAGCAAAAAGACCTCTGTATTCTCCCAAATTTTTCTTTTGCCAAAGGTCTCGGACTTCAAATATTAAGGTTGTTGGATATCCAATTTCTGACCAAGAAACGGAAATATTTGCTTCAGCTTTACTACGATTAAGTAGTACAACAGCACGAGTTCCATCTGCAACCGGTTTTACCCAAACTTCAAACTCACCGTCATCTCTGACTTTACGACCTTGTATACCCAAAGCATCTTGATTTATGGCGATGACTTCCTGATTGGTCAATATTTGAGTAATTTCTGGTTTCATATTTCGCAAGTCATTGCCTGCCATAAGTGGAGCAGATAAAATCGACCAGAGGCTAAAATGCGCTTGGTATTCAGTGGGCGACATAGCGCCGTTTCCTATCTGTAACATATCTGGATCGTTCCAATAACCGGGACCTGCAAAGGACTCCAAACCAATCTGCTGGTCAAGAATCCCCATAATGCCTATTCCACCCCAATCCTGTTTGCAATCCCAGCAATCGAGAATATCATTAGTGGTTCGCCATAGATTTCCCACATCCTTTGCCCAAAGCCAAGGTTTGCTACTGCCCCATTCGCAGATACTGTATACAATCGGTCTACCTGCTTGCTTGAGGGCATCTCTCATAATGGAATATGCAGCCACGGAATTTTGTTGCCCGTTATTGCACCAGTCATATTTCAAATAATCCACTTCCCAAGCAGCATATTGACGTGCATCTTGAAATTCATAGCCCCAACTTGCTGGTCTTCCCTGACAGGTTTTGGTTCCAGCAGTGGAATATAAACCAAATTTCAGTCCTTTGGAATGAACGTAATCTGCTAGCACCTTCATGCCAGAGGGAAATTTTTTGGGGTCGGCAATAATATTACCTGATTCGTCTCTTGCTATTTGCCAACAGTCGTCAATAACAATGTATTGATAACCTGCGTCTTTCATTCCACTGCTAACCATCGCATCGGCGATTTCTCTAATTAATTTTTCATTGATGTTTTCGCAGCCAAATTTATTCCAACTGTTCCATCCCATTGGGGGTGTTAACGCTAGACCGTTGTCCAGCGCTTGACATTCAGGTTGATAAAGGAAAAATAAAATAACAACTAATAACCCAAGTTGCGGGTTATCTGAGTTCGAGCGCTTCGCAGTCTGAGATTAATGCGATCGCCAATGCCAATTTAGCGGTTGCGCAGAGCGCAACCGTCACTCAGAGTTAGTTCCAATGAAGA
>JAESFT010000168.1_pt1 | contig 76054 bp, 58 predicted proteins | sample 9269451 | NCBI WGS metagenome assembly JAESFT01 (sample SAMN14502557, study PRJNA617106) | algae metagenome | isolation source: Scytonema hyalinum WJT4-NPBG1 and co-occurring heterotrophs from well... | place: USA: Mojave Desert, Joshua Tree National Park, California | collected 2006-05-25 | reverse complement strand
CGCCATCGTCTTGGTGATGGCGGCGGTCAGCGTGGTCTTGCCGTGGTCGACGTGCCCGATGGTCCCGATGTTGACGTGCGGCTTGGTCCGCTCGAACTTCTGCTTCGCCATGGTGGCTGCTTGCTCCCTTTGCATCTCGCCGGTCCGGCGGATGCCAGCTATCTCGGACTGGTCGTCCAAACGATCGCACGGCAAGAGAGGCCCCTCACGGAGCCTCTCCCGAGGCGAACCTCGCTGGAGCCCTCTTCCGGACTTGAACCGGAGACCTCATTCTTACCAAGAATGTGCTCTACCAACTGAGCTAAGAGGGCCCGTATTCGGTTTGTCCCGTGCCGCGAACCGGTCCTGGTGGGCAGTGGCGGATTCGAACCACCGAAGCTCACGCACCTGATTTACAGTCAGGCCCAATTGTCCACTCTGGCAACTGCCCCAGCTGGACCGGTCATCCGTACCCTGCCATCGACTGGAGCCGACGGTGGGAGTCGAACCCGCAACCTGCTGTTTACAAAACAGCTGCTCTGCCGATTGAGCTACGTCGGCGACTGGGTAACGGACCGCGGGTAAGAATAGGCATGCCGTCGGCCAGTGTCAAGGGAACCCGGTGGTCCGAGCGCCATGGTCGCCGAACCGCTCCCCCACTGGTCCCGGCCGACCGCGTCCCATCCCGAACGGGGCGGGAATTACGGCTGGTATCCTGTCCCGCATCATCACGAGATAGCGACGCCGACTTCCACTTGTTCGGCCCGCGCCATCGCATGCTACGGAGTTGTCGCCGTGAGTCAGTTGAGCCCAGCCGGAACGACCCTACCCGCCTCGACCGACCGTGAACCATCCCTGCTCCTGACGACGGGCACGGCGACGGACGTCGGCGGCCGGTCCGAGAACCAGGACTCGGTGGTCTCGCGTCGTCTTCCCGCGGTCGGGACCGGGGAAGGGCAGGAGTCCGCCGGCCAGCTGCTGGCCGTTGCCGACGGAATGGGCGGGCACGAGAACGGCGATCTCGCCAGCCAAATCGCCATCGAGAGCCTCCTGGCGCAGGTCGAGCGGGACGGTGGAACCGACCCGGCCACCCTCCTGAAGCGGGCCTACCGGGAAGCGAACAGCCGGATCTTCGAGACCGGGACGGCTGATGGCTCGGGTGAGTCGAACATGGGGACGACGCTGGTCGCCGCCGTCGTTCGCGGCAAGTACGCGACGATCGCCAATGTCGGCGACAGCCGCGCCTATCTGATTCGGGCGAACCGGGTCAACCAGCTCACACAGGATCATTCCCTGGTCGCACAGCAGGTGGCCAAGGGCGAGATCTCCGCTGCCGACGCACGGACCAGCCCCCACCGCAACCGCCTGACCCAGGCACTCGGACAGCGCCAGAAGCTGGACAACCGGCTGCCGGACATCTTCGAGATCACCCTGCTGCCCAAGGACCGGCTGCTGCTCTGCTCGGACGGCCTCTACGACGTCGTTCCCGACGCTGACCTCCTGCCGGTGATCCTTGGTTCGTCCGCCGAGGTCGCAGCCTCGACCCTCGTGGATCTGGGCAAGCAGCGCGGGGCGTCCGACAACGTCTCCGCCGTCGTGCTGGCCGCCGACCGCGAGATCGTCGAGCCGGTCGTCGAGGTCCGTGACACGTCCGGGACCAGCAACACTATCGTCATGGTGCTGATCGTCGTCGGCGTGATCCTGCTCATCGCCATCGTCGTCGCCGCTCTGACGATCCTCTAGCGATCCGGATGACGTCCGCCGTACCGGATCCGGCCGCGACGCAGACGACGAGCGGGGGCGGTAAGCCGCCCCCGCTCGTCGTCGACGGACACGTCCACGCCTTCCCGGACGCGTTCATCGCCCGACGGGCAGAACTCGTTGCCCGCGATCACTGGTTCGGTCATCTCTACGCCAACGACCGCGCCATCCTGACCAACGCCGACGACCTCCTGGCGAGCATGGCGGACGCGGGGGTAGATCACTCGGTCGTCTGCGGTTTCCCCTGGTCCGACGCCGGTCTCTGCCGCGAACACAACGACTGGATGGCTGCCGCGGTGGCCGCCGCCCCGGGGCGTCTGTCATGGCTGGCTATTGTCGCGCCGGGCGCACCGGGGGCCGCAGCCGAGGCGGAGCGCTGCCTGGCGATGGGTGCAGCCGGGATCGGCGAGCTCAACGCTGATGGACAGGGATTCGCCCTCGACGACGCCCGGACGCTCGGGGACCTGGTCACGGTCTGCGTCGCCGCCGGGAGCCCGGTCCTTCTTCATAGCACCGAGCCGGTCGGCCATGCCTATCCCGGCAAGGGAACCGCGACCCCGGTTCGCCTGTTGCGCTTCGTTTCGGCCTTCCCGGATCTGGACGTGGTCCTCGCCCACTGGGGCGGCGGGTTGCCGTTTTACGAGCTGATGCCGGAAGTCGCGGCGGCCTGCTCACGGGTTCGGTACGACACCGCCGCCTCTCCCTACCTCTATCGGCATGACATCCTGCGGACAGCGATCGGGCTGGTCGGTGCCGACCGGATCATCTGGGGGTCGGATTACCCGGTCCTCGGCCAGCGCCGGTTCCTTCGCCGCACGCTCCTGACACCTGGCCTCGCCGAAGCCGACCGCGACGCCATCGTCGGCGGAAACGCCGTCACCACGTATCGCCTGCCGCTTGCCCTCGAAACGCCCGGGAAGGACACCCCATGATTGCCGGCCTGCGCGGACGGGTTTTCGCCAAGACCACCGACTCCCTGTTCATCGACGTCCAGGGCGTGATCTACCAGGTCGGGACCAGCGCCATGACGCTGGGCGAGACCGGCGACGCCGGTGCCGACGTCACGGTGGTCACCCGGATGATCGTCCGCGAAGACCAGATGAGCCTGTTCGGCTTCGCCACCGCCGATGAGTTACGCCTGTTCGACACCCTTATCAGCGTGACGGGCGTCGGACCACGGCTGGCCTGCGCGATCCTGTCCCGGTTCCGGGCCGACGAGCTGCACTCAGTGATCGCGACCGAGAACGACGTCATGCTGGCGACGGTGCCAGGCATCGGGCGCAAGACGGCCGCCCGGCTGATCCTGGAGATGCGGGGCAAGCTGCCGGCGCTTCAGGGCATCGCAGCCAGCAAGGGTGGCAACACCGCGACCATCCCCGGCGGAGGCGGCGAGGACGAGGTCGTCGAGGCGCTGCGATCGCTGGGATACAACCCGGCCGAGGTCGCCACGGCCGTCACGAACATCCCCGCCGACGTCGAAGGGACCGAAGCACGGCTCATGGCCGCACTCCAGTCCCTCGGGACCCGGTAGTTCGCTTTTCGCCGACGCTTCCCTACTCCGGCCGCGTGTCCTCCAGCCGGCGCTCGATGGCCAGCGCATGGCCGTCGAGCCCCTCGGCCCGGGCGAAGATGGCCGCGGCTGGCCCCACCCGGTTCAGGGCGCGCTGATTGGCGGCGGCCACGGAGATTACCTTGGTGAAATCCTGGACGTGGATCGGAGAGGCGAACCGGGCGCTGCCGCCCGTCGGCATCACGTGGGACGGGCCAAGCGTGTAGTCGGCCATCGCCTCCGGGCTGTTCTCACCGACGAAGATCCCGCCGGCATTCCGGACCAGCGGCAGGACGTCCCACGGCTGTTCGACGAGCAAACAGAGATGCTCCGGCGCGTAGCCGTTGGCGAGATCCATCGCCGTTTCGAGGTCCGGCACGACGGCGATCAGCCCATTGGTCCGGAGGGCAGTGGCGGCGATCTCCTCGCGGCTGAGCTGCGGCAACTGGCGAGCCAGCTCCTTCCGGACCCGGTCAGCCGTCAGATCCGACGTCGTGACGAGGATCGGGCTGGCCATCGGGTCATGCTCGGCCTGGGCGAGCAGGTCGGCCGCGACGTGGCGGGGGTCCGCCGCAGCGTCAGCCACGACCATCGTCTCGGTCGGCCCCGGGAGGAACTCGATCCCGACCGCACCGGAGACCCGCCGCTTCGCCGTCACGACGAAGATGTTGCCGGGACCGTAGATCTTGTCGACGTCCGGAATGGTTTCCGTGCCATATGCCATCGCCGCGATCGCCTGGGCGCCGCCGACCTGGAATACACGGTCAACCCCCGCGACAGCCGCGGCAGCGAGGACAACCGGAGAGATCGCCCCGCCCGTTGGCGGCGCGCATATGACGATCTCCCGGACACCGGCGACCCGGGCCGGAACCGCCGTCATCAGCAGGGACGAGGGGTAGGCCGCCAGCCCACCCGGCACGTAGATGCCGATCCGGTCGATGGGACGGACCAGCTGACCGAGCGCGCCCTCGTCATCCCAGTCAATCCACGACGTCCGGACCTGCTTGCGGTGGAAGCGCTCGATCTGCTCGGCGGCGATCTCCAGCGCCTGGGCGAGCTCGGGAGGAAGCGCCTCGTAGGCGTCCTCCCAAGACGACCGCGGCACCTCGATCGGGTGCGGGATTACCCCTTCGAACGCCTCGGTGTAGCGCCGGATCGCGGCGTCGCCCTGCTCACGGACCTCTGCGAGGATCCGGTCCACGACCTGGTCGACGGTCAGATCCTCGCCGAACACCCGCCGCGTCGTCTCGCGGGCACGTGGTGAGAGTTCCGGCTCGGCGAACCCACGCCGGCGCGTCAAGAGGCGCCGGGCCTCTTCGACATCGCGAACGATGCGCACGATATCCCGGGCGCCCGCTCCACTGCCTCCTGCATCAGCCACGGAGCGTCCCCGCCACGCGCTGCTTGAGGACCTTGCCGATCCGGCTCCGGGTCTTGACCAGCTCCGCATCGGTCAGCGCCCGGTCGGGCGCCTCGAACGTCACGCGCCAGGCCAGGCTCTTCTTCCCCGCGCCGATCTGCTCGCCAGCGAAGACGTCGAACAGGGTGATGTCGGTTGCCAGAGGCCCGGCGCCCGAGGCCAGTGCCTGGCGGACGCTCTCGGCCGCGACCGACTCATCCACCACGACCGCGAAGTCCTGCTGGGCCGGCAGGAAGCGGGGGACCCGCTTGCCGCCCAGTTGGGCGGGTCGCGCCGCGTACAGCGCGTCGAGGTCGAGCTCGGCGACGGCAACCCGCTCGTCGTCAAAGCCGAGTGCGCGCGCCGTGTCCGGATGCACCTCGGCCACGATCCCGACCAGCTTCCCGCCGACGGTGAGATCGGCCGACCGCCCGGGGTGAAGGAACGGCACCGGCTCGCCTGAGGCCGTCACGACGATGGGCTCCGCCAGCGGCTCGACGCCGAGCGTGGAATCGATCACTCCCTTGAGGTCGGTGAAGTCGATCCCACCGGGAGAATCGAAGCGATCGACTCGCTCCCGGCGACCCACCATGACGACACCTAGAGCAAACCGCTCGTCGGGAAGGACCTGCCCATCCACCGGCAAGTAGCGCCGCCCGATCTCGAACAGGGCCACGCGGTCCTCGTGCTTGCGATTCTCGAGCGCGAGTTGGAGCAGCGTCGGCACGAGGCTGTTCCGCATCCAAGGACGATCGGCCTGGAGTGGATTTCGAAGCGTGAGCTGGTCCCCGGCCGGACGCCGATCGAGCAGACCGACGATCGAGGTGTCATCGAAGTCGCCGGCGACAAGCGGCGCCAGGTCCTGCGCGCCGACCGTCGGGTAGGCGACGATCTCCTGCAGACCCGCAGCGGCTACCCGGTTGGCGATCCGGCGGCGCCAGCCGTGGGCGAGATCCCGCCGGACCTCCGGCAACCGCCCTCCCGGCAGTGTGTCAGGCAGGGCGTCGTACCCGACGACCCGCGCCACTTCCTCGACGACGTCCTCCGGGATGGTGACATCCCGGCGCTCGGTCGGCACGGTGACCGACAGCCGGCGTCCGCTTCCCTCGCCGCTCAGCTGTGGCGCAAAGCCCAGGCGGGTTAGCGTGTGGGTGATCTGCTCCTCCGGCAGGGCGATGCCGAGCACCCGCTCGAACAGGCTGACGGGCAACTCGACCGTCCACGACGCCACCGGAGCCGGGTAGATGTCCTGGAACGTGGACACGGTCGCCCCCGGGCAGACCTCGAGGATCAGGTGCAGCGCCCGAGCAATCCCCTCAGCCGGGAGATTCGGATCCAGCCCGCGCTCGAAGCGGGCAGAAGCGTCGGTCCGCAGCTTCAGCGCGGTCCGGGCCCGGCGAATCGCCTTCATGTCGAAGGCCGCCGCCTCGAGCAGGATCTCCGTCGTGTCGTCGGCGACCTCGCTGACCGCGCCGCCCATGACACCGGCCACGCCGACGGGCCGCTCGGCATCGGCGATGACCAGCCAGTCCTCGGACAGCGACCGCTGCTGGTGGTCGATCGTCTCCAGCGTCTCGCCGGTCCGGGCCCGGCGGGCCACGATCCGGCCGCCGGCCAGCTGACGCCGGTCGTAGGCATGGAGCGGCTGGCCGACCTCCAGCATGACGTAGTTGGTGATATCGACCAGGTTGTTGACCGGGCGCAGCCCGGCGTGGACCAGCCGCCGCTGCAGCCAGTCCGGCGACGGCCCGACCGTTACCCCGGTGACGACCGCACCGGCCAGGCGGGGGCAGAGGGCCTCGTCCTCGATCGCGACCACATCACCCGTGCTGGGCAGGGTCGCCAGGTCGAGGGTCGCGGGGTACCGGACGCCCGCGTCCGTCAGCGCCGAGGCCTGCCGGGCAATGCCCAGCATCGAGAACGCGTGGACCAGGTTCGGCGTGACCTCGAACTCGATCACCGTGTCGCCCAGGTAGTCCTTGAGCAACGACCCGACCGGCGCGTCGTCCGGCAGGACCATGATCCCCTCGTGCTCGTCGGACAGCCCGAGCTCCCGCTCCGAGCAGACCATGCCCTCGGAGACGATGCCGCGGATCTTGCCGGGCTTGAGAACCTTGTAGACGGGGGTCGGGGATTCGGTGTACGGGTCAATCAACCGGGCCCCGGCCAGCGCCAGGGCGACCTTCTGCCCCTCGGCAATGTTCGGCGCGCCGGTGACGACCCGGAGCGAGTGCTCTCCCGCCGCGACATCGACCAGGTTCAGCCGGTCGGCGTCCGGGTGGCGCTCGACCTTGGTCACCTTGCCGACGTAGACGTTGTCCCAGCCGGCCGGGACCTCCTCGACCTGCTCCGCTTCCATCCCGGCCATCGTCATCCGCCGGGCCAGTTCCCGTGGCTCCAGGCCGGTCGGGACCAGCTCCTCAAGCCACCGCATCGGTACTTTCACGTGTCGTCGTCCTCTGCTCGCATCCGTTTGGACATCATGGGGAAAGGGCGTAGGGACCCGGGCGGCTAGACCCCGGCCGTGAACTGCCGCAGGAAGCGGAGATCGTTGGCCGCGAACGCCCGGACATCCCCTACCCCGTGCCGCATCATCACCAGCCGCTCGATCCCGAGGCCGAAGGCGAAGCCGGTCACCTTGTCCGGGTCGTAGCCGACGGCGCGGAGGACGTTGGGATGGACCATCCCGGCTCCGCCCATCTCCAGCCAGCCGGTGTACTTGCAGACCCGGCAGCCCTTGCCGTCGCAGACGGCGCAGTCGACCGAGAAGTCGACGCCCGGCTCGACGAAGGGGAAGAAGTCGCAGCGGAACCGGATCCGGCGATCTCCACCGAACAACTGCCGCGCCATCTCGCGGAGGACCCCTTTGAGGTCGGCCATCGTGATGTTGGTGTCGACGGCCAGGCCCTCAAGCTGGTGGAAGGCCCACTCGTGGCTGGCGTCCGGCGCCTCGTAGCGGTAGCAGCGGCCGGGCACGATCACGCGGACCGGCGGGTCCTGCGACTCCATGACCCGGGCCTGCATGGGCGACGTGTGGGTGCGGAGGACGACCTCCTCGCCCGGCGCCGCCTTGACGAGGAAGGTGTCCCACATGTCGCGGGCGGGATGATCACCGGGGATGTTGAGCTGGTCGAAGTTGTAGTGGCCGGTTTCGACCTCCGGACCGAAGACGGTCTGGAAGCCCATCAGCGCGAAGATCTCGCTGACCTCCTCGATCATCTCCGAGACCGGGTGGAGACCGCCGACGGCTGGCACCCGGCCCGGGAGCGTGACGTCAATCGCGTCGCTGACCAGCCGGTCCGCCATCGCGACGGCGGCGAGCTGCTCCCGCCGGGCGGTGTACGCCTCCGTGAGAGCGACCTTGACCGCGTTGGCCGCCCGCCCCGCCGCCGGGCGCTCGTCGGCCGAGAGCCCGCCGAGCTGTCGGAGGATCGCGGAGAGCTCCCCCTTCGAGCCGATCGTCGCGCGCTCCCATCCCTCGATCGCCGCGAGGTCGGCGGCCTCGGCGAGGGAGGCTTCCGCCCGGGTCCTCAGATCTTCGAGCTGTTCCGTGAACGTCATCCCGTTCCTGTCCTGCCTGTGATCGGATGTCGAAAAACGGATAAGTCCCTCCGTCGCAGGGACGAGAGGGACTCGCGGTACCACCCTGATTCGCCACCTTCGTGGCGCACTCAGCGACCCATCGACGCGGACGCGTCGTGGTCGAGCCCGGTACCGGTGGGCTGCCGTCGATGACTACCGGCGGTCGCGACCCAGCGCGACCCGCGTTCCCCATCGCGCTCGGAGGTGAACGCCGGCGGTGATGGACCCGGCGCGCTCGCAGTCATCGACGCGCCGTCCCTGGTGGTCCCCGTTCCGCCGGCCCGTCTCGTCGGCGCGTTCGCTATCGGCGTGAGTATAGACGGTGTCCGGACCTGCGGCTTCGTTGACACGCCGTTGACGTTTCGGCAGGGTGAGGTACGGATCGATCCGCTATCCTGACGGCCGCAACGATCAATGGATAGCAAACCGATCTGGACCCATCCCGCAGCCAAAGGAGGCACCGTGCCCGTCATCGATAGCATCTACGCGCGAGAGATCCTGGATTCCCGCGGCAACCCGACCGTCGAGGTCGAGGTCGGGGTAATCTCCGGGGAGGTCGGGATCGCCGCTGTGCCATCCGGGGCCAGCACCGGCGCCCATGAGGCGGTCGAGCTGCGGGACGGCGACAAGGGTCGGTATGGTGGCAAGGGCGTGCTGCAGGCGGTCGAGAACGTTAATGGCGAGATCGCCGAGGCGCTGGTCGGCCTCGACGCCTTCGACCAGACCGTGATCGACCGGGCGATGATCGCGCTCGACGGCACATCGAACAAGGGTCGTTTGGGTGCCAACGCCGTCCTTGGCGTCTCCTTGGCCGTCGCCCGGGTCGCGGCGGAAGTCAGCGGCCTGCCGCTGTATCGCTACCTGGGCGGCCCGGCGGCGGCCACGATGCCGGTTCCGATGATGAACATCCTCAACGGCGGCAAGCACGCCATGGGTTCCAGCGTCGACATGCAGGAGTTCATGGTCATGCCCGTCGGCGCCCTCAGTTACCGCGAGGGCCTCCGCTGGGGGACCGAGGTGTTCCATGCCCTCAAGAAGCTGCTTCATGACATGGGCCAGAACACCAACGTCGGCGACGAGGGTGGCTACGCGCCGAGCCTGCCAAGCAACCGGGACGCGGTCGCCATCGTGACCAGGGCGATCGAGGCCGCCGGCTACCGGCCGGGCGAAGACATGACGATCGCGCTCGACCCGGCGTCGACCGAGTTCTTCGCGGATGGCACCTACGACCTCGCCGGCGAGGGTCGCAAGGTCGCCGCTGCCGAGATGGTCGACTACTACGCCGACTGGTGCGCCAACTTCCCGATCAGCTCGATCGAGGACGGACTGGCCGAGGACGACTGGGACACCTGGCGCGCGCTGACCGCTCGGGTCGGTGACACGGTCCAGCTGGTCGGCGACGACCTGTACGTGACCAACGTCGAGCGCCTCCAGCGTGGCATCACCGAAAAGGCCGGCAACGCGATCCTGGTCAAGCTCAACCAGATCGGCACCCTGACCGAGACGATGGCCGCGATCACGCTGGCGCAGCGCAACGGCTTCGGCGCCGTCATCTCCCACCGCTCCGGCGAGACGGATGACACGTTCATCGCCGACCTGGCCGTCGCGACGAACGCCGGCCAGATCAAGACCGGCGCACCGTCCCGCGTCGACCGGGTGGCGAAGTACAACCAGCTGCTCCGGATCGAGGAAGAGCTGGGCGACGAGGCGATCTACCCGGGCCGGTCGATCCTGCGCGGCTAATACCCTTTCCCATTCGAATCAGAACGGCCGGACCTAGTTACAGGTCCGGCCGTTCTCTTGCTGGATGGGAAACACGAGGACCGGCTACGCGCCCCGTCTGAGAGCATGTCCTCTGAGCAACCTCTCCCCCAGGCCTTGGTTGGAGCGCCTCTTCGCTGAGCCGACTTGCCCATTGTTCGGCCTGAACTAAAGGGGCGAACAATGGGCAGAGCCTATCTGCCTGACATTCCTAGCTCCGCACGAGCAGGGACTGTTGGGTCATGGCCGTGGGCTTTGCTAGCCCAAGCAGGTCCAGCACGGTCGGGGCGACGGCGGACAGGATGCCGTCCTCGCGAAGCGTGACGTCGCGCAGCGGGCTGCCGTCCGGGGAAACGAGGATGACCGGCACGCGGTTGGTTGTGTGGGATGTCAGCGGGCCGCCGGTTGCCGGGTCGATCATCTGCTCCGCGTTGCCGTGGTCCGCGGTCACGAGCAGCACACCTCCCTGCCGCATCACCACATCGACCAGCCGACCAAGGCAGGTGTCGACGGTCTCCACCGCCCGGACCACGGCATCGAAGTCGCCGGTGTGGCCGACCATATCGCCATTCGCGAAGTTGACGACGACGAATGCGTAGTCACCCCCATCGACCGCCTCGACGACGCGATCGGTCAGCGGAACGGCGCTCATCTCCGGTTGGAGGTCGTAGGTCGCGACCTTGGGCGATGGCACGACCTCACGGTCCTCACCGTCGAACGGCGCTTCCCGCCCGCCGTTGAGGAAGTAGGTGACGTGCGGGTATTTCTCCGTCTCGGCAGCGTGGAACTGGCGCAACCCGGCAGCGCTGATGACGGCGGCCAGTGGCTGGGCGATGTCTGCCTCGCGGTAGGCGACCGTAACTGGCAGCCCTTCCTGGCACTCGGTCAGCGTCGTGACCGCGACCTGAGGCCACTGGCCTCGCTCGAACCCGTCGAAATCCGGGAGGACCATCGCCGCGACCAGTTGCCTGGCCCGATCGGACCGGAAGTTGAACCAGATCGCCCGGTCGCCGTCGCGCATCCCGTCGTAGGGCTGGCCACCGACCGGCAGCACGCGCGGTTCGATGAACTCGTCCGTGACGCCCGCGGCCTGGGACTCGGTGACGACCGTCGCGGCATCGGGTGCGACGGTGCCCTGCCCCCGGACGATCGCTTGCCACGCCTGTCCCGTCCGCTCCCAGCGCCGGTCGCGGTCCATCGCGTAGTAGCGCCCGGAAACCGTCGCGATCATGCCGACCCCGAGCCGGTCGATCTCCGCCTGCAGCTGCTCGATGAACCCACCGGCGGAATCCGGGGCGGTGTCGCGCCCGTCTGTGATGACATGGACGAGGACCTCGTCACCGGTCATCCCGAGCGACTTCGCCATCGCGAGGAGACCGAACAGGTGCTCAATGTGGCTGTGGACGCCCCCGTCGCTGACCAGGCCGATGAGGTGCAGGCGGTCCCGCCCGGAATCCGACGCGACCTCCGTCGCTGCCTGAACGAGCCGCTCCATTGCCCCCCGCAGTGGGGCGTTGCGCTCAATGTCCCGGCTGCGGATCTCGCGGTTCAGCCGGCTCAGCCACTGATACACGACCATGCCGGCGCCGAGGTTGAGGTGGCCGACCTCGGAGTTGCCCATCTGCCCGTGGGGCAGCCCGACATCCTCGCCCGATGCGCTCAGGGTCGCGTGCGGGTACGTCGACCAGAGGCGGTCCATGACCGGCGTGCTGGCCTTGCTGACGGCATTGGCTGGTCCGTCCGGAGCCAGGCCCCACCCGTCCAGGATCGCCAGTACGACAGGCCGCTGCGGCTGTTCCACCATGGTCCCTTTCCTCTCAGCATGACGCCGCGGCGCCCCTAATCCATACCGGCGCGAATGGTACCCGTGTCCCCGGGCCGACCGGTTAACGGACGGCATCGTGCGACAATGCCGCCCGTCGCCGGGCCCGGGTCCGGGCCCAGGCAGAGCGGCCAGGCGCGACCGGCACGCTGGTATGCCGGCAGAGTTCAGGAGAGATGACATGGCCTATGACGTGACGCTGATCCCGGGGGACGGGATCGGACCTGAAGTAACCGAAGCGGCGACCCGAGTCCTCGAAGCGACCGGCGTCGCCTTCAACTGGGACCGCAAGCTCGCCGGCGTCGTTGCCCTGGAGTCCGAGGGCGACCTCCTCCCGGCCGCCACGCTGCAGAGCATCCGAAACAACAAGGTCGGGCTGAAGGGCCCGATGACCACCCCGATCGGCAAGGGATTCCGGAGCGTCAACGTCGCCCTCCGTCATGAGTTGGGCCTGTACGCCAACCTCCGGCCGGGCAAGACGATCAAGGGTGTCCAGTCGGTATTCGACCAGGTCGACCTCGTCGTCGTCCGCGAGAACCTCGAGGGCATGTACATCGGCGTCGAGTTCGACCAGGGGACCGAGGACGCCGAGTACTTGATCAACGCGATCAACGAGCGCAGCACGAAGAAGATCCCCGCCGGGGCGGCGATCAGTCTCAAGCAGATCACCGATCACAATTCCCGGCAGATCGTGAAGTTCGCCTTCGAGTACGCCCGGGCCAATGGGCGCAAGCTGGTCACGGCCGTCCACAAGGCCAACATCATGAAGTTCACCGACGGCCTGTTCCTCCGTGTCGCGCAGGAGGTCGCTGCCGAGTACCCCGACATCGAGTTCAACGACCGCATCGTCGACAACATGTGCATGCAGCTCATGCAGAAGCCGTCGCAGTACGACGTGCTCGTCATGCCGAACCTGTACGGCGACATCGTGTCCGACCTGGTCTCGGGCATGATCGGCGGCCTCGGCGTGGCGCCGGGCGGCAACATCGGCCCGGAGAGTGCCGTCTTCGAGCCAATCCATGGTTCGGCCCCGAGCTATGCCGGAAAGAACCAGGCCAACCCGACGGCCATGATCCTGTCGGGCGCCCTGATGCTCCGCCACCTGGGCGAGCAGCAGGCGGCCGAGCGGGTCGAGAACGCCGTCGCCGCCGTGATCGGTGCAGGAGAGCAGGTCACCTACGACCTCCGCCCCGATCGCGACCACAGCAAGGCCGCCGGCACCTCCGGAATGGCCGACGCCGTGATCGCCGCCCTCTAGGGTCTCGGCACCGATCGCCACGCAAAAGGAACGACCCCGGCGTAATGCCGGGGTCGTTCCCGTTTCGCTGCCTTCTTTCGGTGCCTAGCGACCAGCCGCCTGACGGAGCGCAGCGATCGCGTCGTCGACGCTCTGGTCCGGCCGGTAGATCGCGGTTCCGGCGACGATGGTGTCTGCGCCGGCCGCGACCACGTTTCCGATGTTCCGCTCGTTCACCCCACCGTCAATCTGGATCCGGCAGCCGGGATTGCGCTCGTCGAGCGTTGTCCGCAACCGGGCGATCTTGTCCAACGCGGCCGGGATCAGAGACTGTCCACCGTAACCAGGGTTGACGCTCATGACCAGGACCTGCCGCACGATGGTCAGGACCTCCTCGATCGCGACCAGCGGCGTGCCGGGATTCAGCGTGATACCTGGCTCCGCGCCCGCCTCTTCGATCGCGTGCAGGGTCCGGTCGACGTGCGTGCATGCCTCCACGTGCACGGTCAGGACATCGGCCCCGGCCTTGACGAACGGCTCGACCCACCGCTCCGGCTCGACGATCATCAGGTGCACATCCAACGGTAAGCTCGTCGCCCGCCGGATCGCTTCCAGCACCGGCAGACCGATCGAGATGTTGGGCACGAAACGGCCGTCCATCACGTCGATGTGGATGTAGTCGGCGCCCGCGTCCTCCGCCTCCCGGACATGCTCCCCGAGGCGAAGGAAGTCGGCGGCGAGGACCGATGGGCCGATTCGGACGGGGTGAGCAGGCATGGTCCTCTCCTTGGCGTGTGATCAATGCTCGGAGCCGGGTAATCGTGTCCGCAGGGGTGGGACTGGACCGGCGAACCGGTCCTGGAGGCGTCCGGACCGGGAGACTCTATACTGCGGAACGGCCGGAACCCGGTCGCCAGGACCGGGTCAGCTGCGAATCCATGCCGGTCGGAGAGTCACCGTGAAGATCATCGATGTCTTCGAGCGATCGTTCCAGCGCCTGATGGAAGGGTCGATCGGCCGCGTCTTCAACAGCCCCATCCAGCCAGCCGAGATCGGCCGCAAGCTCGAACGAGCGATGCTGGACCATCGTGTCACCTCGACCAACGCGACCATCGTACCGAATGCCTACCGGGTCGCGATGAACCCGCAGGACATGGTCCACCTCGCCGACTACATCAACGGGCTCAACCGCCAGATGGAAGAGTGGCTGACCCAGGTCGCCGCGACCAATCAGTACACCCTGATCGATCACATCCGCGTCGAGATTACCGGAGAGGACAAGGTCCCGCGCCGCACCATCCGGGTCCAGGCGACGATCTCCGACCGGCCGGACGCCAGCGCCCGGGCCGCCCGGGATGTCCGGCAGCGGACCGAGATCTACCGCGTCATCGAGCAGCAGACGGGGATGCCGCCGCAACGCTTGCGGCTTCTGAACGGGCCGCGACAGGGCGACGAGGTTATCATCCGGAACCCGGTCACGACGCTCGGCCGGGCCTTCGACAACGATATCGTGCTGGAAGGCGGGGAGGTCTCCCGTCATCACGCCCGGCTTGAGCGCAACGGTCACCACCTGCACGTCATCGACCTGGACAGCACCAACGGAACCCGGGTCAATGGTCGGCCCATCCGGAGCCATCTCGTGCAACCCGGAGATCACGTCACGTTCGGCGGGATCCAGACCCAGTTACTGCCCTTCGATTCGTCCCAGCACTAATGGCGAGAGCGAGCTGATTCCACCATGCCCGAGGGACTCCAATCGCTGGAATTACCGTCCGAATGGTTCCTGCTCCTGCTCCGCGTCCTGTTCATCTTCCTGATCTATTTCTTCCTCTACCAGTTATTCCGGGTGCAGCTCCGCGAGGTCTACCTGCTCGCCACGGAAGGGACCAATCGTACCGACGTCGCTCCGCCACACCGGCTGGTCGTGATGGAAGGTGGCGACAATGCCAAGCTGGTCGGGCAGACGTTTCTCCTTCGGCAGAGCAACTCCCTGGGCCGCAGCGACCGGAACTCGATCGCGCTGGACGAGCCGTTCGTCTCGACGGAACACGCGAACCTGTCCTGGTCCGGTGGCACCTGGTGGGTCACGGACAACGGGAGTACCAACGGAACGTTCGTCAACGACCAGCAGGTACGCGGTTCAGCAGGCGTGAACCCCGGAGACGTCGTACAATTCGGCCGCGTCAAGCTTCAATTGATGGCCTGATTTACTGTGCCGTCCTTTTCTGCGGTCCTGAGGCAGCCCCGGATCACGGATCCGGTTGCGGTCGGATCACTGCCAGACCAATCGAACGATCATCCGAAGGGTTGATGACCGTGCAGGCGAACGAGCCCCGACGACTGTCTGTTCTCGAAGGATTCGGCATCCGCGAGGGCGTTGCGGCACCGCGCCGTCCCTCCGCACCGGCCTTCGACAGTCTTTCGCCTGACACACAGGCCCGAGTGCGTCGCGTTGTCGGCCGCGGGCTGACGGGGCTGGCCATCGTTGCGCTGCTCTTCGTCCTCGTCCTGGTCGGGTTTCGCGTCGCCTACGGCGGCAAGGTCTACCCCGCGATCTCGTCTGCCGGGGTCGCCCTTGGCGGAATGCCCCGCGACGAAGCTGCCGCAGCGCTGGCAACCCGCACGGACGAACTGAACACCACGTCCGTCACGTTCACGTTCGACGGGCAGACCTATCGCCCCACCCTTGCCGAGCTCGGGATCACTTTCGACACCCAGCGCACGCTGGACGAGGCGTACGCCTACGGGCGTGAGGACTCCGCCGTGGAGCGCCTGCAGGTCGCCGGTGGGCTGCTCCAGAGCGATCACACCATTCCCCTGTATGCCAACATCGACAACTCCAGGATGGACGCGTGGTTCGCCAGCATCGACCAGCAACTCGGTCTGGTCCCGCACGACGCCTTCCTGGTCGTCGAGGGCACCCAGGTGACCATAGAGCCCGAAGTCGCCGGGACGGTAATCGACCGGGAAGCGGCTCGTGCCATCGTGACGGCGGCGGTAGCCCAGCTCACACCGGCCAATGCCGAACTTCCGGTGGTCGCGTGGATCCCGAACGTGAACGAGGGCGATCTCGCTGGCCTGCGGGACGAGCTGTCGACCGCCCTGTCCGAGCCCGTCGAGGTCGAGTTCAACGACCAGAGCTGGACGCTCGAGCCCGAGACGCTCAGCCAGTTCATTACCCAGACCAATGACAGGACGAAGACGGGCGCCGAGGCTGTGACCGTCGGACTGGACCAGGACGCGCTGGCCGCCCACCTCTCTACCGAGTTCGCCTCGCAGGTCTATCTCGCTCCCGTTGATGCTGAGGTTGGATGGAACGGTGGCCCGGTGGCCGTCGCGGCGAGTGTGGACGGCCACGAACTTCGTCCGCAGGAATTTGCGAGCGAGGTCACGGCTGCCTTCTTCGGCGGCAACGACTCGGTCGAGATTCCCGTCAACGTTCTTGCCCCCGCCGTCGATAGCGACAACCTTGGAGCTCTGGGGATCACGACCCGGCTCGGACGCGGCGACTCCAACTACTCCGGGTCCGACTACGGTCGCTCCACGAACATTGGCGTCGGCGCCAATCTCATCAACGGCACGCTGGTCGCCCCCGGCTCGACCTTCAGCTTCAATCACTCCGTCGGGATCATCTCGGCTGAGACCGGCTTCGTCGACGCCCGTGTGATCGAGGCCGAGCGAATCGGTGTTGGTGTCGGCGGCGGCATCTGCCAGGTTTCGACGACGGTGTTCCGCGCCGCACTGCTGGCTGGTCTGCCGATCTCCGAGTGGTGGCCGCATGCCCAGCGGATCAGCTTCTACGAGCGGGACGGCTGGGGCCCCGGCTTCGACGCCTCGATCCTGCAGCCTGAGCATGACCCGATGTCCGGCGGCGACTTCAAGTTCGACAACTCGACCGGCGCATGGCTCCTGATCGAGTCCTACGTGGACGGCTCGCATGTGGTGGTCAACATCTACGGCGCCGAGACCGGCTGGGACGTCACCGTCAGCGATGCCGAGGTCAGTGACCCGATCGTTGCCGAGAGCGATATCGAGGTCGTCAACCCCGGCGTGAAGGCTGGCTGTGTCATCCACACCGAGGGACCGCTCGAGGGCCTGTACGTGTCCTTCCAGCGGACCGTGCTCGACCGGGAGGGCAACCTGCTCTACGACCGGGTGTTCCCGACGACATTCAATGCCAATGGCAATGTCTTCGTCGTCAGTCCCGATATGGCAGGGGCATCGGTAGCCTCGGGAGGCTACAGCTGGGGTAACTGCGACTTCAGCGCGATGCCCTCGTAGATCGTCCTGTGACCGAGGCGCGGCCGGCCGCACGATCGCGGGCGGTCGCGCCTTTTCGTATGGAGACCAGTCATGGCCAATGTTGCCGCCAAGCAGGACGGTCGCGGGCGACGCCTCCCCGAAGCCGTGCGGATCCCTGGTAGCCTCTCCCTCGTCTTGCCAGCGCACAACGAGCAGGAGAACATCGGTATCGTCGTCCGGCAGGCGCTAGAGGTCCTCCCCCGCTTTACCGACGAGTTCGAGATCATCGTCGTCAACGACGGAAGCCGGGACGACACCGCCAGGATCATCGACGAGCTGGCTGCCTCCCATCCGCAGGTCCGCCCGATCCATCACGAGGTGAACCGGGGGTACGGCGGAGCACTGGTCTCCGGCTTCGCGGCGACGACCGGCGACTTCGTGATGTTCATGGACAGCGATCGCCAGTTCGACCTCAACGACCTGGCGCTGCTCAGCCCGTTCGTGGATCACTTCGACATCGTGGCCGGCTTCCGGCGCGAGCGGAACGACCCACTCCACCGCCGGATCAACGCCGAAGTCTTCAACACGGTCGTCCGTGCCCTGTATGGCGTCCACATGCGCGACATCGACTGCGCTTTCAAGGTGTTCCGGGGCGACCTGCTCCGCAGTATCTCGCTGACATCGTCGGGCGCGCTGATCAACACGGAGATGCAGGCCAAGCTGCGGCGCAAGGGCGCAACTCTCCAGCAGGTCGCGGTTCACCACTACCCGCGTGTCGCGGGCGAGGCGACCGGCGCCAACCTCCGGGTCATCGGCCGGGCGATGCGTGAGACGCTGACCCTCTGGTGGAGCATGCACCGGTACCGGAGCCGGGACGAGATCCGCCGCCGGCCGACAGCCATCGCCACCGACACGGTCGGCGCCGTCGGGCACCTCGGAGCGAGGACCGTCGGGCACCTCGCCCACCGCAAGCCGGCAGAGCCGGCCGAGGGCGAATAGTCCGGGACCTGAGCAGGGCGAACTGATCTCAACGGAACGAGGGCGTGAGCTGAATGCTCACGCCCTCGTTCCAGATGTGGTCGATCCTTTGCCCCTAGCCGCGCCGGAGCGTCATCCCGATCCAATCCTCGATCTGGTCGCGGGCCGTAATGACGAAGCCACGCGACGTGTAGGCGTCGATCACGTCCTTCTCCCGCGGCTCGATGATGCCGGCCAGGACGAGCGTGCCACCTTCGGCGACCGCCCCGGTGATCCCGTCGACCAGCTCGACCAGCACCCTGGCGATGATGTTGGCGACGACGAGGTCGTAGACCCGCCCGTCGAAGGGGCCACCTGGCACATCGGACCCGACCTCGACCCGCACGGGAACCGGCAGCTCGTTGCGCTCGACGTTCTCGCGCGCGGAGCGAACGGAGACCGGCTCGATATCGAAGGCGTCGACCAGGCTTGCGCCGAGTTTCGCGGCGGCGATCGCCAGCACGCCGGAGCCCGTTCCAACGTCGATGACCCGGGCACCGGACGTGATGGCATCCTCCAGTCCGGCCATCGCGAGACGCGTGGTCGGATGGGTGCCGGTCCCGAAGGCCATGCCGGGGTCGAGGATCACGACGACGTCCGAGGGCTGGCCCTCGTAGTCGCGCCATGGTGGCCGGACGACAACCCGTCGCCCGACACGCACCGGCTTGTAGAACGCCTTCCAGGCGTGGGCCCAGTCCTCCTCGGCGCGCTCGGTGACGATCAGTTCGCCGACGGGCTGGATCTGGTTGAGGTGGAACAGGCCTCGACGGATGTCCTCGATCCGTGCCGGGTCGGTATCCGCCTTGGCGAGGAACGTCCTGATCGTCGCAGGGCGCGACGTATCGACGCGGACGTTATCCCCGTCCCGCTCCTGCAGATAGGGCTCCTCGATCACGACGCCTTCGTTGAAGCCGTAGCGGGCAAACAGCTCGGAGACCGGCTCGACGGCCTCCATATGCGCCTCAACCGAGAGCTCCAGCCAGGCGGTGTCCCTCGTTGCGTCGGTTCCGTCCGTCATACCGTGATCTCGGAGGTATCGCCGATGTTCAACTTGCTGACTTGACCAGTCACCTTCGCCTTGCGTCCGATAACGGAATCCGAGACGACGGCGCCCTGGATGGTTGCACCGTCCTCGACAACGGTGTCCCGCACCCAGGCGTCCCGGACCGTCACGCCCTTCCCGATGCTGGCGTACGGACCTACGACGCAGTTCTCCAGGACGGCGTCCTCGGCAACGGCGGACGGAGCGAGGACCGTCGCCGAGCCACGCCGCTCGTCCTCCCCGCCGGCGAGATCCAGCAAGTACCGGTTCGTGTCCAGCAGGACGGTCGGGTTGCCGCAATCGCGCCACTCGGTGACCGGCAGCGAGACGACCTTCTTGCCGTTGTCGATCATGATCTGGAACGCGTCGGCGATGAAGTACTCGCCCTTGAGCCGAATATCACGACGGATCTGCTCTTCGATCGCCTCGTAGAGGTCGCCCATCCGCTTGACGTAGTAGATGCCGATCACCGCCAGGTTCGAGATCGGCTCCTTCGGCTTCTCGACCAGCTTCGTGATTCGGTCGCCGTCGACGACGGCGATACCGAGCGCCGACGGGTCCTCGACCTCCTTGGTGAACATGGCCGCATCGGCGTCCAGGTTCAGCACCGGCGAGAAGTCAGCCTCGAAGATCGCATCCGGGAACAGGATCAGCGCGTCGTGATCGTCGGGGATCACCGGACGCGCCCGGATGATGGCGTCGCACTGTCCCAGCATCTCGGGCTGCTCGACGAAGGTCGAGGGAATCGGCAGCGACTCCTTCGCCCACGTCTCGAGCTGGTCCCCGAGGAAGCCGGTCACCATCGTCACCTGGGACGGGTTGTACGGCATCAACCGATCCATGACGTGGGCCAGCATCGGCTTGCCGGCGACACTCACCAGCGGCTTTGGTTTGCTCCAGGTCTGGGGACGCAGGCGCGTACCGAAGCCGGCCGCAGGGAGAAGAATGTCCACGCCGTCAGATTCCTTCCAGTAGCCAATCGTGGTTCGGGTGGCAGACCTGACGCGATCCGCCTGGCCGTCGGTCGTCGCCGACCATCACGGAGGGCATTCTACCGTTACGGGAACTGGGAGCCTGAAAGTACTGTGAGCTCTCCGGAACGGTCCGGCCTATGCCCGGGTCAGCGCGTCGATTTCCGCGGCCGCATCCGGCCAGCGGCGACGCAAGAGCCTGGCTTCCCCCCGCTCATACCGGTCAGGGTTGTAGCCCGGGGTCATCGTGGTACCCATCAGCGCCCACTTGCCGCCGGCACGGAGCTGGCTGCCCTGCCATGCACCGGCCGGCACGACGCGCTGAACATCCATTCCCGCCACGAGATCCTGCCCCAGCACGTACCGTCCGATCGCGTCGCCCGGCCCCAGCGTCGTCAACTCGACGGGATCGCCAAGGTAGAAGTGATAGATCTCGTCGCTCTGCAGGCGGTGGAACTCAGAGAACATCGCATCGGTGAGCAGGTAGTAGATCGCGGTCGCCATGGGCGGGGAGCCAGGGGAGATCCCGTGGAGCTGCCACGTCTCCCGGAACATGCCTCCCTCCCCGACCAGTGGCTCAAGGCCGAGCCGCTCGATCACCTCGTCCGCGCTCATCCCGGCCATATGCTCTCCCCCGAAAACGCCGAGCGCCGCCGGCCTTCTGGGCCCGGCGGCGCGTCGTTGACTGGTACCCCCAGCGGGATTCGAACCCGCGATCTTCACCTTGAAAGGGTGACGTCCTCGGCCGCTAGACTATGGGGGCCCGGCGAAACGATACCCTCCGGCTTCCGGGGTGTCAACGGCGCTTCGTGTGTTCGGCCATGATGCCGACCAGCACGGAAGCACTTCCCGACGCCGATCTGAATCGTCTTCCCTGCCCGGCCGAGCCAACGGCGGCCGTCCCGTGAGACCAGCAAGGTGCATGGGACCGCGAGGACAAACGAAACGACATCGCGCTGCCAGCCACCAGGAAGCTCGACCCACGCGCCGGGCAGACGGGCGAGTGCCTCAACCAAGGCAAGGATAGCGCTTCCGCCGAAGCCCGCCGTGCTCGCGAGGGCGTCGCCGAGCGGCGGGACCACGATTGCGACCAATGATGCCAGGAAGGCGAGCGGGAACACCATTCCGACCAGCGGGCCGATCAGGAGGTTCGCCAGCAGGGAGACAGGTGACATGCCTCCGAAAGTCCAGAGCAGGACGGGTAGCGTGGCTACCTGGGCCGTCGCGGACGAGACGACGGCCAGCCAGGCGGCATCGCGAGCCGATCGGATGTCTACCCCGGCCGAGACAGCGGCGAGCACGATCGACGCGACGAACGACAGCTGAAACCCGACGCTCGTGATCAGGCGCGGATCGACGAGCGCCATCCCCGCCGCCGACACCACCGCGGCGGTCAGGAAATCCGGTCGCCGTCCGAGCGGCACCGCGGCGAGCGCGATCGTGGCCATCAAGGCGGCCCGGACGACCGGGGGCTCCGAGCCGGTCGTCGCGGCATAGACCCAGATCCCGATCGTTACCAGGAGGAACCATGCGGTGCGTCGCCGGACACCAAGCCACCCGCCCGTCGCTCCGAGGATCAGGACGATGAGCGCGAGGTTGGACCCGCTGACGGCGGTGATATGGCTCATGCCCGTGACGCGGAATGCCTCGGATGCGTCGTCCGACAGCGCGACGTCATCGCCGACGACGAGGCCGGCCAGCAACACGCCACTGTCCCCGGGCACTGCTGTGCGGAGGAACTCCGCAATCCGGTTCCCCGCCCCATGGATGTGCCGCATCAGCCCGTCGCTGGGCTGCTCCACCCAGACGCTTCGTCCGAGGACCGTGCCGGAAAGGCCCTGGCCGGTCAGCCACTGACGGTAGCCAGGCGACACATCACCAACCGGCTCAAGCGCGCCGCTCAGGCCGATCCGGTCGTCGTAGGCGACTGCCGGAAACGCCGGGACGGAGACGCTCACCGAAAAACCAGCGTCCCGCCACCCGCTCGCGGTCCTGACTCGATCGACCTGCAGATCAAATCGCTGATAAACGAGGTCGGTTCGAACCGTTGAGGCGACGCGGCCCTCAAAACGATCCGCTGCAATGAGCGGAGTCACATCAACTGGAGACTGAACGGACGCCTCGCGCGCCGCCCCGCCCATGACAAGCAGGGCCATGACAGTCCCGGCCAGAAGCAACGACCGACGGGAATCGAAGGTTCCCCGTAGTCCTGCCCACGCACCAGCCACAAGGAGCGGGAGGACCAGGACGGCCTGCCAACCGAGAGTCAGGCCTATCAGCAGCATCGCCCCGCCCCAGACGCCAAGCATCAGACGGTAATCAGTTCGCGGAGTTCGTCGACCATCCTGGGCGAAATGCCGGAGACGTCGTCAAGCTGATCCACGCTGATGAACGCTCCGTGGTCAGTGCGGTAGGTGATGATCCGGGCTGCGAGGGCCGGTCCGATGCCCGGCAGCGCTTCCAAGGTCACGGCGTCGGCGGTGTTGATGTTGACCAGCGCGTCAGTGGACTGGACGGTCGCAACCGGTGACGTCCCCTCGGCGACCGGCTCGTCGCCGTCGGTCGTCGAGAGCCCGCCGGCGTCCGCGGGGAAGACAACGGCTGGTGGCGTGCCAACTGATGCCAGTTCGACGCGCGGGACGGTGATCCGCTCACCGTCCACGAGGAGCCGCGCCATGTTGAGGTCACCGAGCTGCGCATCGGTCAGCGTCCCGCCAGCGGCATCGATGGCGTGGTGCAGTCGCGCTCCGGGTGGCAACTCGAATGTGCCGGGGCCAAGGACGGCACCGTCGACCATGACGGTCACCGTCCGCTCCAGCGCGGTGTCCGTGATCACGATCGGTGGAGCCTGCCGGGCATCGATCAGGCGATAGGCCATGAGGGCGACCGTCGCGCCGAGAGCCAGAGCGACGACGAGAGCGAGGGTGATGCGACCGGCATTCGCGGCCATCGCGGGTCTCCTGTGTGGCGACTCACCGTATCCGTTGGTGCTCTGAATCTCGGTTGTGCGGATGCCCGGCAGACGGGTCGTACCGAACACCCGTGCGTATACTACCGGGACGAGCCCGGAGGCGGAATACCGCCTGTCCGGCGCGACCTGTTGATCCCTCCCAGCCCCCTGATCGGAGTTCCCTTGAGTCTTCGCGCGGCCAGCCGGATCCTTCGCGACCTTCCCCAGATTCGCGCCATCCGGGACCACTTCGGCTCGCTCGCCGACGCGCCGCCGCAGCGGGTCAGCCTCGTGTCGCTGCCACCCGCTGCCCGTGCTCCGCTGATGGCGGCCCTGCTCGACGGTCAGACCGACACCGCGCTGATCGTCACCTCGCGTTCCGACCGGGCCGACAGCATCGCTCTGTCGCTCTCCGAGTACCTGCCCTCCGGTCGTCCCGTCCGGGTCTGGCCGGCGCCGGAAGCGATGCCCTTCGAGCAATTGCCCTTTGATAGCGGTCTCGGAGCCGAGCGGGTAGCGCTCCTGTCACAGCTCAACGCCGGCGGGCCGGACGCCCCTGCAGCTCTCGTCGTCACGGTGCGCGGCCTGGTCCAGATCGTCATGGCCGCCAGCGAGCTCAAGCGCCAGACCCTGGTCATCCGGGCCGGGCGCCGGCTCCGGATCGACGACGTCGTGACCTGGGCGACGACCGTCGGCTATACGGTCGTGCCGCTGGTCAACGAGCCGGGGACACTCGCGCGGCGCGGCGGCATCATCGACATCTTCGTGCCGGGCACGGCGTTCCCAGTCCGGCTCGACTTCTTCGGCGACGAAGTCGACTCGCTGCGGGCGTTCGACCCGCACACGCAGCGCTCGCAGGAGAAGCTCGACCAGGCGATCCTCCTCCCACCGACCGAGTTGCCCCTCTGGCGGGCGGAACGCGCCTTGCCCGCCCTGCGCTCCCTTGACGACAGCAAACTGCGGGACGAGATCCGGACGGAGTGGCGCCGGATGATCGAGCGCGTGGAGCATGGTCAGATTCCGGCTTCGGTCGACCTGCTCGCGCCGTACCTCGTCCCGGAACGCAGCACGATCATCGACTACTTCCCCCGCAACGCCCTCGTCCTGATCGAGGAACCGCAGGCCATCGACCTCGCGGCGACGTCGATGGTTACGCACGCCGGCGAAGTCCAGGTCAGCGCGTTGTCGAATGGGGAGCTGCCGCCGGGTCTCGAGCAGCCGTTCGCCGACTGGGCGGCGGTCGATGCCGCGCTTGGGAGACATCACCGGATCGCCCTGGGTTCGGCAGCGGGCTTTGCGGAGATCGACGTCCCCGCCCTCGACGACGCCCCACTGTTCGCCGGACGCGTCGACGCGATGGTCGATGCCATCGATCACCGGCGATCCCAGGGCTGGTCGGTCTACCTGGCGTCGGATCAGGCCGAGCGCCTGGGCGAGATCCTGGCCGGCCGGTCCATCCCGTGGCGTGCCGTCGACCGCGACGAGGACGGCGATCGCGATCCGTCGTCGATCGCCGTCGTCCACTCCGATCTCCCCGTCGGCTGGGAACTCGACGCTGGCGACGACCGGGTGGTCGTGCTGACGGACTTCGAGATCTTCGGCTTCCACAAGGCGACCCGGCGCTCGTACCGCCGCTCGACCAGCGATGCCGGTTCCAACGCCGCCGACTTCACGCCGGGGGAGTTCGTCGTCCACATCGACCACGGCATCGCCGAGTTCACCGGGTTGGTCCGGATGGAGACGTCCGGCGTCGAGCGGGAGTACATGCTCCTCGTCTACGCCAAGGGCGACAAGCTGTACGTTCCGGTCGACCAGAGCGACCGCGTCTCACGCTACACCGGTGGCGGGATCGAGCCCGTTGCCTCGCGACTCGGCTCCGGCGAGTGGGTGCGGACCAAGCAGCGGGTCCGGAAGGCCATCCGCGAGATGGCGTGGGAACTGATCCAGCTCTACGCAGAGCGGGAGACCTCGGAGGGCACGACCTACGGCCCCGACGCGCCCTGGGACCGGGAGCTGGAGGAGTCGTTCCCGTTCGAGGAGACCGTCGACCAGCAGAAGGCGATCGACGACGTCAAGAGTGACATGGAATCGCCCCGGCCAATGGATCGGCTGGTCTGCGGTGACGTCGGCTTTGGCAAGACCGAGGTCGCGCTCCGGGCCGCCTTCAAGGCGGTCAACGGCGGCAAGCAGGTCGCCGTCCTCGTGCCGACGACGGTCCTCGCCCTTCAGCACTTCGAGACCTTCACCCGGCGGCTCTCGTCCTATCCCGTCCGGATCGAGATGCTGTCGCGGCTCCGGGACAAGGCCCAGCAGCGCGAGATCCTCAAGGGACTCAAGGCGGGCACCGTCGACATCGTGATCGGCACGCACCGCGTCGTCCAGGGTGACGTCCAGTTCAAGGATCTCGGGCTGGTCATCGTCGACGAGGAGCAGCGCTTCGGCGTCCGCCAGAAGGAGTTCCTCAAGCGGTTCCGGACCGCGGTCGACGTCATCAGCATGAGCGCGACACCGATCCCCCGGACCCTGCACATGTCCCTGGCCGGCATCCGCGACATCAGCGTGATCGACACGGCACCCCAGGCGCGCCTGCCAGTCCGGACGTTCGTGACGGCCTGGAGCGACCACCTGGTCCGTGAGGTGATCCTCCGGGAGCTGGACCGCGGTGGGCAGGTCTACTTCATCCACAACCGGGTCCACGACATCGACCGTCTCGCCCACCGCCTGCGGGAACTGGTGCCTGAAGCGCGGATCGGGATCGGACACGGGCAGATGGATGAGTCGGTGCTGGAGGACGTGATCCTGTCCTTCGTCCGGCACGATTTCGACGTGCTGCTCTCGACGACGATCATCGAATCCGGGATCGACATCCCGAATACCAACACGATCGTGATCGACAACGCCGACACGCTCGGCCTGACCCAGCTCTACCAGCTCCGTGGGCGCGTCGGGCGCAGCACCCAGCGAGCCTACGCCTACCTGCTCTATCGCGAAGGCAAGGCGCTGTCGGAGATCGCCCAGGAGCGACTGGAGGCCATCCAGGAGGCGACCGAGCTGGGAGCCGGATTGCGTGTCGCCATGCGGGACATGGAGATCCGTGGCGCCGGCAATATCCTCGGGGCCGAGCAGAGCGGCCATATCGGCTCGATCGGATTCGACCTCTACATCCGGCTCCTTGGCCAGGCCGTGGACGAGATCACCTCGGGTCAGCCGTCCAGCGACCCGAACGCCGTCCTGCTCGACCTGCCGCTGACGGCGCTGATTCCGGCCAGTTACATCGTCGACACCGAGCTCCGGCTGGCGACCTACCGTCGCATCGCCAGCGTGACCAGCCCGCAGGGACTGGAGGACATGCGGACGGAACTCGTCGATCGCTTCGGCGAGGTTCCGGACGAGGTCGAGCACCTGCTGGCGCTGATCGCGGTGCGGCTGCGCTGCGAGGCGCTGGGGATCGAGTCCGTCGTCGAGCGGGAGCGCGAGATGGTCATCCGGCCTGTCCGGACCGCTGGCCTGGACGGGAAGGCGCTGACCCGGAAGCTCGGCCCAGCAGTCCGGCTGACGCCGAACAGCATTCGGGTGCGCCTGGTGGATCTCAGGATCCCGTGGCAGGAGGCGCTGGACGTCATCCTCGACGCCGTCGCCGCGTCGATGCCGGATATCAGCGGCCCAGACACGGCGACCGGTGGGACCGGACTGCCGCGATCGCGCGTGCTGGCCGGCGACGCCGAACGGGTTGTGTCGGCCATGCGGCGGGGGTAACCATCAGGCGGGAACCCCGGATGGTATGGGGGCGTCCTTTCCCGTGACCGGGTCATTCCGGGCGGGTGAGTAGCCGGAAGGACCGGCAACCTCCCTGTCCCCGAGCAGCCCATCCGGGGTCTCCTGCAATGCAGCCAACTGACCTGTTCGCGTCCGTCATGGACCGCTCGATCTCCCGCCGCGAAGCCCTCACGGCGGCCATCGCACTCGGCGCCCTTTCGCGCGCCAGCATCGCCATCCCGCGTGCGGCTGCCCAGGACGCGACTCCGGCCGCCGACGGGACGCCGGAGTCCGCCTTCACCGGCGGGTTCACCGGAGCGGGCTCCACCGAGCGACTGATGGCCCTGGGGCTCCCACTGACTGAGATCACCGTCAGCGAGTCGGGCGTCGACGCGCCGGGACAGCTCAACGCGGGCTGGAACCTGATCGGCGTCCGCGGCGTCGCCCCCTACATCGCGTACCTGGACATCCTCCAGTTCCCGGCCGGGCTGGACCTGGAGACCGCGACCGCGAAGGCGCTGGACGCCGGCAGCAACGACATCGTCGAGATGGACTGGCACTTCGCCGGCGGGACGAACAGCGACAGCCCGGACGAGTACCAGTACTTCGCGATCGACCTCCCCGCTGGTGACTACCACATCGCCGCGTCCTACTACGTGCCGGACGGGGCCTCCGAGGAGATCATGACGCTGGTCCCGCTGACGGTCGCCGATGCCGGGGACAGCGCGACGCCGGCTCCCGCGCCGGTGGCTGACATCCGCCTGGAGATGAACGATGACCTCCGGTACATCGTGTCGCCGGACCCGGTCCCAACAGGGGATCTGCTCTGGGAACTCGTCAACACCGGTCAGCACATGAGCCACCACTCGGTGATCATCAAGTACCCGGATGGCACCACGGCGGACCAGATCATCGCCGAATTCTCATCGCTGTTCGCGGGTACCCCACCGGCCGGCGAGCCCCTGGCCGCCCAGGCACTCCCGATCGGGTACGCCGCGCTCCAGTCGGGCGGAGCCACCACGATGATCGAGCTGAACCTGACGGAGCCGGGCGATGCCTACGCGGTGATCTGCTTCATCATGGACAGCATCGCGATGCGGCCGCATCTCCTCGACGGCATGGTCACCACCTTCACCGTCGAATAACCGCGCAGCGACGAACGGGACAGGCATGAGGAAGGGGCAGGTGAGTTCTCTCACCTGCCCCTTCCTCATTCAATCCATATTGCCGCGACCTACGGGACGAGGAACTCGATCGTCTCCTCGTCGACGCAGGAGAAGTCCGGCTCCTCGGCAGGGTCGGCCAGGAAGTCGATCGTGCCAGCCATCAGGCAGTCCTCACTGAACCCGATCGGGGTGTGTCCGAGGACCGGATCGGTGACGACGTAGCTGTTTGGTAGCGTTTCCGCGACCTGCTCGGCGCCGGAGGGCGGGGTGATCGGATCGAACGCGCCCGATACCAGCAAGGCGGGGATGTCCGATTCCACCGGCGCGATGATGTCCTCGTCACTCGCCTCGAGATCAAAGACGTCGCAGATGTCGAGATACCCCTGAGGATCGAGTCCGGATCCGTACTCCTCGATGCCCGGGATGACGTCGGCCTCGGCAACCTCGTCCTCGTAGGCGTCAGCCGACTCGAACGCGAGCCAGTCCTGGCAGGAGACGCTGAAGTAGGTACCCGTCGCCGACGAGGTGGTCGAGAGCAGCGGCAGTAGCGTATCCAGCGCCTCATAGACTCCCGCGTCCGTCAGGGCGATCAGGGCTGGCACCTGCCCGACCAGGATCCCGCTGAACAGCATCTGGTACAGGATCGAGTTGAAGGTATTGGGGTCCACCGCGACATCGGTCTCTTCGCCAGTGGTCAAGTCCTCGAACGACGACTCGTACGGCTCGTCCTCGAGCGTCGCGAGGACATCGGCGTAGGTCTGCTCGAGATCAGGGAACGCGTCGTCGCAATCGGCGTCGTCCGCACACAGCTCGAAGGCAAGGCGGAGGGAATCGCTGAAGCCGATCGTCGCGGTGGCCAGGAACGGCTGGTCGGGCGCCACGACGGATTCGAGAACGACGCTGCTGATCGCGTCTTCAGGTAGGACGCGCATCGCTTCCAGGGCGAGGCGGGTGCCGTACGACTGGCCCCAGAGCGAGACCGAGTCGAACCCGAGTGCCTGGCTGATGGAGAGGATGTCGTAGGCGGATTCGGTGGTCGTGAATGCCTCGAGGTCGATGTCCTCGTCCTCGAACTGGTCGACGCAGGCCTGGGCATACCCGGCGATGTCGTCGTCGGCGATGTCCTCGGCACCGGGCAGCGGCTCATCCTCACCCGGTTCGATATCACCCGGGCAGAACAGCCCGGGCGAGGAATACCCCGTCCCACGCTGGTCGAAGACGACGACCGTCCGGTCCTCGAGGATTGGCGCGTAGGACCCGAAGGAACTCGGTGCGAAGAACTCGACGAGGACGGCCGAGTCACCACCCGGCCCGCCGTTGAGCATGAACACCGGGTCGCTGACGGGATCCTCCACGTCGGGGTTGATCACGCCGACCGCGAGCTGGGCCGTCTCGCCATCCGGGTCGTCATGGAACAGAGGAACGGTCACGACACCGCAGACGATGTCCTCCCCTTCCTCGAGGTTCCGCGGGAGATCCCACCAGCAGGGACTCTCGATGAACTCGGCGTCCGATTCGCTCGCCGTGCCGGGTGTGCCAGCGGGCGACGTCCCGGCGGCGACCACCCAGGCCGGCGCGGCGGACAGGACGAGTGCGGGAACCAGCAACAACGCGATGACGAGCCGCAAACGTCTCATCCTGCTACTCCTGCCCGGTTGACGGGTCGCTTACGTCCAGGTCGGGTCCGTCATTGACTCGGAGGACTGTCATCCAGCCCCTGCTGCATCATGCACCACGGAGATGCGCAACGGTGACCCCATCGCCGCCCTGCTCGGGCAGGGCCAGCGACGAGCGCTCGATGGCCGGATGCTTGTGCAGATGGGACCGCACGACCTCGCGGAGGGCGCCCGTCCCCTTGCCGTGGATGATATGGACGTAAGGCAGCCCGGTCCGGGCGGCGCCTTCCAGGTACCGCTCCAGCATCTCCGGGACGTCCGCCGCCCGCTGGCCACGGAGGTCCAGCTCCAGCGTCACGGATTCGTCGGCGAAGACCGGCTTGCTGACCCGCCGCTCGTTCTGGTCGGATTTGGCCCGGCCCAGACGCTCCAGCTCGGACAGCGGCTGGCGGGTCTTGAGCGAGCCCATCTGCACGTCCGCGTGGGTTTCGGTCACACCAGTGACCTCTCCCTCCGCCCCGAACGACGACACCATGACGCGATCGCCCACCCGGATCGGTCGCTGGTCCGGAGAACCGAGCGGAACCGGCCGGTTGGGCTCCAACCGCTCGCGCCGGAAGCGCTTGGCGACATCCTGGGCGCGATCCACGTCTCGCCGGCGCTGCTCGACGTGCTCGCGGGTCACCCCGATCGCGGACCGGTCGGCCTGCAGCTGCCGCAGCGTCTCCCGGATCTCGGCCAGTTCCTTCTGCGCCTCAGCCAGCGCTTCCTCACGGGCACCACGGCGCTCGTCCTCGGCGGAGCGGAGCGAGCGGGCAGCCAGCGTCCGGAGCTGACGGGCTTCCTGCTCCGTTGCCTCGGCCCGCTCCAGCGCCTCCTGCGCTTCCTCGCGCCGAACCCGGATGTCCCTGAGCAGCGCGTCAGTCCGCTCATCGTCCGGCTGGACCAGCTGAGCGGCCCGCTCGAGGACCCGGCGGCTCAGCCCCAGGCGGCGCGCGATCGCCAGCGCGTTGGATTCCCCGGGGACACCGATCGTCAGGCGGTAGGTCGGCGCCAGCGACTCCACGTCGAACTCGACCGACGCGTTCTCCAGTCCCGGGGTGGCGTAGGCGAACGCCTTGACCTCGCTGAAGTGGGTGGTCGCGACGACCAGCGGGCCGCGATCGAGGAGTTCCGCGAGCAGCGCCCGGGCCAGCGCCGAACCTTCCTGTGGGTCGGTCCCCGCCCCCATCTCGTCGAGGAGGACCAGCGACTCCGGGCGGACCCGGTGCAGCATGTCGATCACCGACCGCAGGTGGGCGGAGAAAGTCGACAGACTTTGCTGGATGCTCTGCTCGTCACCAATGTCCACGTAGATTGACGAGAACACCGAGAGGACCGATTCCGGTCCGGCCGGGACGAACAGCCCGGTCTGCGCCATCAGTGACAGCAGACCCACGGTCTTGAGCGCTACCGTCTTGCCGCCCGTGTTCGGTCCGGTGATGACCAGGACCCGGAACTCGTCGCCCAGGTGCAGATCGAGCGGGACAACCGTCGCCGGGTCAAGCAGCGGGTGCCGCGCCTTCTGGAGCCGGACCCGGTGTGCCGGATGACCCGACCGGCCGGGCTCACGATTCCGCCGTCCTCCCGCGCCGCGCTCGTTGGCGGCGGCAAGAGCCGGCCGGTTTGCCTCCATGTCGTTGGCAAGGCGGGACTTGGCCAGGGCAAGATCAATCGCCGCGATGGCGTCCATCGTCTCCCGCAGGTCAGCGGCGCGGTCGGCGACCTTGAAGCTCAATGCTTCGAGGATGCGGTCGATCTCGTGCTGCTCGGCGGCTTGCTGCTCGCGCCACCGGTTGTTGAGTTCGACGATCTCGAACGGCTCGACGAAGAGCGTCTGGCCGGAAGCGGATGTGTCGTGAACCATCCCGGGCACCGCGCCGCGGGCTTCCGACCGGACCGGGATCACATAGCGACCATCACGGGTCGTGATGATCTGATCCTGCACGGCTGAGGCGAATTTGCCCCCACTGACCAGGTTGTTCAGCCGCTCCATCAGCCGGGAGTGCGCGACACGCACGTCGCGCCGGATCCGCGCCAGCTCCGGCGACGCCGTATCGAGGACGTCCCCACGAGGACCGATCGTCCGCCCGATCGCCGAATCGAGATCGTAGAGATCGGCGAGGTGGCTGACGAACTCCATCAGTCGCGGGAACCGCTCGGAGGGATCGACCATCCGGTTGAACGTCTGGCGAAGGTTGCGCGTCGCGGTACAGGTGTCCTGGATGGCGAGGAACTCCGTCGGCGCCAGCCGCGAGCCGTGGGTCGCACGATCGACGAGGTGCCTGACATCCCGGGCCCCGCCAACGGCGATGTCCGGATAGACCGTCATCAGGTTGACGGCCTCGGCGGTCACGTCAAGCAGATAGAGCACCTGGTCGCGGTCGATCGACGGCTGCAGCACCCGGGCGCGCTCCGACGCGACCGAGAAATCACATCGACCGGCCAGGCGCTCCAGGATCGCCGGGTACTCGAGCTTGTTGAGAACGGCAGGTTGCACGGGAAGAACCTCGGGGCTCGGACCGGTGCGGTGTGGCGCCGGGAGCAGGACTGGACACGACCAACCGACAGACTACCGGCCAACCGGGGCTGGGGGTCAGTGCGTCTCGGGATTGCGCGAGATGACTGTGAACGGGACCGTCCGGCCCGCGTGCATCGACAGGCATGGAAAGTATGCCGCACTCGCACACCCGCCGGATCGATCGGGAGCAGAATCCGCACCACGACGCCATTTTCGACCTGTCCCCTTCATTGACTGGAACATCCGTTCGGTGCTATTCTCCCAGCACAAGCCAGCCCGCACTGAGTCCCCCGGGGTGAGGCCCCGACCGGTCTCGTACCCACCAAGGAGCAACGTACCGTGAAGCCGCTCACCGGCCGACAGCAGGCCATCCTTGACTACATCGGTCGCTTCATGGACGACAACGACTACCCGCCCACGATCCGGGACATCCAGTCCGAGCTGGACATCTCGTCAACCAGCGTCGTCGACTACAACCTCAAGGTCATCGAGGATCGCGGGTACATCCGTCGTAATCGCAACATCTCGCGCGGGATCGAACTCGCCCAGCGTGACCGCTCCCGCCGCGCGGGAGCTGCCCTCCTGACGATCCCGGTCGTCGGGCGCATCGCCGCCGGTCAGCCGATCCCCGTGCCGGGGGACCTTGAGGCGCTCGGGACCAGCGACGCGGCCGATACCGTCGAGGTCGGGCAGGAGATGGTCGGTGGCAACCCGGCCGGCGTCTTCGCCCTGCGGGTCAGCGGACTGTCGATGATCGACGCGCTGATCAACGACGGGGACATCGTCCTGCTCCGCCAGCAGGCGACCGCCGAGAACGGCGATACCGTGGCGGCCTGGCTCCGTGATGAGCGCGAGACGACCCTCAAGAAGTTCTACCTCGAGGGCGAGCAGGTCCGGCTCCAGCCGGCCAACTCCACGATGGAGCCGATCTACACGCGGGCGGAGAACGTCGAGATCCAGGGACGGCTCGTCGGCGTCGTCCGCACGATGTTCTAGTCTCGCGGCTACCGAAGCGGCGCACCGAATCCCGAAGAACGGACCAGCCATTCCGGCTGGTCCGTCGTCGTTTTTCCCGAGCGGAAGCGGTGAACGGCGTCAGGGAATCGGCCCACCCGGTGCTATACTCCCGCGCTTGGGAAGACGCGCCACCTTGACGTCCATCGCGGCGCCCTCCTTACCATTGAGAGCGCAATGTTCCTCCCCCTCATGACGGGCATCGGGCTGTCCGCATCCTCCGGGCTCAACGCCTTCCTGCCGCTCCTGATCATTGGCCTCATCGACCGCATCCGGGACGGCGAGGTCCTGAGTGACCCGTACGAGTTCCTCTCGTCGATGCCCGGGATCGTCGTCCTGCTGGCCCTCGTCACGATCGAGTTGCTCGTCGACAAGTCACCGTTCTACCGCATGAACGACGTGATCCAGGGTGTCCTTCGGCCGGCCTCCGGCGCGCTCGCGTTCATGGCGGGGACCTCGGAGACCGACCTGAACACGGTCGTCGCGCTGATCGCGGGCCTAGTCATCGCCGGGATCGTGCACGTCGCCAAGGGCGGGTTCCGGCTCCGGCTTGATCCCAGGATCCGCAAGACCATCATCCCGATGATCAGTCTGATCGAGGACATCTACGTCGCCACGCTGGCGCCGATCGCGCTGCTCGTCCCCGAGGCCGTTCCGGTGGTCATCCTGCCGCTGATCGGGGCGATCATCTGGACCTTGCGCCGCAAGCCGCTGCCGGACCTCCCCGCACGGTCGCCGGCAGCCCCGGTTGATCCCACGCTGGAGAAGCCGGAGTCGGCCTGAGCCGATGGGCGACGGGGCCCTCAAACTTGCGTCGACACGACTCAACTTGTATCATTATGACGAGTTATAGTCATACGTTCGCATCCCGGAGAGGTCACCATGCCGTCGGTCCAGTTCAAGGACTACTACAAGTCACTCGGGGTGGCTCGGACGGCGTCTGAGGCGGATGTCCGGTCGGCCTACCGCAAGCTTGCCCGTCAGCATCACCCTGATCTCAATCCGAACGACAAGGGCGCAGAGGAGCGGTTCAAGGAGATCAACGAGGCCTACGAGGTCCTGTCGGACGCCTCAAAGCGCAAGATGTACGACCGCTACGGTGAGGAATGGGAGCGCTACCGGGACGCGGGATTCACCGGAGACGAGCCCCGGTCGACTCGCACCCAGTCCACTGACGACTTCGGCGAGTGGTTCGCGCGGCGAAGCGCCGCCCGCCAGCGCACCACGTCACAGCGTCCCGGTTCGACGTCGTCGGTCGGTGGCAGCCAGCCCAACCCAACCGAAGAGTCGTTCACCTGGGAGTACGCCGCACCCAACGGGAACGCGTCCAGCGGTCGCTTCTCCGACTTCTTCGAGACGCTGTTCGGAAACATCGCCGGGCGCGGCGGCGAAGCGCCCACGGTCGGAGAAGTCAGGGGCGGCCCGATCCGTGGCGAGGACCTCGAACTCGGCGTAGAAGTCTCGCTCGCCGAGGCATTCCGGGGCGTGTCTCGGCGGTTCAGCGTCAAACGCCCGGAGATTTGCTCGACCTGCGACGGGACCGGGTTCGCCCGCGGCGCCACATGCCCGACCTGCGATGGTGACGGCAGGACGCTGAAGTCCAAGGCCATCGAGGTCAAGATCCCGGCCGGCGTCGCCACCGGGTCGCGTATCCGTGTCGCGGGACAGGGCGGCGTGAGCGTGGCCGGCGGCGAGCCCGGTGATGCCTACCTGCGTGTCACCGTCCGCCCCGACCCGGCCTTCGAGCGGGAGGGGGACGACCTTCGCACCGAGGTCGCGGTGCCGCCCTACGTCGCGGTACTGGGCGGTGAGGCGCCGGTCAAGACGCTGGACGGCTCGGTCGCGCTGACGATCCCGGCGGGCAGCCCGGCGGGCAAGACCTTCCGTCTGCGAGGCAAGGGCATGCCCAGGCTTCGGGGAGAGGGCCGGGGCGACCTCTTCGCCCGCCTGGCGATCTCCGTCCCCACCGCACCGAGCGACGCGGAGCGGCGCCTCTACGAGCAGCTCCGCGACCTGGACACCAGCAAACGACGCTAGAAGCCGCCGATGTCACCGGCATCCCGGACGTGACGAAGCATCGGTGCCTCTGCCCGATGGTCCCTGGGTGCTCTCGGCTATAGTGCGTGCTGCTCTTTCGCGACGTCACAGCACGGACAACAGGCGAGGACCAGGACAGGATGCCGGCAACCATCATCATGGGCGGTCAGTGGGGCGATGAAGGCAAGGGAAAGCTGACGGACGCGCTGGCCGCCGAAGCGGACATGGTCGTGCGCGCCAACGGTGGATCCAATGCCGGCCATACGGTCGTCACACCGCGCGGGACCTTCAAGCTTCACCTGATTCCTTCCGGGATCCTCCATGACCGCTGCGTCTCGGTGATCGGCGCCGGCGTGGTCGTCGAGCCAGCGGCCCTCGTCCGCGAACTGCGGGGGCTGGCCGAACGCGACGTCGACCTGTCCCCGCTCCGGATCTCCAATCGTGCCCACCTCGTCATGCCATACCACCCCGTCCTCGACCGGCTGGAAGAGGACCGCCGGGGCGAAAGCCGGATCGGCACGACCCAGAAGGGTATCGGCCCGGCCTACGCCGATAAGGTCAATCGCAGCGGTCTTCGCATTGGCGACCTCATGGACGAGCACTTCCTCCGCTACCGCCTCCGGCTGGAGCTGGACCGGAAGAACGCGCTCATGGAGTCCGGCTACGGCGCGCCGCCGATGGACTACGACCCGATCCTCGACGAGCTGCTCGAGGCGGCAGAGGTGCTGCGCCCGTATGTCGCGTCGTCGGAGACGCTGGTTCAGGACGCGCTGGCCGACGGCAGGGATGTCCTGATCGAGTGCGCCCAGGCGACGATGCTCGACATCGACTACGGGTCGTACCCCTTCGTCACGTCGTCGTCCCCGACGGCCGCCGGCGCCTGCCAGGGGGCGGGCGTCGGGCCGACCCAGGTCAACCGGGTGCTGGCCGTCTTCAAGGCCTACAGCACCCGCGTCGGCTCCGGCCCACTCCCGACCGAGCTCTACGACGCGACGGGCGACCTGATCCGCGAGCGTGGTCGCGAGTACGGGACGACGACCGGGCGGCCCCGCCGAGTCGGCTGGTTCGACGGGACCGCCGCCCGCTATGCCGCCCGCCTCAATGGCGTGACGGAGGTCGCGCTGACGCTGGTCGACGTGCTGGATACCCTGGACGAGATCCAGGTCAGCGACGGGTACGTCATCGATGGGCAGAAGGTTCCTGCCCCACCGGCGCTTGACAGCCAGTACACCAGGCTGGAAGCGACGTACCGGAGCGTTCCGGGCTGGCAGCAGGACCTGACAGAGGTCCAGCACATCGACCAGATGCCGGCCGGCGCGCTGGAGTACGTAACGACGATCGAGGACCTGATTGGCGCCCCGGTGACCCTGATCGGTGTCGGACCCAGCCGGGAGCAGCTGGTCGAGCGGTCGACCGGCCTGGCTGCGGCCATCGGCGGCAACTGATCCCGAGAGTGGCATGGCGACGCTCCTGATCCGATCGTTAGGGCGTCGCGTCGCACGGGCGATGGCGTGACGTGGTCGGGTACTGTCCTTTTGCTGGTGGCCGCGTCGCCACTTAGCCGGGCACACCGATCTCGCGTCAGCGCCCGGTCGATTCAGCCCGGGGCTCGCGGCCCATCAGGTCAGCGACCGCGGCCGTCGGTTTCTTGCCCTCGAAGAGGATGGCGTGCATCTGGTCGACGATCGGGAGATCGACGCCTAGCCGGCGACCGAGCTGGCGGGCTGCCACGGTGGTCGTGACGCCCTCGGCGACGTGATGCATGCGGGCGAGCGCGTCGTCCAGCGACAGCCCGGCGGCGAGATGGCGACCCAGCGTCTGATTGCGACTGCCCGATGACGAGCAGGTCGCGATCAAATCCCCAAGACCGGCGATCCCCGCGAACGTTGCTGCGTCGGCGCCAGCGGCCAGCCCGAGCCGGGTCATCTCGGCGATCCCTCGTGTGATGAAGGCGGCCTTGGCGTTCTCACCCGCCTCCATCCCCGCCCCAATCCCGGCCCCGATGGCGTAGACGTTCTTGAGCGCCCCGGCCAGCTCCACCCCGACCACGTCAGCAGAGGTGTAGCAGCGGAACAGCGGCCCCATCAGGATGTCCCGCGTCCGTCCCGCGGCTGGGGTATCGGCAGACGCGATGAGCGTGACCGTGGGCCGGCCGGCCGCGATCTCACCCGAGAGATTCGGTCCTGAGAGCACCGCGATCGGGGTCGACGTCGCCCTCCCGCCGAAGCCGCCGAACTCTTCGCCGATCACCTGGCTCATCCGCTGCAGTGAGGCGATCTCGATCCCCTTGCTGACCGACAGCACGACCGCACCGTCAACGTGAGGCGCGACCTGACGTGCTGCCTCACGCATCACCTGGCTGGGCACGGCGAGGATGACCAGCGCGGCGCCGGCTATCGCGTCGACGGTGCGGGTGACCGGGTGAACGGATTCCGGTAGCTTGAGTCCCGGTACGGCGCGCTCGTGGCGCCGGTCCTCCGCGACCCGACGCGCCTCATCCGGCGATCTGAACAGGAGCCGGACGTCGTGCCCGGCACTGCCCGCCAGCGCGGCCAGGGTTGTCCCCCACGCGCCTGAACCGATCACTCCGATACGCACACCCGTTCCCGCCATCTCGCCCTGCATCCCCGTCGCGCCTGCCAATGGCCTACCATCATGCCATGTTGCCGGGTCGCTTTATCGTGCGCCCGCACCCGCTCCCGAGGAGGACGAACCAATGACCGATGCCCCAGGCACCCAATTGACCCCGGAGACGACCGCAGCCGGCTTGACGCTCCCGCTGGACACCGTCGCGATCCAGAAGATCATCCCCCATCGCTTCCCGTTCCTGCTCGTCGACCGCGTGACCGAACTGGTGCCCGGTGAGAGCGCGACCGGGATCAAGAACGTCACGATGAATGAGCACTTCTTCCAGGGCCACTTCCCCGACTTCCCGGTGATGCCGGGCGTGCTGATCGTCGAGGCGATCGCCCAGGTCGGTGCGATCGCGATGCTGTCCCAGCCCGGACAGGACGACAAGCTGGCCCTGTTCGCCGGGATCAACAGTGTCCGGTTCAAACGGCAGGTCAAGCCGGGCGACACGCTGACCCTGGCAGTCAAGCTCGGCGCGTTCCGCCGCGGCATCGGGGCCGGCGAAGGCGTCGCGACCGTCGATGGCGAGGTTGCCTGCCGGGGCGAGTTCATGTTCGCCGTCGTGCCGAAGCCCTGACGACGCATCAATCGTCACCGTCCCGCAGCGTGACTGTAGGGAAATCGTCGCAAACAGCTCGGGGGCGGTCCGTATACTGCGAAACAGCCGCGCCGGCCGGAAGGCTTGTCCCGCCGGCGCGTGAGTCTGAACGGAGCAAGCATGGCGGGGTCCGGTCGTGTCATCGGCTTCATCCTGATCGCGGCCGGGGTCATCCTCGGTATCGGTGGCGTGGCATTCCTCGTCTCCGGGCAGTCCGAAGGCGAGACGACGACCAGCGCGACGATCCTCGGGTTGATCCTGCTCTTCGGCGTCCTGGTGATCCCGCTGGTCGGAGGGGGGATCTTCCTGGCGATCCGAGCGGCCGCTCAGGGGCGCGACATGGCAGCCGTCAACGAGCAGCGGCGCCTGCTCGATATCGTCAAGACGCGGGGCCAGGTCGCCATCTCCGACCTCGTGCTGGAATTGAACAGCACCCGTGACAAGGTCCAGCGCGATCTGGAGCAGCTGGTCGGTCGGGGCCTGTTTACCGGCTACGTCGACTGGAACAAGGGCCAGCTCTACTCGGTCGAGGCACAGCAGCTCCAGGGCCGGGAGACGTGCCCGAACTGCGGCGGACAGGTGACGCTCGCCGGGCGAGGCCTGGTCAAGTGCCCCTACTGCGGAGCCGAGATCTTCCTCTAACAGAGAAATCAGGCGCGTTCCAACGAGCAACTCATGACGGGAGAACCTGCCAGTGACCGATCAGACGTCGCAACGTACCACCTCGTTCGACCGGCGTTCCCAAGAGGCGGCCGGTGACCGGAACGACTCCGATCTCGGGGGCGGGTTCATCGAGCGGATGGTCCGGCGTGGGGCCAATGCCCTCCAGTCCATCCCTGGCTATGCAGGTTATCGGAACAAGGAGGACCGGCGCGATCAGGACCGGCGCGTCCGCGATCACCTCGTCCAGGAATACGGGCGCCAACTCGGGCGGGTCGAGCGGGTAGCGCGTGACCTGTCCAATGACCGGAAGATCATGGCAGTCGGTCCGGTCGACGAGTTTGCCCGGGCGATCCGACGCCTGTCCGACCGGATCAACACGGCGTCCTATGGCTACGGCGGGCTGTTCTCGGACCGTGACGTCGACGAGGCCGCCCTGGACCAGCTGCGCCTGTTCGACGAGGGGATGCTCGCCGGCGTCGCCGAGCTCGATGGGCCCATCGCTGCGCTCGAGTCGGCCTACGGGGCGGGCGATGAAACGCAGGAGCCGGCACGATCGGGTCGCGATGTCGTTCAGCGCCTGAGCGAGCGGTTTGACGGTCGGGGGCGAGTCGTCGAAAGCGGCGCGGCCGAGCCGGAGCAGTCGGTCCGGGCGCTGCTCGCGCTGGACTCCGGCGCCGACGCGCCCGCTCCCCCCTACTGGCTGGACGCCCGGGACGCGCTTGCCGTGATGGGACAGGACGGCATCGTCGACAGCCGGCTGGACGTCGCCGCGGGTGCTGCATCGCTCCGCCTGTTCCGGTTCACCTCGGCTCCGACCGAGCAGTGGGTCCTGGTCCCGTCGCAGCCCGGCGCCCCACTCGGGCTGGTCTCACCTCGCGAGGCGCCGGGCGCCATCGCCCCGGCCGAACGGGAAGTGACCGTTGAAGGCCAGTTGTTCGAGGTGACCAGCGCGACCTCCGGCCAGGCGGAGCTGATCACCCCGTCCGTCGTGTCCGGCTATCGCCCGGTGACCTTCTCGACGCTCGCGTCTGCGGACGGCACATCGGTGGGGGTCCTAATCGACTGGGGCAATGAGCGCCAGGCCTACACCGGGCTCGCGATCGACCACCACGATGTCGAGAACTTCGGGTCGTCGAATCCGGGGCAAGGTTCGTGATAAAGCATTCGGCATAACCTGGCGGGATCGTCCGCCAACGTAGCGACACACACGCGAGTTTCGGGCTCCTGACGGAGCCACATGAGCAGAGAGGACACCCCACGATGGGCATCATGGATCGTATTTCCCGGCTGGTTCGTGCCAATGTCAACGACATCATCGACAAGGCCGAAGACCCCGAGAAGATGCTCGACCAGATCCTGCGGGACATGCAGTCCAACATCACGACCGCCCGTGGGCAGGTCGCCGCGATGATCGCGCAGGAGAAGGAACTCGAAGCGGACATGAAGGAGACGCGCACGCTCGCGCTCCAGTGGGCCGCGAAGGCGCAGCGCTCGGTCGAGGCGGGCCGGGATGATCTGGCGCGTGAGGCCCTCCGTCGCAAGAAAGACAACGACGAGAACGCCCGGGTCTACGCCCAGCAGTACCAGGCGCAGAGCCAGATGGTCGAGAAGCTCAAGGTCCAGCTCCGCCAGCTGGAGAGCAAGTACCAGACGACGATGAGCCAGCGCGACTCGCTGATCGCCCGGCAGCGGCGGGCAAAGGCCCAGCAGCAGGTCACTTCGTCGCTCACCCAGCTCTCGCCGATGAACCCGACCAACGAGCTGGAGCGGATGGAGCGCAAGATCCGCGGACAGGAGGCTCAGGCTTCCGCGATGGGCGAGCTCGCGGCCTCGTCCTTCGACTCGCAGTTCGAGGAGCTGGACTACGACGTCGAGATCGAGGAAGAGCTTGCCGCGCTCAAGCTTGGAAGCGGTGACATCGACGCGGAACTCGACGCGCTCAAGGGCCGCAACACCCTGCCCGATAGCCGCACCGAGGCGCTCGAGGCGGGCGGCGATGAGCCGGCCACGGCCGATACGACCAGCACCCCGGCCGAGAGCCGCGTCGAGCAGTAAGTCTCCGGCGCTAGCTGATCACCGCTGATTTGACGCATCCGTGCGACCGGGCCGTGCGGCCCGGTCGCACCTGTATGGGGAGGCCACCACGATGGCGATTCTCGATCTGATCCAGCATCCCAATGAAGCGCCGGGCGAGATCGTCCGCCGCGTCCCGGAACACGGCTCCGGTGAGTTCCGGCTCGGTTCCCAGCTGGTCGTCCGTGAGGCACAGCGGGCAGTGTTCTTCCGCGACGGCAAGGCACTCGATCTGTTCGGTCCCGGACGGCACACGCTCTCCACCAACAACATCCCGTTGCTGACCGGGCTGATCGGGCTGCCGTTCGGTGGCGACTCGCCCTTCACCGCCGAGGTCGTCTTTGTCTCGATGCGCGACTTCAACGAGATGAAGTGGGGCTCTCCCCAGCCGATGGTCTACCGCGACAGCGAACTCGGAATGGTCCGGCTGCGGGCCTTCGGAACCTACTCGATGCGGGTCAACGATCCGCAGCTGTTCGTCACCCAGGTGGTCGGGACCCGCGGGGCCTTCTCGACTGTGCAGATCGATGACTTCCTGAAGTCGGTGGTCATCTCCGAGTTCACCGACCTCCTCGGCGAGGTCCAGACGTCGATCCTCGATCTCACCAAGATGATGCGGGAGCTGAGCGACGCCACCCGCAACGCGCTGACCGATGACTTCGAGCAGATCGGCCTCGCGCTGACCTCGTTCCAAATCGGCGCGATTACTCCCCCGGAGGAGGTCCAGCGCCGAATCGACGAGCGGTCCGGGATGTCCGCACTCGGCGACATGAATACCTACACCCAGTTCCAGGCCGCGCAGGCCATGCGCGATGCCGCCCAGAACGAGAGCGGCGGCGCCGCGGGAACGGGTCTTGGACTCGGCGCCGGCATCGGCCTGGGCCAGGTGCTTGCCGACCAGGTCCGTGGCGCCAACCAGGCCGGACAGGCACCGGCACAGCCCCAACAGGGCCAGGCGGCGGCCGCGCCAGTGGGCGCCACCAGTGGTGTCAAGTTCTGTCCCGAATGTGGCACTCCCCGCGTCGAGAACGCGAAGTTCTGTACCAATTGCGGACACCGGTTCGCCTGACCCCAACTCAACCTGACGATCGCCGGCCAGTGTCCCTTTCGGACGCCGGCCGGTTCGTTCTGCCCCCGGTATTCCGCTGCGCTCGCACCGTAGGCCGATGCAAATCATGTGTCGATAGATGGACTCAACCGCGTACGAGACCGTTGATTCGCATTACGTGATACGTATATCAGCCCGATTTGACCTACCTTAATTCGGTATCTACACTCGTCCTGTCATAGAACGTCAAACACATCGCCGCTAACGCCTTATTTCCATCCTGGAGGCTCATCGACATGATCGATAACCGATCCGCAATCAGCGGCAAGGTCCGCGTCGCCATCATCGGCGTGGGCAACTGCGCGTCATCTCTCGTCCAAGGCGTCCAGTACTACCGCGACGCACCCATCGACGAAGCCGTACCGGGCCTGATGCACGTTGACCTCGGCGGATATCACGTGCGGGACATCGAGTTCAGCGCGGCCTTTGATGTCGACGTCGAGAAGGTCGGCAAGGACCTGTCCGAGGCCGTCTTCAGCGGACCCAACAACACCATCAGATTCGCCGACGTCCCGCACCTCGGCGTCCCGGTCCACCGCGGGATGACCCACGACGGCATCGGCAAGTACCTGTCGGAAGTGATTACCAAGGCCGACGGCCCGACCGCCGACATCGTCCAGATCCTGAAGGACACGAAGACCGACGTGGTCGTCAGCTACCTTCCGGTCGGCTCCGAGATGGCGACCAAGTGGTACGTCGAGCAGGTCCTGGAGGCCGGTTGCGCCTTCGTCAATTGCATCCCGGTCTTCATCGCCCGCGAGGACTACTGGGCCAAGCGGTTCATCGACAAGGGGCTGCCCATCGTCGGTGACGACATCAAGAGCCAGGTCGGCGCGACGATTACCCACCGGATGCTGACCCGGTTGTTCGAGGACCGGGGGGTCCGGATCGACCGCACCTATCAGCTGAACTTCGGGGGCAACACCGACTTCCTGAACATGCTGGAGCGGGAGCGGCTCCAGTCCAAGAAGATCTCCAAGACCAATGCCGTCACCAGCCAGATGGACAAGCCGGTCGAGGACCGCAACGTCCACGTCGGTCCGAGCGACTACATCCCCTGGCTGGAGGACCGGAAGTGGGCCCACATCCGGCTTGAGGGCACGACGTTCGGTGACGTCCCGCTCAACGTCGAGCTGAAGCTAGAAGTCTGGGATTCGCCGAACTCGGCCGGTGTGGTCATCGACGCGGTTCGTTGCTGCAAGCTGGCGCTTGACAGCGGCATCGGGGGCCCACTGCTCGCCCCGTCGTCGTACTTCATGAAGTCGCCGCCGGAGCAGTACCACGACGACATCGCCCGTGACCGGGTCGAGGAGTTCATCGCCGACTACGGCCGCAAGGCGCGGGCGACGACGGCCGGTCAGGCTGCCGCCGCTCCGGACGCCGTCGCCGAGCCGGCCGACTAACGCCGACTCCCCCCACCGCCCCGGGCCATTACGACTCCTCCATGATCAGGCTGGGGGAACACCAGAGATGCCCGTCCAGTACCATGTGCCGGACGGGCGTTTTGGTCTCCAAGGCAGGAGTTCTCAGCGATGACATACGCGCAGACCGACGTAACCGGAACTCCGCTGGCCGTGTCGTTCGACCAGGTACGGGCCGCCGCCGAGCGGGTCCGGGGCATCGCGACGCGCACGCCGATGTTCCATAGCCGGACGATCGATGTGATGACCGGCGCCGAGGTGTGGTTCAAGGGCGAGCAGTTCCAGCGGACCGGATCGTTCAAGTTCCGTGGCGCCTACAACGCCCTGGCCGCGCTCCCGGACGATATCCGGCGGAATGGCGTGGTGGCCTTCTCCTCCGGAAACCACGCGCAGGCGGTCGCGCTGGCTGCCGGCGAGTTCGGCGTCCCGGCGGTGATCGTGATGCCGTCCGACGCACCAGCGGTCAAGGTGGAGGCGACTCGCGGCTACGGCGCCGAGGTCGTGTTCTTCGACCGGCGCACCGAGAGCCGGGAAGCGATAGGTGCCAATCTGGCGACCTCGCGCGGGCTGACGCTCGTGCCTCCCTTCAATCACCCGGACGTCGTTGCCGGGCAGGGCACGCTGGCGCTGGAGATGCTGGAGGACCAGCCCGACCTCGACCTCGTGCTGGCGCCGGTCGGCGGCGGTGGCCTGATCGGCGGGATCGCGGTGGCGGCCAAGGGCATTCGGCCCGACATCCGCGTCTATGGCGTCGAACCGGCGACGGCCAACGATGCGCAGCAGTCAATCCGGTCCGGCGAGATCGTCCAGATCGAGCCACCCGACACCATCGCCGACGGGATCCGGACGGCCGCCGTCGGTAGCGTCACATTCCCGATCCTGCGCGATCTGCTGGCCGACATCGTGACCGTCACCGACGACGAGACCAGGTCGGCGCTCCGGCTCCTGGCCGGGCGCCTGAAGCTCCTGGTGGAGCCAACCGGCGCGGTCGGGGCCGCAGCCGTGCTGGGTGGCCACATCCCGGATATCGCGGGCAAGAAGGTCGGAGTGGTGCTCTGCGGCGGCAATGCCGACCTGGGCGACCTCGCGACCATCCTGGCGGGCTGACGAGCCCCACGCTGCCCAGGCAAGCACGATCCATCACGAAGGGGGCGCGATGACCGGGACGATGACCGGGGTCCGGCTGCCAGGCAACAGCACGGTCGTGTTCGACGAGGTGCCACGCCCGGTCCCCGGCGAGCGGCAGGTCCTGCTCAGGATGCGCGCCTCCTCGATCTGCGGTAGCGACATCCGGGCGATCTACCGGGAGCACACCGGTAGCAGTGACGAGGCCTACCGGAACGTGATCGCCGGGCATGAGCCCGCCGGCGACATCGTCGAGGTGGGGCCTGGCTGCCGCCGGTTCCGGGTCGGCGACCGGGTACTTGCCTATCACATCAGTGGCTGCGGGGTTTGCCCCGATTGCCGTGCCGGCTACATGATCAGCTGCACGTCGCCCCAGCGCGCCGCGTACGGCTGGCAACGCGACGGCGGACACGCCGACTACATGCTGGCCGAGGAGAACACGCTGATCGCGCTCCCGAACGAGCTGAGCTATGAGGACGGTGCCCTGATCGCCTGCGGTTTCGGGACGGCCTACGAGGCGCTCCGGAAAGCCGGCACCTCCGGGCGCGACCGCGTGCTAGTGACCGGGATCGGTCCGGTCGGGATGGCCGCCGGCCTGCTGGCGAAGGCAATGGGATCGCCGCGCGTGATCGGCGTGGACGTCTCGCGGGAGCGGCTGGACTGGGCGCTGGAGGTCGGCGCGATCGACGTCGCGGTCGTCTCCGGAGACGGCGCCCATGACGAGATCGTGGCCGCGAGCGACGGCCACGGGTGTGAAGTCAGCGTCGACTGCTCCGGCTCGGCGCAGGCGCGCCACCTCGCGCTCCGCTCCACCCGGCACCACGGCCGCTGCGTGCTGGTCGGCGAAGGCAGCCGCCTGGAGATCGACGTCAGCCCGATGCTCATCCATCCGCAGATCACCCTGATGGGCTCGTGGGTGACCAGCGTCGGCCACATGGAGGAACTGGTCGAGAAGCTGGTCCTCTGGGGCCTGCGGCCGGACATCACCGTCAGTCACCGGTTCGGCCTGCGGGATGCGGCTGAGGCTTACCGCGTAGCGGACGCCGGTCAGTCGGGGAAGGTCTGCATCGTCATGGGAGAGGACGAGCCGAGGGCGTAAGGCCAGGGTTCGCGAAGTGGCCATCAGTCATCTGCCCACACGAGCCGCTGGCGACCGCGTCTGGTCCCGGACCTTGTGCAGCTGGACTGTGGTCCAGATTTCCGCACTTCGGATCATCAGCAGCAGGACTCACGATCGACGGTACGTGACGTTCACCACCACGATCGCTTGGCGCTGGTAGGCGCTGGTAGGCGGTGGTGCGGTCGAGAGCTCCTGAGCGGCTCCCCTACCCGGTGTTCGATGACCAGCTTCTCGCCGTGGACATGACGAGGGGCGGCGCCACAATGGCGCCGCCCCTCGTCGCTACCGCATGTGACTGAACGAGATCAGCGACCGATGACGACTACGTCCTGGTCGAACAGGATCGGCAGGCGGCCAGTCCATGCACCTTGGCGCGTCCCCTGGAGCCACGGCTTCTGCACGAACTGCTGGACCCAGTTGCCGATCGGCACGTAGACGGCGTTCTGGAGTGCCAGCTCTTCCGCCTGGGCGTACAGGTCGTTTCGGGCGTCCGGATCCTGTTCGCGGTCGGCGTCGGCGACCAGGTCGGCGAACTGCTGCGCGTCCGCACCGGGGGTGAACTCGCCGGCGTCCTCGAGGTCGGCGTTCCAGTTGTAGAAGCCGGTCATGTACGGCGAGTCCGGCCGAAGTGCGTAGGACAGCAGGTAGGGCGTGTCTCCGATGATGGACCAGTCGACGATGTTGAACTGCAGCCCGTTGGTGTCCTCGCGGGCCAGCTCGATCTGGGCCGCGCTCAGGCTCGTGTCCTGGGTGATCGTCACGCCCAGGGTCTCCTGGTACGTGGCGAGGAAGGCGGCTACCCGGGCCTTCTCCTCGTCCGTGTCGCTCGCGGGCTGGAACAGGACGATCTCCGGCAGACCCTCCCCATTCGCGAAGCCGGCATCCGCCAGCGACGATGCAGCCGCGTCGGCATCGAAGGCAATACCCTCCGGCGCCTCGTACCCGGCGACCTGCTCGGTGACCGGCGGCGTGAACGACGTGGTCGGTGTGTAGGTGTCCAGGTAGATCTCGCTCGCGAAGCGTTCCCGGTCCGTCGCCTGAGCAAATGCCCGGCGGACGCCGACGTTGTTGAACGGCTCCTGGGAGAAGTCCATCGCCAGCGACCGGGTGTAGCCCGAGAACTCGATCGAGCGAAGGTCGGCGGCGAGCGCCTCATTGCCCCGGACCGACTCGACGAGCGAGATGGTCACGTCGGCCGAGATCGCATCCTCGTTGGTATAGAGGTCCAGCGCGGCCTGCCCGGCGTCGGACCCGGAGAGGATGCGCCACGTCAGCCGGCTGAGCGACGGCGAGGTCCCGCCGTAATACTCGGTGTTCGGCTCCATGACGATGTCCCCACCCTGCTCGAAGGCGGTGATGCGCCACGGTCCGGTCCCGGCGTCGTTGAGGTAGAAGTCGTCCGGGTTGGACTCAAAGACGGCCGGATCGACGACGGCGTAGACGAACGAGGCGGCGTACGACGGGAAGTACGCCAGCCCGTCGACCAGCGTCACCTCGAGCGTCTGGTCGTCCACGGCCTCGACGCCCAGCTGGGCGCCGTCCTCGCGATTGACGACGGCGTCGTAGCCCTCGATCACCGACATGAACTCGGCCATCGGCGACAGTCTATCCGGGTTGAGCGCCCGCGTCCATGACTGCACGAAGTGATCGGCGATCACCGGCGTGCCGTTGGCGTAGGTCACGTCAGGACGGATCCGGAAGGTGTAAACCCGGCCATCGTCGCTGACCTCATAGGACTCGGCGAGGTCGTACTCGATGGATCCGTCCTCGCGATAGCGCAGCAGCCCGCCAAAGACGTTGGGCAGGAGCAGCCAGAATGGCCCCCAGTTCACCGCCTGGTGCGGATCGAGGATGACCTGCTCGCCGAAGGTGTTGAAGGGGATCAGCAGCTCCTGGTCGGTCTGCGGGTCACCTTCCTGTCGAGCGGCGGCGGCAGCCGGCTGGACGCCGAACCTTGCGGTCGCGACGGCCCCGGCGGCAACGGCCGAGACACGCGCGAGGTCACGGCGATTGAGCGAGACACCGCCGGCGGATCGCATCGTCCGGATGAGGTGGTTGAGCTGATCCTGCTCGGGCGGAGTCAGGCTGGAATCCTGGGGCAGTCGTGGCATTGAGGGTTTCTCCTGGCTTCGGAGTGATCCGGGCGCCGCGGCAGGCTCCGGTGAAACAGGACATTCGCGGCACATCATCGGGAGTCGGCGGCTGGCTCGTCGGCACTGCCGCCGGGCCACGGGACCCGGCTACGCTACCACGCGGGACGTGACCGAACCACCGGCACGTCAGCGGCCATACGCCGGTTTCCTCTAACTGGTACGCATGGAGTACGCGTTCGGTTCCGCATGGCCGGCTCGCGGACTCCCGTGACCTACCCGGGCAGGTCACGGAGGCGGAAAACGATCCCTCCGGCGACGAAGCCGACGACCCCGATCGCTCCAAGAACGAGCAGGTTGTCGGACGACCATTCCGCCCGGACCAGGGTCGCGGTCGGGTCGAAGTAGTTGAAGACGCTCAGCGGGGTAAAGGGCTGGAGTGCCGACCAGAGCGTGGCGAAGTAGTCGATGAAGTACGAGGCGACCAGCCAGCTGATGGACCAGCCGACGACCTGGCCGCTCGCCCTGCCGAGTGCGGAGAGACAGAGAGTCACCCCGCTGACGGCGAGCAGCAGGGCGAAGATCCCGGCCGCTGTCGGAAGCAGAGCCATCCGGTCGATCGGCTCGTCGGTATCGATCAGGCCGAGACCGACGAGGATCCCGAGGGGACCGGTCGCGGCGAACGCGGCGGCAAGCACGATCGCACCGACCACACGGGCGCCGTAGACGGTCAGTCGCGACACGGACCGGCTGAGCGCCAGCTGGATGGAACCTCGCTCCATTTCCGCAGCGAGGCCCGATGTGAAGGCGATGACGCCGGCGCAGATCATCAGGAGGAAGACGGGGCTGGTGAAGCCGACCGTCAGGTACCCCTGGATGCCCTGCCCGACGATCAGGTCCGGAGAGGACCGGGTAATCGCCTGGATGGCGGGCGGAAGCGACTCGAGGACCGGGTCGAGCTGCTCGGTGCCGACGTCCCGGGCCACCGGCGGGACGATCAGCTCGAAGACGAACAGACCGAGCAACAGGGCGAGCGTGCCGTAGAAGCCCTGCCTGAGGGCGCGACCGAGCAGGAGCAGGCCAGTCATCGGGGGTCCTCCCGACCGGAGGTATCACCGTAGAAGCCGAAGAAGACGTCCTCAAGCCGTGGTGGGCTGATGATCAGATCCTCGACCGGATGCTGCCCCAGGAAGGCCAGCAGCGGCTGGAGATCGCCCTCGATGGTGATCCGGTGTCGTCCGCCATCCGACCCGGTTACACGGACACCGGGGACCGTGGCCAGCCCGGCGCCCAGCGACGCCGGCGACCGGATCTCGGCGACCCGGAGGCGTCGCCGGATCAGCTCATCGACGGGCTGGTCGGCGACGAGACGCCCGTCCCGGATGATCGCGACGTGCCCGCAGATCCGCTCGACCTCGGCCAGGTCATGCGAGGACATAAGGATGGTCCGGCCGGCCGCGACCCGCTCACGGAGGAGATCCTCGAAGCGGCGCTGGACGAGCGGGTCGAGCCCGTCGGTCGGCTCGTCAAGGATGAGCACGTCCGGGTCGGTCTGGAAGGCGGCGGTCAGTGCCAGTTTCTGCCGCATGCCCTTGGAGTAGGTGCCGAGCCGGCGGGACAGCACGTCCCGGTCCAGCTCCAGCGCGTCCAGGATCCGGTCCTGGAGGACCGGCGCGCCCTGGCTCAGGCGGGCGGCGAAATCCAGCTGGGCGGACCCGGACATATCAGCGTAGAGGGCGCCGGATTCGACGAGATAGCCAAGCCGGGCCCGGGCGGCGAGACCATCGCGCCACGAATCGTGGCCGTGGATCAGGGTGCGGCCGGACGTCGGCCGGAGAAAGCCGAGCAGGGCGCGGATCGTCGTCGTCTTGCCGGCGCCGTTCGGCCCGAGAAAGCCATAGATGGTTCCGGGCGGAACGGTGAGGTCAAGGGCGTCCACGGCGAGCCGCCGTCCGTAGCGGCGGGTCAGGCGTTCCACGCGGATGACGGCGTCATCGGTCATGCGATCACGACCCCGGCGACCATCCCGCCCGCGGATTCGATGGCGGCGCGGCCCTGCAGCAAGCCGGAGCCATCACTTCGCCCCGCCGTGACGATGAGGATGGTCGTCGTGACGACACGTGCCAGGGCGAGCGCGTCAGCCGATGACGCGAGCGGCCGAACGACGATGAGAATCGTCGACCACTGTGGTGCCTGGGCCTGGAGCAGTTCCGCCCAACGATCGGCCCGCATGATGTCCACGCCAGCGGCGGGAGCGGCAAGATGCACGATCGCGAGGTCACCGGCGGCATCGAACACGGGCGGATCCCCGATGTTCGCCGACAGCCAGGCGGTCATCGAGGTATCCGGTTCGTCCGATGGCAGCGACGTGGTGTCGATAACGAGCGTTCGATGTGAGGCGGCGGCGAACGCGGTCCCGAGACGGGTGGCGACATCACGTGCCGGCAGGTCCAGTCCGGCCAGGAGCACGGCCCGGACGGATCCCTCGCTGACCGGCACGGCCGCGTCGACGACGGCGCGTAGCGCCCGCACAGGTTCGTCGCGAGCCGGCGAATGGGGCTCCGGCAGTTCGCTGGCCTCTCCGGTCCGTGCCGGGTTCGGTGTGACCCGGCGCGGGATGGCCGGTAGTCCACGTCCGGCTCGACCGGTTCGTACGTCGCCCAGCACAACCCCGTCATAGACTGCCGTGACGTCCGTGCGGTCCCGGAGCCGCCCGTCGAGTGCGGCGGCGAGCGCGGCCAGGCCGCACCCGATGGCGAGCGCGACGAGTGTCGACACCAGTAGCGCGATGCCCGTCGTCGCCGGGCTGTCCCGGGATGCCGTCGTTGGCTGGATCAATCGGACGGTCGCGGGTGGGTCCCCTTCGGCGACCAGCGCGAAGTTGATCTGCTCGTCCAGGACAAGCCGGGCAGCCTCGGCCAGCGCCAGCGCACCCCGCTCGTCCGGTCGGGTGGATCGAACCGTCACGATGCGACCGTAGTAGTCAGCGGAGAAGGAAGTCTGGATCTGGTCCGGTGTCAGGACGATGGTCGGATCGATCTCGGCTAAGGCGGTCGTCACCCGGTTGGCGAAGACGGGCGACGTAATCAGCTCCGGGACATCGTCGAGGACCATGAGTTCCGGTCGCTCGGCGCTACCCGGGTCGGACGTGTCGCCCGGGATGATGACCGACACCCGGAACGAGGCGACCCAGGGGCTCTGCGATTGAAGAAGCAGCGACACGACGAGGACGACCGCCGGTACGCCGAGGACCAGCCACCAGCGACGCATCAGGATCGTCAGGATGCGCCGCAGCTCCATGGGTCGAGGGCCTCCGAGACCGGGATCGATCACCTGGTGGACGCAACGCCGCACCGCCGGGAGCCTACCGCATGGTGACGATGGCGCCTATCGGGTATCAGGCGGAAGTGACCGATCAGTACGCGCCCCGCCCACCGATGACCGCCGGGATCGTCCGCACGAGGAGCTTGACGTCCAGCCAGGGCGACCAGGTCTCGACGTAGTACAGGTCCAGCCGGATCATCTCCTCGAATGAGAGGTCGCTGCGTCCGTTGACCTGCCAGAGGCCAGTCAGGCCGGGCGTGACCGCGAGCCGCTGGTGGTGGACCGGCTCGTAGAGGGCGACTTCCTCGGGCAGCGGCGGACGTGGCCCGACCAGGCTCATCTCACCCCGGACGACGTTCCAGATCTGTGGGCACTCGTCCAGGCTGAAGCGCCGCAGCCACTTGCCGAGTCGGGTCAGGCGCGGATCATCGGCGTGCTTGAACAGTCGCGGATCGGCATCCCCGTCGCTGGCGATCAGCTCGTCCCGCATGGCGTCGGCGTTGGCGACCATCGTCCGGAACTTGAGCACACCGAACTGCCGACCATGCCGACCGACCCGGGGCTGGCGAAGCAACGCCGGGCCGGGAGAGTCGAGCCGGATCAGCAGCGCCACGACAAGCATCGGCACGATGGCGACGGCGAGGACAGCGACCGACAGGACGAAGTCGACGGCACGCTTGGTGGCTTCGCCACGCTGACTCATGACAGCATGGTCGAAGCCGATCACCGGGATACCCGAGATGACATCCAACGCTGCCCGGCCGACGCCAGGCTCAAGGTTGGGCGCAACCCGGACGACGAGCCCAGCCTTCCGGGCCCGCTCGACCAGTTGGCCGGCCAGGTGCAGCTGGTCCTCGCCAAGGACGATGATCACTTCATCGACGCGGTGGGCCCGGGCAACGGTCGTGAAGTCATCGAGGTCGCCCAGCCGGTCGGCATGGACGATCCGGGTCTCAGTCGCGACCGGCAGGGGGCCATCGGTGGAATCCGACGAGACGTAGCCGACGAGATGTGATCCGAGCCGCGGATCATTGACGACGGCCTGCATCAGGCGCCGGGAGCTTTCCCCGGCAGCCCCGACGAACAGGACGCGGGCCACGCCCAGACCCCGGCGCCAAGCCAGCACATCGATGGCGTTGATCAGCCACCGCTTCGTGAGGAGCGCACCGACGATCAGCGACCATCCTCCAAAGACGCTTGTCAGCGACCGTTCAGCGCCGAGGAGCTCCGTCGCGACGATCCCGGCGGCAAGGGCCAGGATGAGGACCTCGACGAGGATCAGCCCGCGGTCGAACGGCGAGACATGCGGATCTGAGCGGTAGAGCCCACGACCGAACCCTACGCCGGCGGTCACGAGGGCAACCACGACCGCGAAGATGGTCGCATTAATCGGCCCGGCCGCCACGGCCAGCCCGATCAGCGCTACGTCGGTGGCAATGTCCGCACCGAGCCCGAGTCGCCCGACCCAGGCGGGACGCCCATGCCGGTCCCACCAGGGGCGGCGGACGGACATCGTGGGAGCGAATGCGGTTGGTGTCTGGAGGGCCGGGTCAGGCAAGTAGTGACTCCGTAGGATGTTCTATCAAGAGAGGAATCACGAACGGATCGTCATCGCAACAGCACGCTACAGCGGCGCCGGGCATGGGACCGGACCGATCGTCGTTCGCCTGGCTCGTCCGGCGAGCGAATTGTACCCGCCTGCCCCGGGACGGTGACGCCGTGTCCGGACAACACTTGGTCTCCGGTGCTTCAGGAGCTACCGCCCGGGCACATTTCCATGCCGTACGGCTCCCGGCGCCTATACTGCCCCGTCGACCGGCCGCGACAACGATGATGCACACACGCGGCCATCCCTCCATTCCGAACCGAGCGCGAGGACACGTCACCGTGGCTGGAGCCGAGATCGTCCACTACAGCACCGACCAGCGGGGACGGGCCGGCGCGTTCGTCGCGGGCCAGCTGGCCGCATTGCTCGGGGCGGCCGCCAGCGCCATCCTGCACCCGATCGTTGTCCTGCCCGCACTGATCGCCGCCCTCACCGATGACTGGTACCTGATCGCCTTGCCGGTCGTCCTCGCTGGTCTGATGTGGCCCATCGGGGCTGGGCTCGCCATGACCCGGGCCGGGCGGGAGCGGCCGAACCTCTGGGCTCTCGGTGGCAACGTCATCCGGTTGGCGATGGTCGTGGTCCTGGCCATCGTCATCGACCGCAGCGCCGACTCCGACACCGATGCGCTGGTCCGGGCACTCCTGGTCTGCTTCGCCTTCTTCGCCCTCGGCTCGGCAATGGTCGGGCGGTCGGAGACGTCCGTCGCCACCCTGTCCGTCAGTCCGCGCCGTCGGCCGGGCTTCTTCCGATCCCGTCTGCTCTGGAGCTCGCTGAGCGCGATCGCGATCTCGCTGGTCGCGGCCGGGCTCTTGGGGGGCGAAGAGATCAGCCTGCCCGACCGGTTCGCGGTGCTGTTCGTCGTTGCCGCGGCGTTCCTGACGGCGGCGCTGTTCTTTCAGTCCACCCTGCGCCTGCCTTCGTTCGGCCGCCGGGGCGGGCACGGCAACCAGCCGACGACACTTGCAGCCCGACCGGTCCTCGGCTGGGTCAGCTTCCGGATCCTGCTCGCATTGGCGGCGCTGGCCGATCCCTTCCTGATTGTCTACGCCCTGACCGTCCTCGACGCGTCGGCGACGGTAATCGGGTTGGCCGTCGCGGCGATCGTCGCGGGCCGGCTGCTGACGCATCCGCTCTGGGTGCGGATCAGTGGACGGGGACGGACTCGCGCGGGCCTACAGGGCGTCGCGCTGATTCGCATCCTGATCCCGGCCCTGGCGCTAACGCTGCCCTACCTGTTTGACTCGTCCGCCTGGACCGACCGGGTGACTGACCCCGATGTCCGCGGCTGGGTGTTTCTCGTGGTGTTTCTCCTGATAGGGATCGCGCAAGGCGGGCAGAGTGTCCTCGCCGCACGGTATACGGCCGATCTGTCGGGCCGGTTCGGCGCCGGTGTCTGGCCGTTGTCCAATACCGTGGTCGCGCTCGCCGCGGTCGCGTCGCTGGGCGGGGCGTGGATTCTCACGCGGTGGGGATTCGAGGAGACGTTCCTTGCCGCCGGAGGGGCCGGGCTGCTCGCCATCCTGCTGAGCGGTGTCCTCGTCGCTACGAGCGGCGCACCGGTCCGCCGCTCCGGCTCGTTCTCATTGCGCCGGCCGCAGGCCGTGGTGCCCCTCACCGCCCGGCGGAACTGATCGCCAGGCAGACCGCGCACTACCCGGCAAACCAAAATCCCGTCAGGTCACCCTTCACGACAACGGAGGATCGCGATGGTCCCGTCGCCGCTTACCACCTCGTCCGAGTTCCCCAACCTGCGCTGCACCTCACACCCGCTGATCGTCCATACGCTGACGCAGTTGATCGACGAGCGGAGCGATTCGGCGACGTTCCGGCTGCTGGTCCGGCGGCTGACCACGCTCCTTGTCTACGAGGCTACCGCCGGGCTGCCACTCAGGCAGGAGCTGGTCCGGACGCCGATGGAAGCGACCGAGAGCGGTCGGCTCGCCTCCCGCATCGGCCTGGTCCCGATTCTCCGGGCCGGGCTCGGCATGGTCGAACCGGCGCTGGATGCACTTCCGGATGCTGAGGTCTGGCATCTTGGCCTGTATCGCGACGAAGCGACCAAGCGGCCAGTGAGCTACTACAACCGGCTCCCTGCCCGGTGCCCGGACGATAACGTCTTCATCCTCGATCCGATGCTCGCCACGGGCGGCTCGGCGTCGGATGCCATCGATGTCGTCCGGAACTGGGGCGCACCGTCGATCAGCTTCATCGGGCTGATCGCGGCACCGGAAGGCGTCCAGCGGCTGGCAGAGCGCCATCCTGACGTGCCCGTCTTCGTTGCCGCGCTGCACCGTCAGCTCAACGATGACGCCTTCATCCTGCCGGGCCTCGGTGATGCCGGCGACCGGATGTTCGGCACGACTTAGGTCGCATTTCACATTTATGGTTATGGTCGCGGCTATCCTGCCCCGGTCTCCAATCGTTCCCACATGACGCGTCCAGCCGCTGCCTGATGACGGGCAGCGGCTGGACGTGTCATGTGCCAAGTGTCGGTCGCGGCTGTTCGGAGCAATCGTTGGGACGCCATCTGGTCCATGGTAGTGACTCTGGGTTGAGCCAAGAATAGAACATATATTCTATTCTTGGCTCATTGGGTACTGATGACTGGCGCAACTGGTCAACGGGAACGAAGGGAGGAGGGACGAACGATGACTCACCGCCAGTCAGACAGGCCATCTCCCACGACCCGGATCGTCGGCCGGCCCCCGGTTCCGACTGTTCCACCAGGGCGAGTCACCGCCACCTACGCCTATGGTCCGGCGCTCCGTGTACTGCGCTACGAGCCCGCCACCTGCCGCCCCCAGCACCTCGACGGCGTTACCGGCCTGTGGCGGTTCGGACGTGGGCCGGATGCCTGGCCGCTGTACCGCCAGGAGGCGCTGCCACCGGACCGGACAGTGCCGATCCACGTGGCGCTGTGCGAGCAGGATACCGACGAGTTGACCCGGCTCGGTTGGACGTCCGTGTCGCCGGGGCTGACAGCGGGGCCATGGCAGGCGGCCTGGACTGAGGCACTCGCCGGTCGCCCGATCGTTATCCACGCCCCGCTCGATGCGCAGGGAGAACGGCAGGCCACACGCCTCGCGAGGACGCTCACCCCGGCCGCCACCAGCGTCGGGATCGTGCTCTATCCCGATGTGCCTCCCGGCGGCACCGTCGCTGACGCCTTGGCGGCCATCGGCGCGGACATGGCGCGAGCCCTGATCTCGATGTCCGGGCAACCATCGATCCCTGGCGCCCCGGCGCCGGCCGGAGCCCGGGTTGGACCGGACAGCATGGCACCCGGGAACGGGAACGGTGTCGCCACTTCCACGACAGTCACCCGGGACGACTCCCACCCTGGCTCCCCGCCTGATCGCCTCCCACTCCCGCCATTTCCCTTGGACGTCCTACCTCCCGGCGTACGGACCTACGTGGCGGAGAGCGCCAAATCGCTTGGCGTCGCGCCAGCATCGATCGCCGTCCCCCTGCTGGCGCTGGCCGGCGCGGTAGCTGGTGATCGGTACGTCCTACGGACCAGTCGCACCCGCCGGCTCGTCCCGATGCTCTGGGTGATGCTGGTCGCGGAGCCGGACCGAGCCGCCTCTGCCATCGGGGCCGCCCGGCTGGGTTTCGATGCGGTTTCAGCCCGAGCGACGCCACGCTACACGGACGCAATGGCGGAAGATGAAGACGGCCCCAGGCGCCGGCTCCCCGCTCCGGTGGACAGCCGCGACGCGGCCCCGCTCCTGCTGTCCCGGGGTCGGGTCCGCTCGACGGATCTTGCCGCCGAGCCGCTATCGTCCCTGCTCGCGAGAACTGGAACTATCGCCCTCATCTCCGGCGATCAGGCTGGCCAGCAGGCGCTGCCGGTCCAACCTGGATCGCGATGGGACAGCGATCGTGAAGCACTCCTCTGCGCGTGGTCAGGCAGGCAACTTACCTTCGAAATCCCATCGGAGTTGCCGAAGACGATCCCCCGTCCGGTGATCAGCATCGTCGACATGGTTGCGCCCGATCGGTTCCCAACGGTAATCGCCGATGACCAGCAATCGGGGACGATCAGCCGGTTCCTCCTAGTCATGGACGATGCGTCGTCAGTGGCACCAACGGGCAGCGGCCCCAGCGTCGACGACGAGACGGTCGCGGCCCTGATCCGGGTCCTCGAGCGGATCGATGACCCGTCCCCTACCCGATCGCGCCGCACCGGGAACCCGCCCGTTGGCCCGGTCATCGCCGCGACAACCCCGAAAGTGATCCTTCCGGGAGCGGCGGCGGCTAGCGTCTGGACAGGGTGGCTCGCTGACAACGCCGGCTGGAGGCGTCGCGCCACCGGCCTCGAGCAGGAAATCGCTCTCCACTGGCCGGTGCAGGCGGGCCGACTGGCGCTGATCCTCCATATCCTGTGGTCGGCGGAGAGAGATGGTGCGGTTTACGACGTGCTACCGCTCGCACGCCTTCGCGACGCGCTGGTCCTTTCCGACTGGCTCCGCGATCACGCGCTGCAGATCCACGCAACGCTGGTTCGGTCCTCTCACCACACTCCGTTCGATGACGCGACGTCGTCCGACACCGTCGAACTCACGTCGCTCGGTGAGCTCATCACCCGTCTCGCCAGAGTCCTCCGCGACTCTCCGGATACCTGGATGACGCGGACCGACCTGGCGCGTCGGGTCGGGTCGCCACGGTTCGCCGAGGTGCGTTCGGCACTGGAGCAGATGGAGGCTGACGGGATCGTCCAGCGCCACGACTTCCCGACCCGTACCCGAATCAGCGAGCGGTGGCAACTCGCAACCGCAGAACCTCCTACCCCGACCTGACCGATACACCGGATTTCGATTGGCAGCGAGTATCTGGTCGATCCTGGACCAGCTCGTCTCCCCTGACCCCGCGCGATCGATGGCTAGCCCCGACCGACTTAAGGACTCAGGATGGCCCCGGCGATCAAGATCGCCGGGGCCGTACGGTGCCGGAATCGCTGCTTCGGGAACGTCGGATCAGTCGCCGCCTGCGCCGGCCGGGACGACACAGACCGGCGCCACGCCCGACCGGATCAACTGGTCGGTGACGCTGCCGGAGAGCAGTCGGTCGATGCCCTGCCGGTTGTGCGTCGCCATGACGATCAGATCACCGGACTGGGCCAGCCCCTCGATCGCGATGCCCGGGCTGCCGGTCAGGAACTCGGAAGAATTGGCTACTCCGGCCCGGTCGAGTTCCGCGGACGCGGTCGACAGCCACTGCCTGGCGCTGGCCTCGGACTCCTCATAGACCTGCTCGACGTTCATGCCAAGTCCTGCGTCCTGGACCATTCCCGGCGTGGAAAGCGGGACGAGGTTCAGCGTCGAGACGACGACGACCGGCACGCCCAGACGTGACGCCAGCGCCGACGCGATTGGCAACGCTCCAGCGGACACGTCGCTCCCGTCCAGCGGCAGCAGGATCCGGCGGAACGCATCCGGCGCCTTGCTCGTCGCGCCGAGCGCACTGTCGTACTGCTCGTCCCGGTCATGGATCACCGCGACCGGGACCGGGCTCTTTCGAATGACGTCTTCCGTCACCGAGCCGAAGGCCATCCGCGTCAGCCCACCATGCCCGCGGGTGCTCATCACTATGAGGTCTGCCCCGGTGCTCCGGGCCTGGGTCACGATGGCGTCCGGGATGTTGCCCCGACCGATCCCGTGGTCGACGGTCACGTCGCGGGCATGGCCGTCCAGTGCGCTGGAGATGGCCGGAAGTTCCTGTCCCGTTGGGTCATCACGACCTTCCTCAACGTGGAAGACGGTCAGCCGGGCGCCGGCCGGAGCGAGACCCAGCGCCAGCGGGAACGCCTGCGCCGAGAGCGGCGAGCCGTCGAAAGGAACCAGGATGCGTTGTCCGGGAGTCTGTGTCGTCATGAGAATCACCTCCGTCGGATGAACCGTGAGCGATGGATCGCCGTTCGGGCTGCCTGCCGTGACGCCAGCGCTCGTCCGCTACCACCGCCTCAGCCGCATTCCCTGCGCCGTCATCGCGCCCGGCCAGTGCTAGACTCGCGATCTGACGACCGATCCCCTCTCGCATCACATCACAGGAGCACACCGTGTCCACCGAGCAAGGCAGGCCGGATGGCCAGAACGGCACCGGGAAGGGCGGCGGACGCCTGTCCGGAGCGGGCTTCGCGACCCGCAGCGTCCACGGTGGAGAGCGGCAGGGCATCCCTGACTACACGAGCACCGTCACGCCGATCCACTCCAGCGCCTCCTACTTCTACGATGACACCACGGACCTCGATGCCGTCTTCGCCAATGAGCGGCAGGGATACGTCTACACGCGCTACGGCAACCCGACCCTGCGCGCGCTTGAGCAGGCGGTCGCGGCACTGGAAGCCACCGAGGATGCGGTGACCTACGCGTCGGGCATGGCCGCAATCCACGGCGCCATCCTGCTCGACGCGCGGGCCGGCGACCGGATCGTCGCCGGGCGTGACGTCTACGGTGCCACCTACGCCATCCTGTCGCGGCTATTCACGTCCCTCGGGATCGAGACGACCTTCGTCGACACGCGTGACCTCGACGCGGTCGCCGCGGCCGTGGCGGAGGTCAAACCGACGCTCGTCGTCGTCGAGACGATCTCCAACCCCCTGGTCCGGGTCGCCAACATCCCGGCACTGGCCCGTATCGCCCATGACAGCGGCGCGAAGCTGATGGTCGACAACACCTTCGCCTCGCCGCTGCTCGTCAACCCGGCTCGCCTTGGTGCCGACACGGTCGTGCACTCCGCGACCAAGTACCTCGGGGGTCACGGCGACTCCACCGCCGGCGTCGTCGCCACGTCGGCCGAGCGGGCGCTGTCCCTGCGCGAGGACGCCAAGCTGACCGGGCCGACCCTGGGCGCCTTCGAAGCCTGGCTGATCCTCCGGGGGATCAAGACCCTTCCCCTCCGCGTCCGCGCCCAAAGCGACGGCGCCGCGCGGCTGGTCGAGTGGCTGCGCCAGCACCCCTTGGTCGACCGCGTGTTCTACCCGAACGACGCCGAGCTCGGCGAAACAGCGGCGATCTTCAATGACCACCGCCGGGGCGGGATGCTGGCCTTCGAGATCCGTGGGGCTGACCGGCCGGACGCGTTCCGGTTCATGGAGGCGCTCAAGCTGATCATCCCGGCCACCACCCTGGGCGATGTCTACACCCTTGTTCTCCACCCGGCGATGTCGTCACACCGCGCCCTGACCGCCGAGCAGCGTGAGGAGATCGGCATCCGCGAGGGTCTGATCCGCCTGTCGACGGGCATCGAGGATTTCGAGGACATCACGGGTGACATCGACCAGGCGCTCCAGGCAGCGGTCGGTGCGGCGGTCACCGCTGGGGATTAGCGATCGAACCCGGCAGTCCGCCGGTGACGCGCTCCTCCGGCATGACAGCGACTCACGACGCCCCACCCCGCGGAGAGACCCATGACCGATCCCACGCCAATCCGCCCGCCGGTCGAGGGACCGCGCTGGCCCTCCGGGTTCCGGAGCGCCCAGACGATCCTGGTCGACGCCCAGGGTCCGCCGGACGACCTCGCCGGCCGCTACGCGACGACCGGGCTGACCCGCCTGCTGACGGTCTTCGCCGACCTCGGCGTGCGCTGCACCGTCGTCTGGACGGCCGATGGCGCTTTGGCCCAGCCCGGTCTGCTCCAGGAGAGCCGGTCGCAGGGGCACGGCACGGCCCTGACCGTCCACGACATCAGCGACCCGCGCCAGCTTGGCGCCGCGCTCAACGATCTTGCCGGGCGGCTGACCGGCCCGGCGCCGGGCATCGTCCTGCCGCCGCTGGTCGGACCGGCCGCCTCGCGGGTAAACATGCTCGCCGCGACGCTGGCGGATGCCGGCTTCTCGTGGGTCGCCGACGCCATGCTCGGCACCGACGTCCCTTTCCGCACGGTCACCGCCGGGCAGGCCGCCGTCCGCCTGCCCCTCCCGGCACGAGCCAGCGACGCCGGCCTCGATACGGACCTGGTCTCCGATCAGCTCGTCGTCAACTGGCGCGACGACCTGGACGTCCTCCGGGATGAAGGGGCACTCCAGGTACTTCGGCTCTCGGCTTGGCGCAGTGGCCGGCCTGGCACCGCCCGCGGCATCACCCGCTTCTTCGACTACTCCGTCGAGTTGGGTGATGTCTGGATGGCGCGTGCCGACGAGGTCGCCGCCTGGTGGGACCAGCGCGAGCGCGGTGACATTCCTTTCTCATCCCGCAGCGACGCCTCTTCGACGACGGAGGACCAGTGATGGCCGCTTCCCGCACCGTGCTCTATAACGGCCCGATCCGGACGATGGACCCGGCCAACCCGCGCGTCGAGGCGGTCGTCTTCGGCGCGGGCCGGGTCATGTACGCCGGCGACGAGCAGACTGCCCGTGCCATCGCTGGCTCCGGAGCCGAGGCGATCGACCTTCGCGGCCGGACCGCTACCCCCGGCCTCAACGACGCTCACGCCCATCCCAAGTATCTGGGCCAGGCTCTGCTGGACATCGATCTGACCCTGGACGAGCCCGCTCCCCTCGCCACGCTGATCGAGCGGATGCGCGTCGGCGCCCTGGAGCGACCGGACCGGGAATGGATCATCGGGCAGGGGTACGACGACAACCTGCTTCACGAGCAGCGCCACCCTACCCGGCACGACCTGGACGCGGCCGTTCCGGATCGCCCGGCGCTCATGCTGCGGGCCGACTACCACGTCGGTGTCGCCAACACGCGCGCCCTGGAACTGGCCGGGTTCGACCGCACCACGCCCGACCCGGACAACGGCCGGCTGGACCGCGACGAGCACGGGGAACTGACGGGGGTGCTGCGCGAATCCGTCCTCAACACCATGCAGGCCGTTCCACCCCCGCCAACCGTCGACATGCTGGCCGAGGCGCTGGTCCGCGCCGGTGACCTCTACCGCTCGCTGGGCGTGACCAGCATCGCGGAGGCAGGCATTCGCCGACCGGAGGAGATGCTCGCCTACCAGCGCCTCAACGAGCAGGGTCGCCTGCCGCTGCGCACCTACCTGATGATGATCATCGAGAACACCCTCGACGACCTGGCTGCCTTGGGCGTCCGGACCGGGTTCGGCGATGAGTGGGTGCGGATCGGCCCTGCCAAGCTGTTCGCCGACGGGACCATCGGTGGCCGGACGGCGAAGTTCCGGGAGCCCTTCGTCGGCGAGTCGGACAACACCGGACTCCTGATGCAGCCCGCAGAGGAGATCCACGCCGACGTGCTCCGGGCGCACCGGGCCGGCTTCCAGGTCGCAATCCACGCCATCGGCGACGCCGCGATCGACACCGTCCTCGACGCCTACGAAGCCGCCCTGCTCGACACCCCGCGCCCGGACCACCGCCACCGGATCGAGCATTGTTCGATCGTCGACGAGGCGACCATCCAGCGCATCGCCCGGGTCGGCGCGGTACCCGTGCCCGGCACGTCGTTCCTCTACTACTTCCGCGACGGCTACGTGAACAACCTCGGCTACGACCGGATCCGCTACGCCTACGGCATCAAGACCTACAACCACTACGGGGTCATGGCCGCCGCGTCGACCGACTGCCCGGTCGTCTCCCCCGATCCGATGGTCGGGCTCCAGACGATGATGACCCGACTGGATATGCAGGGCCGCCCGGTGCATGTGGAGGAGGCTGTCTCGCTGGATGACGCCCTGCGGGCCTACACCGTCGCCGGTGCCTATGCCTCCTTCGAGGACCAGCTCAAGGGGCAGCTCAAGGCGGGACAGCTCGCCGACGCGGTGATCTTCGATCGCGACCTTGGCAGCGTAGAGCCCGGTGAGATCACCCAGGCGCGGGCCGACATGACCATCCAGGGCGGTGAGGTCGTCTACGAGCGCGGACAGAACTGACGGCACGGAGACGCGTCGCGGGCACACATCCCGCGACCACCGGGTCAGTCCGCTCACTGGGCCATCTGTCCCGGTCCTCCCACCCTCGACAGGAGAATCCCCCCGCATGGTTAGCATCACCTGGGTCGGTCACGGCACCTGGTATCTCGACGCCGATGGACACGGAGTGCTCGTCGACCCGTTCGTCGACAGCAACCCCTCCGCCACACGGAAGAACACCGATCTCACCCCGGATACGATCCTCCTGACGCACGCTCACGGCGACCATGTCGCGGATGTCGTGGACATCGCAAAGCGCTCCGGTGCGACGGTCTACGCGATCGTCGAGCTTGCCGGCTGGGTCCAGAAGCAGGGCGTCGAGAACACGGTCGGCTTCAACATGGGCGGAACCGTCTGGTTCCCCGGTGGTTCCGCGAAGATGACGCCGGCCTGGCACTCGTCCGTTACGCCGGACGGCGCTGTCTCGACGCCGCCAGCGGGCTTCGTAGTCCGCTTCGGTGGCCGGACGATCTACTTCGCGGGCGACACGGCGCTGTTCGGGGACATGCGCCTGATCGGCGAGGAAGGGCTCGACATCGCCGTCCTGCCGATTGGTGACCACTTCACGATGGGACCGGAGGACGCCGTCAAGGCGGCGGAAATGCTCGGCGCGCCGGTCATCCTTCCCGGACACTACAACACCTTCCCGCCCATCCAGCAGGACGTCGCGGCATTCGCTGATGCCGTCGCAAGCAGGACGTCCAGCCGGGTAGAGATCTTCCAGCCAGGCGAGACGCGCGAGCTATGACGGCCGACGATGCCACCCGCAAATCGGCCGGGAACGACGGGCCTTCCGGCGCGACGTCGGCCCCGGCCACACCGGGTCGTGCCGAACTCAACGCCGAGATCGCCAGGACCGCCTTCCAGCGCAAGGCGGTCTCGCGGCTGTCCGTCGCCGAGATCCATGACCTCGCCTCGACGTTCTTCCGGGAGCGCGGTTATCGCGTCGGCAAGACCGGCCGGCCAGGCCAGCTGTTCGTCATGGGGCCCGCCGAAGGGGCACTACCTCGCGTCACTGGTGAGGTCAATGTGCAGGCCAACGTCGGCCGGGGACAGACGCAACTGATTCGCCTCGATGCGGCCGGCGAGAAGCTGGGTCCCACGATGGCGGACTTCCACGCGCACCTGCGGGCACAGCGCCGCGCTGGGAACGAAACCAGGTAAGGCGCGGATCCGATGGCTCGGGGCTAGTCGAGCTGGGGAAACGGAAGACGGCCGCCGGAACGGATCCGGCGGCCGTTTCTCGTCGCTGCAAAGCGGCGTCGTGCCGCTACTTCCGGTCGCCGTCCGGGGTACCCCGGCCTGTCGCCTTCTGGAGCTCGTCGATCATCTCGGACGCCGCTGACTTGGTCAGCTCGGGATCCAGGTCATCCTCGGACCGGCCCGCCTGCTGCAGCAGCGTCCGGAGGTAGGAAGCCTGCGGGCCGGTCATCGGCTCACCGCCCGTGGTCCACTCGGACGGATCCTTGACGGCGTTCTGAGTCTCTTCAGGGACCTTGTCGAACAACTCGCTCTTGTCCGTGCTGGTTCCGTTGTCACTCATGTGGTTGGTCTCCTAGATGGGTTTTGCGCGAATGGCACAGGCTCGTTCTGCGATCCCGCCCGTCCTCATCCCTAAAGCACAACCGGTGCCACGCTAGATCATCCGTTCTATTCCCGATCTGTAGCATCACCAAGCACCTCTTGTCCATATTCAGTCATTGAGTAATCATCCTTATCCTATTTCAGCATGGTGATTCATCGGTTCATTTCCTTCGGAAAGTCGCCTAGTTGCACCTGCGAATGAGTACTATAATTATCAATCGTACGCCCGGGATCGCCGGGAACGCTCACCCTCGGTGTCGAGGAAAGGCCAGGTTGTCATGGCGGTTACTCTCACGATCAATGGCAAGGAACACACGGTAGACGTCGATGACAGCACGCCGTTGCTGTGGGCGCTCCGCAACGACCTCGGCATGACCGGAACCAAGTTCGGCTGCGGCCTCTCCCAGTGCGGCGCCTGCACCGTCAACATCGACGGCGAGATGGCCCGCGCCTGCATCACGCCGGTCAGCGTCGCGGCCGGCAAGCAGATCACGACCGTCGAGGGGCTCGGCCAGCACTCCGACGACACGCTCTCCAACCTGCAGCAGGCATGGGTCGAGGTGCAGGCGCCGCAGTGCGGTTACTGCCAGCCCGGCCAGTTGATGGCTGCCAACGCCCTCCTTACCTCCAACCCCGATCCGTCCGACGACGAGATCCGTGAGGCGATGGCCGGCAACCTCTGCCGGTGTGGAACCTACGGCCGGATCTTCGCCGCCATCAAGCTCGCCGCCAGCCGCGCGTAGCGGGACGAGGACACCAATCATGAGCATCACTGACGAGCTCGTTACGAACGCGTCGAATCGCCCGGTCACCCGGCGTCGCCTGATCCAGTCCGCTGGTGTGGCGGCCGGTCTGACCATCGTCTGGTCGACGATCGACCGGGCCACCGCCCAGGACGCCACGCCGGAGTCCGGGATCGGTACCCCGTCGGCCGGCGCCACGCCGGAGGCGACGCCGGTCGCGCCGCCGTCCCCGTTCCCGTCCGAGGCTGATGCCTACATCCGTGTCAACACGGACGGCACCGTGACCCTCCTGACCGGCAAGGTCGAGTTCGGCCAGGGCATCCGGACCGGCTTCGCCCAGCTGGTCGCTGAGGAGCTGTCCGTCCCGTTCGAGTCGGTCCAGATCGTCCTTGGGCAGACCGATATCGCGCCGTTCGACATCGGCACCTTTGGCTCGCTCAGCACCCGGCTGACCGGGCCGCGGATCCGCCAGGCCGGTGCTGCCATGCGGCTCTGGCTGCTGGAGCTGGGCGCCGAGCACCACGGCGTCGACGTGTCCGAAGTCGAGCTGATGGACGGCGCGGTCGTCGTCTCCGCTGACCAGACGAAGAGCGTGACCTACGCCGACCTCGCCGGCGGCCAGGCATCCCAGCGTGAGCTGGATCCCGATGTCGAGCTCAAGGACCCGTCAACGTTCACGGTCATCGGTCAGTCGATCGCCCGGCCCGACGTTCTCGAGAAGGTCGATGGATCGCTGGTCTACGGCATCGACGCCACCGTCGAGGGCATGGTCTGGGGCAAGGTCGTCCGCCCGCCCTCCTTCGGCGCGACGCTGGTGTCGGTCGACTTCAGTGAAGCCGAGACTGCACCGGGCGTCGTCGGCACCTTCCATGACGGCGACTTCGCCGGCCTCGTCGCCGAGCGCTACGAGCAGGCCGAAGCCGCAATCGGTCTGGTCAAGTCGGAGTGGCAGGAGCTGAATACCGGCACGACGTGGGAGAACATCCACCAGGTCATCCTGGACACGTCTGATGCCGGGACGATCCTGGACGAGACCAACCTCCAGCCAGGGGTCGGTGACCAGATTCTCGCCGGGATGACGGAGCCGCAGACCTACACGTTCCGCAGCCCGTTCGTAAACCACACGCCGATCGAGCCGCGCAACTCGCTGGTCGAGATCACCGAGAGCGGCGCGAACGTCTGGTCGTCAACGCAGGACCCGTTCGGGGTCCGCGAGGGCGTCGCGAAGGCCCTGGGCCTCGAGGCGGAAAGCGTCATCGTTTATCCGATGGCGACTGGCGGTGCCTTCGGCGCCAAGATCGTGCCGCTCGCCGATGTCGAGGCGGCCCGCCTCGCCCAGGCCGTCGGACGACCGGTCAAGGTGCTCTGGCGCCGTGACGAAGAGATCGGACATGGCCAGTACCGTCCGGCGGTGGTGATCAACATCACGACCAGCGTCGACGAGCAGGCCAAGATCACCGGATGGCTCTACGACCTGCACAGCGCCTCCTACTTCCCGGAGACTGCCGAGCAGATCGAGGAGAACCAGAACGGCGCCGCGTCGGACTGGAGCGCCAACATCCATGAGCTCTACGAGCTCCCGAACTCGCAGACCATGTGGTATCACGCCGCCGCACCGCTCCCGCCCTACTACTGGCGGGTGAACGGCGCGTCGGCCAACACTTGGGCCCGCGAGGTCACGCTGGACATCCTCGCCGAACAGTCCGGGATGGACCCTGTCTCCTTCCGGCGACAGATGATGACTAACAACCCACGCCTGGCGGCCTGCATGGACGCTGCGGTCGAGCTGGCTGGCTGGACGCCTGGGGTTGGTCAGACGGGCCAGGGTATCGGCATGGCGCTCGGCTTCGACGCTGGCTCCTACGTGGCCGAGATCGCCAAGGTCGAGCTTGACCAGGAGACGGGCGAGATCTTCGTCCGGAACGTCTACGTCGGCATGGATCCCGGCCTGACGATCAACCCTGAGGCGGTCAAGCACCAGATCGAGGGTTCCGTCGTTCTTGGTACGTCGTCCGCCCTCCGCGAGATCGTCAAGTTCGAGAACGGCCGCGTCACCAACGCGTCGTTCGCCGAATACGCGCCGATCACGATGCGCGAGGCCCCGGCGGTCGAGGTCGTCCTGACGGGCGCCCCGGACCAGCCGATGATGGGTGTCGGTGAGCCGGCCGTTGCTCCGGTGGCGGGTGCGATCGCCAACGCGCTCTATGACCTCACTGGCATGCGTCTCTACGACATGCCCTTCACGCCCGACCGGGTGCTGGCCGAGCTGCAGAAGGGTGAGGCCACGCCGGTCTCCTAGATCTGCCCTGCGGGCTAAACCGGTCCAATCGATGGAACAACGAACCGCCCACGCTCCGGAAGGAGCGTGGGCGGTTCGTCCTTGCGCTACCATCCCCTGCCGAACGGGATCGGGGCCGCTCGATCCCTTTCTCCGATAGTGTCGACAAGACGTTCTCTTCCGCTTGCCCGACGTCCCCCGGAGCACGCAATGACTGAAGGTCCCGTTACCGGCACGTACCGCCCCACCGGCAACCAGCTCTACGCCAATCTTCAGATGACGGTCTTCGAATCGATGTCGCAACTGGCTGGCATACACGGCGCCATCAATCTCGGTCAGGGATTCCCCGATGACCCGGGACCGGAAACCGTCCGGGCGAAGGCGGCCGAGGCGTCCGTTTCCGGCTGGAACCAATACCCGCCCATGGCGGGGCTGCCGGAGCTACGTGCCGCCGTGGCCGACCACTATCGGTACCATCAGGCGATCGAACTGGATCCGGATCGTGAGGTGCTTATCACGTCGGGAGCGACGGAAGCGATCGCCTCGGCGATCCTCGCCTTGATCGAGCCCGGTGACGAGGTGGTGCTGTTTCAGCCGATGTATGACGCCTACCGGCCGATGGTCCTTCGGGCGGGCGGCGTCCCGAGATACGTCACACTCACCCCGCCTGACTGGCGCCTGACCGAACCAGCGCTTCGTGCCGCGATCACCGACCGAACCCGGCTGATCGTCTTCAATCATCCGATCAATCCGGCCGCCCGCTCGTTCTCCCCCGACGAGCTCGACCTGCTGGCCAGGGTCGTCTCCGAGACGAACGCGACGGTGATCAGCGACGAAGTCTGGGAACATGTCACGTCTGGGAATGCCCGGCACCGCTCACTGCTGGCGGTCGACGGCCTTCGCGACCGGACGATCAAGGTAGGTTCCGCCGGAAAGATCTTCTCGCTGACTGGCTGGAAGGTCGGGTTCGTCTGCGCGGCCCCGGAGCTCGTCCGGCTGGTCAGCCGGGCGCACCAGTATCTGACCTTCTCAACGCCGCCAAATCTGCAGGCAGCCGTCGCTCATGGACTAGCCCTGCCTGACGAGCACTTCGCCTCCGCTCGCCTACGCTTCGATCGAAGCCGCGAACGCCTGGCAGGTGGCCTCCGGGCACTCAACTGGGATGTGCTGCCCGGTGATGCGACCTATTTCCTCAACGTCGATATCGGAACCTTCGGCGCTGACGATGACGTCGGGTTCTGCCAGGAGCTGGTGGTTCGCTATGGGGTCGCCGCCATCCCGGTCAGCGCGTTCTATGCCGAGGATCATGTGCGCACGGTCGTCCGCTTCTGCTTCGCCAAGCGGGACGAAACGATCGACGAGGCGCTGAACCGCCTGTCGCGCTTAAAGTGATTCTCTGAGGGTCACGAGCAGCGCAGCATGGTCGAGGAGGGGCGCGTACGGCGCTGTGGTACTCGGAGGACAGGAGTGCCACGCCCGCATGGCGCTCCGCGCGACGACCTGACCGCCGTCGCGTCCGTCAGGTGTTGGAGGGGTCGGGCGTCTGGAATGGCGGGGTCCGGTGCATGGCCCGGTCGAGGACGTCCTGATCCTCGTCGCTGATTGCGCCGCCACTCGATGGGATATCAGCGTCGGCCTGCGGGGCACCGAACCGCACTGCTTCCGGCGTATCGCCGTTGATGCCGTCGCCCTGGTTGGTGAGATCGCCCGTCAGCTGGCTACCGCGATCGGCCAGCTCTCCCTTGGATTCGTTCCGGGCAATATTGCCGATGTCCGGTGGCGCGTCCGCGCCCTTCGAACTCTCTGCCATTCCTTTAGCCCTCTGCATTGCGCTGAAATCGAACGAGGAGATCGTGAGGCGTGCTGGGGCCGGCACGGATTGATCCGAACCGGCGTTGTCCTCACGTCTCTTTTGCTCATCGTGTGCCAGCGTGCAAGGACGCAAGGTCCGGGGCATGGCGCCCGTGGCGTCAGCAGAGTCTCAACAGCGTATGAATGGGTGGTATGGGTGGTACCCCAGGCAGGAATCGAACCTGCGACCTATCGCTTAGAAGGCGAGTGCTCTATCCGCTGAGCTACTGGGGCGAATGGTCTGTCCGCTACCGCTGGGACTACGGTGCCCGGTGGCCATGAACCGGCTACGCTCCGGCACCGCAATTTCCGAAGACGCCCTCCCAAGTATCCCGCCCTCTCCACATCGCCGCAAGGCAAAGTCAGGCCCGGACTCCAGACGGGAGATGGCTCAGCTACCTGCGCTTGCTCCGTGCGATCAGCCACTGGGTCATCGTTGCCGAGTCCATTGGCGGCGCGACGAAGTAGCCCTGTGTGTAGTCGCATCCGGCGTCACGGGCGGCGGTTGCGTGTTCCAGTGTCTCGACACCCTCCGCCGTCACGACGATGCTAAGGTCATGCGCGAGCCGCGTCATTCCCTCCACCACCATCCGGTCCCAGCGGGTCTCGTCCAGCCGCTGGACGAAGCGGGCGTCGAGCTTGACCGCACGGACCTGCAAGGCGTGCAGCAGCGCCAGGGAACTAGTTCCCGCCCCGAAGTCGTCCAGGGCAAGAGGAATTCCGAGACGGTGGAGCGCCATGATCGTCTCACTCGCGCCTTCCAGGTCTTCGATGGCCGTTCGTTCGCTGATCTCGAAGCAGAAGCGCTCGGGGCTGACACCGTGGCGGGTGATCAGCGCCTCGAGCCGTTCGCAGAAGTTCGGCTCCCGGAGCTGCCTGGCGGCCAGGTTGACATTGATCATGGGCGGTGAAGCTCCACCGAGGATTCGGTCCCACTCCGTCAGGCTCCGGCACGATTCACCGATCACCCAGTCGCCGATCGGGACAATCAGTCCCGTCTCTTCGGCCAGGGGAATGAACTGGCCTGGGGAGATGGTCCCCTCCTCCGGATGCCTCATCCGCAGGAGCGCCTCGACGGCGATCAGGTGATCATTGCGGAGGTCGACAATGGGTTGGAAGAACAGGCAGAAGTCGTCGTTGGCCAGGGCCCTGTTGAGTTCGCTGACGAGGCGGAGATGCTCGGGGGCCCGGTCGACCTCCGGGGAGTAGATGCAGACCTGCCCCCGTCCCTGTGCCTTGGCAACGTGGAGCGCGGTTCCCGCCTGGCGCAGGATCTCGCCAGGGGATCCGCCTGGGGCGTTCGTGAAGGTCACGCCGATGCTGACCCCGACGGTGACCTCATGTGTCCCGATCATCACCGGGACCTGCAAAAAACGGATGATCCGGTCAGCCAGGTCGCTCGCCACATCAACGGGAATGCCCTGCAGGATGACGACGAACTCATCGCCGCCGAACCGGTAGACCTCGCCGGCCTGCCCAACCGCCAGTCGGATCGCCTGGCCAGTCTGGATCAGGAGATCGTCGCCGGCGATATGCCCATAGGCATCGTTGATCAGCTTGAAGCGGTCCATATCGATGAACAGGACCGCCGTCATCGACGACATGGACCGGAGACTCGCGAGAAGGCGTTCGTCCAGTGCGGCGCGGTTGCCCAGACCGGTCAGGCTGTCGTGATGAGCCAGGTACCGGAGCTGGCCCTCAGTCCGCTTGACCTGCGTGATATCCCGCACGATCCCCTGCCAGCCAAGGAAAGTACCGGTATCGTCCGTCACCGGAGCAGCGACATCGTGGACCCAGACCAGCCCACCGGATTGTGTGTGCAGGCGGTACTCAATGGACAGCGGAACGTGATCGACGTTGGATTGGTCGATCGCGGCCAGCACATCCGCCTTGTCATCCTGCGCGATGGCGTCCTTCCAGACCGCGTGGTCAGCGAGGTACGTGCCTGGTGGGCGCCCGAGGAGCTGCTCCACGTAGGGACTGATGTAGCGAAGCGGCCCGCCCAGCGTCTCGCTGGTGCTGTAGATAATCGCTGGCGTCTGCTCGATCAGCGTGCGATGAAGTGCTTCACTCAGGGCCAGCCGTTCCGCTGCCGCTCGCTCGCGTCCGGTGTCCCGGAAGTAGACCGAGAGCCCATCCGTCGACGGGTAGACCCGAATCTCGAACCATGTGTCGAATGGCTCGAAGTAGAACTCGAATGTCGTGGTCAGGCCGCTGGCCACGGCCTGACGGTATTCCGTCTCTACCGGCCCACCGACAAGTTCCGGGTAAGCGTCCCAGAGGACTGCTCCGACGAGGTCGCAACGGGATCGCCTGAGGACGCGCTCCGCCTCTGGGTTGAGATAGGTAAAGACCCACGACTCGTCAACGGCGTAGAACGCGTCCGTCACCCGTTCCAGGATGTCCTGCGGCGACGCCTGCGCCTGGTGCTTCCGCACCCAGCGCCGACGGTAGGGGCGGCGCCACGGGAAGTCCCCTTGGACCCGTGTTCCGGACTGAGACACTTGTCGTTGCGTCGGCCGCCTGATGCGACACGTCGGCGCCGACCGCCGCACTCCTGTCGTCATGGGGTCACCTTAGAAAAAGCCTACAACACCGAGCGCCATGGTACGGCCGAGTCGGAGTTCATTGTGTAGCGCGAATGACCTCCTGTTGCTGTTTCACCAGGAGGTTGTGGTCGTGAAGGATGTGCTCTACGCCGCTGACCCCATTGATATTCGTCCGGATCCGGTTGCCGCGTGGTCTGAACGATAAACCATACCGATTTGCGGAATGCGATTATTGACGTCCGCGGCGGAGGTCTGCGTCCAACGCTGTCCTGGTGACGAGCCCGTTCCATCGCATCCCTGCCCCAACATCGACGAACTGAATCGGGGAATGGACCGTCGGGAGCCCTCTTGACCGATGAGGCGCACGTCGCTGTCACCAGCTACCTGGCACCGGCCACCAACGCCAGGACATGCCGGATTGGTATCATCCGAGGCTGAACCGTTTATCCACCCCGACTACGCGGCGAGCCCGCGGGTCTCAGTCTCGAGGACCTCCTGATGCGTGCGCTCCTTAGCGTCTCTAATAAGCGGGACGTCATCCGGATCGGACAGGCGCTCGCCGATCATGGGTATGAGCTGATCTCAACTGGCGGGACCGCATCCACCCTTGCCGCTGCGGGACTCCCGGTTCTGGCTGTCAGCGAAATCACGGGCTTCCCCGAGATCATGGACGGCCGTGTCAAGACCCTGCATCCCGCCATCCACGGTGGCCTGCTCGCTCGCCGTGACGTCCCGGCTGATATAGCGACGCTGGAGCAGCACGGCATCGTTCCAATCGACGTCGTCGTGGCAAACCTCTACCCGTTCGCGCAGACCATCGCTCGCGACGGGACGTCCTTCGCCGAGGCGATCGAGAATATCGATATCGGCGGCCCTGCAATGATCCGTGCCGCCGCAAAGAACCACGGCTCGGTCCTCGTCATCACGTCCCCCGACGACTATGAGGCGGCAATCACGGCCCTCGCCGCCGGAACGGTTGACGCGAACTTCCGACGTCAACTGGCGGCCCGGGCGTTCGCCCACGTGGCTGCCTATGACACGCTCATCGCCGAGTACCTGCGGGGGGAAGCCGACCTGCTGCCCGCCGAACTCTCTGTTGCCGGTCGTCGGACGCAGGTGCTTCGCTACGGCGAGAACCCGCACCAGCGCGGAGCCGCCTACCGTCGCGCCGGTGTTGGCCCGTCCGCGCCCGGTATCCTCGACGCTCGGCAACTCGCGGGCAAGGAACTGTCGTACAACAATCTGCTCGATGCCGACGCGGCAATCGGAGCGATACGCAGCTTCTCCGAGCCGGCCGTCTCGATCATCAAGCACACGATTCCCTGCGGACTGGCGACACGACCAACGCTGCTCGACGCGTACGCTGCCGCGCTGGCTGGCGACCCGGTTTCGGCCTTTGGCGGCATCGTAGCGATGAATCGGGAGCTGGATGGCGACACGGCAGCTGAGCTGGGCAGGACCTTTTACGAGATCGTGATCGCGCCGTCCTTCGCGCAGGAAGCGCTCGAGGCGCTACGACGCAAGACGTCGCTCCGTCTGCTTGAGTTGCCTGCCCTGCTGGACGCTGACCGGACATGGCACCTGCCGATCGATGTTCGTCCGATCGCCGGCGGGTTGCTGGTCCAGGAGAGCGATACCCGCAAAGACGACGACAGCTCCTGGACCGTTGCCACGAAGCGTCAACCGACCGAACGGGAATGGGCCGATATCCGGTTCGCTTGGGAGGCCAGCCGCCACATCAAATCCAACGCGATCGTGATTGCAAAGGACAATGCGCTGCTCGGGATGGGAAGTGGCCAACCCAACCGGCTCGAAAGCGTCGGCATCGCCTCACGGCGCGCCGGGGCACGGGCCGTCGGCGCCGCCCTCGCCAGCGATGCGTTCTTCCCGTTCGCGGATGGGGTTGAACGTGCCCTGGAATCCGGAGTTACGGCGATCGTTCAGCCCGGCGGGTCGGTCCGCGACGCGGAAGTAATCGCGGCGGTCGATGCGGCCGGTGCCACCATGGTCTTCACGGGCACTCGGCATTTCCGCCACTGATTCCCGATTGTTCCGACGGCAAGTCACCAGGGAAGGGGGAAGGCCTGGCCCACAGTGGGCCAGGCCTTCCCCCCTCCTGGTCGACGATCGCCTCAGATAGCAGCCGGCGTATCGGCGAGCCCGGTAGTCTCCATCGGCGCACGGCCGGAAACGATGTCCCTCGCGTCCACCCTGGTAATCCACCGGGCTGGATCGTGGATCTCGTCCATAGTGGGCAGGAACTCCGGTCCGTCCCAGACCCGGCGCGCCATCTCATGGCCCCGCCGGGCGACGACGGCATCGATGAACTCCTCGCCGAGCCGGTACTGCTCCATCTTGAGGCGCAGGCCGGTGATCCGCCCAAAGAGCTCGTCGGCTGGAGAGCGGCGGGCCTTGCGCTGCTCGAACCGGCGGGAGATCGTATCGTAGGTCGGGAGGAGGTCACGTCCAACGGCATTCATGACGTGGTTGCTGTAGCCCTCGACGATACACATCAGCGCCTGCAGGCGACCGAAGATATCGCGCTGCTGCGGTGTCATGACCGCCTCGAGCCAGCTACTACCAGCATCCCGATCCCGGGTCCGGTTGAACAACGTCTTGATGCCGCTCACGCCGCTGGTGAGCAAGGCTGCGTCACCCTGGACCGTTTCCAGGTACTCCCCGAGCAGCATATTGAAGTACTGCGCCACCCACGGGTTGCCCTCGAACTCAAAGGCATGCGTGGTCTCGTGGAGCGCCAGCCACATCCGGAAGTCATTGCGCGGCATTCCGAGGGTCTGCTCGATCTGCCTGATGTTCGGCTCCACGTAGTAAAGCTTGCCGCCATCGACCGGCTCCCGACCCAGCAGAGCCAGGTCGTACTGGCCCAGGACCCGCCGGGACAGGTAGCCAAGCAGCAGCCCTACCTCAGCGCTGGCCACACGCCGGCTGAGGGCGGCCATGCTGCCCCCACCCTTCTGCGCAGATGCGGCGATTCGCTCAACAGGCTGCAGCAGATACTGGAAGGCCGTCAGGTTGGCCTCGATCCAGTCCACCCGGTCGAAGGCATACGTCCGCTCTGAGGTCAGCTCGAGGCTGATCCCGGTGTACTCGGCCACGATCGGGAAACACTGGGCGTCCAGCGCGCGGTAGTAGCGGTCCAGCCGCTCCCGCTCCTCTGCGCCCAGACGCTCCTGCTGATTCATCCGAGTGGCGATACTCCGCGCAAGCGACCAGTCGATCAAACCGGGTCCCTCAGCGTCGCTCACCGACACTGAGGGGTCCGGCGATTGATCGATCAGGATCCCGGCCGTATCAGACGGCGCCTGGACGCGACGAACGCGAGTACTGATCGCCGCCCCCAGGGCGAGGCCAGCCATGGCACTCGCGGCGAGTATCCGCCGACTGGGGATGCGGGAAGGGTCCATCGAACGACTCATGCTTCGACTCCTGGAGCAGCGATAAACGGAAATGCGAACAGACGCGGTTCGGGTGACGGTGCTGAGACCAATGAAGGAGATGCGTCACCACGGTCCTGTCCCCTCTCGCAACAGTGTGACCGCCACCCATGTCCCGGCGGTGTCCATTCAACGACAATCGCGTGACGACGGAGAAAGGTGACGGAAATACAAGAAGCCGGCTGGTCAAATGACCAGCCGGCTCGGAGCGAAGAGAACGCGCTACACAGGATCACCGATGACTGGAGGTTGCGGGGGAGGGATTCGAACCCCCGACCTTTGGGTTATGAGCCCAACGAGCTGCCACTGCTCCACCCCGCGTCAAGTCGCCATTCGGGAACCGATCATCTCACTCTGCGTTGATTCCGTCCAAACGGGACGGGGGGATGCTCGCGGTGGCCTCGCCTCCCACACAGTCGCCCGTGCAGTACTCTCCGGCGCTGCGCTGGGGCACGACCGGGTTCGGGATGGGACCGGGTGGATCCAGCGCGCTCTCGA
>JAESFT010000167.1_pt1 | contig 76089 bp, 76 predicted proteins | sample 9269451 | NCBI WGS metagenome assembly JAESFT01 (sample SAMN14502557, study PRJNA617106) | algae metagenome | isolation source: Scytonema hyalinum WJT4-NPBG1 and co-occurring heterotrophs from well... | place: USA: Mojave Desert, Joshua Tree National Park, California | collected 2006-05-25 | reverse complement strand
TGCGCGTCCTCGACCCCGCGCCGGTCGCGGCGCTTCGCGGCCTGACCTTCGACTTCTTCCAGCGTCTGTCGCCCCGCCCCTACGCGGACCTGCCCGTCCGCATCGTCGACATCGACGACCAGTCGCTCGCGGAGCACGGGCAGTGGCCCTGGCCCCGGACGAAGGTCGCCGTTCTCGTTCAGCGCCTCAACGAACTCGGCGCCGCGGCCGTTGCCCTCGATATCATCCTGGCCGAGCCCGACCGCACCTCGCCGGCGCGGATCGTGGACACCCTCGGCATCGGCGACGCCGAGCGCCGCCAGCAGCTGAATGCGCTTCTTGCCGACCTTCCCGACCACGATCGGGTGCTGGCCGACGTCATTCGCGGGGCCCCGGTCGTGGTCGGCTATGCGACGACGGACCAGGCCAACAGCCGCAGGCCGCCCGCCAAAGGCGGCTTCGCCCATGCGGGTGCAAGCCTGATTATGGTTCTGCCCCCGTTCCGCGGGGCCATCACCAACCTGCCCGTCATCGACGAAGCCGCACGCGGCAGCGGCAGCCTGAGCATGGGCGACCAGGGCAGCTCCGGCATCGTGCGCCGCATCCCGCTGGTTCTCACCGACGGCACACGGGCCTATTTCGGCCTTGCTCTCGAAGCGCTACGGGTGGCGCAGGGCGCTTCGACCATCACGGTGCGGGGCACCGGAGCGAGCGGCGAGAACAGCGGAGGGCGGTCGGCCCTGGTCGATCTCAAAGTCGGCGATTTCCGCGTGCCTCTGACGGCCCAGGGAGAGCTCTTCCTCCACTACGACCAGAACCGCCCGGAGCGCTACGTGTCGGCCCGGGACATCCTCGATCCAGCCAAGGCCGAAGAGGTGCGGCCTCGGATCGAGGGTCAAATCGTGTTCGTGGGAACATCGGCAGCCGGTCTTCTCGACCAGCGGGTGACGGCCTTGGGAGAACTCGTGCCGGGCGTGTCGGTCCACGCGCAAGCCACCGAGCAAATCCTCGCTCAAGACTTCATCGAACGCCCCGATTGGGCCGACGGGCTCGAAGCCGTCGCCACGATCGCCTTCTGCTTTATCGTCTCCCTGCTGCTGCTCCTGGTCGGGGCACGTTATGCGGCCGCCGTCATCACCCTCGCGGTCGCGTCGATCCTGGGGGGCGCCTGGTTCGCGTTCACGGAATGGAAGCTGCTCATCGACCCCGTCTTCGCGGTGCTGAGCGCGACGATCCTGTACTTCGTGATCACGGCGGTTCTCTACTTCACCACCGATCGGGACAAGCGGTTCGTCCGTGAGGCCTTCGGGCGCTATCTCGCGCCGGAGCTCCTCGCGGAGCTCGAGGGATCTCACGACAAGCTGAAGCTCGGTGGCGAGCTCCGCGACATGACCATCCTGTTCATGGACATCCGCGACTTCACGCCGATCTCCGAACGCCTCTCCGCGGAGGAACTCATCGAGTTCCTCAACACCCTGTTCACGCCCCTCACCGAAGCGATCCAGAGCGAGCGCGGCACCGTCGACAAGTATATCGGCGATTCCGTCATGGCCTTCTGGAACGCGCCCCTCGACGTGCCGGACCACGCTGCCCGCGCTTGTGCCGCGGCGCTGAAGATGACCGCCATCGTGGAGCAGATGAACCGTGAGGACGCCTTCGGCTTCGCGGCGCGCGGCTACCCCGATCTGAAGGTAAAGATCGGCATCGGCCTCAACACGGGGGAGGCCTGCGTCGGCAATATGGGTTCGGAGCGCCGGTTCAATTATTCGGTCGTGGGCGATGCGGTGAACACCGCGGCTCGGATCGAGTCGAGCTGCAAGGCGGTCGGCGCCTCGGTTCTGATCTCGGAGGCCACGGCTGCGGCCGCGGGCACGTTTGCGGCCCTCGAAGCGGGCGAGGTTCCCCTCAAGGGCAAGAGCCATGCGGTGAAACTCTTCGCTCTCTTGGGAGATGCAGGTCGAGCCGCCACGGCAACCTTCGGTCGGCTGTCGCAGGAACACCGGAACCTGATCGATGCTCTCGACCGGCAGAACCAAGCAGAATCCCTCGACGCGTTGCTGAATTGCCGCGCTCTCGGTGGCCAAGAGTTAGCTCCGTTCTACGAGGCCTTTGCAGACCGGGTGCGGCGTATTCCTGATCCAGCACGGGACGTTGGCGCCGCGACGGAAGATCAACGGGCCACAGCCTAAGGGTGGCCGCCCCCTTCATCAGGAATGGAAGCAGATCTTTGGTGCACCCGTTCGATCGGCGATCCGGTAAAATCTCCTGCACTCGCCGCCATTCCGTATCGAATCTGAGAATTTAGTATCGAGGGACGCGGCGCTTCCCAAAGGTCATCCCGTTCGTGAGAGCCCGTCATGCGCTTGCGGGCCCGGCTGAGCTTTGGCTTAAGTGCCCGCGACAGGTGAAGGAGCCTGTCGAGGTGGGGGACGTGATGCGAGGTTTGTGGTCGACGTTGGCAGCAGCTGCCTGCGTTGTGGTGTTGGGATCGAACGAGGGAGCCGCGCAGGCCCCCGCCGCCGTGACTCCGGCCGCCGCCTCGGTGCAGGGACGAGATCCGGCTCTTGCCGCCGAGTACGAGGCGCTGTTTCGGCAGATCCTGATCAATCCAGCCAACCTGGACGCCAATTTCCGCTTCGCCGAGATCGCCACTCAGATCGGCGACTTCGAGGCCGCCATCGGCGCGCTGGAGCGCATTCTCTTCTACAATCCGAACCTTCCCCGCGTCCGCCTGGAGCTCGGGATCCTCTACTTCCGCCTCGGCTCCTACGCGATGGCGCGGCAGTATTTTGAGTCTGCGGTGGCAGGCTCCGACGTGCCCGAAGCCGTGACCTTCCGGGTTCGAGCCTTCCTGGCGGAGATCGACTGGCGCACCAGCACGACGCAATGGTCGTTCTACGGTCAGACGGGCTTTCGCTACCAAACGAACGCCACCGCCGGCCCCTCCAATCCCCTGGTGCGCGTGCTTGGCTTCGATGCCACCCTCGACCGGCGCTTCACCCGGCGCCCCGACTGGAATGTCTTCGCGCTCGGCACGTTGCGTCACACCTACGATTTCGAGAACCAGCGCGGCGATCTGTGGGAGACCTCGGTCGTCACCTACAACACGCGCCAGTTCCAGGTCAGCCGGCTGAACGTCAACCTGTTCGAGATCCAGACCGGCCCGCGGCTTGCCCTCGCCCCCGAGAGCCTGCCCGGCGCGTATGTTCGTCCCTACCTGGTCGGCGGCGCGATCGCCCTAGGCGACAGCTTCTATCTCGGCAGCCTGGGCGGCGGCATTGCCGTCGGGGCCACGTTCGGAACGTTTCAGGTGGAGCCCTTCGCGGAAATCCGCCAGCGAGACTTCAACAATTCCTCGCAATACCGCGCAGCCACGGACCAGAACGGCCTCCTGATGTCCACGGGCGTGCTCTTCGGCTCGCCTCTCACCGGTTCGCTGCGCTGGCAGAGCCGCCTCGCGTTCTCCCGTAACGAAACCGAGACGAGGTTCGCGTTCTACAGCTACGACCAGGCGACCGCCGAGTTCGCGCTCCCGTTCGAGTTCGCCGGCCCCTGGGGCAGCCGCCCCTGGGTCCTGACACCCTACGGAGGCTATACCTTCACGAGCTATGACCGGCCGAACCCGATCGTGGACCCGGGCGTGCGTCGCGAGGACCGCGAATGGCGCGTCGGTGCCGGCATCGATCTCCCGGTTTACCAGAACATCGGCCTGGGGGCGCAGATCACCTACAGCCGCGCCGATTCCAACATCCGCAATTTCCGCAACGAAAACCTGGCGGTCAGCTTCGGCCCGACCATCCGCTTCTGAGGACGCCATGCGGTTGCTAGCGCCACACCACCTTCGCCTGCTCTCCTCTGCCGCCGTCGTTGCGGTCGCCGTGAGCCCAAGCCTCGTGCGAGCGGAAATCGTCGGGACGGCAGGAGCCGTGAACCCCGCCTCCCGGAGCACGCCGCCAACGGGCGGCGCACGCATCGTCGAGATCGGCACGAACGTCGTTCACCGCGAACGCATTCAGACGAGCGCAGAGGGTTCGGTGCAGCTTGTCTTCGTCGACAAGACCTCGATCTCCATCGGCCCGAACAGCGATCTCGTTATCGACGAGTTCGTCTACGATCCCAGAGCCGGGACGGGGCGCATGGCCGCGACCCTCACGAAGGGCGTGCTGCGCTTCGTGGGTGGCAACACCAGCCATACGGGCGGCGCGACGGTGAAGACCCCGGCCGCGACGCTCGGCATCCGTGGCGGCGTGATGACGGCCCTGCACAACGCGCAGGACGGCACGCGAGCCATCAACCATTTCGGCAGGATGGACGTGGTGACCGGCGCAAGCCGGGAGGTGGTTAGCCGACCCGACTTCGGCGTGAGCGTCGCTCTTGGCGGCGTGGCAACGCCACCGACGCGGGTCTCGCCCACGGAGTTGGCCGGGATCAATCGGCAGATCGGAAGTAAGGCCGGTCAGACCGGCGGTTCGCCCCAGAAGGTCACGCCGGCGAGGGTCGCGCAGGCCGGCGTCGGCAATGCGCAGGCGAGCCTCGATCCGCCCTCGACCCCCAGCATTCAGACCACGACGCCGGCAAGGACCACCTCGGCTGCCCCCGTGCAGCAGCAAAGCCAAGCCGCACAAACCATTCAGCAGGGGACCCAGGTTCAGGCAACGGTGGTGACGGCTGGCACCGCTCACAGCCCGCCACCTCCCCCGCCGCCTCCACCACCTCCTCCCCCTCCGCCGCCTTTGTCGCCGCCGCCCCCACCTCCTCCGCTGCCGCCTCCCCCTCCCCCGCCGCCCCCGCCGCCTGCGACGGCGCGAGTGTTCGCGCTCCGAATGAACCCGGACCCGGCGCTGCAGTCGGGGGTGCCGTATCTTCCGGCCGGCTTTGTCGCGGCTGGGTCGTTCTACAACTCGCCGCTCCTTGCCTATGGCGATGGCGGCGTGAACGCCGACGGGACCACCAACACACGATCGCGCTTTCTGCAGGCCGGCCTCAACATCAACGGCACGGGCTCAAGCCAAGCCTCGACGATCTACGTCGCGACCGGAGACATGTATGTCTCGCCCCACACCGGCCAGAACACCCTGCGGGGTGGCTTCGTCGCGACCACGCGCCAGTCGGCAACCGCATCGGCCGGCACGGCTAGCGGCTCACTCGGGGCCTCGGGATCTAGTGTGACTTTCGACAGCAACTATGTCGCTCAGTCTCTCACGGTCACGCAGAACGGAATCGACGCGAACGATGGGTTCGTTGCCGAGCAGGCAACCTACACCCCAACGGCCCTGCCATCGTTCATGAACTATGGCTTCACGCAGACAGCCACATCCGCGGCCGTGCCTTCAGGCATCGGGACAAACCGACCCCCGGATGTGTCGAGCGGCTTCGCGGCCGGCTTGATGCAGACATTCTCCGTCAATCGAAACAGCGCATACGGCGACAGCTTTGCCCTCGCGGGCAACGTTTTCCTGCACTTCGAACACATGGACCACACATGGTCCGACGGCGGTTTCGCGGCATTTGTCGGCGTTGTCGCCGACCGCCAAACGGCGGCGCTCGCCGGCGAACTGGAGGACCTCACCCTTCCCCTCGCCTATTGGGGCCTGAATGGATCCGGCTCTCGAGGCAGCTACATCGATTTCGACTATTTCGCCGCACGCGACGCCCGTGACCCTGTGAGCGGCGAGCAGCTCACGCAGGTGAACAGCCAAGTGGTGCTGCCGAGCAGTCGTGCGCTGCTGGTCTCGTCGAAGACGGTCGATGCGCAGAACCAGGCCGCATTTGCAGGCGTCAACTTCTGCCGTTGCGAGTACACCCGCTGGGGCTTCTGGTCGTCCGACACGTTCCGGGACGCCACGACCACATCCGGCCCGGAACGCCTGCGCGACGTGACGCATTTGGGCACCTGGGTAGCGGGGCGGCCGACGGATCCGGCATTGATGCCGGCCAGCGGAACGGCTGCATTCAGCGGTCACGTCGTCGCGTCCATCAAATCCAGCGGGAGCGAGTATCTCGCGGCTGGCAACTTCTCCAACTCCGTCGATTTTGGAACGGGCATCGGCAATGTGGCGGTTACCGGTCTCGACGGCCGCAATTACAACGGAACGGTTCAGCACTTTACGGGCACGAGCTTCTTCGGAGGAACGATCGCGGGCACGGGGGCTGGAGCGCCTTCGATGAATCTCCTCGGCCAGTTTTACGATGGGCCGCTGGGCCATGCGCGGGAGATGGGCGGCCGGCTCACGATCGACGGCGGGCCCTCCTACATCGGTTCAGGCATCTTCGCCGCGAGCCGCTGAGCGCAGGTCCTAGGAGCCCGGGCCGGCAAGGACATCGGCGATCGCGTGCCACGCCGGCTTGCGCCGGAATGCGGCATCGAGGGGCAACGGGCGCACGGGAGCGCCGTCGGCACGGGGGCGAAAGCCCGAGAGCCATGTGCGCCCGTCGGTGAGGCCCCACGTGGCGATCGAGAGAACCCGCGCCTCCTCGAGCACCAGGTCGAGATAGGCGCGGTACACATCCGCGACCATCCGGTCGCGCTTGCGCCGGTCCCGGGGGCAGGCGTGGTCCGTCACGTCCATCTCCGTGATCATCACGCCAAGCCCCATGCCTCGGATCTCGCGCAGGAAGGCGCGCAGCCCCGGGTTCTCCTTCGGCTGACGAACCGCGTCGAGGTGCGACTGGATCCCGACGGCCTGGATCGGCGTGCCGTCGGCAAGCTCCCGGTTCAGAAGGCCGAGCAGCGCCCGCCGCTTTCGCTCCGCCGCCTCCGACCCGTATTCCAGACCCATCTCGTTCAACACGAGCACCGCCGAGGGGGCGGCCTCCGCCGCCGCTCGATAGGCGATGCCGATGTAGTCCGGCCCGAAGGCCTCCAAGAAGGGGCTTGCCCGCAGACCGTCCTCGCGGCCCTGCGCGAGATCGAGAGGTTCGTTGACCACATCCCAGGAATGGAGCCGCCCGGCATAATGTCTCGCCGTCTGCGTGAGGTGCCCGAGCGCCGCGTCCGCGAAAGCGCGAGGCGGCACCCCCGCGAGGGGGCGGGGCACGGATTCGTGCCACCACAGGGTGTGACCATGAACGGCCAGGCCCTGGGCCTCCGCGAAGGCCAGGATGGCGTCGCCGGGCTCGTAGCCGGCATCGCCGCCGGCCGCGATGGCGTCCCATTTCATCTCGTACTCGGCCGCCAACAGGGTGCAGTCGCGGCGGATCGCCCGAACGTAGAGGGGGTTCCGCAGATCCCAGGTCGAGATCGCCGCGCCAAAATGAAGCCCCCGTTTGCGGGCCGATCTCCCGAGATTGTGCGTTGATTTGGCGGTGGTCGCGCTCATGTTCCGCGTAAGCTATGTTAAATTCGGCGCCGGCCCAGAGGCCGGCGGTGGACCTCGCCCCTACGGATGAAGATCAGACACACCCTTCTGGCCCTTACGGTCTTTCTCGGCCTAGCCCTTGTTGCCACGGTTGGGCTTCAGATCCGCAGCGAGGTGCTGGAATATGCCGAGGCGCGGCGGCTGGCGGCGTCCAATGCCCTCCGGGAGCAGCTTCTGCTCGGCGCCTCCGCCGTTGCGGACGAGCGTAGCCGCACCTATGCGATGCTGCTCCAGCCGGAACGCCGAGCCGGAGATCAGGCAGCGCTCGAAGCCTCGCGGCGCCGGGTCGATGCCATCCAGCAGGCTCTCGAAGCGCGGATCCGGGGCAACGACAGCCATCTACGCCACGCAGGGCGCAGTCTCGACGTTCTGAGCCAGGTCTGGCGGGACATGATGGGCCTGCGGCGCGAGGCCGACGCGGCAATCTTGGGCAGTCCGGACGAGGGGCGCCGCTACGCTTCGCGCTGGTTTCACGAGGTGACGCGCCTCATCAACGAGGCGCAGGCCCTGCGCCTCAGCATCCTGCAGCAGGAGCGCCCGCAGGATTCGCTGATCCTGTCGGAGTCGCTCGTGCGCTACTATGCCGGCCTTCTGAGCGAAACCATCGCGCAGAACGAGGCGCTTCTCACCCAGGCTCTTGCGGGCCGCGCGGGCCTTGGCAGCTGGGAGATCGATGCGGCGAGCCGGAATGCTGGTCGGGCTGAACTCGCCTGGAGCCTGATCCGTGATCAGCTCGCGGCCGTGCCGCTCGCGAGCGGTGTCATGGACAATGTGGCCCGCGCCGAGGAGCACTACGCTTCAACCCTCGATCCGTTGCAGCAGATCCTGCTGGGCGCATTGCGCGGGCGATCCTGGGCCGCGATCACGCCCGAGCAGTGGTCCACCGTGGCGGGCCAGGCGCTCGGCCGAATCGCAGATCTGCAGCGGCTCCTTCTGGACGACTCCCGCCAGCGCCTCGACGCCGAGACCGCCCGTGCCTGGCGTTCGGTGGCTCTGTGGTCCCTCCTCCTCCTCGCCGGTGCCGCGGCGGTGACGGCCAGCGCCCTCGTGGTCCGCAATCGGATCGTGCTACCCCTCGAGGCAATCAGCGGATCCATGCTGCGGCTCGCCGAGAACGACCTTGCGGCGCCCCTGCCGCGCCTCCAGCGCGCTGACGAACTCGGCGAAATGAGCGACGCGCTCCGGGTGTTCAAGGCGAATGCCCTGCGACGCCAACGCCTGGAGCAGGACAAACTGGTTCTCCATACGCGCCTGCGCGAGGCGTACGGGCAATTGCGCAAGGACCTGGAGGCGGCGGCGGCCATTCAAAACACCTTGCTCCCCGAGCCATCGGTCTTCGGCGCGGTCGGCTTTCGCGGTCTCTACCTTCCCTCCAGCGTGATCGCGGGCGACACCTACAACGTGCTCGAGCGGCCCGACGGGACCGTGGGCTTCTTCCAGCTCGACGTGGCGGGTCACGGCGCACCCGCGGCGCTCATGTCGGTTGCGTCCCACCATGCCCTCTCGCAGGCCTTGCTCAAGCAGGTGGACGGCATTGCCCTCAGCGACATCGCGAGCCAGATCAACGCGGAATGGTCCGGCGACCTCCCCTATTTCACAATGATCCTCGGCGAGATCGACGCCCGCTCCCATCGCGGCACGATCATCCAGGCCGGACATCCCTCGCCGCTCCTCGTGCGGTCCGACGGCAGCGTGCGGCTGCTGGGGGATGGTGGCTTCCCGGTCGGCCTCTTCGCGGCATCCACCTACGAGCCGCTCACGTTCCCTTTTGCGCCGCGAGACAAGTTGGTCCTTTATTCCGATGGTCTGGTCGAGGCCGAAAACCCGGCCGGCGAGATCTTCTCGGAGGAACGCCTACTCGCCCTCGTTCGCGAGCATGCCCGCAGTTCCACCCCCGAGCTGCTCGAGGCCATGAACGCCGCACTGCGTCGCTGGCGCCAGTCGGATACCCTGGACGACGACGTGAGCGTGCTGGTCCTGGAGCGGGTGACCGAAGCCGTGGACGGCAAACTCACCGGCACGGCCCTCGGTCAACCCACATTCGGCGCATCCGAGCGCGTGGAGGATAGCCGTGGCTCGCGATAAGGCAGCCCCTCGCAAGGGTTGCAGACTGGCCTATGTCCTACCCATCCTGCGTGACGGGCTCGCCCGGGCGCGCTTCTCTAGCCGATCGATCGAGATGGAGACCCCCCATGAGGCTCATTGACGAGCAGCGCAACGGCATTCTCGTCCTCCGGATCGACGAGAAGCGCGTGGACGCCAGCAAGGCACCCGCCTTCAAGGACGAGGTCGCGAAGCGCATCGAGGCCGGCCATTCCCAGGTCGTGCTCGACATGAGCGGCGTCGAGTTCGTGGACAGCTCGGGGCTCGGCGCCCTCGTGTCCTGCCTGAAGCGCATCGGGCCGCGCGGAAACCTCGCGATTGCCGGCGCGTCCGGCGCCGTGATCCGCCTGTTCAGTCTCACGCGGATGGACCGGGTGTTCTCTCTTCACGACACCGTCGATGCAGCTGTCGAGCAGATGTCGTCCTGAAAGCCGCTCCCATGTCGGTCGGCATAAAGCTCCTCATCGACAGCGATCTCGACAAGGTCGCCCTGCTCGCCCGTGCCGTCCGAGCCCTGTGCAGCGACGTGCTCGACGAGGATTCGTCCCACGCGGTGGAGATCAGCCTGGTGGAGGCCATCAACAACGTCATCAAGCATGGCTACGAAGGGAAGCCGGGGCGCAACGTCGGCGTGGTGGTCTCCCTGCGGCCCGATCACGTCGAGATCGAGGTCATCGATCAGGCCGAACCCATGGAAGCGAGCCTGCTCAGCAATGCGTCCGGGGATCGGTTCGAGTTCGACATCACCGACCTCGATGCGCTGCCCGAGGGCGGCATGGGCTTGGCGCTCATTCAGATGAACATGGACGAGGTCGAGTACCATGCGGGCCAGGGCGAGAACCGCCTGCGCATGGTGAAGCGGCACGCTCAGCGCACGCCGTCGAGCTAAGTCGGCGGCGCACCCCTCAGGGTGTCGGCAAGCGCGCGATGCGGTCCTGCAGGTCCGGGAAAGCGGCCGCTGTCGCGCTGAGAGCGCCAGCCAGAACGGGCGCGGGCGGCGCCTGATCGGCCTCCACGCTGCGCAGCACCGCCTCGGCTCGCGTTTGCGCCGGCTCCCTGTCGAGGGAGCCGAGTTGCGTGGCGCCGGCAAGAGCGGCGAGCAACCCCGCCCGGCTCTCCGCGGCGTTCGGCGCGGCGCCGTAGGCCTCCTCGGCCCGGCGCAAGGCCGCACTGGCGCGATCCCGCACCTCCTGCGGCGCGGCGTTCCGGCGCTCTTGAACCAGGCTCTCCTGAACGCGGCTGCGGATGCGGCTGTCGGTGTCGAGGCTCTCCAGATAGATGATCACGCCCGTCGAGACCGCGAGGGCAAAGATAAAAACGATCTGGCCCCGCGCCTGAAGCAACCCGTCCCTAAACGCCACAATCCTGCTCCCCTGCTCCTTCAGCCCAGCACCGCGCGAGCCCAGGTCCATGCCCTTCACGGTGTTGGACAGCCGCATGGCGGGCGCGACGGGAGGCAAAGTTCCACCTCAAGTCACGAACGCCACGCGTGAACACACGCACGCGGCGGCGGCGGCCCGGCCGCTGCGGCAGCAAAGCCACAGAGACCCCGCGCCAAGGCGCGAACCGCCCGCGACCGCTTCCGTTCTCGTAGGCCAAGCTGGTAGCCTTCGCAATTGTCTGCCTCTTTTTTCATCGATTCGAGATTTCTCGCGAGATGCTTTTCACCCGAGTTGCCAGGGCGCTTCGAGTCGCCGGTGTTGCTGTGCTGCTGGCGCTCCTCGCGACGGACCCGGTCCTCGCACAATCGGTGGAGGCGGTGATCGAGCAGGCGCGCTCGGCTGCTTCGCGCAACAGCAACCAGGAGGCGGTCGCCCTCTTCGAGGAGGCGATCCGCCAAGCCCCGGGACGGCGGCTCGAACTTCTTCTCGAATATGCCGATCAGCTGGCTTATGCGGCCCGGCCCGCCGATGCGGTTCCGCTCTATCGTGAGCGCCTGCAGGATCCAGCCCTCGACGCGGCACAGCGCCGGCGCGCCGAGCGGGGTCTTGCTTTCGCGCTGCTTTGGAGCAGCCAGTTCGATGAGGCAATCGCCGCCTGGCAGACCATCACGCAGGCCGAGCCTGCGGACCAGGATGCGCGCAAGGCCCTCTTCGATGCCACGGTCGGCCTCGCGCGCCAGGCGGCCGAACGGGGCGCCAACCGCGATGCCGCGGCCGCGTTCGAGCGCGCCATAGCCCTCGATCCCGCTGCTGGGCGCACGCTCACGCGCGAGTACGCGGATCAGCTCGCCTTTGCCGGCGAGCCCGGCCGGGCGGTGCCGCTCTACCGCGAGATCCTGACGCGGCCCAACCTACCGGCCGAGGAAGGCCAGAAAACCCGCCGTGGGTTAGCCTTCGCCCTGCTCTGGAGCAGCCAGTTCCCCGCCGCCATCGAGGCCTGGGAGGCGATTACCCGCGGCAACCCGCAGGATGCGGAAGGCCGCAAGGCGCTCACCGATGCGGTCGCGGGCTCCGCCCGCCAGGCCGCGGAGCGCAACCGCAACGCGGAGGCCGCGAACCTCTTCCGCCGCGCCATCGAGACTGACTGGACGCGCCGCCCCGAATTCCTGCGCGAATACGCCGACCAGCTCGCCTATTCGGGGCAGGCTCGGCAGGCCGTGCCGCTCTACCAGGAGGCGTTGCGCCAGGGCGGACGTCCGCCGGAGGACCAGGACCGGGCTCGCCGAGGGCTTGCCTTCGCGCTCCTGTGGAGCGGGCAATTCGCGGAAGCCGTGCCGGCCCTCGAAGCGCAGGCCGAGCGGGCGCCCAACGATCAGGACGTGCGCAAGGCTCTCGAGGAGGCTCGCGCGGGCCTGCGGCGTCAGGCGGAGGCTCCACGCCAGGCGGAAGGCCCACGGCCCGCCACCCCGGCTCCGGCAGGTGGACCCGCGCAAGGCCAAGCGCAGGGCACCCCAGCACCCACCCAGCAGCCAGCTCCCGCAGCCCAGGCACCCGCCCGCCCGGCAACGCCGGCCGATGCCGCCATTGCCGAGGCGCGGGCCGCGGCAGGGCGCGGCGACAACAAGGGGGCGGCGGCAGCCTTCGCTCGTGCCATCGCCCTCGAGCCCGCCAAGCGCCGCGAGATCGGCCGCGAATATGCCGACCAGCTCGCCTTTTCCGGCGAGCCCGCCAAGGCGGTGCCCGTCTATCGCGAGGTCTTGAGCCGCACGGACCTCTCGGCCGAGGAACGTCAGCGCACCAACCGGGCGCTCTCCTTTGCGCTGCTGTGGAGCAGCCAATGGAACCTGGCTATCGAGGCCTGGACGCCGCTTCTGCGCGCGAACCCGCAGGATGCCGAAGCCCGCAAGGCCCTCTCGGATGCGCTCGTCGGCGCGGCGCGCGACGTGGCGGGCAAGAACCGCAACGCCGATGCCGCCAACTTCTTCCGCCGGGCCGTGGACACCGCTCCCAATCGCCGGCAGGAATTGCTCCCCGAATGGGCCGACCAGCTCGCCTATTCGGGCCAGCCGCGCCAGGCCGTGCTCCTCTATCGCGAGGGCCTGCGCCGAGGGGATCGGTCGCCTCAGGAGCAATTGCGCCTGCGCCGCGGCCTCGCCTTCGCGCTCCTGTGGAGCAACGAATACCAGGAGGCGATCCGGGCCTTCGACGCCCTGGTCCGAGAGAACCCCCGTGACGCGGAATTGCGCAAGGCCTATGCCGATGCGCTTGTGGGCGGTGCCCGTGAAGCCGGCGGTGCGCGCCGCAACGGCGAATCCGCCAGCCTCTTTGCCCGCGCGATCCGCGTGGCGCCGGAGCGCCGGCAGGAATTGCTGCGGGAATACGCTGATCAGGTGCTCTATTCGGGCCGCCCGAAGGACGCGATCCCGCTCTACCAGGAGGTCCTACAGCGCACGGACCTCGAGCCCATGGAGTTGCGCAACGCGCAGATCGGCCTGGGGCGGGCGTATTTCTGGAGCGGAGAGCCCGATCAGGCCCTACCCTACTTCACCGCGATCCTGCGCGTCATGCCCCTCGATTTCGAGGCCCGCATCGCCCGTGGCCAGGCGCTGAATGCCGTCGCGACCCACCGCGCAGCCCTGGCCGATTTCGAATTCGCCCTCCAGCAGCGTCCCGGCGATGCGGACGGCTTGCGGGGCGCAGCGCGCGCCGAAACCTCGCTCGGCCTGCACCGCCTCGCCATCGCCCGCGTCGCGCCGCTGATCGCGGCGGGCGAGCGCGACATCCGCACGATCCAGATCGTTGCCGATGCCCGCCGCGCTATGGGCCGGCCCGACCTCTCTGAGGACGCCGCGCGGGAAATCCTCGCCATCAAGGCCGACGACGAAACCGCCCGCCGGCTCCTGGACGACCTTCTCTTCGAGCGTCGCCCCCTGACGGTGGCGGAGGGCTCCTACATCACCCGCTCCGACAACTTGAAGATCGGCAGCGCGCAGGTCTCGCAGGAATTCACCTTCGACCGCGGCCTCACCAAATTCACGCCCACGTTCCGCTTCACGGATCACCGAGGGCCGGGCTTTCCCACGGTGGACCTCTACAGCATCGGCGCCACGACGAAGCGCCGCTTCAACGATTGGCTGGAGCTCAACTCCAACCTCTTCGTGAACTTCGAGGACGAGCCCGCGAAGGAGGACGTCCAGGTCACGCACGAGACGACGGTGAGCCTTATCCCGACCGACGTGTGGCGCCTCAACTTCACCACCGCGCGCCGCTACCCGGACGAGAACCCGCGGGTGATCGTGAACGACATCTTCCAGAACGATTTCGGCGGCTCGTTCGATTACACCCCGAGCTACGACTTCCGCTTCACGGGCCGTGGAATCTACAGCACCTACAGCGACGGCAACGAGCGGATCTGGGGTCAGGCCGAGTTCGCGGCGCGGCTCGGCATCAAGCCGGACGTGATCGTCGGAGCGCGCTTCACCGCCTTCGACTTCAAGCGCGTGTTCGACAACGGCTATTGGAACCCTGACGCCTACCAGTCCCTCGAAGGCACGCTGCACACCTACGGCCCGCTGGTGGAGCGGCTCAACTACGACATCCAGGTCGCCGGCGGCTATGCCTGGAGCCAGCCCGGCGAGGGCGGTCCCGTGTTCAACGTGACGGGCCGCCTCACGTACGACGTGGACCGCGCCGTCTCGCTTTCGGCCTACACGAACTACCTGGTCTCCTTCGCCCGCTCGGCCTCCACCGACAACGGCATCCCGCAAACGGGCAACGACGATCCGTTCGAGCGCCTGACGGTCGGGGGACAGCTCAGGGTGCGGTGGTAGGCGCGCCCATCTCGGTTCGACGGTCCCGAGCCAAGCACGAGGTCTGCGCATGAGCGGTCCAAGCTCCAACGCTCTCTACTTCGACACGAACCTTGCGCAGTTCTATGACGTGGCGAACCGTTGGGGTGCCGACTTCGACTATTGCCTCGGGTTGGTGACCGATGCGGCCTCCGTGCTCGATCTCGGCTGCGGCACGGGAGAACTGGCAGCCGCTTTGGCGCAAAGCCGCCGGGTGGTCGGCGTCGATCCAGCGGCCGCCATGCTCGATATCGCTCGCGCGCGGCCGGGCAGCGAGTATGTCGAATGGGTCGAGCAGGATGCCCGGACCCTGCGGCTGGCTGAACGGTTCGATCTCGTTCTCCTCACCGGGCATGCCTTCCAGGTGTTCCTCACAAATGACGATCAGCACGCCGTCCTCGCGACCATCGCGGCGCATCTCGCGCCCCACGGCCGCTTCGTCTTCGACAGCCGCAACCCCGCGCTTCGCACGTGGGAGGACCGCAACCGCCACGACAGCATGCGGCGCCTCGAACACCCGCAGCTCGGAGCTATCGAGGCGTGGACTGAACCGCATTACGACGAGAACAGGCAGATCCTCACTTATGTGAACGGCTATACCGTCCTATCGACGGGGAAGGCCTTCTCGGCGTCAGCCCAAATCCGTTATACCGAGCAAGAGACGCTCGCTCGTCTCATCGACGCCGCAGGGCTTACGGTGGAACGGTGGCTCGGGGATTGGGACGGCAGCCCCTATCATCCGGGCGCCAAGGAGATCATCCCACTCGGCCGCGCCGCATGAGGGCCTCAGGCCCGCCACGGCAACACACCCGGCGGCAGGCGCGAGCTCAGGGCTTCAAGCAGCAGCATCGTGAGGGTGATGACCGCGACGGCGGCGACCGCGACGGCTGAGGCCTGGCTTGCGAGGCCTGCCTCCTCGAGACTGTAGAGCACGACGCCGAGGGTTTCGGTGCCGGCGGACCACAGCAGGGCCGAGACCGTGAGCTCGTTGAAGGCGAGCAGGAAGGCGAGCAATCCGCCCGCGACCGCCGCCGGCAGGAGCGAGGGCGCCACGATGGTGCGCAGACGTCGGCCGAGGCGGGCGCCGTCCAGGGCCGCGGCCTCCTCCTGCGCCGGCTCCACCTGCGCCATAGCGGCCATGGCGGGTTTGAGCGCCACGGGTAGGAAGCGGGCGAGATAGGCGAAGACGATGATCCAGGGCGTGGCGTAGAGCGAGAAGCCGAGGAGCGGCAGCGGGCGGAGGAAGAGCAGGATGCACGCGATGGCGAGCACGACGCCCGGCAGCACGTAGGGGATCTCGATCAGCGCGGCCGTGAACTCGGTCCAGCGCCCTCCCCGCCGCACGAGCATGTAGGCGATGGGAATCGTTGCGACGGCGAGCACGAGAGCGCTGCCGCCGGCATAGAGGAACGAGTTGGCAAAGGCTCGCGTGGTCACCTGCTGACGCACGAGCACCTCGACGAAGTTGTCGAGGGTTGCGGTCGCCAGGGTGAGCGGCATGCCGTAGGACGGAACGAGGGCGGCTGTCACGAGCGACAGCATCGGCAGGAGGAGCACCACGGCGATGATCGCCCAGATCAGCGCATCGACCGCCGTTCGGGCCCGTACGAGCGCCCAGAACGGTTCGAGCGGCGCTTCGTCCTCCACCCGCACGGCCTCGCGCCGCAAGAGGAGGCCGCTCGCGATGACGCACACGCCGGCCACGAGGGCAACGAGGACGCCCAGCGCCGCCACGTCCCCGATGACGCTCGGGCCGAAGCTGGAGAGGCGGCGGTAGATCAGCGTCGGGAGGGTGAGATAGTTCGCGGGCATGCCGAGCAGCGCCGGAATGCCGAAATTGCCGGCACCTGCCACGAAGGCGAGAAGGCCGCCGGAAACGAGGTGCGGCCGCAGGATCGGCAACACGATGTCCAGCGCGATGCGGTGCGGCGGCGATCCGTCGATGCGGGCTGCTTCGATGAGCGAGCGCGGGATACGCTTCAATCCCGCATTCACGATCACGAATACGAGCGGCGCATGGTGCAGGCCGAGCACCAGGATGATGCCGCCGCGGCCGACGAAGGGGTTCTCCGAGCCGGGCGGTGGCGCAAGGCCGAGGGTGTTGAGGAGCGGCGAAGCCGGTCCCGCAAGGCTCAAGAAGGCAAGCGCCACCACCTGGGGCGAGATCATGGTGGAGAGCACGAAGAGGAAGGAGGCCGGCCGCCTGCCACGGGCGTCCGTGAGGCCGAGGGCCAGCGCCATCACGGCCCCGAGCACGAGGGCGATGAGGCTGGACGCAAAGGCGGTCTCCAGCGTCGCGATGGTGGCGCGGTAGGCTCCGCGACCGGAGATCACCTCGAGCGCCCGTTCCGGCGCCAATACGCCGCCCGGCGCGATCGCGGCCCAGAGCAGCCGCCCGGCCGGCAGCAGATCGAGCAGGAAAACGGCCGCGACAACGAAAGCGAGGAAGCCTGCGCCTCCTCGCTCCAGAAGGGAGCGGTCGCTCCCCAATCGTGGTGATGCACTCAGACGAATGCCCCGTTCGTCCCGCCCTTACCGGGTGGTGCTGACTGGCCGAAGATAAATGCCCCGTTGGTCCCGCCCCTACGGGGCGTGGTGTTTACTGACCGAAGATATCGGCGAAGGTGGTCTTGTTCTTGGTCTCGTCCGCGAGCGCCTTGGCGGCATCGAACGGCAGCACCTTGATGGCGTCGCGGGAGGGGTAGCCGGCCGGCAGCGCCACGGCGGGGTGCGCCGCGATGTAGCCCTGCTTCAGCGCCAGTTCCTGGCCCTCCTTGGAGAGCACGATGTCCACGAAGGCCTTTGCGGCTTCCGGGTTCTTGGTGTTCTTCAGGATGGCGACCGGCTCGGAGACGGCCGACACGCCCTCCTTGGGGAACACGAACTCGATGGGGGCGCCCTTGGCCTTCTCGCGGATCGGCATGAAATCGACGATCACGCCATAGAGCTTCTCGCCACCCGCGACGCTCTTGAGGATGTCGCCGTTGCCGCCACCCGCCACCGCGTTGTTGGCTTTGAGGCCCTCGTAGTACTTCCAGCCGCCTTCGAGGTTGCCGGTGAGCGTCGCGGCGTGGATCAGCGCGGCGCCGGAATTGAGCGGGCTCGGCATGGTGACCTGGCCCTTGGCCTCCGGCTTCAGGAGGTCGGCCCAGGAGGCTGGCTTGAAGAGCGCCTTGGTGTTGTAGGCGATGCCCGTGGTGATGAGCTTCGTGGCGAACCAATGCTTCTGCGGATCGTGGGTGCCGGCGGGATAGGCCGCGATGTCCGCACCCTCGTGCGGCAGCAGGCGGCCCTCCTTCTTCAGGCCCTCCATGGTGACGCTGTCGGCGATGAGGAGAAGATCGGCCTGGGGCTGGCCCGCCTCGAACTCGGCGCGCAGCTTGGCGAGGATGCGGGGCGTGCCGTCGCGGACGAAGGAGACGTCCACCTTCGGGTGTTTGGCCTTTAAGGCGTCGATGGTCTGCTGGGCGTCGGTGTTGGGCTGGCTCGTGTAGAGCACGAGCTTGCCGGACAGTTCCTGGGCGAGAGCGCCCGCGGGCAGAAGCGCGATGAGGGCGGAGAGCAACAGGCGTTTCATGGACGAACCTCCGGTCCGGAAATGGGGTGGCCCGGCGCTAACGGGCCCGCATGACGCTTATGTGACGCCAACGCGCTTGTGAAGGCGCCTTCAACGACAGACCGCGGAGGCTCGGCACGCGTGAGTTGAGGGCTCCTGGATCTAGACTTCATCGGCCGGAGGCTCCTGGACCTCACCCCGAAAGCTTGCTCTGTTGCTGCCGCCCGGCCTCGCGCCGGGCGGTTTCTTGTCAGCAGGTCAGCACCATGGCGCCTGGCGCACCGCCCGCTCCCTATGCACCGAAGCGCCCGTCCGAGAGCCGCTTCCTCGACATCCGGGGCCTTCGCCTGCACCTGCGCAGCTGGGGTCCGGCCGATGCACCGGTGGCGGTGTTCCTGCATGGGGGCCTCGACGCGTCGGCGACGTTCCAGTTCGTCGTCGACGAACTCTCGCGCGATCGGCGCATCCTCGCGCCGGATTGGCGCGGCCATGGGCTGAGCGCCTGGGCGCCGGGCGGCTACTGGTTTCAGGATTACCTCGCCGATCTCGACGCGATCCTCGATGCGCTGGGTCTCACCGACCCCGTCCCGCTCGTCGGTCACAGCCTCGGCGGCAACGTCGCCTGCACCTATGCGGGCGCGAGGCCCGAGCGTGTCGCGCGCCTGATCTCCCTTGACGGCTTCGGCCTGCCCGACCGCAACCCGGCCGATGCGCCAGCCCATCTCGCCCGCTGGCTCGACGGGCTGCGCGAGGGTCCGCGCCCGCCCCGGCCCTACACCTCGCTCGCCGATATGGCCGAGCGGCTCCGGGCCGCGCATCCGCGGCTGCCCGCCGACAAAGCGCTGTTCCTGGCGGAGCATCTCGGCCGCGCGCTGCCGGACGGCCGCTATGCCTGGGCGCACGATCCCGTGCACCGCCTGCCCTTCGCGACCCTGCATCGCAAGGCCGAATGGGCGGCTTCCGTTTCGGCCATCAGGGCGCCCACCCTGTGGATCGGCTCAGGGCAGCCGTTCCCGCCCGGCATTGCCAACGAGCCGGGCGGGCTCGAAGCTCGCGTGGCTCTGATTCCAGGCGCCCGCTATGCCCGCATCGAGGGGACGGGCCACAACCTCCACCACGAGGAGCCCGCGGCCGTGGCGCGGCTGATCCAGGATTTCTTGAGCTAGCGCTCCAGCACCGTCACAGCCGGGTCATCGGCGGAGCGCAGCGCGCGCATCTGCGGCGCGGGCCAGCGCAGCACGAGGCGACCGACGAGGTCGTCCATCCCCTCCTCGTCGATGGCGTCGTAGAATACGGGGCAGCGGGCGCGGGCGATGAAGCTGTGGAGGAGATGAGCGGCGTCGTAATCGTAGACGATGTCACCCGGTACCACGCCCTTGCGGCGGGAGATGAAGCGGCGGAACCCCACGAGCCGCGCCCTCCCCCCGGCTTCGGCCGCGAAGGTGAGCACCCGGTTGCCGCAGCCGAAGCGACGTCCATCCTGCAGGCGCTCGTAGAGGCCGATCACGTTGGCGCGGAGAAGATCGTCGAGGGTGTTGAAATCCGACGAGCGGTCGCGTGGGTTGAGCGTCACGCGGTAGGCGAGCACGCCCTGGTCGGCGAGCCCGCGCTCGCGCAGCAATGCCGCAAGGGTCCCGGTCTGATCCGGAATCGGCGGCACGGCCGCCGCAGGAGTTCCCATCAGGCGTGCTGCAGGTGCGGTTGGGCGCCGAGATGGGTTTCGATAGCCCCGACGAGGCGCTCGGCGCTGCGCTCCACGGATTGGCCGGCGGTGTCCACGACGGCCCGGGCACGGGCATAGAGCGGTTCGCGGCTCACCAGGATCGCACGCAACTCCTGCATTGCGGAGCGGTCGTCCCCCATGGGGCGCAGATCGCCCTGATCGCGCACCCGGCGCATGTGCTCCTCAGGCTTTGCCTTCAGCCAGATCGTGAAGAAGGAGGAGAGCACGAGGTCGAAGGTGAGCGGCTCGGCGACGATGCCGCCGCCGGTCGCCAGCACCATGGAGCCGGGTTGCGCGATGAGGCGGCGAAGCGTCGTCTGCTCCAGGCGCCGGTAGCCCTCCTGCCCGTAAAGGGCGAAGATCTCGGCCACCGACAATCCGTTCTCGCGCTCGATCTCGCGGTTGAGTTCCACGAAGGTCCAGCCCAGGCGTTCGGCGGCGATGCGCCCAAGCGTCGACTTGCCGGCGCCGCGGAGCCCGATGAGCGCCACCCGCTGAGCCGGGGCAGCGGTCGGTGCCGCGCCGCCGGAAAGGATCTCCTTGGCCTGCGCGATCTGCTCGGGCGAGGCACCGCGCAGGAGGTCGCGGATGATCGGCCAGTCCGGCGTACCCTCCATGGTGGGGATGAGGTCTTCGAGCCGAGCCCCCATGGCGTTCGAGACCCGGCGCAGGAGGATGATCGACACGTTCCCCTGCCCGCTTTCCAGCTGGGCGATGTAGCGCTCCGAGATGCCGGAAACTTTGGAGAGAACCTTACGGGACATGCCGCGGACGGCTCGCATGGTCCGCACCCGTTGGCCGAGTTCGGCAAGGAACGAGCCCTCGGGGTCGGCCGCATGGGCGAGGCGGTCGTCGTCGCCTGGGGCCTCCCGGTTGCCGTACTCCACCTTGTTCATCCGTGCGCCGCTCCGGGAGCCAAATGGAAAAATAGTTCTGGTTTCGATTGACAGCAATACCGCAAGCGCGGGTACAATGCACTATAATTCCAATGAGCCCGAGAACGGGCACGGGGAGAAACGCCGATGGACCAGCGGGTCGATGCACCGCGCTTTGGCAGCGCGTGGGTTACGCGCTCCGGCAGGGAGGTTCGCCCATGAGCGGCCCCTCCGTCTACAATGCCGTCACCGACCTCCTCGACCGTAACGTCGAGCAGGGCCGCGGACCGAAGACCGCCTTCATCGACCCCGCGCGCCAGATCACCTACGGCGCGCTGCAGGCCGAGACCCGGCGCCTCGCCAACCTCCTCGGGCGCCTCGGCGTGCGCCGCGAGGAGCGGGTCGCGATGATCATGCACGACACGGTTGATTTCCCGGTCGTGTTCCTCGGCGCCATCCGCGCCGGTATCGTGCCGGTGCCTCTCAATACCCTGCTGCTGCCCGAGCAATACGCCTACATGCTGGCCGACTCGCGGGCGCGGGTGCTGTTCGTCTCCGAAGCGCTGCTCCCCTCGGTTGAAGGGATCTTGAGCGGGCTGAAGGGCCTCCAGGAGGTGATCGTTGTCGGTGGCACCGGCGGCGGGCGCTTCACCGACCTTGCCTCGCGCCTCGCGGGTGAGTCGGACGCCTTCGAGACCGCCGACACGCATCCGGACGAGCCCGCCTTCTGGCTTTATTCCTCGGGCTCCACCGGCATGCCGAAGGGCGCGCGGCACGTCCATACCAGCCTCATGGCCACGGCCCGCACCTATGCCCAGCAGGTGCTCGGCATTCGCGAGAACGATCTCTGCCTCTCGGCCGCGAAGCTCTTCTTCGCCTATGGCCTCGGCAACGCGCTCACCTTCCCGATGGCGGTCGGCGCCACCACGATCCTGCATCCCGGGCGCCCGACGCCCGCCGACATGTTTCGCCTGCTGGCGCAGCACCAGCCCACCATCTTCTTCGGCGTGCCGACCCTCTATGCGGCCATGCTGGGCGACGCGTCGCTTGCGGGCGAACGCGGTTCGCCGAACCTGCGGATCTGCGTCTCGGCCGGAGAAGCCCTGCCCGCTCATGTGGGCCATGCCTGGAAGGAACGCTTCGCGGTCGACATTCTCGACGGCGTCGGCTCGACCGAGATGCTCCACATCTTCCTCTCGAACGCACCGGGCGACATCCTTTACGGCGCCTCCGGCCGGCCGGTGCCGGGCTACGAGGCGCGGCTCGTGAACGAGGCCGGCGCGGAGGTCGCGGATGGCGAGATCGGCGAGATGCTGATCCGCGGCCCCTCCTCGGCGGAAGGCTACTGGAACCAGCGCGAGAAGAGCCGCTCCACCTTCGAGGGCGGCTGGACCCGCACGGGCGACAAGTACGTGCGCGACGCGGATGGGCGCTACACCTACTGCGGCCGGGCCGACGACATGTTCAAGGTGTCGGGCATCTGGGTCTCGCCCTTCGAGGTCGAAAGCGCCCTCATCAGCCATCCCGCGATTCTGGAGGCCGCTGTCATCCCGGCCGAGGACGGGGACGGACTCACGAAGCCGAAGGCCTTCGTGGTGCTGAAGGGCGCCGAGGCCGGCGACGATCTCAACGGCTCCCTCAAGGAGCACGTGAAGAACACCGTGGGTCCCTGGAAGTACCCGCGCTGGATCGAGGTGGTCGACAGCCTCCCGAAGACCGCTACCGGCAAGATCCAGCGCTTCAAGCTCCGCGAGCTCGAAAGCCAGCCCCATTAACGGAGAGGCCCCATGGCCCCAATGCCGCCCACCGGCTCCTTGCGCGTCGGATCGTCCGAACTCGAATACCGCATGATCGGCCCCGCGCCCGACCAGGCCCCGACCCTCGTGCTGCTGCATGAAGGCCTCGGCTCCGTCGGGCTCTGGGGCGATTTCCCGGAGCGTCTTGCCGCCGCCACGGGTGCGGGCGTGTTCGTTTACTCCCGCCAGGGCTACGGCGGCTCCTCGCCCGCGACGCTGCCGCGCCCCCTCACCTACATGCAGGACGAAGCCCTCGAGGTTCTCCCGCAGGTGCTCGACGCGATCGGCTTCCGCCGCGGGCTCCTCGTCGGCCATTCGGACGGAGCCTCCATCGCGACGCTCTATGCGGGCGGCATTCAGGACCACCGCATCCGCGGGCTCTCCCTCATCGCTCCGCATTTCGTGGTCGAGGACGTGTCCATCGCGTCCATCGCGCAGGCCAAGGTGGCTTACGAAACCGGGGATCTGCGCCAGAAGCTCGCACGCTGGCACAAGGACGTGGACGGCGCCTTCCGGGGTTGGAACGACGCCTGGCTCGATCCGGATTTCCGCCGCTGGGACATCTCCGAAGCGCTCGCCTATGTGCGCGTGCCGGTGCAGATCGTACAGGGCGCCAACGATCAATACGGCACCCTGCGGCAGATCGAGATCGCGGAAGAGGAATGCTATTGCCCGGTGGATGTAACGATCCTGCCCGGAATCGGCCATTCGCCCCACCGCGAAAGCCCCGAAGCAGCGCTGAAGAGCATCGCCGAGTTCGCCAACCGAATCCTCACCACGCATGGCGAAGGCGCCTTGGAGCAAGCGGCATGAAGCGCACGAAGTATGGCAAGGACGTTCTGGAGCAAGCGGCATGATCCGTCTCGAAAGCTATGTGAACGGCGCCTGGCGCGCGGGCTCCGCCGAAGGCCGGCCGCTCGTCAATCCCACCACCGGCGAGGTGATCGGCTCCGTCGATGCCACGGGCGTCGATGTGGCGAGCGCGTTCCAGCATGCACGCCGGGTCGGCGGCCCGACGCTCCGCGGCATGACCTTCGCGGAACGCGGTGAGCTGCTCGGTGCCATCGCCAATGCGCTCGCCGCCAACCGCGACGCCTATGCCGAGATCGCGCGGGTGAATTCGGGCAACACGGCAAGTGACGCGGCCATCGATGTCGATGGCGGCATCGGCACGCTGAAATACTACGCGCGGCTCGCCAAGGGCCTCGGCGCCCATCGCGCGCTGATCGAGGCTGGCGACGAGCAGCTCTCGCGGGCCGAGACCTTCCGGGCCCGCCACGTGTGGACGAGCCGCATGGGTGTCGCGCTCCACATCAACGCCTACAACTTCCCCTCCTGGGGCCTGTGGGAGAAGGCGGCCGTGGCGCTGCTCGGCGGCGTGCCGGTGATCGCGAAGCCCGCGTCCGCCACCGCCTGGCTCTCGGAGCGCATGGTGCGGGACGTTGTGGCGGCCGGCGTGCTGCCGCCGGGCGTGCTCCAGCTCGTCTGCGGTGCGGGCGAGGACCTGCTCGACGAGTTGCAGCCGATGGACTCGCTCGCCTTCACGGGCTCGGCGAAGACGGGCGATCAACTTCGCGGCCACGCTCGCGTGCTCGAAGCGGCCCCGCGGGTATCCATCGAGGCCGACAGCATCAATGCGGCCGTGCTGATGCCAGGCACAGGATCGGGTTCGCCCGTGTTCGACGTGTTCCTGAAAGAAGTGGTGCGGGCCGTTTCGGTGAAGGCCGGGCAGATGTGCACCAATATCCGCCGGGTGTTCGTGCCGGCGGATCAGGCGGCCGAGGTGTCGGAGGCCATTCGTGCCGCGGTCGGGAAGATCACGGTGGGCGATCCGGGTGTAGCCGAGGTGAAGCTCGGACCGGTCGTTCACGAAGGCCAGCGTCAAAGCGCGTTGGAGGGCATCCGCCATCTCCAGAAGGAGACGCGGGTCATCGCCGGTGGCGACACTCCGGAGAACGCGCTCAACGCCGACCCGAAGCGCGGCGCCTTCGTGGCCCCGACCGTGCTGGCCGCCGAGAGCGCAGCGGATCTCGGCCTCGTGCACGAACTCGAAGTGTTCGGTCCGGTGCTCACCATTCTGCCCTATCGGACGCAAGAAGACGCGGCGGAACTCTGCCGCCGGGGCGGCGGGTCGCTGACCGCGAGCCTCTATGGCGAGGATCCGGCTACGCTCGCTGCGACCGCGCTCGACATTGGATCGCATCACGGGCGCGTTCTCGTGGTCGATCCGGTGGTGGGCGCCGGCCATACGGGCCACTCCATCGTGATGCCGCAATGCGTTCATGGCGGACCGGGCCGCGCGGGCGGCGGCGAGGAACTCGGCGGCCTGCGGGGTCTGCGCTTCTACATGCAGCGCACGGCGCTCCAGGGCTCCCCCGACATGCTGAAGGCAGTGGAAGCCTCCGCCGCCCCGGCGGCTCTTTGACCGAGCCGCCCCTCCCCGCCTGGGGCCACAGGCCCGGGCGGACCAAGGGCGCCGACGAGGGGCCGCTCGAGGCGGTGAAGTCTCTCGTGCCGCGCGTGTTCGATGGTGCCGTGCCGGTCGATCACCCGGCCTTCCTCTACGGCCTGCGCCTGCATGATGAGGGCTTCTTTTGGGAGGCGCACGAGGTCTGGGAGGCGGTCTGGATGGCCGCTCCGCACAACGGCCGCGACCGCCTCGCTCTGAGGGCGCTCATTCAGATCGCCAATGCGGGCTTGAAACGGGCCTTGAACCAGCCCCGGGCGGCGGGGCGCCTCGTGGCCGATGCTTGCGGATACTTGGGCGAACTCAACGCCCGCGGCCCCGCCCTCAAGAGCGGCCTTGCCGAAAGCTTCGATGCGGGGGCGGTGCTGCGGGACCTCCAGGCGACCGATCTCAAAGGCGCGGGCAGCGCCCCTCTCGTCCTACTCGGCCCCGCTTTTGCATCCCAAATCCGGCCGTAACGGCAACATGCACAAAAATGCATGAATTTGCCGCTTGGAGACTGGACTGGCTCTAAACTATGCACTATTCTGCATATATCCCAAACAGGAAGAAACGACCATGGCAGGCGAGGAACGCAAGCTGGCGAACGGTGCCGAACGCATCGATTTTCAAACCGATCCTTCTCGGTACCGGCACTGGAAGCTCGCCACGGAGGGTGAAGTCGCGACCCTCACCATGGACGTCGACGAGAACGGCGGCCTCTTCGAAGGCTACCAGCTGAAGCTCAATTCCTACGACCTCAGCGTCGACATCGAGCTTGCGGACGCAGTGCAGCGCCTGCGCTTCGAGCATCCCGAGGTCAAGGTGGTGGTGATCCGCTCGGGCAAGAACCGCGTGTTCTGCGCCGGCGCCAACATCCGCATGCTCGCGGGCGCCTCGCACGCCCACAAGGTGAACTTCTGCAAGTTCACCAACGAGACCCGCAACGGCATCGAGGATTCGAGCGCGAATTCCGGCCAGCGCTACGTCTGCGTCGTGAACGGCACCGCCGCCGGCGGCGGCTACGAGCTCGCGCTTGCGGCCGACCACATCCTGCTGGCGGACGACGGTTCGTCCGCCGTGGCGCTCCCCGAAGTGCCGCTGCTGGCCGTGCTGCCCGGCACCGGAGGCCTCACCCGCGTGGTCGATAAGCGCAAGGTGCGCCGCGACCACGCCGATTACTTCTGCACCATCGAGGAAGGCATCAAGGGCCGCCGTGCAGTGCAATGGCGCCTCGTGGACGAGATCGCCCCCGCCTCCAAGCTCGAGGCGAAGGTTGCCGAGCGGGTGCAGGCGCTGGCTGCCACCTCGCCGCGCCAGGGTTCGGGCGCCGGCGTCACGTTGCAGCCCCTGGAGCGCCGCTTCGAAGCCGACAGCGTCCATTACGGGTTCGTCACCGTCGAGATCAACCGGCCGGAGCGCATCGCCACCATCACGATCCGTGCCCCCGAATCCGAGCCGCCGGCCGATGCCGCCGCCATGGCCGAGCAGGGCTCGTCCTTCTGGCCGCTCCAGGTCGCGCGCGAGCTCGACGACGCCATCCTGCATCTGCGCGCCAACGAGCTCGAGACCGCGATCATCGTGTTCAAGACGCTGGGCGAAGGCGCGAAGGTTCTGGCCTACGACGCATTCCTGGAGGCCAACAAGGATCACTGGCTCGCCAACGAGATCCGGCATCACTGGAAGCGCGTGCTGAAGCGCGTCGACGTCACCTCGCGCACGCTGGTGGCTTCCATCGAGCCCGGCTCCTGCTTCGTGGGCACCCTCGCCGAACTCGTCTTCGCCGCCGATCGCTCCTACATGCTCATCGGCGAGAAGGAAGGCGACAACCGGGCGCCCGCCACCATCGTGCTGAACGAGGCCAATTTCGGCCCCTACCCCATGAGCCACGGGATCACCCGGCTGCAATCGCGCTTCCAGGCCGATCCCGCCGACGAGGAGCGCGCCCGCGAGCGCATCGGCGAGAGCCTCGATGCGGAGACGGCCGAAGAGCTCGGCCTCGTGACCTTTGCGCTCGACGACATCGACTGGGACGACGAGGTGCGCGTGTTCTACGAGGAGCGCGGCAGCTTCTCGCCGGACTCCCTCACCGGCATGGAGGCGAACCTCCGCTTCGTCGGCCCCGAGACCATGGAGTCGAAGATTTTCGCCCGTCTCACCGCCTGGCAGAACTGGATCTTCCAGCGCCCCAATGCGGTGGGCGAGAACGGCGCGCTTCGCCGCTACGGCACCGGCCAGAAGGCCGTGTTCGACATGCAGCGCGTCTAAACCCCTTCAACGGATTCAACGGGAGCAACCGCCATGGCCGATGTGATCAACGTCGACTACACGACCAAGATTCCGAACAACGTGAACCTCGCCTCCGACCGCCAGGTGCTGAAGGCCCTTGAGGGCTGGCATCCAGGTTATCTTGACTGGTGGAACGACATGGGGCCCGAGGGCTTCCAGGAGTCGCTCGTCTATCTGCGCACTGCCGTCAGCGTCGACCCCAAGGGCTGGGCGAAGTTCGACTACGTCCGCATGCCGGAATACCGCTGGGGCGTGCTGCTCGCGCCGCAGGACGAGAACCGCAAGGTGAACTTCGGCGAGCACATGGGCGAGCCCGCGTGGCAGGAGGTGCCCGGCGAGTACCGCGCCATGCTGCGCCGCCTCATCGTGATCCAGGGGGACACGGAGCCGGCCTCCGTCGAGCAGCAGCGCCACCTCGGCAAGACCGCGCCGTCGCTCTACGACATGCGCAACCTCTTCCAGGTGAACGTGGAAGAGGGCCGCCACCTCTGGGCCATGGTCTACCTGCTCCAGAAGTATTTCGGCCGCGACGGCCGCGAGGAGGCCGACGATCTGCTCCGCCGCCGCTCGGGCGACGAGGACGCCCCGCGCATGCTCGGCGCCTTCAACGAGGCGACACCGGACTGGCTCTCGTTCTTCATGTTCACGTTCTTCACCGACCGTGACGGCAAGATGCAGCTGGAAAGCCTCGCGCAGTCGGGCTTCGATCCGCTCTCGCGCACCTGCCGCTTCATGCTCACGGAAGAGGCGCACCACATGTTCGTCGGCGAGACGGGCGTGGGCCGCACGATCCAGCGCACCTGCGAGGCGATGCTGGAGGCCGGCATCGAGGATCCGCACGCGACCGACCGCATCCGCGCGCTTGGCGTCGTCGATCTGCCTACGATTCAGAAGAAGATGAACCTGCACTACTCGCTGTCCCTCGACCTGTTCGGGTCGGAGGTCTCGACCAACGCGGCGAACTTCTACAACGCGGGTCTCAAAGGCCGCTTCCAGGAGACGAAGATCGACGACGATCACCGCCTCACCAACGCGACCTACCCGGTCATGAAGATGGTGAACGGCCAGATCACGCTCGTCGACGAGCCGGCGCTCACCGCGCTCAACATGCGCCTGCGCGACGATTACGTGGCGGATTGCGCCAAGGGCGTCGAGCGCTGGAACAAGATCATCGAGAAGACGGGCGTGAAGTTCCGCCTCGAGCTGCCGCACGTGGCGTTCCACCGCCACATCGGCGAGTTCAAGGATATTCACGCGACGCCGAAAGGCATCCTCGTGGATGACGCCACCTGGGCCCGCACCCGCGACGAGTACCTGCCTTCTTCGGCCGACGGCGATTTCATCACCTCGCTGATGCAGCCCGTCTCCGAGCCTGGCAAGTTCGCGAGCTGGATTGCGGCTCCGAAGGTCGGCATCGACAACAAGCCCGGCGACTTCGAATACGTGAAGATCGCCGCGTGACGGCAGTCGGCAATCGGCAGTAGACAGTCGGGTATTCAAGCGGAGGTCGTGGGCGGGCTCGCTCCTTACGACCTCCGACTGCCCGCTACCGACGGCCTCTTCTGAGAACAGCCATGAACGCTCCAGTGTCCGCCTCGTCCCTCCTGAAGCAGCACGTGATCGACCCGGAAATCTGCATCCGGTGCAACACCTGCGAGGAGACCTGCCCCATCGATGCGGTGACGCACGACGACAACAACTACGTCGTCAATGCGGAGATCTGTAACTACTGTATGGATTGCATCGCGCCCTGCCCGACGGGCGCCATCGACAATTGGCGCGTGGTGAAGAGCGCCTATTCGCTTGAGGAGCAGTTCTCCTGGGGCGAGTTGCCGCCGCAGGAGGAGTTCGAGGACTCGTCGTCCGACGCCACCATCGAGGCGTTCGAGGACGAAGTCGGCGCGCTGCTGGAGGAAGCCCGCAAGGGCCTCGGCGGCAAGCCCGTGGCGCCCGCTTCCGCGAGCAAGCCCACCGTCAACCTCTACAACCGCGGCAAGCCGGCCCGCGCCACGGTCGTCGGCAATTACCGCCTCACCGCAGCCGATGCCGAAACGGATGTGCGCCACATCATCCTCGATTTCGGCGATCAGCCTTTCCCGGTGCTGGAGGGTCAGAGCATCGGCATCGTCCCGCCCGGCACCGATGCGAACGGCCAGCCGCACGGCGTGCGCCTCTATTCCGTGGCGAGTTCCCGCGACGGCGAGAAGCCGAACACCAACAACCTCGCGCTCACCGTGAAGCGCGAGACCGGCGGCGTTGCCTCGAACTATCTCTGCGACCTCCCCAAGGGCGCAAAGGTCGAGGTCACGGGTCCGTTCGGCGCCACGTTCCTGATGCCGAACGACCCTTCGGCCAACATCATCATGATCTGCACGGGCACCGGCTCGGCCCCGTTCCGCGGCTTCACCGAGCGCCGCCGCCGCGCCATGCCGGATGCCTCCGGCAAGCTGCTCCTCTTCTTCGGTGCCCGCCGCCCCGAGGAACTCCCCTATTTCGGACCGCTCCAGAAGGTATCGGAGCGGCTTCTGGCAAAGCATTTCTGCTATTCCCGGGTCCCGGGCCAGGCCCGCACCTACGTACAGGACCGCATCCGCGCCGAGGGGGTGAACCTCGCGGCGGTCCTGCAGCAGCCCGGCACGCACGTCTATATCTGCGGCCTCAAGGGCATGGAGACCGGCGTGGACGAGGCCTTTGCCGACATCTGCCGTCATGCGGGCGCGGAATGGGCGGATCTGAAGGGAACCATGCGCACCAGCGGCCGCTACCACGTGGAAACCTACTGAGGCTCGCCATGGCGTCGACCCTGCTTCCGCTCCCGAAGGCCCAGGGCTGCCCCCTGCGCTCCGCGCGCGAGCGCCTGCGGGGCCTCGGCATGCGCCCGACCCATCAGCGGGTGATGCTGGCCTGGCTTCTCTTCGGCACCGGTGACCGACATGTCTCGGCCGAACAGCTGCACGAGGAGGCGCGCCGCGCCCGCATCCCGGTGTCGCTGGCCACGGTCTACAACACGCTTCACGTCTTCGCCCGCGAAGGGCTCGTGCGCGAGATCGCGGGCGTCGGTCAGCGCTCCTGGTTCGACACCAACACGGGCGAGCACGCCCATTTTCTCGATGAGGACACCGGCGAGCTGGTGGATGCCGAGGGCGAGCTTACGATCGGCGCCCTGCCCGAGGCGCCGGCGGGCTACGAAATCGCCGGCTGCGATGTGATCGTGCGGCTGCGGCGGACGCGCTAATCCCGTTCGGCACCTAAGCCATACGCTTCCGCACCGAACAAGCGACGCGCCCGCAAGCGGGTTCGCGGACTTGCCGCAAACGTTACGCCGCCAGAAATCGCTGCAGCAACGCCAGGAGATCGCGCCGCCCCTTCGCGCCGAGGCGTTGCTCTACGTGGCCCTCGTGCTCGCGGGCGAGCGCCTTGAGCTGAACCAGGAAGGCTTCGCCCTCGCGGGTCAGATGCAGCTCGTGCGAGCGGCGGTCCGAGGCTGACGGCACGCGCTTGGCGAGGTTGCGCGCCTCCAACCGGTCGAGCAAGCGCACCAGGCGGGCACGCTCGATGCCCAGCGTTTCCGCCAGCTTCGTCTGCGGCAGCCCCGGATTGGCTCCAACCACGCACAGCACCGAATATTCGGCCGGGCGGATATCGACGCTCGCCAGCGTCCGCTCGAAATCCTGGAAGATCCAGAGCTGCACCCGGCGGATGAGATAGCCCACATGGTCGTCCAGAACGTCGAGATCGACGCGGCCTGGCTCCACTGCGTCCCGCGTCGCCTCGCCTTCGAGGATCGCGGCTTGTCCCGCTCGATCGTTCATTGCTGCTCCAAGACGTCGCGGCTCGAATTCTAAGGCAGAGCCGCCCGAGAATGCAATTTCGTTGTTGACGACAACAATTGTGTCCGACAACATTCCCCCAACGGCAGGACCGTTGCAAGCGGGGAGTGGGTGATGGTCGTCGGCCGTCACACGATCGAGATCGGATGGGGCGACTGCGATCCCGCGCAGATCGTGTTCTTCCCGCGTTATTTCGAGTGGTTCGAGATCTGCACCGGCGTGCTGTTCAAGACCGCCGGCCTACCCCTGCACCAGATGTTCGCCGATCGCGGCATGGTGGGCATCCCGCTGCTCGATGTGGGCGCCACCTTCCATTTCGCCTCGAGCTTCGGCCATCACCTCGACGTGGAAAGCCGCATCGTGGAATGGAATGCCAAGACCTTCCGGATCGAGCATCGCTTCCTCCGCGACGGTCGCCTTGCCCTCGAAGGCCGGGAACTCCGCGTCTGGGCGGTGCCGGACCCTACCGCCGAGCGCCCCATGCGCGCCGCGCCGATCCCGGCCGACGTGATCCAACGCTTCACCCAAGAGGAGCCGGTGCCCGCATGAGCGCACCTTCCGTGACCCCGATCAGCGCCGGTGCCCTGCCCCACCTCCATGTGGAGCAGGACGGCCCGATTCTGATCGTCCATCTCGACCGCGCAGCGAAGCGCAATGCGGTGAACGACGCGCTCTTGGCGAGCCTCGCCCGCCTGTTCGACGCGCCGCCGAAGGACGCCAAGGTGATCGTGCTCGCGGGCCGGGGCGACCATTTCTGCGCCGGTCTCGACCTTGCCGAGCACGAGCAGCGCGATGCGTTTGGCGTGATGCAGCACTCTCAAGGCTGGCACAAGGTCTTCGAGCGCATCCAGTTCGGCACCCTGCCGGTGGTGAGTGCGCTTCATGGTGGCGTGATCGGCGGTGGCCTGGAACTCGCGGCGGCGACCCATGTGCGGGTGGCCGACAGCACCGCCTTCTTCGCGTTGCCGGAAGGCCAGCGCGGCATCTTCGTGGGCGGCGGCGCGACCGTGCGGGTGGGCCGCATCATCGGGGCCGGCCGCCTCGTGGAGATGATGCTGACGGGGCGCACCTACAAGGCGGAAGAGGGCCTGCAGCTTGGGCTTGCGCATTATGTGGTGGAGCCCGGCCAGGCGCTTGCCAAGGCCATGGAGCTCGCGGGCAAGATCGCGGGCAACGCGCCGCTGTCGAACTACGCCATCCTGAACGCCATTCCGCGCATCGACGACATGTCGATGAAGGACGGCCTGTTCACCGAGTCCCTCATGACGGCGCTGACACAGACGAGCGACGAGGCCAGCCAACGCCTGCGCGCCTTTCTGGAGCGCCGTCAGCCCCGGGTTTCCGCGGGCGAGTAACCCTATTCCGCTTGGCGCTGTCGCGCCGGGCGCAAGCATCCGAACCGGTGCCCCGCGCGAGCGGAGGACGCCGGAAGACAAAAGCAAAACGCATCGTGCGGAAGCGGCTTCGAAGAGCCGGAATCCGCCTCGGGAGAAACGCCATGAGTGCCACCGACGTTCTTGCGTCAAAGCCGTCCGCCGCTCGCTCGGCGCCAAGGGGGCGATTTGCGCCGGCCCGGGTCGAGATCGAGCACCTGCCTACGGGCGGCATGATCCTGCGCTCGCCGCTTCCCTTGAACGAACCTCCCCGCTGCCTCGGCGTGCACCTCGAAGCCTGGGCGAAGCGCACGCCCGATAACGTCTTTCTCGCCCAGCGCGCCAGCGCGCCTGCCGGCCAGGACTGGCGGAGGATCACCTATGGCGAAACCTGGCGGCGCGTGCAGGGCGCGGCGCAGGCGCTTCTCGACCGCAACCTCTCGCCGGAACGCCCGATCCTGGTGCTGGCCGAGAACGGCATCGACCATGCGGTGCTGATGCTGGCCGCGATGCAGATCGGCATTCCCGTGGCGCCGGTCTCGACGGCCTATGCGCGGCTGAGCCAGGATTTCGGCAAGCTGCGTTTCATCGTCGAACTCGTCGAGCCGCAGCTCGTCTTCCTCGACGATCGGTCGCGCTACGCCGCAGCCCTGAAGGCGATCGACTTCAAGGGAGCGGAACTGGTTGCCGGCGCAGCGCCGGCCGACGGCTCCATGATGGCCTTTGCGGATCTTTGTGCCACATCGCCGACGGATGCGGTCGCGCGGGCTCAAGGCGAGGTCGGCCCCGACACCATCGCGAAGATCCTCTTCACCTCCGGTTCGACGGATCTGCCGAAGGGCGTCCTCAACACGCAGGCGATGCTGTGTTCGAACCAGGAGATGATCGCGCAGATCTGGCCCTTCCTCGACGACGAGCCGCCCGTGATCGTCGACTGGCTGCCCTGGAACCACACCTTCGGGGGCAACCACAACTTCAACATGGTGCTGCGGAACGGCGGCACGCTCTACATCGACGAGGGCAAGCCGACGCCGGCACTGTTCGCCAACACGGTTGCGAACCTGAAGGCGGTGGCGCCGACCATGTATTTCAACGTGCCGCGGGGCTATGCGGCGCTTCTCGATCACCTCGAATCCGACCCCGAGTTCAACCGCCATTTCTTCAGCCGCCTGCAGATCGTGTTCTATGCAGCCGCGGCGCTCTCGCAGAGCCTGTGGGAGCGGCTGGAAGCCTGCTCCATGAAGGCGCGCGGCGAGATCGTGCCCATGATTTCCGCCTGGGGCCTGACCGAGACCGCGCCCATGGTAACGAGCGGCCATTTCGAGGTGGATCGCGCCGGCATCATCGGCTTGCCCGCGCCCGGCAACGAGCTGCGCCTCGAGCCCTCGGGCGACCGCCTCGAAATGATGGTGCGCGGCCCCGTCGTGACGCCGGGCTACTGGAAGCGGCCCGACCTCACCCAAGCCGCCTTCAAGGACGGCTGGTTCAAGACGGGCGACGCCGCCCGCTTCGCCGACCCGGCGGAGCCCTCCAAGGGAATCGTATTCGACGGCCGGGTGGCCGAGAACTTCAAGCTCTCCACCGGCACCTGGGTGAATGTGGGCGTGCTCCGCGTCGCGCTGCTCGCCGCCGCCTCGCCCTTCATCGAAGACGCGGTGCTCACGGGGCACGATCGCGACGAGATCGGCCTCATCATCTTCCCCAACGTCGCGGCCTGCCGCGGCCTCTGCCCCGATCTGAAGCCCGACTGCCCGCCTGCCGAGGTGGCGGCGCACCGCGCCGTGCGGGAGGCGATCGCGACGGCGCTGTCGCGCCACAACGCGAATGCGGGCGGCAGCTCGACGGTGGTGACGCGGGCGGTCCTCACCGTGGAGCCGCCCTCCATCGACGCCAACGAAATCACCGACAAGGGCTACATCAACCAGCGCGCCGTCCTGCAGCGCCGCGCGGAGCTGGTGGAGCGCCTCTATGCGGCCTCGCCCGACGAGACCGTGATCCGCATCCCCACCGCCCGCAGCGGCGCCTGAGGAGAACACCGATGGCTTCCTCCAGCCTCCCGGCGACCCGCGCCGTTACCGCCACCTACGACGACGTGTGGATCGCGGACGGCGTCGCGCGCACGCCGTTCGCGGATTACGACGGCACGCTCCGCGACGTGTCGCCGACCGATCTCGGCATCAAGGCGGCCCGCGCCACGCTGGAGCGCTCCGGCTTCGAGCCCGAGCGCATCGATGCGGTGATCGCGTCGAACGTGGCGCAATCGAGCTTCGACGCCTATTACCTCGCCCGGCACATCGGCCTCTATTCCGGCGTGCCCATCGAGGTGCCGGCGCTGGTGGTGCAGCGGCTCTGCACCTCGGGCTTCGAGGCGTTGCTCCAGGCCGCCGACGGCATCCAGCTCGGCAAGCTCGGCGCCGCGCTCTGCGTCGGCACGGAATCCATGTCGCGCAATCCGGTGGCGTCCTATTCCATGCGCCACGGCTTCCGCATGGGCCAGGTGGATTTCAAGGACTTCCTCTGGGAGGCGACGCTCGACACCGCGCCCGGCATCCGCATGGGCGACACCGCCGAGCGCCTGGCCGAGCGCTACCAGATCACGCGCTCGGAGGTCGATTCCTTCGCGGCCGAGAGCTTCGCCCGCGCCGTGGACGCCCGCGAGAAAGGCTTCCATGCGGGCGAGACCGTGTCTCTGTTCCCCGAGACCTTCGAGCGCGAAGGCTACGCACCGCGCAAAGTGGCCCTCCCCCGCGGCGTGAAGAGCGTGGACGCCGACGAGCATCCGCGCGCCACCACCCTCGATGCGCTCGGCGCCCTGAAGCCCGCCTTCAAGGGCGTGCAGACGGGCGGCAATTCCTCGGCCATCGTGGACGGCGCCGCCGCGGCCATCGTGGTGAAGGGCGAGGCCCTAGGGGGCGCGAAGCCCCTCGCCCGCATCGTTGCTGCCGCCACCGTCGGCGTGCCGCCGGAGATCATGGGCATCGGACCGGCTCCCGCCATCCGCGCCGTGCTCGAGAAGGCGGGCCTCACGCTCGCCGACATCGACCGCTTCGAGATCAACGAGGCCTTCGGGGCGCAGTATCTCGCGGTCGAGCGCGAGCTCGGCCTCGACCGCTCGAAGGTCAACGTGAACGGCGGCGCCATCGCCATCGGCCATCCGCTCGGCGCCACAGGCGTGCGCTGCACCACCACGCTGGCCCGCGAGCTCGTCCGCTCCGGCAAGCGCTACGGCATCGCCAGCGCCTGCGCGGGCGGCGGCCAGGGCGTCGCCATCCTGATCGAGAACGCAGCCGCGGCGGAGTAGAGCAATTTCGCTTTTGACGCATACGCGCGAAACGGCACGTCTCTTCAGTGCGAGCGTTCGACGGGGTGCGTTAAAGGCGACAAAGCTTTAGCCGCGGCTCGTGCCACAACGGCTCATCCGAGCCCAAGACCGTCCCCACACAAGGCTCGCCAAGAGCCGCGGGGTCAGCCCTAGGAGGAACCACCCATGCTTCGCAGAACATTCGTCGCCTTGTCACTTCTCGCGGGGTTGGCGCCCGCGGCTCTGGCGCAGGGGCAGAAGCCCGTGCGCATCGGCGTGCTGAACGATCTCTCCGGCGTCTACGCCGATTACCAGGGCGAAGGCTCCATCATCGCCGCCCGCATGGCCGTGGAGGACTTCGGCGGCAAGGTCGCGGGCCGCCCGGTCGAGGTAGTCTTCGCCGACCACCAGAACAAGACGGACGTCGGCGCCAGCATCGCCCGCCGCTGGTTCGACGTGGACGGCGTGGACATGATCGTGGACGTGCCGAACTCCGCCATCGCGCTCGCCATCAACGGCCTCGCGCGCGAGAAGAACAAGGTTCTCATCGGTTCCGGCGCCGGCACCTCGGAGCTCACGGGCAAGAGCTGCTCGCCCAACACGGTTCACTGGACCTACGACACCTATTCGCTCGGCCGCAGCCTCGGCAAGGCTCTCACGGCGCAAGGCGCCAAGAAGTGGTTCTTCATCACCGCGGACTACGCCTTCGGCAAGGACCTCGAGAAGAACGCAGCGGACGCCGTGCTCGCCAACGGCGGCGAGGTCGTCGGCACGGCCCGCCACCCCATCGGCGCCACGGACTTCTCGTCCTTCATCGTGCAGGCGCAGAACTCGGGCGCGGACGTGATCGGCCTTGCCAATGCGGGCGACGACCTCTCCAACTCGATCAAGCAGGCGGGCGATTTCGGCGTCGCCTCCAAGCAGCGCATCGCGGCGCTCATCGCCAACGTCAACAACATCCAGGGCCTCGGGCTTCCCGCCTCGCAGGGCCTGCAGGTGGTGACGGGCTATTACTGGGACCTCAACGAGGGCACCCGCGCCTTCGCGAAGCGCTTCCAGGAGCGGCACCCGCGCAAGAACATGCCGAACGACATGCAGGCCGGCGTCTATGCCTCGGTGCTGCACTACCTCAAGGCGGTCGAGCAGGCGAAGAGCGCCGATGACGGCCGCGTCGTGGTCGCGGCCATGAAGACGATCTCCACCGACGACCCGCTCTTCGGCAAGGGCACCATCCGCGCCGACGGCCGCAAGATGCATCCCATGCATCTGTTCACGACCAAGACCCCGCAGGAATCGAAGGGCCCGTGGGACTTCTACAACCTCGTGCGCTCGATCCCGGCCGAAGAAGCATTCCGCCCGCTGGCCGAGGGCGGCTGCCCGCTCGCAAGCCAGTAAGCGTCGAAGTCTGAGCGGCGGCCGGGGACCCCTCCGGCCGCCGTTGTCGTGTCCAAACCCATGACCGGAGAGCTCCGATGCCCCGCACCTCCATCCACCATGTGGCCGTCGTCGGAACCGGCGTCATCGGGGCAAGCTGGGCGGCCTACTTCCTGGCGCGCGGCCTCACCGTGAGCGCCACCGATCCCGCGCCTGATGCCGAAGCGAAGCTGCGCGCGGCCGTTGCCGCCCATTGGCCGGTACTGGCGCAGTTCGGGCTGGCGGAGGGCGCCTCGCCGGACCGCCTCGCCTTTCACGCCGAGCCGGAGCGCGCGGTCGAAGCGGCCGACTTCGTGCAGGAGAACGGGCCCGAGCGGGAGGATCTGAAGCAGGACCTCTTCCGCCGCCTCGACGCCGCCGCGGCACCCGACGTCATCCTCTCCACGAGCTCCTCCGGCCTTCTCGTGAGCCGCATCCAGACCGCCTGCCGCCACCCCGAGCGCGTGGTGCTGGGCCACCCCTTCAACCCGCCCCACCTCATTCCCCTCGTCGAGGTCGTCGGCGGCGAGCAGACCTCGCCCGAGGCCGTGGACGCGGCCGTCGCCTTCTATGCGGCCATCGGCAAGCGCCCCATCCGTCTGCGCCGCGAGATCAAGGGCCACGTGGCGAACCGGCTGCAGGCGGCGCTGTGGCGCGAGGCGTTCTCGCTCGTCGAAAGCGGCGTCGCCACGGTGGCCGACATCGACACGGCCATCGCCCACGGGCCGGGTCTGCGGTGGGCGATCCTCGGTCCGTTCGTGAACCTGCATCTCTCGGGCGGCGCGGGGGGCATCGCGCATGTGATCAACCACCTCGGCCCCGGCATGGAGACCTGGTGGAACGACATCGGCTCGCCGAAGCTAACCCCAGAATTGCGGGACAAGGTGGCTGAAGGCGTCGCGGAAGAGCTCGCTCAGACGCCGCTGCCGGCGATGACCCAGGCTCGCGACGCGATTCTGATGGAGCTGATCCGGCGCAAGGCCGAGAGCGACAAGCTGCCTTGATCTCCTATCGCGGCACTCCTCGCCGCACCTTGGCACTAGCGGGGTGCAGGAGCGACAAGCTCCCTTAGACGCCGAGGTGACGCTCTAAGAGGCCAGGCTCGGCCGAGAGCGCCGCCGGCGTTCCCTCGAACACCACGGTGCCTTTCGAGAGCACCAGCACCCGGTCGGCCACGCGGGAGAGGTTGCCGATATCCTTGTCGACCACGATGGTCGCGATGCCCTCGCCTCGCACCGCGTCGAGGGTCTTCCAGATCTCCTGCGCCACGAGCGGCGCCAGACCTTCCGTGGCCTCGTCGATGAGAATGAGGTCGGGGTTCGTCATGAGCGCCCGGCCGATGGCCAGCATCTGCTGCTCGCCGCCGGACAATTGATGGCCGCCGTTGCCCCGGCGCTGATGCAGGCGCGGGAACAGCTCGAAGATGCGCTCCAGGGTCCAGGTGCGCCGACCGCTGCGGCCGGTTCGGGCGGCCATCACGAGGTTCTCGACCACCGACAACGAACCGAACACACCGCGCCCTTCCGGCACCAGCGCAACGCCGGCTTGCGCGATGTCCTCCGGTGCGGCGCGGGCGATATCGCGCCCCTCCAGCAGGATGCGCCCGCGCCGGTCGGCCACGAGGCCGATCAGCGACCGCAGCAGCGTGGTCTTGCCCATGCCGTTGCGCCCGATGAGCGCCACCTGCTCGCCCCGGCCGACCTTCAGGTCGATGCCGCGCAGGATCTGGCTGGCGCCGTAGAAGGCTTCTAGACCTTCCGTTGCAAGGAGCGCGCTCATAGGCCGTTGTTCCCGAGATAGGCCGTGCGGACGGCTGGGTGCGCGCGCACCTCGTCGGGCAATCCGCTGGCGATCACGCAACCGTCCGCCATCACCGTCAGGCGATCCGCCAGCGTGAACACCGCATCCATGTCGTGCTCCACGAGGAGCACGGCACGTCCGGCTTTGAGCGTGGCGATGAGCTGCACGATGGTGCGCGCCTCCGCGGTGCCCATGCCGGCGAGCGGCTCGTCGAGGAGCACGATGCGCGGGTCGGTGGCGAGCACCATGGCGATTTCGAGCTGGCGCTGCTCGCCGTGGCTCAGCAGGCTCGCGGTCACCCGCGCGCGGTCGTGCAGGCCGACCGTCTGAAGGGCCGAGCGGGCGCGCTCGTTCACCGCCTCGTCGCGCCGCACATGGGTGAACATGCGCAACGGCTTGGCGCAGCGCGCCTGGGCCGAGAGGCGCACGTTCTCGAACACCGTGAACTGCGGGAAGATCGTGGTCTTCTGGTACGAGCGCCCCATGCCTGCGAGGCCCCGCCGCTCCTGGCTCAAGCGGGTCACGGGGCGGTCGCCGATCGCGATGCTCCCCGAACTCGCCCTCAGGTCGCCGGAGAGAAGGTTGATCAGCGTGGTCTTGCCGGCCCCGTTCGGGCCGATCACCGCGTGGATCTCGCCGACGCGCACATCGAGGGACACGTCGGAGACGGCACGCAGGCCGCCGAACTGCTTGGCAAGCCCTTCGGCCCGCAGCGCCACCTCATGCACGGCTCGCCTCCCCGGCTGCTGGAAGCGCGGGTTCCGCCGCTGGCGCTTCCGCCCGTGGTCCCAGCACCATGGAGGCAAGCTGCCTCAAGCCCCCCGGCAGCGCAAAGACGAGCACGATGATGACGAGGCCCTCGACCAGCTTCCAATACTCCGTGACGCTCTTCAAAACTTCCTCGAAGCCGAGCAGGGCCACGGCGCCGACGAGCGGTCCGGTCACGCCGCGCATGCCGCCCAGAACGACGATCACGAGCAGCATGGCGGAGAGGTGCCAGCCCAGCATCTGGGGGGCCACGAAGCCATATTGCGCGGCGGCGAAATAACCGGCGACGCCCGCGAGCGCGCCGGAGATCGTGAAGGCGGTGAGGCGCAGCCGATAGACCGGAAAGCCGAGCGAGCGCGCCCGCCGCTCGTTATCCCGCGCGGCGGCGAGGGCGTGACCGAAGGGCGATTGCACGAGGGCGCGGAGCAGCAGGATGCTCAAGCCCACGACGCCGAGAACCACGAAATAGAAGCTGTTGGCGCGCTCCAGATTGAGCGGCACGAAGCTCCCGATCGCGACCGAGGGCTTCGAATAGATGTAGGCCCCGTCCGAGCCGCCGCCGATGGTGGTGTCGTGGAAGAGGAAGTAGAGCATCTCGCCGAAGGCGAGCGTCACCATGATGAAGTAGATGCCGCGGGTGCGCAGCGAGAGGGCGCCGATGGCGAGCGCTGCGAGGGCCGCGGTTCCGACCGCGAGGGGCAGGGTCAGCCAGAGCGAGGCGGGATCGTATTTCGGCGTGGTGAGGGCCAGCACGTAGCCCGCGAGCCCGTAGAAGGCTGCGTGGCACATGCTCACGAGACCGCCGAAGCCCACCACCAGGTTGAGCGCCATGGCCGCGAGGCCGATGAGCAGCACCTTGGTGGCGAACTGCACGTAATAGGACGGCGCCAGGAACGGCAGCGCGATCGCCACCGCGACCACAAGCACCGTCAGGCCCTGCACCAGGAGTGAGGGTTTGGGAAGAACCGAGTCGTCCTTCGCGGCGGCCGCAGATCCAGCCATCCTACACCTCCCTTTGCCCAAGAATGCCGTTCGGGCGCCACAGCAGCACGAGGGCCATAAGGAGATAGATCGAGAAGCTCGAGAAGGTGGGGAAGAACACCTTTCCGAAGGTATCCGTGAGTCCGATCATCAGCGCGCCGACGGCAGCCCCCGCCACCGAGCCGATGCCGCCCAGCACCACGACCACGAAGGAGAGGATGAGCATGTGGTCGCCCATGCCGGGGAACACCGTGGAGATCGGCGCGATCACGATACCGCCGAGGGCGGCGAGCGCGATGCCGACCGCGAACACGTAGCGGTTCACCTTGTCGAAGGGGATGCCGAGCGCGCGGGTCATCTGCCGGTTTTCGGCGCCGGCGCGCACGATCATGCCGATGCGGGTCTGGCGGATGACGTAGAAGATGGCGGCCGCCACGATGAGGCAGAAGACGCAGATGGCGAGGCGATAGACCGGATAGGAGAGCACGTCGGTGAGCTGAATCGAGCCCTGCAGGAACGCGGGCGGCGCGACCGAATGCACGTCCTTGCCGAAGGCGATCTGGCGAATTTCGTCGATGACGAGAATGAGCCCGAAGCTCAGGAGCACCTGCGCGAGGTGATCGCGCCCATAGAGCCGGCGCACGAAGATGTTTTCGAGCAGCATCCCGGCCAGGAACGAGATGCCCACACCGCCGACGAGGGCGATCCAGAAGCTTCCCGTGTACTTGGCAATCCAATAGGCGAGGTAGGCGCCGAGCATGTAGAAGGCGCCATGGGCGAGATTGATGACGCCCAGGATGCCGAAGACGAGGGTCAGCCCGCTCGCGACGAGGAACAGCACGAGGCCGTACTGGACGCCGTTCAGCAGTTGAACGCCAAAGGTGAGAAGATCCATGCTGCTGCCGTGCCGACGCCGAGCCGAGACGAAAGGAGCCGGTCTCGCGACCGGCTCCCGGGTGGTGTGAGCGCTCTGCGTCAGGCCGTCATGCGGCAGCCGCGGGCCGGGTCGTCCACGTTGGCTTGCGCCACGGAGACGTAGGCGTTCTTGCCGTTGCGAACCTCGCGCAGATAGATGTTCTGAACCGGGTTGTGGGCCTTGTTGAAGCTCATCGGCCCGCGCGGGCTGTCGATCTTCGCGGCCGCCATGGCGGCAATCATCTTGTCCCGCGCCGCCGCATCGCCGCTGACCCCGCCGAGGCCGATGTCGAGGAGCGCGCCGGCGTCGTAGCCCTGCACCGCGTAGATGTCGCCGTCCTGGTTGGTCTTCTGCTTGAAGGCGGCGAGGAAGGCTCGGTTGGCCGGGTTGTCGAGATCGTCCGCGTAGTGAAGCGTCGTCTTGATCCCGTCCGCGGCCGCACCTTGCGCTTCCAGCGTGCCGTCCGTGAGGAAGCCCGCGCCGTAGAGCGGGATCGTCTTGTTGAGGCCTGCGGCCGCGTAGTCCTTCACGAACTTCACGGCGCCGCCGCCGGCGAAGAACGAGAACACCGCGTCGGGCTTCAAGGTCGCGATGCGGGTGATGAGGGCCTGGAACTCGACCTCGGGGAAGGGCAGCGCGAGCTCTTCGACCACCTTGCCGCCGGCGGCCGTGAAGCCCTCCTTGAAGGCGCCGACCATCTCCTGGCCGGCGGTGTAGCGCCAGGTGATCGTGACCACGTTCTTGTGGCCCGCATCGGCCATCACCTTGCCCATCGGGAAGCAGGGCTGCCAGTTGGAGAACGAGGTGCGGAAGATGTTCGGGGCGCATTGCGGGCCCGTGGCATCGTTGGCACCCGCATTCGGGATGATCAGCATGGTGTTGGTGTCGCGCGCCACCTTCACCATCGCCATGGCGACGCCGGAATGGACGGTGCCGACCACCACGTCCACCTTCTCGCGGCCGACGAGGCGGTTCATGTTGTCGGTGGCGGTCTCGGGCTTCGACTCGTCGTCGATCTGCACGAAGGTGACGTTGCGCCCGCCGAGCTTGCCGCCCTTCTGCTCCACGTAGAGGCGCATGCCCTGATCGATGAACTGGCCGAGCTTCGCGAAGGTGCCCGTGTAGGGCAGCATCAGGCCGACCTTGTAGGGCGCGCCCTGCGCGATCGCGGGCCGCGGGAAGCTCGACACGAGGCCGGCGGCGCCGACGGTGGCGGCGCCCGACAGCAGGGTGCGGCGCGTGAAGGCGGATTTCAGGGTATCGTCGGTCATGGGGTCTCCCTCCCAGGAGCTCTGAATGGTTCTTGTTGTGCGTCATCCGCCGGTTCCGGCGGATGCGGGCTTCACGACTGTGCCGTCGTTCGTCGCGCCGCGTCTAGAGGCCCGCACAAGGCGGGGCGTTATGCACGATAGTGCCTGCTTTGCGGCGCATTGCAAGAACTATAATTCACGATATGGTGCCCCCGACCCGCCCTCCCGACCGATCGGACACCCATGCCGGACAGCCTGGTTCTCACCCGCGACGAGGGCCCCTGCCGCTGGATCGTTCTGAACCGGCCCGACAAGCTGAACGCCTTCAACGCAGGCCTCGCAGCCGCCCTGCACGATGCGCTTTCCGCCGCCGTTGCGGACCCCGCCTGCCGCGCGATCGTGCTCACCGGATCGGGCCGCGCCTTCTCGGCCGGGCAGGATCTGGAGGAGCGGCGCCATATCGCCACGAACCCGGTCGATCTCGGCGCGTCGCTCACCGCCAAATGGCACCCGCTCCTGCGGCTGGTGACGGATGCCGACAAGCCCGTGGTCGCGGCCGTGAACGGCATCGCCTCGGGCGCCGCCGCCAATCTGGCGCTCGCCTGCGACATCGTTCTGGCCGCGCGGCGGGCCACCTTCACGCAGCCCTTCGTGCGCATCGGCCTCACGCTGGATTGCGGCGGCGCCTCCATCCTCCCCCGCCTCGTGGGCGGCGCCCGCGCCCGGGGGCTTGCGATGCTCTCACCCGCCCTCAGTGCGGACGACGCCGAGCGCATGGGATTGATCTGGCGCGCCGTGGACGACGAGGCGCTCGAAACGGAAACCCGCGCGGTCGTGGAGCGCCTGCTGCAGGCGGCGCCCCTCGCGCTCGCGGCCACCAAGCGAACCTTGCGCGCGGGCGAGCACGCGTCCCTCGATGCGGTGCTGGCGATGGAGGCGGACGAGCAGCGGCGGCTCGGGGCCTCGGGGGATTACGTGGAGGGCGTCACGGCGTTCTTCGAGCGGCGGCCGCCGCGCTTTCGCGGCGAGTGAGAAGCCCATGACCCACCAAGCCGTCATCGCCCCCACCTTCGGCCTCGAAAACCTCCAACGGGTGCAGCGCGACACCCCAGAGCCCGGCCACGCGGAGGTGCGGGTTCGCGTCCGCGCGGTCAGCCTCAATCGCCGCGACGTGCTCCTCGTGCAGGGCGTCTACAACCCGCGCCAGCGGCTCCCCATCGTGCCCTGCTCGGATGCGAGCGGCACGGTGGAAGCGGTCGGCCCCGGCTGCAAGCGCCTGAAGCCGGGCGACCGGGTCGTGGCGCATTTCTTCACCGGCTGGATTGCGGGCGAGCCCACCACGGAAAAGCTCGCCACGGCGCTGGGCGGCCCCGGCGGCGACGGCACCTTGCGCGAGACCATCGTGCTCCCCGAGGAAGCGCTGCTCCCGATCCCGGACTCGCTGACCTTCGAGGCCGCCTCCACCCTCCCCTGCGCGGCGCTGACCGCCTGGTCGGCGGTGCAGGATCTGCGCGCCGGCGATGCGGTTCTGGTGCAAGGCACCGGCGGCGTATCGATCTTCGCGCTACAATTCGCCAAGCTCGCCGGCGCCCGCGTGATCGCCACCACGTCCTCCGCCGACAAGGCCGAGCGCCTGCGCGCGCTCGGCGCGGATGCGGTGCTGAACTACCGCGACGATCCCGACTGGGCGCGCCATGCCCGCGAGGCCGCGGATGGCCGGCTCGATCTCATCGTGGACGTCGGCGGCGCCTCGACGCTGGATGCGTCGCTGCGCGTCATCCGTCCCGGCGGCACCATCGCGCTCGTGGGCGTGCTCGGCGGCGCCACCGCCCCCATCACGCTCCCGCTTGCCGTCATGCGCCAGGTGCGATTGCAAGGGATCACCTGCGGCGACCGCGAGGCCTTCGAGGCCATGCTGCGCGCGATCCATCTGCACGGCCTGGAGCCTGTGATCAGCCACACCTTCCCGCTCACTGAAGCGCCCCTCGCCTTCCAGGCCATGGACGCGGGCAGCCACTTCGGCAAGATCGTTGTGCAGCTATGAGCGCTTGGCAGGTTTACGCGCACCGACGCCAGATCGGCTGGGGCGACACGGATCCGGCGCGCATCGCCTATACGGGGCGCTTCGCGGATTTCATGTTGGAGGCCATCGAGGGCTGGTATCGCGACCGGCTCGGCACCGATTGGTATCGGCTCAACATCGACGAGGGCATCGGCACGCCCTTCGTGCACTTGAGCCTGGATTTCCGCTCGCCCGTCACGCCGCGCGAGGCGATCGACGTGGAGGTGCGCGTGGCCCGCGTCGGCCGCACGTCCCTCTCCTTCAAGATCGCGGCTTACGGCGCGACGAGCCGCACGCTCTGCTTCGAGGGCGAGGCTACCTCCGTCTTCGTCGATGCCGCCACCATGAAGCCGCGCCCGATTCCGGATCGATATGCTGAGCGCATCGCGGCCGAGCACCGGCACGCGAGCGAAGGCTGACGCTCAAGAGGTTTTGAGCACGTCCCTGAGCGAGCGGTTCAACGCCCGCGTCATTTGGTCGAGCACCGTGCGGTCGACGTTCCCCGCATTGTCGCAGGCGCGGTGATAGCAGGCATCGTAGGGCTTGCCGGCCTCGCCGCCGAATTGCGCGGCCTGCTCGGGCGATTTCGCTTCGCCCGCGCCCGTATAGAGCCCGACGGTCGGGATGTTCTTGGCCGCGAAGGACGCATCGTCCGTGCCGCCCATGCGGCCGCGGGGGCGCTCGATGAAGGCTGCATTCTGCTCGCGCAGCGAGGCGCCCAGCGCTTCGCGTGCAATCTTCTGGAGCTCGCCCTCCGGCGCGTTCTCGCCGGGCCGAAAGAACTGGATGAACCGACCGGGATTGGGCGAGCCCACCATGTCGAGGTTGATGTAGAGCGCGATGCGCTTGCGCTCGTCGTCCAACAACGCGTTCACGTAATGGCGCGAGCCGATGAGCCCGCGCTCCTCCGCGCCCCAGAAGGCGAAGCGCAGGGCGCGCGTCCCTTGCGGCTCGCGGGCGAGGTCGAGGGCATTCTGCAACACCGCCGCGGTGCCGCTCGCATTGTCGTTCATGCCGGGCCCCTCCGGCACGCTGTCGAGATGGGCGCCGACGACCACCACTTCGCCGGTCGCATCCGGCCGTTCGGCCAGGACGTTGCGGGTGGTGCGCGTACCGGTCTCCACCTGAACCGCAAGCCGCACCGGAGGGCTCGCGGGGTCGAGCGATTGCGCGAGGAGCGCGCGGCCGAGATCCGTGGTGACGCCGAGCACCGGAATGAGCGCGCTCTGCGCGAGGCGCCCCCCGAAGGTGCCGGTGTCGTTGCCGCGTCCCTCGTTCATGATGATGATGCCGGCGGCGCCCGCCATGGTGGCGTTGTCGACCTTCGCCTGGAACGGGCAGGTGCCGCGCCGAACGAGGGCGATGCGCCCGCGCTCGAAGCCCTCAAAGTCCTCCTTCTCGCAGCCGCTGGTGGACGCGCGAAGTTCCGTGGCCCCGGGCTCGAAGCCGAGATCGACCGCCTGCAAGCGGCCGGTTACGTCGCCGGAGCCGGAATACATGAGCGTGCGCAGGGCTTCGCGAGGCGGCGCGCCCTCGGGCCCGCCTGCGAGGAGAACCGGCGGATTGCGCTCCTCGTAGAACGGGAAGTCGAACTCTTCGAAGCGCACCCGGTATCCGGCCCCTTCGAGCTGGCGCGCCACGTATTCCGCCGAGCGGTCGTAGCCGGGCGTCCCGGCCGCGCGGTTGCCGCCGTTGGCAGCGGCAATGGCTTCGAGGGCCTCGATGTGTCGGAAGGCACCCGTGTCAGCGAAAGCCGGTGCAGCGGCCGTCAAGGCGAGGATGGAGCAGGCGAAAGCGGCGGGACGAAGCATGGCGGAGGCCGGTGCAAGAAAACTCATGAAGGGGAGATGTTCGAGGGGCCGCGCTCCGGCAAGTGCGGCAGGTTCACCGGCTCTTCACGATGCCGGGAAGTGCGGCGCTTTCTCCTGCAGGAGTGCCGCCAGCGCCTTCACGACAGCGCCGTCCGAGCTAGATGCCCTGCAATCCCGGAGGCTCGCTGTGCTGCGCTGGTGTCTCGTCGTCCTGATGCTCGCCCTCGCGAGCCCCGCATCCGCTTCCGAGCCCGCCTGGGAGGCCTTGCGGGCCGGCGGCACCGTGGCCCTCATCCGCCACGCGCGGGCGCCCGGGACCGGCGATCCGCCGGGCTTTCGGCTCGCGGATTGCAGCACGCAGCGCAATCTGTCCGACGAGGGCCGCGCTCAGGCCCGCCGTCTCGGCGAGGCCCTGAGGCGCCGTGGCGTCACGATCGCGCGAGCGCTCTCGAGCCGCTGGTGCCGCTCCCTCGATACGGCCCGCCTGGCCTTCGGCGACGCCACGGAGCCGTTCCCGCCGCTCGATTCCTTCTTCGGGGACCGCCAGACCGAGCCTGAGCAGACCGGGGCGGTTCGCGCCGCCATCGCCGGGTGGCAGGGCCCGGGCGTCCTCGCCCTCGTGAGCCATCAGGTCAACATCACCGCGCTCACGGGGGTCTTCCCCGCCGAGGGCGAGGTGGTCGTGCTGAGGCCGAAGGCGGATGGCTTCGACGTGGTCGGCCGGATCGTGCCGTGAGGGCGCTCGCACGAGCGGGGCCTATCTCACTCACAAAGTCCTTCTGACGAGGCGCGGAGCGAGCCGCAAAGGAGGCTAGCCCTAAAGCCCCCTCGCTTTCTCCTGTTTGGAAAGAGGGTTGGTGCAGGAGGCACCACGTCCTGCCCTCTCCCCCACAAGGGGGGAGAGCTGGAGAGGGGGGTATGGCGACGAGAGCGGATGCCGCGGAAGGGATCGCTGCGCGAGCATCCCTGCGGGATGCATACCCCCCTCCCTACCCTCCCCCACAAGGGGGGAGGGGTGCGCCCGAGCAAAATGCTTCAGCGATGGGCTGCACCCCGCCTGCCTCGGCTCAGGCGAGCTTCGCGCCAGACTCTCAGGAAGAGCGTGTGGGTGAGGTAACTGGCCTTCCGACGAACCAGCGCCCAAGCAACGTGTCAGAACCTTACGGGCGAACGGGCCGTTGTTCCCTCACGACGTCACGCAGGAGAACCCGCCATGGCTCAATCGCCCAATCCCGGTATGCCCCAGGAGATCCCCTCCACCGAGCCGCCGCTCGGCATACCGCCCATGACGCCCGATCGCGCCCCGCCCGGCGTCAACGAACCGATCGGCGTGCCCGACAACACGCCGCAGGAAATGCCCTCGGACCCCGGAAGCCCCGCCGGACCCGAGATCCCCTCGACGCCTCAGCCGCGGGCCTGAGGAGCAGCGGCGCTGGTAGCTCGAAGCTGCTGGGTTGAGTCTCAGCGGCGCTGGCGGCTCGACCGGCCCGTCCGGCGTGAAATCGTACCCGTGCGCGATACGCGTTCGTTCGCGTCGGCGAGTTGCGTGGTGAGGGCTGCCGCCTCCTCGCGCGCCGCGGCGAGTTCGGCCTGAACCTGATCGCGGGCACGGGTGAGGTCCGTGATCTCGTTGCGCGCGGCCGTCAAATGACCGCGCGTCTCGGTCATCTCGCGCTCCACCTCCTGCTGACGCTGGAGCGCCTTGCGCAGCTGGTCGATCTCCGCATTGAGCTGCACGCGATCGGCGCTCAAGCGCTCCATCTGCTCCCGCACCGCCACTTCAGCAGCCCGGTTCGACTGCGCCACATAGGCAAAGGCGCCCCAGCCGCTCAAGGCAAGCAGCAGGAAGACCACACTCAGGCCGATATGCAGGTGCAGCCGCTCGGACGTCTGGTTGGGCATGCCACTCTCCCCCGGGCGCCTTTCGACGGCGCCGCTTGGTACCGTCGGGTCATCAGCGCAGGGAGTGTGGCCGGAAGATGGCTTCTGCGGGCTAGAGGACCAGAAGCGATCTTTTGCCGGGGATAGCGGGAGAGAGCCGGCGAACGCGCGGCCGGACGGTCGGGAAGATAATGGCCAGGCTTATTGATCGCGGGATGCATTATGGCAAAGCTTTCACGCGCCCGACCGATAATAATCAAAAACAGGTGAAGGCCGCTGATGCAGACAATACCTCAAAAGATGCACGGCTCTGTTTTTGCAGAGGGACAAGGGATCCGATGAACGACTTCGCTGTTACATCTACATAACCGAGGAGCGCTCTCGGGCGCTCCGTATCGAGTGGAGCACAGCATGAAGAAACTCACCCTTGGTGTGATTGGTCTTGCGGCCGTCGGCATGGCAGCCGCTGCAGCCCCGGCACAGGCTCAGGGCTTCAGCCTCTCCTTCGGCGTCGGCTCGCCGTCCTACGGCTATGGCTCGTCGTACTACGACAACGACTATTACGGCTATGGCTACAGCTCGCCCTATTACGGCAGCCGCACGAGCTACTATTACGGCGGCTCCGATCCGTATTACGGCAACAGCTACAACACGTCGTATTACGGCTATGGCTCCAACTACGGCTACAACAGCGGCTTCTACTTCGGCAATAGCTACTGGGCGTCCGGCAAGGCGCCTAAGGGCAAGAAGGTGATGAAGAAGCAGTAAGCCTGCTTTCGAGAGGGGAGCGCCGCTGGCGCTCCCCTTTTTTGCTCCTGGAGGACGACCATGAGCCCTGCCCGTTCCGTGTTGCGCCTGTCAGCCATCGCATGCGCCTTGGGCCTCCTCGCGGCCTGCGGCGGCGATCCCCAGGCGACCTCCTCCACGACGCCGGCCGCCGAGCCGCCCTCGGGACCGACAGCCCCGCCCCCGGCCCGCACCGCGGCTCCGACCAACGGCACCCCGCCCGCGACAACGACTATGCCGCCCGTCAACGCACGCCCGGCCGGACAATAGGTTGCCGGCCGCCATAGGCCTGCCGCGCCGAACGACGGAACGCCAAAAAACCACGCGTGCACGGCCGAGCCGCAAGCCGCCGATCGACACGCGCGCACGGTCGAGCCGATCGACACGCGCGTTCTCGAGGAGGCGCCTGAACCCTCGGACCGGAACATCCCGTCTCGAAGGCTCGTTCTCTCCAAGGTTAAGCTCGGCCAGGGATGGAGGAGACCGCGATGATGGGGAACCGGAACCCGGTGGAAATGCTGGCCCGCTGGGGCTACGGCGCCCGCGGTGTCGTCCATTGCCTTGTGGGCGGTTTGGCGCTTCTCGGCGCCGTCGGCTCGGGCGGCCAGACCGGCGGCAGCCGGTCGGCACTCGCGACACTTCTCGATCAGCCCTTTGGCCGCGTTCTCCTCGGCATCGTCGCCATCGGCCTGGCTGGGTTCGCGGCCTGGCGTTTTCTCGAACCCATCACGGATGCGGACCGACGCGGCACCTCGTGGAAGGGCCTCGGCGTTCGCGGCGCCCACATCCTGAGCGGCGTGCTCTATGCCGGTCTCGCCTTCAGCGCGCTTGGCCTCGCGCTCGGCTGGAGCAGCAGCGGAGGGGGCGAGGAACAGGGCACGCGCGATTGGACCGCCTGGCTCCTGTCCCAGCCGTTCGGGCGCTGGCTCGTCGGCCTCATCGGCGCCGGCGTGATCGCCGGCGGGGTGGGCTTCTTGATGAAGGGCTGGCGCGGCAACGTCACGTCCTTTCTTGCCCTCGATGCCGCCACCGCCCGCTGGGCCGTGCCCCTGGGCCGCCTCGGCTATGCGGCGCGCGGCGTGGTGTTCCTCATCATCGGCGGCTTCCTGATCCTGGCGGCGATCCGGTCCAGCTCGGCGCAGGTGCGCGGCCTTGGCGGCGCGCTGGAGACCCTGCAGGCGCAACCCTTCGGCTGGGCGTTGCTGGCCGTCGTTGCCGCCGGCCTCCTGGCCTTTGGGATCTTCGGCTTCGTCCAGGCGCTCTACCGCCGCATCGACGCCCCGGACCTCGACGACGCGAAGAGAGCGGGGAACCAGACCCTCGAGGCTCTCAAGGGGTAGCCGACAGCCTCGACGCGCAAAGGGCCGGCAGCACGACGCTGCCGGCCCTTTGTGCTTTTAGGGACCCATGCGACCGATCAGGTCCCGATGAACTTCACGGTGACGCCGGTCTTGACCATCTGGGCCAGGATGTTGGCGTCCCAATTGGTGAGACGCACGCAGCCGTGGGAGGCGGTCTTGCCGATCTCCGAAGGCTCCGGGGTGCCGTGGATGCCGTAGCCCTCCTCCGAGAGGTCGATCCACACCGAGCCCACGGGATTGTTGGGGCCGGGCTTGATGGTGAACGGCTTGTCAGCCTTCACGCCCTCGAACTTGTACTCGGGATTGTAGGTGTAGATCGGGTTCTGGGCGACGCCCTTCACAGTGTGGTCGCCCTTCGGCGCCGGCCGCTGCTGGCTGCCGATGGTGGCCGGGAAGACCGCGATGAGCTTGTCGCCCTCGCTGAAGGCCCGGAGCTGCTTGGAGGCCTTGTCGACCTCGATGCGCTTCACGGCGCCGCGCTCGCCCTTGGTGTCCTTCTCGACATTGGCGACCATGATGACTGTGCCGGCCTTCGTGAGGTCCTTGCCGGGATTGAGCTCCTTGAGGAAGTCTTCGTCCATGTGGAACCGCTCGGCGAGGAGTTCCACCGGGCCGGTATAGGCGAGGCGCTCGAGATCCTTCTTCTCCTCGAAGCCTTTCGGAATCTCCTTGGCGAAGGGGCCCTTCACGTCCTCTTCCGTGATCGTGTACTCCACGATCGCCTTGTCGCCGCCGTTCTCGGCGAGCTTCGCCCAGGTGGCCTCGTCCACCGAGGCGCCCTTCCCTTCGAGCTTGTGCTCCTTGCGGAAGGCGGCCAGCGCATTCTCGACGTTCTCGCCCATGCGCCCGTCGATCACGCCCGGCGAGAAGCGGGCCCGGTCGAGGAGCACCTGAAGCCGCGCCGCCATGGCCCGGTTGCCGCCCTTCTCGGTGGCCTTCGCCTCGTTGATCTGCTCGGGCTTCAGCGCCTGCGCCTCGGCGGCCCCGATGGGGAGCGCGAGGCTCAACGCCAGAACCGCCATCCAACCTGTCCGCTTCATCATCGTCTCCAACCTGGTGCCGCCTTCAGGCCCTTGCCCGAAGCTAACGTTCCTTCGCCAACGCGGCTGAAGCGCTGAGGTTCTGAGATGCGCTTGCGCACCGCGCGACCGGCTCGTGGGCCGGAAGGCAGGTGCGCAAGCGCGGACAATGTGGAGCGAGTCGGTGGGCCTGCGTCGGAGGCTGGTTGAACGCCACTCCCCTGATTCGCACGCTGGCGACCAATCGACCGCGGGGCGGGGAAAACGGGAACGATCCCAAGGCGAGCCGCGTTCGACCTCACGAAGACGTTCTCGACACCTGGCGTCTTCACTGATCGGAGCCCCTGATGGCGTACCCCGCCGTCAGGGGTTTCTTTTTGGGGCGGTGCGAATTTCCAGCCAATAGCACAGCTTATAATTCCGTGGTCAGGCTAATAGCTCAGTTTATATTTTTCTTGACAAGCATAGCTGGAATTAAGCGTAGCCGTATCGTCATGAACAAAATTTCACATTCGAGCGGAACTGATCGTTTGTTCTAGCAGTAATCTAGTCATCCAAGGCCACTGACCGTGGCTTTTCCGATCAGCCCCTGAAGTAGAAACAGGTGAACCATGTCGCGTTCGCGTAATATCGCTTTGGCCACTTTCGGCCTCCTCCTCGCCTCCTCCACCTCCTCCTTCGCCCAGACCCGCGGCGAGATGTGCATACCGGCCGTTGCTGATGCAGGCATGTATCAGAACTGCCGCCTGACGATCGTACGCGGCAATGAAGTCTGCCGCTGTCAGATCGCTCCGCGCGCCATCGGCCGCCGCGGCGGTGTGTTTGGCGACAATCTCGAAAGCGACCGTAACGAGCGCAGCCGCGGCGTCGTGGGAACGACGGCAGCTGGCAACGCGGGCTCGGTCGGCGCTGGCGCCCCGGCTTCAGCGGCGGCACCGTGATCTCCGGCCCGAGCACCGGCGGCGGCAAGGGCAACAACGGCCTCGGCAACGGCGGCGAAGCCAGCCAGGGCGAGAACACCGGCAAGGGTTCTGACCCGTCCAACCCCGGCAACGGCGGCGGCAACAACAACGCCGGCGGCGGCAAGGGCGGCAAGGACTAAGCCAACGACCGCTTCTGCAACGGTGGCCGCGATGGCAACCCGAACAGCAAGCAGGACAACGGCCGCTCACCGCGTCTAGTCCACGGACTCACAAATTTGACCCCGGCTGCTCGTCAGCCGGGGTTTTTCTGTATGGGTTCATGCCCCTTAGAAACCGGCGGCGAATGGGCGGGCCCAAAGAGAGGGCGGAGTTCGCACGCCATCAATCGGCCGGTTCCCCTAGGCCGCAGACATTCACGTCCACCCTGTGATCGCTCTCAATCCTGTGGGGTCGGTGGGGTGAAGTCCCGATCCAGAGCGCCTGCGACCGGAGACAAATGAAAGGCGATATTATACTTGACGTACCCAAGCTTGGCGGACAGGACGGACATCGAAGGATTGCTCCGATGTCCGTCCTGTCCGCCAAGCACTTTCACGATGAAGAGGCTGCTTTCGCCTGGGTTGAGGCCCGCGTGTGGCCGGAAGGTCCGGTCTGCCCCCACTGTGGCGGCTTCGAGCGCATCGGTAAGATGGGCGGCAAGAGCACGCGCCTTGGCACCTACAAGTGCTACCAGTGCCGTAAGCCCTTCACCGTGAAGGTCGGCACCGTCTTTGAGAGCAGCCACGTTCCGCTGAACATCTGGCTTCAGGCCATGCACCTGATCTGCTCTTCCAAGAAGGGCATCAGCGCCAACCAGCTTCACCGCATCCTGGGCGTGACGCTCAAGACGGCGTGGTTCATGGGCCATCGCATCCGTGAGGCCATGCGGGACGGCTCCCTAGCGCCGATGGGCGGCGCTGGCGGCATTGTCGAGGCTGATGAGACCTTCATCGGTCGCGAGCCCGGCAAGCCTAAGAAGCGCGCCTATCACCACAAGTTGAAGGTGCTGAGCCTCGTTGACCGTGAGACCGGCAAGGCCCGTTCCATGGTCGTGGACGATCTAAAGCCCGCGACCGTGGTTCCGATCCTGCGCGAGAACATCGCCAAGGAAACCCTCGTCATGACCGATGAGGCGGGCCACTACCACCACCTGTCCGACGACTTCTCCGCTCACGGCGTGGTCCGTCACGGGCAGGGTGAGTATGGCATTGGCGAGTTCCACACGAACACGATTGAGGGCTACTTCAGCGTGTTCAAGCGTGGCATGAAGGGCGTGTACCAGCACTGCGCTAAGAAACACTTGCACCGCTACTTGGCCGAGTTCGATTTCCGCTACAACAACCGTTCGGGCCTCGGCTGCGAGGATGCTGAACGCGCTGGACGAGCGCTTAAGGGGGTTGTGGGGAAGAGGCTCACCTATCGGAGAATTAACGCGTAAAAAGTGATATTTCTCAGTGGCTTAAGATAAGACTTGAAAGCTGTATAAAAAGGGCTACATTAGCGTTAGGCAGCCATGCGCCGGAACAACCCAGAGCAGTCGAAAGACTGCAGGCGAGAGATCGCAATCATGGGCCGGGGGGCTGCCGCTTTCATGTGAAGAGCTGGACAAGGCACAGTTGATCACTGGTCAACTCCATCTCTTCGCGTCGTGGCACGAGCTTGACGCCGTAGCTTAGGCAATTCCCTCGCCGCTCATAGACTCTTGGCTTGAGGATTTCCGCATAGCGCGCTTCGCAGTTCCCAAACTTGTCCTGCTCCACGCCACTAGCGAACGCGGAAGCAACCGTATCGACTAGTTGCAGTCCCGCATGGGTCGAATGATCTCGTGCGTCGATACCCTCGATGTCGATGACGGGCCAGTAGATGTTGATCTCTTGGTCTTGCGCTGCCTTTAGGCGCTCAAGGTGAGCGCGGAAATCAGGGTAGGACATGCCGCCCCGCCGCGAAAAGGTGATTTTTACTCGTCCGTCACCGTGTGGAACTCTCCGGCGAAGATCGCGGCAAAGCCAAGATATCCGCTCAATGAGATACCGTGTCAGATAGAAGTAGAGCTGGTTCTTCTCCTGATAGGTGCCCGCTGGGATTGTCTCCTTGTTGGAGAGTACGTTGATCGCACGCACGGGGCGTGTTGCAAGGCTTTGACATGCAGCGATCCGCTGCGGGTGGCCCATGTTGGCAAAGTGAATGTCTCGACGTTTCTTCTCCGGCATAAGCCGGGAAATCTCATCACGCCATGACACGGCGTCGAGATCGAATGTCTGCCGCCAAACGCAGGCAGAGATTACCAACCACTTCGATGCGCCACCATGGGCGCCGGGCTCGCGAAAGTTGCTTAAGCCATCATCGCCGGACTCATCGATGTATGCTACGAAGCTGTGACTCATGCGGCACAGGATATGGACATGCCAAAAGAGCAGCAAGCGAATGAACAATCCGAGCGGTTCAAGCAAGCCGCCCGTGAACTCGGCTGCGACGATGGCGAGGCCCTAGAGCGCGCCTTCGGGAAGATCGTGCCGCCTCGACGACCACAAAAGCCAGAGAAGGGCAACAAGCCCGAGACCAAGACGCCCGGCCTTTGAGCCGGGCTTTTGCATGGAGAGACCGATGCTCGATCCCGCCGTGATCCGTCGCTATGCAGAGTTAGCCTACACCAGCTTTGACACCCTCGATCTTGAGGACGCCGTTGCGGAGGCTAGGGCCGATCTGCGCGCCATTTTGTGCCATCTAGATCGGGCAGATGAGGGGCCTGTAGCGCTCTTGACTGCGGTCGATGTCGTTGGGCTTGAAGGGCGTCTCGGTTAATCGCGCCCCATGCGTATGGCCGACCTCAAACCGATGGTACTTATTGTACTCGCTGGGATCGTTCGGGTTATCGACTTGAAGCCCTCCACGAGAACCTTGCCTGATACGGCCCTGTAGACGGCATCCGGCCCGAAGGTTCGCTCAAAGGCATCCTGCTTGTAACGGAAGGCGACAAGCACTTTACGCTTGATGGCATCGCAAAACACCGTCTCGCTTGCGCTCTTGCGAAGTGTCGGCTGTTCCTTCGGCTTTGAAGCTGTAGGTGGCTTGAACCCATTCCACCCTGTCTTGGACGACTTCACCACTTGCGACTCCCGTCACGGCGACACGGGAGCGTAGCACTACCCAACTCTGAGTCGAGATGGGTATGCGAAGTATAATATCGCCAAATGAAAAGGGGCCCCGGAGGGCCCCCTCGCAGGCGATCTTTCGTTCGCGCTTACTGGTTGCCGAACTTGAACTCCGGCGCGTTCTTGAGTTCGTCGCGCGAGGCATTGGCGAGGATCGCGCGGGCTGGGGCATTCCGGTTCGAGCTCGACGCGTTGGCGTTGTTGCCACCCGCATTGTTGCCGCCGGCCACCGTGCCGGTCGTTGCGGGCTGATTGGTCGTACCGGCCGTGCCGCCCGTGGTGGTGGTGCCGGTCGCGCCGCCTGCGGCCGTCGTCGTGGTGCTCGAACCGGCGCCAGCGCCGCCGCCCGTGCTGCCCGCATTGTTCGACGCCGAAGCGGAGGGCTCCGTCATCTCGAACTTGAGAGCATTGAACGGCACGGCCACATTGCGCTCGCCGATGCCCAGGAAGCCGCCGACGCCGATCACCACGGCCTCGACCTTACCGGATTGATCGACCAGCACATCGCTCACGTCGCCGATCTTTTCGTTGTTGTTGTTGTAGATGTCGACGCCCTCGAGCTGCGACGCCCGCCACATGTCAGGGCGGCCCTGCGTGATATACTGGACGCCGCTGCCGCCGGGAGCAGGAGCGGGCTGCGCCGCAGGCGCCGGGGGCTGGCCGCCGGCCGGAGCCGGGGTGGTTTGAGCGAGAGCGGGGGCTGCGAGAAGAGTACCGGCCAGGAGGCCGATCGCGACACGTGCGAGCATGGGGTGTCTCCTGCTGAAGTTCATGCCTGTTCGGCACACCAGGAGAACGGCCACGCCCCCTTTTTGTTCGAGGTCTTCGCTCGGAAGGGTCCGGCAGCGGCGCGCCGCTCCGACCGAATTGCTCGGGAGGCGATCGACAGACGGCTTCGTCGTCATCGCGCCTAAGGGGATAATGCCCGCCAGACGCCGGAGTTTCGCGGCATGGGCGGGTTTGTCACGAAGCCCGAGAGCTCATACATCGAGGCCGGAACATCGAAGCACCTCGGAGGCGGCCATGCTCGATCTGCAACGCCAGATCGCGGATTTGGAGAACGAGATTGAGCGCCTCGCTGCGGTAGCCGAGCGGTGCCGGAAGATCATGGTGGTTTCGAAGATTGGGGCCTACGGAGGCGGGATTGTACTCGCCGCCCTGCTCTTAGGGCTCCTGCGGTTCGACCCCACCGCCTTCCTCGCCGCCCTCACGGCGCTGCTCGCTGGCCTGGCGCTTCTCGGCACCCATGCCAGCACCCTCGACGAACTCGTCGGCAAGATAAAGGCTCATGAGACACGCCGGCGCGAACTGATCGACGCGATCGGCCTGCGCATGGTCGAGGCGAACTGAAGATCCCCCAGTCAGCGCTTCGCCTCGCTGACCATGCAGGCGGGGTGAAGCGGCCGCTTAGCTCTTCGCTTCGCCGACCGTATCGGCCATGGCGGCCTGGCGGGCGCCCATGGGCTTGTCACCGCCCGTCGTCGAGTCCTTCGCGGTCTGGTGCTCGGTTTCAGCATTCAGTTCCGCGCCGAGCAGGATCACGATGGTCGAGATCCACAGCCAGGTCATGAAGCCCACCACGGCACCGAGCGAGCCATAGGTCTCGTTATAGCTGCCGAAGTTGGCCGCGTACCAGGAGAAGAGCATAGAGGCCACGACCCACAGGATGGCGGCCCCGATGCTGCCGGTCGACACCCAACGCCATTCGGCGGTCTCGCGGCTCGGGCCGTACCGGTAGAGAACCGCGAGGGCGCCCATGATCAGAACGAGGAGGATCGGCCAACGCAGGAGCGACAGCAGGGTCTCCACCACTTGGCCCAAGCCGACGAAATCGAGGAGGTGCGGCAGCACCGCGGTGGCGACCAGCGCAAGGATCAGGATCGCGACGGCACCCACGGTGAAGAGGAGCGACTGCAGGTTCAGCTTGATGAAGCCGCGCTTCTCCTCCTCGTCGTAGACGACGTTGAGGGCGTCGAATACCGCCTTCATGCCGGCATTGGCGCTCCAGATCGAGACCAGGAGGCCGAACGCGAAGGCGAAGCCCAACTTGCCCTCGCCTTGGGACGCAATGCGCTGCACCTGCTCCCGGATCACGTCCAGAGCCCCGCCGGGCAGAACGCCGGACATGGCGTTCAGATGCCCCTCGATCGTCGAGGGGTCGGCCACGAGGCCGTAGAGCGAAACGAACGCCGCGATGGCGGGGAAGATCGCGAGAAGCCCGTAATAGGTCACGCCGGCGGCAACGGCGATGAGACGGTCGTGCCCCATCTCCTCCCAGACACGCCAGAGAACGTCCTTCCAGCCCTGCGCCGGGATTTCGGTCGGGCTATCGGCCTCGCGCCCGCGGCCAGCCTCTGCATGAGCGCCCGGACCAGCATTGTTGCGCGGTGCTCGGGCATCGCGCACCTGTCCGCCGGCCCCTCCCCGCTCTCGGTCCAGCGAACGGCGTTCGGCTGGGCTTGGCGCCGAAGACCGCGCGACGAAGCGAAGAAGGAAAAGGCCGGAAGCGACCAGGAGGAGCGGGAGCGACCGGCTCCCGGCTTTGACGGCGGCGGACATCAGCAACCCTCTGAGAACGGCAGAGATTCGATCTGAAACCCGCTCGCTGTCCTCCCGGTTCCGGAATTCCTGCCTAAGGCCCCCTCGGGCAGGAATCTCCGCCTCCCTTAGTGCCTACTGCCCTTGGCCCAGCGAGTAGCCCGCCACCCCGTCGAAGGTGAACAGGTGCTCGGTCTTCACGAAGTCGACACCGGCCAGCGCGAGCCGCATCTGCAGTTCGGCGACCATCGACTTGTTGAGCTCCTTGCCGGGCTTCGCCATGTAGCGGCAGCGCCAATGGTCGGTGAGCGCCGTCTCGGGCAAGCCCTGTGGCCACACCTTCACGCCCCGGTTCGTCACGAGGGCGAGTTCAAAGGCGCCGTTCTGCGCGGCCTGCATGCGGGCGGCGAGCGCATCCGGATCGGTCCCCGCCCAGTGGACGAACACGTCAATGCCGACCAGTTGCTTGTCGGCCGGAGCGACCGGCTCGGGCTGTACGATCGCGAGCGCCTGACCGTTGTTCTCGTAACGCACGGGCGCGAGCTGCTCGGGCTTTTGGCCGAGCCGCGCGATCACTGCGTCGGCAAAGGCGGCGGTTCCGACCGCCGACACACCGAGGCCGCCCGCGATGTCCGCGGTCGCGACTCCGTCCTCGATCGTCTTGAGCCAGGCATTGTGCACGCGCTCGGCGACCTCGCCCTGCCCGATATGCTGGAGCATCATCACGCCGGCGAGCAGCAGACCCGACGGATTGGCCACGTTCTTGCCGGCGATGTCCGGCGCCGAGCCGTGCACGGCCTCGAACATGGCACCGGCTCCGCCGATGTTGGAGGACGGCGCGAGGCCGACCGAACCCGCCACTTCGGCCGCGATATCCGAGATGATGTCGCCGTAGAGGTTGAGCGTCACGATGACGTCGAACCGGCCGGGGTCGGCGGCGAGCTTCGCCGCCCCGATGTCGATGATCATGTGGTCCTTAGCGATCTCCGGGTACTCGGCCCCGATCGCATCGAACACCCGATGGAACAGCCCATCGGTAAGCTTCATGATGTTGTCCTTGGTGAAGCACGTCACCTTCTTGCGCCCGTTGGCCCGGGCATACTCGAAGGCGTAACGCACGATGCGCTCGCAGCCCTGCCGCGAGACGAGCTTCAGGCACTGGTAAACCTCGTCGGTCTGCCGGTGCTCGATGCCCGCGTAGAGGTCCTCTTCGTTCTCCCGCACGATCACCACGTCCATGCCGGGGTGCTTGGTGACCACGTAGGGCGCGTAGGATGCGACGGGGCGCACGTTGGCGAAGAGGCCGAGGCTCTTGCGGACCGTAACGTTGAGGCTCTTGTAGCCTCCGCCTTGCGGTGTGGTGATCGGCGCCTTGTAGAACACCTTCGTACGCCGCAGGGATTCCCAGGCCTCCGCACCGATGCCGGCGGTGTTGCCCGCACGGTAAACCTTCTCGCCGATCTCGATCGGCTCCACGGCGATGTTCGCGCCTGCGGCCAGCAGCACCTTGAGGCTCGCGGCCATGATTTCCGAACCGATACCATCGCCGAACGCTACGGTGATCGGTGTCGCCGTGCGAGCATCGGGCTGAGCCATCGGGCTTGCCTTCAGAAGGCTCTCGGCGGTGACGATCTGATTCATGGGGCACTCCGTCTGCTGATGTGCCCTGTACATGGTCCGCTCAACCCATTGAGTGAAATGAGTTGCGCAGCTTGTAGTCATTGGCTCAGCCAATGACCCGGACATAACACGGCCGACCTCTGCGCGCGTTCATCCGGCGTCGCAGGGTCGGCCGTGCAGTTGGGACGCGGGACGTCCCCTCGCCCTCCGGAGCAGGCGCTTCGGCCAGACGCTCCTCACCGGTGGCGATCGATGCTCCGCAACGCAGTGCCGAGGGCAGCGGGCAGAGTCTGGTTCAGCGTTCGTGCGCCTTCAGGCGCACGCGAGATCTGGGAACGGACAGTTGGAAATAGGCGCGCAGCTCCATCTCCCGCAGGTGATGCTGGAGCTGCCGATCCGGCATCGCCCGGCCGGCTGCCGCAAGATCGCGCCCCACCTTTCCGATCACGTCCTCGTCGCCAGGTGCTTCGAAATCCGCGAAATGCACGCTCCAGGCATAAGCCTCGTGCCGGCCTCGCGGCAGCCCGAGCAGGCGTGCCGCCCAAAGCCCGAACAGAACGTTGCGACGCGCCATGAGGCCGCCGCGACGGCTGTCTTCATCGAGTTCGAGCGGACGCCCGCAGCGTTCGGCAGCCGTTGTGGCAATAAGGGGCGAGCCCATCTCCATCCTCCCTTAAGAACCTTGGAGCACGTTGGTTCGCGCTCTCGTCGACGCCGGGTCGGATCGAGCCCGGCGTCGCGGCCGTTCGAGGCGGCCTGATTGAGCAGAGGCGGCCCTAGCTCGCCTTGCGCTCGAGGCCCTTGATCTCGACCACGTAGCCGTCCCGATTGTGCGGGTGGCCCGGATTGAGGAACACCGAGCGGTCGTTCTTCGCGTGCAGCGCCTCGAAGAAGGGAACGAAGCGCTCGTCGGTGATCCCGAAGGCACGCTGGAATTTGGCAACGAGATCCTGCTCCTCGCCCTCCGCCTCGCCATCCGACATGGCGCTGTCGACGAGATTCAAGAGGATGCACATGCGCTGCGCGTCGGTGAGCATCGGCGTCACCTCGGCAAGGAATTGGTCGAGGGGTTTGGTGCGAGCGATGCGGACCGCCTGATCGAGCAGGGCGCGGTTGTTCGCACCGACGCCGATCTGACCGCGCTCCGTCGCGCCGCCGATGACGGAGAGCAGATGGCCGATCTCCTCGTTGTCCATCTCGCCGTCGGCGCCCATGCAGTAGATGAGCGATGTCGCGAAGGCGAGGTGAGGCGTCATCTGCTGGCCCTGATCGGCCTTGAAGCGATCAAACAATCCCATGATGTCCTCCGATCAATCCCCTGGGCACCTCTGCGGGTGCCCGCGTGCGGGTCGGTCTGACGCCGACCACACCTGAGAGGTGGTGGGCCGAAGGCATCGGCAACAGAGGTTTCAATCGATGCTCGACATAGGCACTCTCAATGGCCAAGGTAGCGCCTCCAGCCGCGACTGAGATCATGCCGACACCCCTGCCCCCCTTCGACCTCGACCTCCTGCGCACCTTCATGGCGATCGTTGACAGCGGCGGCTTCACGCGGGCGGCCGAGCGCGTCGGGCGCACGCAATCCACCGTATCGCTGCAGATCAAGAAGCTGGAGGACGGCCTTGGCCGGCGGGTGTTCGAGCGCGAGCCCGGACGCGACCTGCAACTCACACCCGACGGCGAGATTCTGCTGACCTACGCCCGCCAGATGCTGCGGCTCGCCGACGAGGCGCGCTCGCGCCTCATGGAGCCCGACATCGCCGGCACCGTCCGGCTCGGCACGCCCGAGGATTTCGCGAGCACCCATCTGCCCGACGTCCTTGCGCGCTTCGCCCGCGCCCATCCCCGCGTGGCGCTCGACGTGAACTGCGACTTCACGGTCAACCTGCTCGACGCGTTCTCGAAGGGCCAATACGACCTGGTGCTCTTCAAGCGCGAGCCGCAGGGTCCCGGCGGGGGCATCGGCGTCTGGCGCGAGCTTCTCGTCTGGACGGCCTCGTCCCGCCTCGTCCTCTCGCCCGACGAAGCCCTGCCCCTGGTCCTTGCGCCCGTGCCGGACGTCTACCGCAAGCGCGCCCTCGCGACCCTCGACGCGATGAAGCGGCCTTGGCGTATCGTCTATACCAGCCCGAGCCTGAATGGCCTGCAGGCGGCCGTGCAGGCGGGCCTTGGCGTCACGGTGTTGCCGAAGGAGATGGTGCCGCCCGGCTTCGTTCTGCTGGGGTCCGAACACGGCCTACCGCCACTGCCCGACACCGAAATCGTGCTCTATCGGGCGCCCGGCGCGCTCCCACGCGCCGCCGAACTCCTGGCCGAGCACATCGTGCATTCGCTTGAGAGTGCCGCCAAGGCCTTCGGGGGCTCAGGCTTCCTCTCGGCCGGCGCGGATTCTTGAGGCGAACAGGCCATATCCCCAGCATCAGTCCAGAATCGAAAAAGCCGGCCCCGAGGGGCCGGCTTCGTCGTGAGGGCGTTGCCGCCGGGCGTTAGGCGACGTGGATCGCCGTTGCGTCCTTGCGAGTCTTCCAGAGCGAGAACACCACACCGCCGCCAATCATCGCGAGCGTCACGCCAAGCGAGATCGCCGGGTCGAGCTTGCCGAAGTAGTAGTTCCAGAAGATCTTGCCGCCGATGAACACGAGGACGAGCGCCAGGGCGTACTTCAGGTACTCGAAGCGGTGCACCATCGCGGCCAGAGCGAAGTAGAGCGCACGCAGGCCGAGGATCGCCATGATGTTCGCCGTGAACACGATGTAGGTGTCCGTCGTGATCGCGAAGATCGCCGGCACCGAGTCGACTGCGAAGACGAGGTCGGCGACGTTGATCACCGCGAGCGCCAGGAAGAGCGGGGTGGCCCACACGACGAGCTTGCCGGTCTTCGGGTCGGGCTTCTTCACGAAGAAGCGCTCGCCGTGCAGTTCCTGCGTCACGCGCATGCGCTTCGAGAGGAAGCGCACCACCGGGTTCTTGGACACGTCCTGCTCGGCCTCGCCGACGACGAGCATCTTCACGCCGGTTGCCATGAGGAAGGCGCCGAAGAGCAGCAGGATCCAGTCGTATTCCTGCACGAGGGCCGCGCCGATCGCGATCATGAAGCCGCGCAGCACAAGCACCGCGATGATGCCCCACACGAGGGCGCGGTACTGGTACTTCGGCGGGATCGCGAAGTAACCGAAGATGAGCGAGATCACGAAGACGTTGTCGATCGAGAGAGCCTTCTCGATGGCATAGCCCGTGAAGTACTGCATGCCGGATTCCGCGCCCATGGAGTACCAGACCCATGCGCCGAAGGCGATCGCGATGGCGATGTAGAACACCGAGAGCTTCAAGCTCTCCGCGATACCGAGTTCCTTGTCGTCCTTGTGCAGAATGCCGAGGTCGAAGGCGAGAAGCGCCAGGACGATGCCAAGGAAGGAAAACCAAAGCCAGGCTGGCTTGCCGAGGAAGTCGGCGGTCAGAAAGGAGAGCAGGAGATCCACGATGTTTGTCCTCTGGTTTTTGGAGAGGACGCCTTCAAGGAAGCCAAGCGGGATCGACGCTGACGCGGCGCGGGCGGCCGTTACAGGGTCGGCACCGTCCGGCGCTCATCAGGCGTCGCAATGGCCGAATGCAACGGAGGACCGACATCGCAGCTATGGGTAGCCGCCAGAGGGGCCCGGGCCTCACAGGACCGCAGATGAGCCTTGGCCGCCGATTCCGCAAGAGCACTGCTTGCAATGGATCCCATTGGGTTCCTCAATGGGTGAGCTGCTGACGCGCCGACGCGCCGTATAGCCGGGCTCCGGCCGAGCCGGGAGGTACGGCGGCCCGTACCAGAAGCGGCATCACGGCAAACAGCACCTGAGCCAACAGGCCGAGTTGGGCCGAGACCATCCGATAGGTGGCCCAGTGCTCCGCCGGCGAGCGGCCGAAGACCAAAACCGAAACGCTGAACTCGGCGGCCATCAGCAGCGCAAAAGCAAGCCCGCCCATATGGAGTCGCGGGGTTCCTGCGGGCAGTGCGAAGCGGGCAACGAGCCAGCGGCTGGCGAACCACGATAGCGCCAGCATGAGAGGCAGCTCGAAAACCACCCCCGCGACCTCGCCGACCAGCGGCACCAAAACCAAGATCCGCAGGATGCCGAGTGCGAACCCAACGGCAAACACCACAGCGAAATAGGCAGCTCCGGCCTTTACGGCTTTGATCATGCCGACCTCACGTTCGACAGCGACGATCGCCCGGTCTGGACCCGTGGCAACGACGAGCCCTGATGAACGCTGGAGGTACGAGCTGCCTTGATCCGCGACAAAGTCGTGGACCTCTCCAGAACTATGCCGTTACGTAAGGCGCTTAAGGCGTCACCCGGGCGAGCGGGAAATCCTCGCGGCGGTAGATGGCCTGCACGGCGTCGAGCCCCTGGACCGGTCCATGGGCGGTAGCGATGAAAATATCCAAAGGGGATTCGCCGCCCCAATCCTCCACGACGGTTCGCACGGCTTCGGCCAGCGTCGTCACCTGGGTTCGCTGGGGGACGAGCTTGTCCTGGCCATAGGCCATCAGCGTTGCGGGTTCGTTATAGTCGATAAGGTCAAGCATGCGATGCGCTCCGCTTGAGGCGGGAGCGCGCATGTCTCTCAGCCATCGGCGCCTGGATATCCTGCCGATGATGGACGCTCTTTAGCACAGGCCGGGGTCATTGTATTCACCTGGCACATCGACTGGCCCCCTCACGGGCAGGCCCTTGGGCCGTCACCGGCGCTCGTCGTCTCCGGAGGGACGGTCCTCGTCCGCCCTGCGCTCCATCTGCCCGATCAGGCGGTTGAGTTGGTCGGGAACGGGTTCGGACAGCGATTCTTCGAACAAGGTCCGCAGATCCTGACCGATCTTGGCCCTAAGCTGCCGGTCCCAGAAGCTGTCGCGGCGCGGGGGCTCGAAGCGCTGACGCTCGTCATGCGGCGGATCGGTCGGTGCCATCGCGTCGATGTTCGCCCTAGAGGTCGCCATGGAGGACAACGCCCCATTGCGCTCAAGGTTCAGCGGCTAAGCGAACTTCGCTGGCCGGTGGCGTCCGACCGCGGCAGCGTTCGGGTCTAAGCCTTTTGGCCATGTGACGCCGCCGCGCCTTGAGGAGGCCGGAAGCCTGTGGGAAGGCTCAGCCCAACGACCTTGAACAAAGGCGCTGGGGGCATGTGGGGAATTATGAAACGCGGGCTGCGGCTTGGCCGCAGACCCGTGCAGATGGCCGCCGTGGCGGCTCTGTTGGCGGTGGCGCTGGACCAATCCGGCACCATAACCTCGAGCTCGTACCAGGCCGCTCTCCTTCCCGCCTTTCAGTCCGCGCGTCAGCCCCTCTGGGTCGGCGGGCGCGCCACTCCGACCCGCGGCTGGGTGGAATTCTGTGCCAAGCTCCCGCAGGAATGTGCGGTGGACGCCACCGAGCCCGCGAGCCTCACGCTGACGCTCGAGGCCTGGGAGACGGTCATCGCCGTCAATGAGCGGGTGAACGCCACCGTCAAGGCCATGTCGGATCGCGATCATTGGGGCGTCCAGGACCGCTGGGACTTCCCGGACGACGGCATCGGCGATTGTGAGGACATTCAGCTTCTCAAGCGCAAGCTGCTGGTCGAGGCCGGCCTCCCGCGCCGGGCGCTGCGCATGAGCGTCGTGTTCGACGACCTGGGCGAGGGCCACGCGGTTCTGATGCTGCTCACCGACCGGGGCGAGTTCATCCTCGACAACAAGCGAGACGCGGTCCTGCCCTGGAACGAAACCCGCTATACCTACCTCAAGCGCGAGGGATCGGACGGGCCGGCCTGGGTCTCGCTGGTCGGGCGCTTGGCGCCCGTGAGCGGCGACGTGAGCGCCTCGCTGCGCGAAAAGGCCCTATCCTCCGCCCCCACGACGTCATCGGGTCGGGCGGCGCTCGCGCGGGGTTAAAGGCTTCATCAGCGCCCGGCGCGTTGGCTGTCCTCCACGATCCGCCCCTCCTCCATCCGGACGATCCGGTCGGCAAGGTCCATGATCTTCACGTCGTGGGTCACCATGAGCGTGGTGGTACCGCGCTCGGTCCCGAGGCGCTTGAGCAGGGTCACGACACTCAGCGCGCTTCCCTTGTCGAGGGCTGCGGTGGGTTCGTCGGCGAAAACGAGGTCTGGGTTGCCCACCAGAGCGCGAGCCACGGCCACGCGCTGCTTTTGTCCGCCGGACAAGTTGCGCGGCAGGTAGTCGAGGCGCTCGCCCAAACCCAGCAGGGTGAGGAGATGAGCTGACGCCTCCCGCCACTGCACCATGGCGGCGGGCCCATGCACCTCAAGCCCCATGCGGACGTTCTGCATGGCGGTCAGGCTGTCGTGGAGGTTGTGGGCCTGGAAGATGAAGCCGAGGTGTCGGCGGCACCGAACCAAAACGCTCTCATCCGCACCGGCGAGTTCGGTGCCAAGCAGGGTCACGCTCCCCTCCTGCACCCGGCGCAGGCAGCCCATGAGGGTCAGCAGGGTGGTCTTGCCCGATCCGGATGCGCCGAGAAGGATCGTGAGCTTGCCTCTTTCTAGGACAAGATCGACATCGAACAGCGCCTGCTTGCGGGCTTCGCCTTCGCCGAACCAATGCTGGAGGCCGCGCACCGCAATGGGCGCGCCGGCACTTGTGCCGGTTCGGGCGAGAGGATCGATGTTGCGGCGGTCGTCCATCGCTGACCCTCAGAACAGATCCGCGGGGTTCGCCCGAGCGAGCTTTCGGGTCGCAATAGCACCCGAAAGGGTGCACATGGCGATCGTGCCGACGAGGACGAGGATGGCGCGCGCGCCGGTCATGGCGATCGGCAGGCCCGTGACATGGGCCACCACCGCATAAAGTGCGAGCGACACCAGAAAGCCCGGGATGAACCCGAGAATCGCCAGGACGAACGCCTCCTCGAAAATGATGCCGAGGAAGAAGCGCTGGCGATAGCCGATGGCCTTGAACGTCGCGTATTCCTTGAGGTGGTCGGCTACGTCTGTGGAGAGCACCTGATAGATGATGATGATGCCGACCAGGATTCCGATCACGACCCCGAAGCCGAAGACGAGGCCTACCGGACGCTGCGTGGTCTGGAACGACTGGTCCTTCGCGACGGTCTCCACGATTGTGCGCACGGCGCTGTCGTAGGAGGGCAGCACCGCCCGCAACCGCTCCACCGTTGCGCGAGAATCGGCGCCTGGCGCGAGCGTCACGAAGATATGGTTCGGGGCACCGGAAACGCGCTGCGGAAAGAGCCGCAGGAAGGTTTGATCCGACACCACAAGGTAGCCGTCCGCGGAAAATCCGCCACCGATCTCGAAGGTGCCAACGACCGTGAGCGTGCGGTTCTTGACCTCGAAGACGTAGGGTTCTCCAGCTGCTATTCCGGTGAAGAGTGCCTTCGGGACATTGCGGGTTTTTGCGTCGATCAGCGCCACGTCGGAGAGGCTGATGTCGGCGAGCCGGACATTGATGGCCGGGTTGCGGAACGTTTCCGCCGAGGGGTCGATACCGAACACGTCGAGGGTGCGGATCGTGCCGTCGGGCTGCTTCCAATCGACCTTGCCGTAGTAAAGTGGCGTTGCTCGCGAGACCCCCTCGACCGAGAGCGCCTCGAACATCCGCTGGCGCGGCAAGGGGCTGCCGTAGGCGAGCGTGTTCATGTCGGACGCGGAGATCAGGATGTCGGCGTTCATCTGCTCGTAGGGCAGCCGGATGCTGCCGACGAGGGCGCCGAGAAAACCCAATTGCATCAGCACGAGTACCGCAGCGAAGGACACGCCCGCCAGCGCTGCCGCGAGCCGCGTCCTGTTGTGGACGAGTTGCAGCCACCCGATCGGGAGGCGCCCGAGCAGGCGCTCCAGGACAGCGGTCACGGCTCGCTCCGGGTGGCGATCCGCGCCGTAACCTGAAGATTGGTGAAGCGCTGCGCGGCGGACGACGACTCTGGGTCGAGGGCCACCGTAACCTTCACGACACGGGCATCGGTGTTGGCGGCAGGATTAGCATCGATCAGCCCCTGCCGCCCGACCTCGAGCCCGATCCGGGTGACGCTGCCTTTAAGGGGCCGCGGCAGTGCCTCTGCGCTGACATCCACGCTGTCACCCACCGACACATGACCGATCTGCGTTTGATAGACCTCCACCTCGGCGGTCATGCGCTCCAGGTTGCCGAGATTGAGGATCCCGAGATTGCCCGGCTTCTCCCCAGGCCGCACATGGATCGTCAGCACCGTGCCGGCGATTGGAGCCCGTACGGACGCCTTGTCGAGATCCGCCATGGCGCGAGCGAGGTCGGCCTTCGCGGTATCGACGTTACGGGCAGCGACGAGAACATCGGCCTGGGCTTCAAGGGGTCCCGAACCATAGCGCGACAGCGTTGCTCGCACCCGCTCCACCTCGCGAGCTGCCTCGTCGCGGGCGGTACGGCGCTGGTCATAAACCTGCTCGGCGGCATAACCTCGCTGCCGCAGGGTTTCGACCCGCTCGAACTCGCGGCTGGAATTCTGTAGCGCCGTTTCCGCCCGCGCGACGGAGGCGCGAACCTCGTCGCGGCTGGCATTCACGGAGGCCTCCACCTGAGCGAGCGCGGCCTCTCGCGCAGCCACCAGGGCGCGAGCGGACTCCACCGCTGCCTGGAGTAGGCGCTCGCTGTCGAGGGTGGCGAGCACCGCCCCACGCTCGACGCGCTCGCCCTCCTTCACGTGGAGCGTCGCGATGCGTGCGTCGCCCGCGCCGAAAGGCGGAGCCACCACGACCACCTCACCTTCTGGGAGCAGCTTGCCGAGGCCTGCCACGACCCGCGGCGCCGTTAGCCTCGCGGCCGCCGTGCTGGAACGGGCGTTCCCCGAATTCACGGGCACCGCAATTGGGGAGGATGTGCCGCCGCTCGGCTGCAGTTGCAGGATTTCCATGAGCTTTCGCACACCCAGTGGCTGAAAGTAGAGCCCGATGACGCCGCCGGCGGCGACCAAAGCCATGATGAGCGGGATGAAGCGCGCCACACGGAAGATCCGCAAGCCGACGGATCGCGTCGCCACGGCGCCTGTGTCCCGCTGGACCACTGCCAACGGAAGTGCGCCAGCCAGCGAAGCTGCCGCAAGCGGGGTCTCGCTCGCTTCGCGGTGATGACGGGTGGCTTGCGGGTTTAGGGGCATCGGCTGCTCGGTCCTGACAATCGCTCTCGCACTGGACAGTTAATGACTCAAAAGTCATTATAATCCCGACCAGATGAGAATCAACTGCAAATGACTCATCGGTCATTTTCTCGGCGGGAGCCTTGATGCAGAACAATCCAGACGAGGCAGATCGAGCCCCGCGGCGCCGGCGTAAGGAGGCGCGCCCGGCTGAGCTGATCGACGCGGGATTACAGGAATTCGCCCAGCATGGTTTTGCGGCCACGCGGCTGGAGGACGTGGCGCGTCGTGCCGGCGTCGCGAAAGGAACGATCTACCGTTACTTCTCCGACAAGGAGGCGCTGTTCCTGGCGGCGGTGCAATCGCGGGTGACGCCGGTTTTCGACCAGATCAGCGGCTTCGTGGACGTGTTTCCTGGCACGACGCGGGATCTCCTGACGCTTATCTTCGAGACGATCCATCGGCAGCTGGCCCGGTCCGACCTGCCTGTGTTGATCCGCGTGATCATCGCGGAGGGCCCGCGCTTCCCAGCCCTGACGGAGCATTATCATCGCGAGATCATTGCCAAAGGCCGCGCGTTGCTCGAGCGCATCGTGGCGCGCGGTCTTGCCCGCGGCGAGGTTCGCGAGGGCGCCGCTGCGGCCTTGCCGATGGTGATCTTCGCCCCCGCGATCATGGCTGCGATCTGGCGCACCACCTTCGACCGCCATGCTCCCGTCAGCGGCGAAGCCTTTCTCGCGGCCCACCTCGACCTCGTGTTCCACGGACTCTTGAAGCACGGCGCATGAGGGGCGAAACCGCTGCCCGTCTGCGCGAGGCTACGCTATGCAGGTGCCGTCCAGCCAAGACCCATTCGCAGGCCAGTCTTCATGAACATCCTTGACGCCTATACGAGCCACGACGCGACAGCGCTCGCAGAGTTGGTCCGCCGGCGCGAGGTCACGCCGGCCGAACTCCTGGAAGCGGCCATCGCGCGCCTGGAGGAGGTGGAGCCGCGCCTCTCCGGCATGGCCGAGCGAACTCTGGACCGGGCCCGGGCTTCAGCCAGCGCCCCCCTCCCGGAGGGGCCCTTTGCAGGCGTGCCGTTTCTTCTGAAGGACAATCTGCACGTCGCGGCCGGCATTCCCTACCACAACGGCTCCCGCATCTGGCGCGGCTGGGTGCCACCGCGGGACAGCGAGCTGGTGCGTCGCTTCAAGGCGGCCGGGCTCCTCATCCTCGGTACCACGAAGGTCCCGGAACTCTCGCTTACGCCTGTCACCGAGCCCATGCATTTCGGGCGCGCCAACAACCCCTGGGCCCTCGACCGTACGACGGGTGGCTCGTCCGGCGGGTCGTCGGCTCATGTGGCAGCCCGCACCGTGCCGATGGCCCATGCCACCGATGGCGGCGGCTCGATCCGGATCCCAGCCTCGTGCTGCGGCTTGTTCGGCCTGAAGCCGACGCGGGGCCGCACGCCGAACGGACCCTACGTCGGCGAGGCCTGGCATGGGGCCTCCATCGGTCATGTGGTCAGCCGCAGCGTGCGCGACAGTGCCCGCATGCTGGACGCCATCGCGGGCCCGGATGTGGGCGCGCTCTACGGGATCGCCCCTCCCCCGCTTCCGTTTGCCGAGGCCGCTGCACGGCCGCCCGCTCGCCTGCGGATCGCTTTCACGGCCGCGGCCCCGAACGGTGTCGCCGTCGATCCGCAGTGCCGCGCCGCCGTGGAGCGGGCCGCGCGCCTGGCCGAGTCCCTTGGCCACAGGGTCGAGGAAGCAGCGCCGCGCGTGCCGGAGGGTTACTTCACCTGGTTCCTGACCGCCTTCCTTGCGGCCGTGGCGCAGGAGTTCACATTCGCGGAGGAAATTACGGGCGTGAAGCCGCGCCGCGGCGACGTGGAGGTTTCCACCTGGCTCTGCCGCGAACTCGGTATGGCCTTCTCGGCCGCAGAGCTCTCGATCAATCTGGAGCGCCTGCACCGGGCGGGGCGCCAGATTGGAGAGTTTTTCGAGGGCTACGATCTGCTCCTCACGCCGACACTCGCGACGCTGCCCGTGGCTCACGGCTCGCTTCATGCAGCCGGCGCCGAGGCCGCGCTCCAGGCCCTTGCGGCGCGGCTCGGACTAGGCCGTTACCTGCGCTACGGGCCCCTCGTGGAGCAGGCGGCGGCGCGCGCGTTTCGCTTCATCCCGTTCACGCCGATCTGGAACGTCACCGGTCAGCCCGCGGCGAGCCTGCCGCTGCACTGGACGGAGGACGGGCTGCCGGTGGGCGTACAGGCCGTGGCGCGCTTCGGCGATGAGGCGACCCTGCTGGCCTTCGCGGGCGAGGTCGAGCAGGCGCAGCCCTGGGCCGACAAGCGCCCGCCATTGCCCTAGACGAGAAGCGGGGTCGCGTCAGTACCCGCGCACGGGGTAGACGAGCAGGCCGAGACCGGCGCTGAAGGCGAGCCCGACGGCAACTTGAGCAAGATCGAGGAGCAGAAACATGATTGTCTCTCCGAGGTGGCGAGCACATTAGGCAGCCATACCCGCCGGCTTGGCCGTGCGGCGGCGCACAGGCGAGGCAAGGGGCAGGAGCGGCATGCCCCTTAGAACGGCAGAAGCGGGTTGATCACAAAGGCGAGCCCCAGCCCGAAGCTGAAGGCTGCGGCGCCGAGCGATGCGTGAAACACGTGAGTCATGGTTAATCCTCCCTTGAAGGCGAGGATTAAGCGGGGGCTGTTTCAGGCGAATTGCGTGTCTTGTTTCGTCCCGCTCGCCCAGGAAATGGTTCGACCTTCGTCCAAGCCGTTGTGTCGTGAAACCGTGGAGCGGACGGCGCGTTGCGAGAAGAGGTAGGCGTGGAACTGGCCGTCATGCAGCCCAAAACGAAACTCGATGTTGCGCGCAATTTGGTGCGGATCTACCGAGAGGTGCTTCAGATCCCGGTCCCAACCGAACTGGCGGCGCTCGTCAAGCGCCTTGAAAATGAGGAATGACAAGCCATCCCGTCGCTCAGGCGGCTCGCGCGCACCGACTCAGATCGAGAGTGCCATAGAAGCGGGCAAACCGCCGCTCAAGCCGCGTTCGTGAGCTTACCCGATCATCGACTCTGCGGTGGCCAACGCCAGTCCCGCCAGCCGCACCTGTGTCGCTTGAAAGAGGACGAGCAGCAGGGCGGCTAAGCGGTACGGAACCCCTCAACACACCCGATCGTGTGGCACAAAAAGGGGCTTCGGCGACGACCTCTACACGAGGAACGCGGTCGAGAAAGCGAGAGGCTCGATGTTGTGGAGAACGATCGATCCGCCGCCGGAAAGGTCGAGGGCCATGCCTTCTGCAGTATCCCGGATGCTGTAGCTCTGCCCTGCCAAGGCGATGCGATCCCCCTCCAAAAAGGAGAAGCCGACAATCTCGTCGACACCCCAGCCGGCTTCAAAAATAAAGGTGTCCGCGCCGGCCTCACCGTAGAAGCGGTCATTGCCGAGGCTGCCGTAGATCACATCATTGCCGGCACCGCCGTAGGCGATGTCGTTGCCGGCCCCACTCCAGATGGTGTCCGACCCTTCGCCGGCATAAAGCAGATCGTCATCGCGAAGCCCCGAGACGAGATCGTTGCCGCCACCGCCATAAACCGTATCCCGCCCGATCGACCCGTAGACCTGATCGTCGCCGGCGCCGCCCGAGAGCACATCGTCGCCCTGGGCACCGTAGAGTTGGTCGGCATTGTCTCCTCCATAGAGGGAATCATTGCCCTGCCCACCAAAAAGGAGGTCATTGCCAAGACCTCCCTCGGCGACATCGTTGCCCAAGCCACTGAAGATGGTATCGGCCGCCGCGCTGCCGATGAGCACGTCGTTGTAGATGCTGCTGGTCAGCGCGCCCGTCCCGGCATCGTGAGGTTCCGCCTGCTCGGCGGCATTCGGAATGCCGAAATTCTGGGTCACGAACACCGCTGAATGGCCGTTGATCGCGCCTTCCTGTAAGCCGATGCCGATCTCCTGAAAGGAGGAGTTCAGGATGTTGGCGCGATGGGGGGGCGAGTTCATGAGGTTCTGGAAAAGCTGATCAACAGCGGCCTGCGTCGCCGGTCCACTGACATAAGCGACGTTTTCACCGTAACCGGACCAGCTATAGCCGGCGGCCGTCATGCGCTGCCCAGGATCTGAACCGTTCACACCGATGTGGCTGAACGTGTCGGTCGCATCCATCCAGGTGCTATGCGCATCGCTGGCGGCGAGCAATTCGCCATCGAAAGTCAGTGGCACCAAGCCCGCATTGGCGCGTGCATTGTTCACCAGCGACAGAAAGTAGTTCTCGAGCGCCGTCGGCGCGACTAGTCCAGCCATTTAGGCCCCCACATAATTCTGTTTGGCCGTTTTGGCCTTTTCGTTGAGCAGTATAGTCGCTCGAATAATGTGGACGAAGTAAGGTTAGCTCCGTGCGCCGGACAAACTGCCGAACCATTGGATGCCGATCCCCATACGAGGCGGCCGATCGATCTAATCCGTCTGGCCTATATCGGATGATCAACGCGGTTAGCGAGTGGGTGCGCTGCCCGACCATGCAGGCTGATGGAGTGGTATCGCGTGGCGCATAGAGACGACCACACGTCAGCCTTTCTCCGCTACCCGTAACTTCTTCATCATCTCGCCGGATGAGCGCTCCTCGACCACAAGGCTGCGGCCAAGCGAACTCGCCATCAATCTGGTAGCGGCCGGCTACTCTGGCGTACGTGATCTCGCTCGTGTCGTCAGAGTTTCCCCGAGCACCGTCTCACAATGGCTTCGTGATCCCAGCTTCAATGAGGCTGTTGCTGAGGCGCAAGCGGCGTCCGAGCGCTCACTCAAGCACCTCTCGTTTCCATCGACGCCGCACAGCAATGAGTAGCACCTCCGATCGTCGGCCGCCGGTGGACCTCGATGATGGGCTTGTCATCCCCAGACTGATCCAAATCGACGGCGAGAGATCGTTTGAGGAGAGTGTTGCCTTGCGATCCTCGATGTACGCCCGGATCCGGGAGCACATCCCTCTCAAGGAGGTCATCGACGCTGTTGAGAGTTGCCAGCCCCGTACGACCGTCACGTGGACAGACGAAAGCGGTCAGCCAGTCGATTTGAACAGTGTTCCTGATGGCTATCCCGTTTGTGCAGTGGTTCACGCGCGGAAACTCGATCGTAAAGAGCTAATCTCCGAGGTGAGCAGACTTGCCGCAAAGGTGAAGGCGAGCTCTGAGCCGTTGTACCCGACCACAGCGGGTGAACTCCTTGCCCACTCATTGCGCTTGCACTTGGCAGCCCTTCGGGCAGCTGAGCGGAAACTGAGGAGGGGTGAGTCCTCAGTACCACCTGTCCGCGAGAGCAAGATGCTCCCCCGAAGCGTCATCGCTGAGGCTGCAGACGATCTACTTGAAGACTGCGGAACTTGGGGCTACCCGCCGGGTCCAGAGCTCTCTGCTCTGATCCGCGAACTGCTTGGGGTTGACCGGACGAGGAAACAGGCCGATCGCGAATACAAGGCGAAGTACGAAGCCGCATGGATCCTGGCCCAGGCGGAAGTTGGTGTGCGAAAGCTTGCGGGGATGGTCGGGGTGAAGCCAAGCACCGTGAGTACTTGGAAAAGAGATCAAGCCTTCATTGAACAGATCGAGCACAACAAACGCTTACTCGACCGACGGCGACGAGGCGAATCCGGGTTCACCCTACCACCGGAGTAACCTTGGCTGTTCGGCATGAAAGTGTTCGCCTGACACCCGCCGCCTACGGCAACCTCCGCTCACATGAAGCAACGCGGAGGCAATTCGATGAACACTAGCAATTCTCCTGCTGAGAACAGCGCGCCGCCTGATCGGATCTTGCGCGAGGCCGAGCTACGCAGCCTCGTGCCGTACAGCGGCATGCATCTCTGGCGGCTTGAGAAGGCAGGACGCTTTCCGGCCCGCATTCACCTTGGGCCCAACCGCGTCGGCTGGAGCCTCGCGGAGGTGACGGCCTGGATCAACGAACGCAAGGCTGAGCGCCACCAGGCCCAGCCGTAGCCAACCCACCTCAACACACGGGAACGCCCCGCAATGCTGGCGGCACTGCGAGGCGCGATAGGAGTATTGTCTATGAATGTCTCTACCACAACACGGGACGGCGTACAATCCTACGCTCGCAAGCGCCTGCGTACGAGCCTCGACTTTCCGCGCATCGCTGCTGCTGCGCGCGCCGATGCACTTGCCGTCTGCCAGACGCTGCTGCCGAGCGGCAGGCGGTACGGCAACGAGTATGTTGCGCTCAATCCCCGACGGGCGGACACGAAACTCGGCTCATTCAAGGTCGCAGTATCTGGGCAGCGTGCTGGATGCTGGTGCGACTTCGCCACGGGCGACAGCGGCGGCGACCTGATCAGCCTGGTGGCCTACCTCCATGACCTCCGCCAGGGCGAGGCCGCTCGGCGCTTGGCTACCATCCTCCACTTGGATGCTGAGGTGCGGCCGTGAGCGACGCTCTCTCCATGCAAAGCGGAAGGGAGCCCTCGACCAGCGAGGCACCAACCGCAGTCTCGGGCATCCTTGATGCTCCTTCACTTACCGTTCCTGAGCCAACCTCACGAGAAGCCCAGGCGCCAGTCTTACGCCATCGCAACCACGGACTGCCAACGGCCTCTTGGGCATACCGGGACGTCACCGGCTCCGTCACGAGCTATGTGGCCAGGTACGAGCCTGAAGGCAGCCGCAAGCAGATCGTCCCCTGGACCCGCTCGGAGAAGTCCGGCGAGTGGCAACCGAAAGGCTCGCCTGCTCCGCGGCCGCTGTTCAACCTCGATCAGCTTGCCGCTCGCCCTGACGCG
>JAESFT010000166.1_pt1 | contig 76531 bp, 88 predicted proteins | sample 9269451 | NCBI WGS metagenome assembly JAESFT01 (sample SAMN14502557, study PRJNA617106) | algae metagenome | isolation source: Scytonema hyalinum WJT4-NPBG1 and co-occurring heterotrophs from well... | place: USA: Mojave Desert, Joshua Tree National Park, California | collected 2006-05-25 | reverse complement strand
TGATGGTGTTGACGACTTCCTCGACCTTGCGCGTGACGTCGGATTCGATCGTTTCAGGCGATGCGCCGGGATACTCGGTCTGGACCACCACCACGGGGAAGGTGACGTCGGGGAACTGGTCGACTTGCAGCCGCTTGTAGGAGAACAGTCCGAGAACGACGAACGCCACCATCATCATGGTGGCGAGGACTGGGTTTCCGATGCTGATGCGGGTGAACCACATGGGGTTGGGTCTTTCGGATCTGTTCTATTAATTGGTATTTATCTTGTCATTCCCGCCCCCGATTACCCCGTTCAAGGGCAAGCTGCGGCGGGAATCCGGAGTGACGGAGTCGCTCTGGTAATACATCAGCCTGTCATTCCCGCGAAGGCGGGAATCCAGGATCACTGCCCCACCCATGCCTGGCACCCTTTCCTGCACAAGGGGAAGGGAACCGTTCATTTACGCAGCAGGAAATAAAGCTACTTCCTCACCACCCCCGCGCCAGCCGCGGCAGTCGCCGTCCCTGCCTGCAACACCCGCGCCGCCGTACCCGTCTTCAGGTTCCCCAGATTATTCTTCACCACCAGGTCGCCGTTCTTCAACCCGCTCACCACTTCCACCGCGCCGCCTTCGCCATCGTCGCCACGCAGTCCAAGCTCCACCGGCTTTTGCGTTACCACACCGTTTTCAATCACATACACGAAGTTGCTGCCATTGTTCCGGATCGCCGATTGCGGCACGCTGAGCACAGCGGACCTTTTCGCCAGCGTGAGTTGCGCTTCGCCGAACATGCCGACGCGCAGCGCGCCTTGCGGGTTGTCGATCTGGATGTAGGCGAGGATGGAGCGCGATCCGGTTTGCGTGGCGGGGTTGATGCGCACCACCTTGCCGGTCAACGGTGCGTCGAGACCTTCGATCCTGACCTGCACTTCCTGATCGAGCGAGACGTTCATGATGTCGGCTGCCGGTACCGCCGCTTCCAGTTCCATGCGGCTCAGGTCCACCACGTCCAGCAGGCGGTTGTCCGGCGATACTTTCTCGCCCGGCTGCACCATGCGGCTGCTGACGAGGCCGGAGATCGGCGCGCGGATCGTGGTGTCGGCCAATGCCTTTTGCGCGACGTCGAGCGCACCTTTTGCGGATTCGACATTGGCGCGGGCGATGTCGTACTGGCTGGTCGCGGTGTCGAATGCATTCTTGGAGATGAAGCCTTTTTCCAGCAGCGCCTTGTTGTTGTCGCGCGCCTTGACCGCGATGTCGAGCTGGCCGCGCGCCGCCGACAGCGCACCCTTGGCCTGCTCGACCCGGGCCTGGTAATCGCTGACATCCATGCGCACCAGGATCTGGCCGGCTTTGACCGCTTCGCCTTCCCGGACGAGGACTTCACGGACTTCACCGCCGACCCGCGCCTTGACGGCCGCCTGGTTGACCGCGCGCAGCGATCCGGAAAGCGGCAGCAGCTGCCGTAATTCGCGCGGCTGCACGGTCGTCACGTCGCTTGGAAGGAACTCCAGCGCCGCCGGTGCCTGTGCAGTGGCTTGTGCGGCGGCAGGCGTTGTCTGGCGATTCTGCTTTTTGAGCATTGCCGCGCCGGCGCCGGCCAGCAGCACGCAAAGCACGACGACGATCCAGAAAGTACGACGTTTCAACATGGGAAATCCATTCAATTCGCCGCCGAAGATGGGTCGCGCAGCAAGCCGTTCAAGAGCAGATCGATAAAACTTTCAAGATAATCTTCCGGCGAAATCGGGTTCGATGCGCGGCAGGTGCTGAATGAATGTTTCCACATCATCAGCATGATCATCGGTGCGCAAATGACATTGTTCGCCTGCTCCACGTCGACCTGGCGGAATTCACCGCTTTTGATGCCGCGTTCGAGCATGCGCTTGATTAATGCGTTGCCGCGCAATATGACTTCGTCGTGATAAAACTGGGCGACTTCCGGAAAGTTGCCGGACTCCGCCATCATCAGCTTGGTGATGCCTGACAGCTTGGTATTGCCGATGCGTTCCCACCATCCGAGAATGATTTCGCGCAGCAACTCGGGGCTGGAGCCTTCATGGCCATCGATGATGCTTTCCGCTTCGCCGATCACCGGCACCACGTTTTCCCGCACGACTGCCTTGAACAGATCTTCCTTGTTGGTGAAATAAAGGTACAGCGTCCCCTTGGAAACGCCTGCTCGCGCAGCCACATCGTCAAGGCGGGTTGCGGCATAACCGCGCTCGACGAACAAGTCGAGGGCAGCCGCCAGCAGTTCCTGCGGACGTGCGTCCTTGCGCCGTTCCCAGCGGGGTTTTGAGTCGTGTGGCATTGTCTATATCAAGTAACTTACTTTTGAGTCAGTAATATAAGGGCGTATTGCCTCAGCGTCAAGGCGGGTTCATAAACCTTCTTTTCCGCCTTGCATGTTTGTATCAAGACGAATGTTGAAGCGATACAAAACGAAAAATCCGGTTCGGCAAATGCCAGTAGAATCGACCCATTTTCTGATTGGTGCGGTTTGTTATGACTTGGTTGAAAAGATGGTGGCTATGGCTGGTGATCGCGCTGCTGGCTGCGCTCGGTGTGGCCGGCTGGAATGCATGGCAGAAGAAAAACAACGAGCCGCAATACCGAACCGTCAAGATTGAAAAAGGCGCAATCACCGCCAGCGTGTCGGCATCCGGCACGCTGAGCCCGGTGGTGCAGGTGCAGGTCGGCTCGCAGGTTTCCGGCCAGTTGAAGGAAATCCTGGTTGATTTCAACAGCGAGGTGAAGCAGGGCCAGCTGATCGCCCGCATCGATCCCCAAACCTTTGAATACCGGGTAAGCCAGGTTCAGGCCGATGTCGATGCCGCCCGTTCCCAGGTGATGACGCAGCAGGCCAACATCGCCGCCCAGCGCGCCGAGGTCTCCAAGGCCGAAGTGAATCTGGCCGAAGCCCGGCGCGACCTGGAGCGCAAGCAGCAACTCGTGGAGAAAGGCTTCATCTCCGCTGCCGAGCGCGACAAGGCAGAGGCGCTGGCGAACTCGCTGGCCGAGCAGGTCAATACCGCCAAGGCGCAGGCCAATGTCGCGATGGCCAATGCACGCAATGCCGAAGCGGTGGTCAAGCAGCGTGAGGCCCAGCTTGCGCAGGCCCGGGTCGACCTCGAACGGACCGCCATCCGCGCGCCGGTCAACGGCATCGTGATCAAGCGCAGTGTCGAAAAAGGCCAGACCGTGGCAGCCAGTTTGCAGGCGCCCGAACTGTTCATCATTGCCGAAAACCTCACCGACATGCAGGTCGATACCGCGATCGACGAATCCGAGATCGGCCGCATCCGCATCGGCCAGAAGGCCAACTTCACCGTCGATGCCTTTCCCGGCCGCACCTTCGAAGGCACTGTAAAACAGATCCGCAAGGCCGCCCAGAACGTGTCGAACGTGGTGACCTACACCGCCGTCATCAGCGCAGCAAACCCGGGCAAGGAATTGCTGCCTGGCATGACGGCAAATGTCCGTGTCGTGACTGAAAGCCGGGAAGATGTGCTGAAAGTGGCGAATGCCGCATTGCGTTTCCGTCCTGCAGCGGCACCGGGGGAAAAGGCTGCTCCGGCGCGGCCGGCAGCGAATAATCCATCGGCCGCGGCAGGCGGCTCCGGCGGTCCGGGCGGGCAAATGCGCGCAATGCGCGAGCGGCTGGAAAAGGAGTTGCAGTTGTCCGAAACCCAGAAGGCAAAGCTGGATGGCATCTTCGCCGCCATGCGCGAGAAATCGATGGCGGCGCGCGAGGCTCCGGAAGGCGAACGGCAAAAAATCATGGAGCGCAATCGCAGCGACATGCGGACACAGATCGCCGAGATACTGACGCCGGAGCAGAGGAAGCAGTACGACGACATCGTCGCCGAAACCGCCGACCGGCGTGGAGGAGGGGGCACACGGGGCCGGCTCTATGTGCTGGATGAAAAAAAGCAGCCGAAGGCGATCGAAGTCCGCTTCGGACTGACCGACGGCACCAGCACCGAAGTGATTTCACCGAATGTGAACGAAGGCCTGGAAGTCATCAGCGGCATGGTGCGTTCACAGCCGACCGACACGCCGCGTCCGCCGCCGGGCCCGCGGATGTTCTGATGGTGCATCGATGGCACTGATCCAAACCCGCAACCTGGTCAAGGAATACGTGATGGGGACCAACACGGTGCGCGCGCTGCGCGGCGTGTCGGTCGATATCAACGAAGGTGAATTCGTCGCCATCATGGGCGCGTCCGGCTCCGGCAAGTCGACCTTCATGAACCTGATCGGCTGCCTCGACTTGCCGACCAGCGGCGACTATGAACTGGCCGGCGAACGCGTTTCGACGCTGCCGAACGATGCGTTGGCAGCCATCCGCAACAAGCGGATCGGATTCGTGTTCCAGCAATTCAACCTGCTTCCGCGCACCACCGCGCTGGACAACGTCGAGCTGCCGCTGCTGTATTCGGGCATGCCGGCCGCCGAGCGCAAGCCGCGGGCGATGCAGCGCCTGGAAGAGGTCGGCCTCGGCGCAAGGATGGACCATCACCCGGCGCAATTATCCGGCGGCCAGCAGCAGCGGGTGGCGATCGCCCGCGCGCTGGTCAACAATCCGTCGCTGATCCTTGCCGATGAACCGACCGGCGCGCTCGACTCGCGCACCAGCATCGAGATCATGGCGCTGCTGCAGCGGCTGAACCGGGAAGGCATGACCATCGTCATCGTCACCCATGAACACGATGTCGCCGCGTTCGCGTCGCGCATCATCGCCTTCCGCGACGGACTGGTCATCAGCGATCAGCCGAACCGGCCGCATGATGCGCAGGCCGAGCTGCAGCGCCTCGACGCCGGAGCCGCCGCATGAACCTGCTTGCGACGCTGCGCATTGCATTGAACGCGCTGCGCGTCAACAAGCTGCGCTCGATGCTGACCATGCTCGGCATCATCATCGGCGTGGCGGCAGTCATCACCATGATCGCCATCGGCGCCGGCGCGCAGGCGCGGGTGGAGGATCAGATCAAGAGCCTCGGCTCCAACCTGATGATCGTCATGCCCGGCTCGACCACATCCTCCGGCGTGCGCCTCGGCGCGGGCGCGAACCAGAACCTCACCGAGGATGATGCGGCGGCGCTGGTGCGCGAGATTCCGGAGGTGCAGGTAGCCGCGCCGTCCAGCCGCGGCACCCGGCAGATCGTCGCCGGCGGCAACAACTGGTCGGCATCGGTGTACGGCATCAATCCCGATTACCTCGAAGCGCGCGACTGGCCGCTGGCGTCGGGCCGGATATTCGAGCCGCATGAACTGGCCGGTTCCGCCAAGGTGGCGCTGATCGGCCAGACCGTGGCGACGCAGCTCTTCGGCGACATGGACCCGCTGGAGCAATCCATCCGCATCAGCAATGTGCCGTTCACCATCATCGGCGTGCTGGAGCGCAAGGGACAGAGCATGCTCGGGCAGGACCAGGACGACGTCGTGATGGTGCCGCTGTCGACCGCCCGCAACCGGCTGTTCGGCAACATCCAGGGCAAGCTGCGCCGCGTGGGCACCATCCAGGTCAAGGTGCGGGAAGGCGCGGACATGAAGCAGGCGGAGGAGAGCGTCAGGGAGGTCCTGCGCCAGCGCAAGCGCACACCGCCCGACCAGGAAGACGCCTTTACCTTGCGCAATCTCACCGAAATCCTGCAGGCGCGCGAGGAATCGTCCCGCATCATGGCGCTGCTGCTGGCGGCGGTCGCCTCGGTATCGCTGCTGGTGGGCGGCATCGGCATCATGAACATCATGCTGGTGTCGGTCACCGAGCGCACCCGCGAGATCGGCCTTCGGATGGCGGTCGGTGCCCGCGCCAAGGATATCCTGACGCAATTCCTGGTCGAAGCCGTAACCCTGTCGCTGATCGGCGGTCTCGTGGGCGTCCTGCTTGGCGCGGCCGGCTCCTTCCTGGTGGCGCATTTCGCCGGCTGGGCAACACAACTGTCGCCGCAATCCATCGTACTGGCGGTAGGGTTCTCCGCCGCCATCGGCATATTTTTCGGTTTCTATCCGGCACGCAAGGCTTCCCGGTTGCTGCCCATTCAGGCATTGCGTTATGAATGAAGTATCCTGCCGTCCCGGTTGCGGCGCCTGTTGCATCGCGCCGTCGATTTCGTCGGCCATTCCCGGCATGCCGGACGGCAAACCCGCCGGCGTGCGCTGCGTGCAACTCGACGAAGCCAACCGCTGCCGCATTTTCGGCAAGCCCGAGCGACCGGCGGTCTGCGGCAGCCTGAAGCCGTCGCTGGAAATGTGCGGTGAGCGCAGTGAACATGCGATGCATTATCTGGCGACGCTCGATGCCCTGACCGCCGCTTAAAAGATCAAGGATCACCATGACAACAAAGTCGTTTCGATACGTGTCTGTTTTGCTTGCCATCCTGCTCGCCGGTTGCGCCACGCTGCTCGGCCCGCGCCAGGTGGAAGTGCCGCTGGCCTCGCTGGAAAAGGCCCTTGCCAGCCGCTTCCCGTTCAACAATCGTCTGCTGGAGTTGCTGGACATCACAATTTCCAATCCGCGCGTGACGCTGCAGCCGGAAACCAATCGCATCCTCACCAATCTGGATGCGGTGATCGCGCCGCCTTTCATTAACCGCTCCTACAAGGGCAGCTTTGCCATCTCCGGCAACCTGCGCTTTGACCCTTCTCGCAATGCACTGGTGCTGGGCGAGCCGCGGGTCGAAAACGTCAATGTCGACGGCCTCGACAACCGCTACGGCAGCCAGATCGGCAAGATCGGCAGCCTGCTTGCCGAACAGGTATTGAAGGACATGCCGCTCTACACCTTCCGCCCCGAAGACCTGCGCTATGGCGGAACCGACTACCTGTTGTCCAAAATCACGACAAGACCGAATGGTCTCGTGGTAACCTTTGACCCGGTGAAATAAGCAGCTGTAGGTTAAATTCATAGCTGAACTGCTCCTTCCCCCTGTCAGGGGCACCCGGCGAGGGGGGAAGGGTGGGATAGGGGTGGTGAGGTCGCATCAACGCATGCGATAGCTCAACCTCACTACCCCCACCCTAGACCTCCCCCTGGCAGGGGAGGAACCAGTAGTCTGTTTGATGAACGAAATCTGCGCTTTGACCACCAGCACCCCGCATCCCAAACCCGCGCGGCGTCATCACCGGCGGGTTTTTTGTTGACTGAAACCATTTCCAACCCAGCACATGGACCTTACTCTCGCGCTCAAGGCGCTCATCATGGGCATCGTCGAAGGATTGACGGAGTTCCTGCCTATTTCCTCGACCGGCCATCTTATTTTGACTGCCAGCCTGCTCAACTTCACGGGCGACAAGGTCAAGGTATTTGAAATTGCCATCCAGGCCGGCGCGATGCTGTCGGTCTGCTGGGAATACCGCGCCCGCATCGCCAGCGTGCTGGCCGGCCTGTTCAGCGACCGCAAGGCGCAGCGATTCGCGATCAATGTGCTGGTCGCTTTCATTCCGGCCGCGACGCTCGGCTTCCTGCTGCACAAGAATATCAACGCGCTGCTGTTCCACCCTGTGCCGGTCGCAATGGCGTTCATCGTCGGCGGCCTGATCATTCTCTGGGTGGAGCGCCGCAACAAATTGAACCCCAATCCGCCGCGGGTCCAGTCCGTGGATGACATGTCGCCGCTGGATGCGCTGAAAGTGGGCCTGGCACAGTCGTTCTCGCTGGTGCCCGGCACCAGCCGTTCCGGCGCCACCATCATCGGCGGCATGCTCTTCGGCCTGTCGCGCAAGGCGGCAACCGAGTTCTCGTTCTTTCTTGCGATTCCTACCCTTTTCGGCGCGTCGATCTACTCGCTGTACAAATCCCGCGACCTGCTGTCGATGGCCGACGTGCCGCTGTTCACCATCGGCACCGTCTCCGCCTTCGTGTCGGCCTTCCTGTGCGTGCGCTGGCTGTTGCGCTACATCAGTTCGCACGACTTCACCATTTTTGCGTGGTATCGGATCGCGTTCGGGCTCGTCGTATTGGCAACGGCCTATACCGGCGTGGTGGACTGGAGCCACTGATTCATCCGGTTTGAAGTTGTCATTCCGGGCGATGCACGGAATGACAACAAGCGGTTTATCCGACCTGCAAAAATCACCTCCTGCATAGGCGGAATCCGGGCCGATAGCCCCCGTCCCGCGCCGCATCCAACTACAATAGCGGGATGCCCGACCACACCATCAGCGACCGCGCGCTGCACATACTCCAGACCATATTCGGTTATCCCTCTTTTCGCGGCCAGCAAGCGGATATCGTTCAGCATGTCGCCCAGGGAGGCGACGCGCTGGTACTCATGCCGACCGGTGGTGGCAAATCGCTTTGTTACCAGATCCCCGCATTGCTGCGCGACGGCGTCGGTGTCGTGGTTTCTCCCCTTATTGCGTTGATGCAAGATCAGGTCGATGCCCTGGCTGAAGTCGGGGTGCGCGCCGCCTTCCTCAATTCCACCCAGTCGTTCGATGAAGCGATGCAAACCGAGCGCCGGGTGCGACGAGGCGAAATCGACCTCGTTTACGTCGCGCCTGAACGCTTGATGACATCGCGTTGCCTCGAGCTTCTGGAGTCGTCGAAGATTGCCTTGTTTGCCATCGACGAAGCGCATTGCGTATCGCAATGGGGGCATGACTTCCGTCCGGAGTACATGAAGCTGTCGGTATTGCACGAGCGCTTTCCGGATGTGCCGCGCATCGCGCTCACCGCCACGGCCGATCCGCAGACCCGCGCGGAGATTGCGCACAATCTGCAGCTCGACGACGCGCCGCAATTCGTGTCGTCGTTCGACCGGCCCAATATCCGCTATCAGATCGTCGAGAAGATGAATGCCCGCAAACAGGTGCTCGACTTCATCCGCGACGAGCATCCGGGCGATGCCGGCATCGTCTATTGCCTGTCGCGCAAGAAGGTGGAGGAAACCGCCGAGTTCCTGAACGCCAACGGCATCCCGGCATTACCCTATCACGCCGGCATGGACATGCAGGTGCGCAGCGCCAACCAGGCGCGATTCCTGCGCGAGGAAGCGCTGGTGATGGTCGCCACCATCGCCTTCGGCATGGGGATCGACAAGCCCGATGTGCGTTTCGTCGCCCATCTCGACCTGCCGAAAAGCATCGAGGGCTATTATCAGGAAACCGGCCGGGCCGGCCGCGACGGCGCACCGGCTGATGCCTGGATGGCCTATGGCTTGCAGGATGTGGTGCAGCAGCGCCGCATGATCGACGAATCGGAAGCGGGCGACACCTACAAGCGCATCCAGACCGCCAAGCTCGACGCCATGCTCGGCCTGTGCGAAACGCTCAACTGCCGGCGCGTGCGGCTGCTGGATTACTTCGGCCAGCCGTCCGGCCCCTGCGGCAATTGCGATATCTGCATCAGTCCGCCGGTATCCTTCGACGGCACGGTCAAGATGCAGAAACTGCTGTCTTCGATCTACCGCGTCGAGCAGCGTTTCGGCGCCGGCCATGTGATCGACGTGCTGCGCGGTGTCGAATCGGACAAGGTCAAGCAATGGCGGCACGACAAGCTGTCCACTTTCGGCGTCGGCAGCGACGCCAGCGAAGCCGAATGGCGCGCCATCGTCCGGCAGGCGATCGCGCTGGGGTTGATCGAGGTCGACCACGACTCCTATGGCGCACTCAAGCTCACCGACCAGGCGCGCCCGGTGCTGCGCGGAGAGCAGAAGGTGCAACTGCGGGAATACCAGAAACCGGCCCGCCAGAAACGCCAGGCGGTCAAGCCGAAGGGCTATGTGGAGAGCGAACTCTCGCGCACCGAACAGGCGATCTTTGAAAAGCTGCGCTGGTGGCGCGTCGAAACGGCACGCAAGCACAACGTGCCGGCCTATGTCATCTTCCATGACGCGACGATGCGCGAGATCGCCAAGGCAAAGCCGGGCTCACTGAACGACCTGCGCAATATTTCAGGCGTAGGCGAGAAGAAGCTTGAAACCTATGGCGAGGAGATCGTCGCGGTGATTGCCGGCATGTCGTAGCCTGTCTCGATTGGCCTGATGATGGATCGCATCCCCTGTCGAGGACTCGACGCTTGCGCCCGACCTCTGGCGTGAATGTGTCACCCTCCCGAAGTCCATGCGCCATTCCGGTTTCACCGGGATTCAACAGAAATCGAGGTCATCCACTGCACGTCGCCGCAACACCGGCAGGCGAACGGGACACAAAAAATTTGCCTGCATTGCAATTAATGAGAAAATTGCGCCTTTGCAACTTTCACAATGCTGTCGATACAGCTTTATTGCATGCACAATCTCGCACCCAGTCCTCTTTCCGTTTCACGGTTGCAGGGCCTTTTTTCTCTAATGCGCCCCAGGCAATGGGTGAAGAACGGGTTTGTTCTTGCACCCCTGGTTTTTTCAGGAGAGTTCCTCGATCCCGCCGCAGTCAAGTCAAGCTTGCTTGCAATGATGCTGTTCTGCGTCGCATCGTCCGCAGTGTATGTCGTCAACGATATCTACGATATCGAACACGACCGGCGGCATCCGGTGAAATCCAAGCGGCGTCCTTTGGCTGCGGGCATCGTAACAATTCCCGTGGCGATAATTTTGCTGGTTATCCTGTACGCCACCCTGGCTGTCGGATGGCTTCTCACGCCGCACGTCGTGCTGGTGATCCTTTCCTACATCATTGTCAACGTCGCTTATACGCTTGCACTGAAGCACCTGCCGGTCATCGACATCTTCACGATCGCCCTGGGATTCGTACTACGCGTGTATGCGGGAGCCGTTGCACTTTCTCTTCCCGTATCAAGCTGGATGTTCATCACCACCCTGTGTCTCGCGCTGTATCTCGCGGCCGTCAAGCGACGCCAGGAGTTGATGCATAGCGGCGATGAGGGGCGCAAGGTTCTCGAACGATATTCCATCTCCCTGGTGGATCGCTATGCGGAGATGTCCGCGACCGGCGCGCTGGTGTTCTACGGGCTGTTCGTCATGTCAAGCAAGCCGCAAATGATTGCCAGCGTCCCGCTGGTGTTGTTTGGATTGTTTCGCTACTGGTATGTGGTCGAACAGCTGGACGGTGGCGAATCGCCGACCGATGCGTTGCTGGCCGACTGGCAGCTCATGCTCACGGTCGTACTATGGATTGCCGTCTGTGCATGGGCGGTCTGGCCGACGGGGAGCTGAGTGATGGATCTTTCCTACCTGCTCACACCATTTGCTGCCTGGCTCGTGGCCGGGACGTTGAAGTTTCTGGTGAACAGCATCCGTGCAAAAAAGCTGGCGTTTGGCCTCATCGGATATGGAGGCCTGCCGAGCAATCACAGCGCCATCGTGGCCAGCATGGCGACCCTCATCGGCTGCCGCGAAGGCCTTTCCCACCCGGCGTTCGGCGTTGCCGTCACGCTCGCCTTTATCGTGATCCTGGATGCGAACAGCCTTCGCCGCCAGATCGGCAATCATGCCAGGGCGATCAACCGCATCGCCGTCGACGATAGCGGGCATACGATATTGCGCGAACGCGTCGGCCACACCCGGCTGGAAATCGCAGCCGGCATCCTGGTTGGCGCGATGGTCGCCTTCGCCATCTGCAGCCTGTAGCTACCTGAAAGCCATTCAGGTACTTTCCCGCATCACCAGCGAAAAGCCGAGATCGATTTTCGTCGGTTCCGGCGTTTCGCCCCGCATCAACTGCAGCAGCATCGAGGCGGACGCATGGCCGATGTCGTAACGCGGCGTGGCTATCGTGGTCAGTGCCGGGCAGGTCCACGCGGACGCGGCAAGGTCGTTGAAACCGGCGACGGCGAGCTGCTGCGGAACGCGGATGCCGCGCCGCTGGCATTCGAAAAGAACGCCGTGCGCAAGATCGTCGTTGCAGCAGAACACCGCGTCGCAATCCGGCGCCTGCTGCAGCAGCCTGTCCAGCAGGCCAACGCCCATGCCGATGGATGAGGGCCTCGGGTCGAGTACTTCGCCGATCGGGTAGGTGAGTCCTGCATCATGCAGCGCGGCGCGGTGGCCCGCCAGGCGTTCCATCACCCGCGGATCGAGCTGTGCGCCGAGGAAGCCGATGCGGCGATAACCGCGCGACAGCAAATGACTGGTGATCGCCCGGCCCGCATCGAATTGTTCCAGTCCGACGGAATAGGCAGCCGAGTCGGAGAGCTCCATCATATGCACCACTGGTACCCTGCTGGCTTTCAGCAGTTGCCGGGTCGTGTCCGTCTGCTCGAAGCCGGTCACCAGGATGCCGTCCGGCGAATGCTCGAGATAGGCGCGCAACAGACTTTCCTCTTCTTCGGGGGAATAGCGGGTGTCGCCGATCAGCGTCCTGTATCCGGCGGCGTGCAGGACATCGCGCACGCCTTCCAGCAATTGGGTAAACACCGTGTTGGACAGGGACGGGATCAGTACCGCGACGCTGTCGGAGCGGGCGCGGGCCAGGGCGCGGGCCGCGCGGTTGGGCAGGTAACCGAGTTCGGCGATTGCGGTTTCGATCTGCTTGCGAAGATCTTCGGATACCAGATGTGGCGCATTCAGTACCCGCGACACGGTGATGGAACTCGTTCCGACACGCTCGGCGATTTCGCTGAGGGTGACTCGACCGCTTTGGGTCGGACGTGGTTTGCGATTGGACATGGTCTTGGTTTTACCGGATTCGATCAGTGCTCGCAACTGCCGCCGACAGCAATAAATTCTGCGACTGTCCGCAAACAGGCCGATGGTATTTCGGTTCGTCTTTGCTGCACCGCGCCATCGAAACTCCTTTACAAACTGACATCCGGGCATAAAATGCACGCACTGTTAGCGCTAACATTAAACCGAGCGCCGATCAAAAGCAAACATTTATGCAAGGAAATCCCAGCGTATGCAGGATTCGACAGAGAGCAAACTTCCCGTACCGCAGCGCTGGGTCGTCATGGGCGTAAGCGGCTGCGGCAAAAGCGCCGTGGGCCGGAGCCTGGCCGACCGCCTCGGCGTGTCTCACTTCGAAGGAGATGCTTATCATCCGCCGGCGAACATCGCAAAGATGGCAGCCGGCACGCCGCTGGAGGACGCCGATCGTCATGGGTGGCTGATGCTTCTGCAGCAGCACATCGCCGAGGCGGCAAAAAACGGCATTGGCCTTGTCCTTTCCTGTTCCGCGCTGAAGCGGCGCTACCGCGACTTGCTTCGCGAAGGCGATCCCGATCTGTTGTTCCTTCACCTGGACGGCGACCGCAAGCTGATCGCCGAGCGCATGCAGGCGCGTCCGAATCACTTCATGCCGGTCGCCTTGCTGGAAAGCCAGTTCCGCGACCTGGAGCGCTTGCAACCTGACGAACGCGGACTGGCAGCCGATATACGCCAGCCACCGGAGGCCCTGGTCGAGCAGGCGCGGCAGTATGCGAAACAGCAGGGTCGGAATGACTCTATCGCCGGGGGAGAGAGGAAATGAATGCACTGCTTCCGCGCGCCGAGCGCTTCGTGGAGTGGCTGATGGGATTGGCGCTTGCCATCATGGTGGTGCTGGTCTTCGGCAATGTGGTTCTCCGCTACGGATTCAATTCCGGCATCGCCTGGGCGGAAGAAGTATCGCGCCTGATGTTTGTCTGGCTGATTTTTCTGGGCGCGATACTCGCTTTGCGACAGCATGCGCACCTGGGCGTGGAAATGGTGCAGGCCAAGCTTCCCGCGCGGGCGCGCCGGGCCTGCGCGGTCGTCAGCCATCTGCTGATGCTGTACGGCCTCTGGCTCTTCCTCAGCGGCAGCTGGACGCAGACGGTCATCGGGCTGAATACCTATTCGACAGTGCTGCGTTATCCCACCGCCTTCATGGCGTCGGCAGGCTTGATCTGCGCCGCTTCGATGATGCTGATCGTCGCGACGAACCTGTGGCGCATCGTACGCAAGGACCCCAAAGCCATGGTGCCGGGCGATCCGCATCAAGCCGCTCCCATTGCAGCGGAAGGGGTGTCGGAATGACGCTTGCGATATTCCTTGCCGCGCTGGTGATATTGATGGCGCTCGGCATGCCGATCGCGATTGCGCTGATGCTGACCGGCGTCGTGCTGATGGTGCATCTGGATTTTTTCGATGCCCAGCTGGTCGCGCAGAACATGCTGTCCGGCGCCGATAATTTTCCGTTGATGGCGGTGCCGTTCTTCATCCTCGCCGGCGAACTGATGAACGCCGGCGGCATTTCCAAGCGCATCATCAACCTTGCCGTCAGCTTCGTGGGCCATATCCGCGGCGGTCTCGGTTATGTCGCGATCGGCGCCGCGGTCCTGCTCGCCAGCCTGTCAGGTTCCGCGATCGCCGATACCGCCGCGCTGGCGACACTGCTCATCCCGATGATGCGCGACAACGGTTATCCGGTGCCGGAAAGCGCGGGATTGATCGCCTCCGGCGGCATCATCGCGCCGATTATCCCGCCATCGATGTCCTTCATCATTTTCGGCGTCGTCACCAATACATCGATCAGCGCGCTTTTCCTGGCCGGGATCGTGCCCGGGCTGCTCATGGGCGTAACGCTGATCGGCGTGTGGGCCATGCTGACGCCGCGCATGAATGTCACCGCACAGCCCAAGGCAAGCTGGGCCGAACGCAAGCATGCGCTGTTCGACGGCGTATGGGCGTTGATGCTGCCGGTCATCATCATCGGCGGACTGCGTGGCGGCATCTTCACGCCGACGGAAGCAGCGGTAGTGGCAGCCGTTTATTCCCTGCTGGTCAGCGTATTGGTTTATCGCGAAGTGACGATGAAGATGCTCGGCAAGCTGCTGGTGGACGCTGCGCGCACCACCAGTGTGGTGATGTTCCTCACCGCAGGCGCGCTGGTGTCGTCGTACATGGTGACGCTGGCCGATCTCCCGGCACAGGTGATCGATCTGCTGGCGCCGCTGATGACTGACCCGCGCCTGTTGATGGCGGCCATCATGCTGTTGCTGCTCGCCGTCGGCATCGTGATGGACCTGACGCCGACCATCCTGGTGATGGCGCCGGTATTGATGCCGATCGCCGTCAAGGCCGGCATCGACGGCACCTACTTCGGCGTAATGTTCGTCCTCGTCGGCACCATCGGCCTGATCACGCCGCCGATCTGCACCGTGCTCAACGTGGTCTGCGGCGTCGCCCGGATATCGCTTGAAAGCGCCACCCGCGGCATCTGGCCATTCCTGCTTGCCTACCTCGTATTGCTGTCCTTGTTCGTTGCTTTTCCCGGGATCATCACCGTACCGATGGCCTGGTTCCGCTGACACTATTTTTAGGAGACATCCATGAAGAAGATCATTCAATCAATTGCCATCGCGTTGGCATTTACCAGCGTTGCCGGCGCGGTCTCCGCCGCCGACTACAAACCCCGCATCATCCGCTTCGGCTATGGACTGGCGGAAGACAGCAACCAGGGCAGGGCGGTCAAGTTCTTCAGTGAGGATCTGGCCAAGCGCACCGGCGGCAAACTCAAGGCCAAAGGCTTCGCCAGCGCCAGCCTCGGCAGCGATACCCAGATGCAGAATGCGCTGATCGGCGGCGCGCAGGAAATGATGGTCGGGTCCACCGCCACACTGGTCGGCATCGTGAAGGATTTCGGCGTGTATGACCTGCCGTTCCTGTTCAACAACGAAAAGGAAGCCGACGCCGTGCTCGATGGTCCGTTCGGCCAGAAGCTCGCCGCCAAGTTGCAGGAAAAGGGGCTGGTCGGCCTGGTCTATTGGGAAAACGGCTTCCGCAACCTGACCAACACCAAGCGTCCGGTCACCAAGATGGAAGACCTGCAGGGCATCAAGCTGCGTGTCATGCAGAATCCGGTCTACATCGATATGTTCAACAGCTTCGGCGCTAATGCCGTCCCGCTGCCGTTCTCGGAACTGTTCACCGCGCTGGAAACGAAAACCGTCGACGGTCAGGAAAACCCGGTCAACACCATCCAGTCCAGCAAGTTCTACGAAGTGCAGAAATACCTCTCGCTGACCAAGCACGTGTATAGCCCATGGATCGTTCTCGCCAGCAAGAAATGGTGGGACGGCTTGTCGGCGGACGAGAAGAAGGCATTGCAGGATTCCGCCATCGCATCGCGTGACTTCGAACGCGCCGACAGCCGCGCCGCTGCATTGAAGGCGGTCGATTTCCTGAAATCGAAGGGCATGCAGGTGAGTGAGGTCAGCGACGCCGAACTCGCCCGCATGCGCGAGAAGGCCAAGCCGGCGATCGACAAATTTGTGGCCGAGGGCGGCGCCGAGGTGGTCAAGGAATTGCAGGCGGAGATTGCCAAGGTACGCAAGTAGGCGTTGACGCGCCCGGCAGGGCGACATTGATGCAGGCGTGTCAAGAACACCTGCGCAATGTTCGCCCCGGTTGTTATACTGTACATAAATACAGTATTCAACAGGACAAGCCATGTCAAACGAGAACGACAATAGCGGTTTCCCGGCGCCGGCGCCGCAGCCGCTCCGGAAAGCCTGGAAGGGGCGCGGCGCAGTCTCCAATCTGCAAGGTCGGTACGACATTCATGCGCGGGAAGCATTCGACGACGGCTGGGCGCATGAAGATGATGACGCGACCGCTCTGGATGTCGCCCGGCCTCGCACGCAGGTCGATACGGAGCAGGCGAAAACCATCCTCAGCCGCAACGCATCGCCCGACATTCCGTTCGGCGTCTCGCTTAACCCCTACCGCGGCTGCGAGCACGGGTGCATCTACTGCTTTGCGCGCCCCACCCACAGTTATCTCGGCCTGTCTCCCGGCCTTGATTTCGAGACGAAGATCATCGCCAAGACCAATGCGCCCGACGTTCTGCGGCGTGAACTGGCAAAACCCTCCTACGTGCCGGAGCCGATTGCCCTCGGCGTCAACACCGATGCCTATCAGCCTTGCGAGCGCAGCCTGCGCCTCACGCGGCGGGTTTTGGAAGTGCTGGATGAATGCCAACATCCGGTCGCCGTCATTACCAAGTCCTCGATGATCGAGCGCGACATCGATCTGCTGGCGGCGATGGCGGCGCGGCGGCAGGCGGTTGCCGCCATCACCATCACCACGCTCGACCCCGCCGTTGCGCGCACGCTGGAGCCGCGCGCCGCGACGCCGGCCCGCCGTTTACGGACGATACGCGCGTTGACCGACGCCGGCATACCGGTCGGAGTCAGTATCGCGCCGGTGATTCCCTTCGTGACCGAACCTGACCTGGAGCGCGTGCTTGAAGCGGCGGTCGACGCCGGTGCCGTCAGCGGCAGCTATATCGTGCTTCGCCTGCCGTGGGAAGTGAGCCCCCTGTTCCGCGAATGGCTGCAAGCGCATTTTCCGGACCGGGCGCAACGGGTGATGAATCGCCTGAGCGATATGCGGGGCGGCAAGGATTATGACGCCGACTTCAAGACCCGCATGCATGGCGAGGGTGTATGGGCCGACCTGATCAGGCAGCGTTTCGAAAAGGCTGCGGCACGGCTCGGCATCGCATCAAGGGCGCGTGATTTCGGCAAGCTTGATGCGTCGGCGTTTCGACGGCCGGCGCACGTGCCGGCGCTTACCGGACGGAGCGGACAGATGGATCTGTTCTAGCCAGGCTGCGGGCATCCTCCACTGACATGATGGCGAAGCCGAGCACGAGGAATGCATACAGCGACGTCGTCATCTGTCGATCGAATATGTTGTCGCCGAGCGCGAACAGGGCGAAGCAGATGACGGTAATCAATCCGCCGAGAGGCGCGGCAATATTGACCTTCGCGGCATGAGAGCGCATCAGCCGGCGCAGGAAAAACACCAGCGGTGCGCCAAGCAGCCACAGCAGATACGCAATTCCGACGATGCCACCGGCCACCATCGCTTCGAGATACTCGTTATGCGTATGCCCGAAGACCGCGACGAAGGAAGGCGCCTGGCCGGCGGCAATCATCTGGTTCAAGTGAACGCCGAACTTGTTCAGGCCGATGCCGAACAGCGGATGCGCACTGAACATCGTCAGCGCCGCTTTCCACATCGCGATGCGGGAGCCGAGAGAGGTGTGCAGGTCTCCCGACCGGAGGGACGTAATCTCTTTTACGGTCAACAGCAGGAGTTCATGCAATTCGGCATGGAACATGCCGATCATGAATGCGGCGGCAAGAAAGCCGGCCAGCAATGCAATGCTCCGGCGGCGTCTATCGAGCTGCAGCAGATAAGCGATGCCGATTCCGGAGGCGACGACGACGAAGACCAGCCATGGTCCCCGGCTGGATATCGCCTGGCAGCCGGCGAAGCCGAGCAGCGCGGCGGCGCCGTGACCAAGGCGTTCCCTTGTCGGATTGCCGCGGTTCAGCGCCGCCGTAAGCGCCAGGAGCGAGAACAGGGTCGTCACCATGCCGAACTTGATCGCCCCGGACAAGCCGATTTCACTGACGCCATACATGCCGTACGGACGAGGAAGACCGAGTTCGAAGCGCTGATACAGCGCCAGTGCGCCGGCGCCGAATGCAGCGGCGCTGATGCCCCACCAGAAAAATCTCCGGGGACTCAGTTCAAGGAAGCAGACGGCAATGACGACGAAGTACAGGAAGTGCACGCCGTTGTCCGCGCTCTTCACCACGCCCTGGTGCAGCCAGATGCTCAGCAGCGAATAGGGCAGATACAGTCCCAGCGCCAGGACGATCGGCCGGATCGCGCGATAGCTCGCCCGTGCCTCGCCGCGCGTGGCCAGAAGCAGAATTGCCACAAGCAGAAGTACGGCATAGAGGATGCTCTTCAGCGCCGAAGGAAAAACGAGGGCCAACGGGACCAGGGACAGCGCGAGGGTGGCTGAACCGCGGGTAAATTTCGAATGAATGGACATGGCTCGGTGATAAGGGGAACACCGTCTCCTTGTAGATACTAGGTAACTGCTGCGAGCGAAAGCGCAGAGTATAGTCGATAGCACTTCGGGCAACTTGACCACAAAGAAATAGTTTGCATTCTTTTAATGTAAAGAGAGATTTTTCATGCAAGGTGAAGACAGGGGCGGGTGTGGTCAGTCCTGAAGCATGCTGCTCCGCGCGTATGATTGCCAATGCTCAATCCAGAGCGGCCGAAATCTGCTTAAAGGCGTGCGCAAATGTTTCCGCGAGCGCCGCGCCCGAATCCTGTAATGAAGCGGGGTCCACGGCGATTGCACGTGCGATCCCGTTTGCGATGCCTTTCACGTCCACTTCCACCGGCATGGCGGGCGCTTCCCAGGCAGACGCATAAGCTGCGTGCTTGCTCTGTCGATTGCCTTGCGCGGGAGGACGCAACGTGACCCGCGGCAAATCGAAAGCGGCGGCGACGATCCTGCCGTGCAGGCTGCTGCCGCAATACGCTTGGCTGCCGGCGATAAGGGCGCAGATATCCCAGAGATGCAGCGATTCGAAAACATGGGCAGGCATACGCATGCGTGTCGCCGTATTCCGGTAGAACTCCAGGCGGTCGTGCCAGGGCGCGGCACCGGCGCGGAAGAAAACGATGCCGAACCCTGTTGAATCCGCGATCAAGTCGAGCTGTCCGGCGATAACGGTTTGGGTGGCATCGTCGTTAAAGTCTTCGCTGAACTGTATGGCGATATATCCTGCGGGGAATAAGCGACGGACCGTCGCAACTTCTCCGGCCTGCATGCGGGCACGAATCACTGGGCCAAATATCTTCGCCACCATCACCGCGGGGTCGGGCATCAACAGGCTGGGGACGCCCGCGGCCTCCAGCAGGGCCTGCGTATGCCGCTCGCGTACGCTCACCATGTCGGCTTGAGAAAGATTGGTGCGCACTTCGGCATGCATGGCCGCATCCAGTTCATCGAGGTGGACGCCGCCGACCGCCGCGTAGCAAATGCGCGCTGCCGGAAACATGTCCGGACTTACCGAATACGGTACAAGCGCCGGAAGCCCGAGGCGGGCGTGGGCCCAATGCATGCGCTGCCCGGAATCAGGCGCGATCCGCGTGGATACCCGTGAGGTTTTATCGGGATGCAAAAGCATGACCGCCGCCTCCCATGCGTTGCAGGTCAGGAGCTCGCCGCCGACATGCAGAATGTCGATCGGTTCGCTGCGGTACCGTGTGGCAAGCTCCGGCAATGCCGTCACTTGGTGTCCGCCGACGGCACGCAGATCCCGTGATGCAAGTCCGGCGAACATCAGTTGCCGCTCCTTGAGCAATGCGGCAGCGATGTGCGGGAACAGCAGGTCGCCGAAATTATGCCGGTCGAATGCGCCGAAAAGGATGATCGGAACGGGTTTTCCACGCTTGAAGGTCATGCCTGCACTGTATGCCGCATCGGACAGGAAAGCGACCCGCTCGCCGGATGGACTGGCCAGTTGAAACGGTCAGCGCTTTTCGAACACCAGATCCCAGACGCCATGACCCAGTTTCAGGCCACGGTTTTCGAATTTCGTCACCGGACGGTAGTCCGGTCTCGGCGCATAGGTTTCCGCGGTGTTGCGCAGGGTAGGCTCCGCACCGAGGACTTCCAGCATCTGCACCGCATACTCTTCCCAGTCGGTTGCGCAATGCAGGTATCCGCCCGGCGCGATGCGCGACGCCAGCAACTGCACGAACGGTCCCTGGATCAGCCGCCGCTTGTTGTGACGCGCCTTGTGCCATGGATCGGGAAAGAAGACATGCACGCCGGCGAGGGAGGCGGGCGCGACCATGTGAGTGATCACCTCCACCGCGTCATGCTGGATCAGCCGCAGGTTGGTGAGTCCCTGTTCGCCGATCAGTTTCAACAGGCTGCCCACGCCCGGCGTATGCACTTCCACGCCGACGAAATCCTTGTCCGGCATCCCGGCAGCGATCTTCGCCGTCGTATCGCCCATGCCGAAGCCGATCTCGAGAATCACCGGCGCATTGCGCCCGAAAGTCTGGGAAAAATCGAATGGCGTCTTCGTGTAGGGAATGCAGAATTGCGGGCCAAGGGTGTCGATCGCCTTGGCCTGCGCGGTCGACAGCCGTCCCGCACGCGTGACAAAACTGCGGATGCGGCGCTCGGTCGGGTCATACAGCATGTGCCTGCTGCTCGAATCGTCGGAAATGTTTTCGGACATGAATGGATCAGGGAAATTTGCAATAAAAAAGGCACCTTCGGGTGCCTCGTCGACCGGTAAGGCCGCAGCGAATACTGGAGCGGGTGAAGGGAATCGAACCCTCGTCGTAAGCTTGGGAAGCTTCTGCTCTACCATTGAGCTACACCCGCGAACCCTTATTCTAAGCCATTCTCGCTACTTACCGACGCTTCGCCGCTCCGCAATTCTCACTTCCGCTCCGCAAAATCACTTCGTCGGCTCGACAATTTTACCCCGACGCAGGTAGTGCCGTTGCGTCGTTTTCACGTTGTCATGGCCCAAAAGATCGCTTGCCGCCTGCTGTCCACGCTGGTCGGACGTGTCATCCGCTGCCTTGGCCCGCAAATCCCGAAACTTGAAGTTGTCGATCTGTGCCGCCAGCTTCGGATGCTTCAATTTCGCCGCCTTACGTGCTGCGTCAAAGTGGCTCCGTAATGCTGGCTGAGTGAACGGTTTGCCGTCCCGATTCATCAGAAGTTGGTCGTGGATAATCTTGTGCTGCGCCTTCCGTACCGCAATCCTGCCAAGCAATTCGGCCAGCGCCCCGGTAATCGAGATACGCAGCCGTTTCTTTGTCTTGCCCTGGCTAATCTCCAGGAACCCGTTGGCAATGTCGCTGCCGCGCATCTTGAGGGTGTCGGCGGGCCGCTGGCCGGTGAGGTAAGCCAGATCAAGCGCATCTTTAAGCGCATCGCTGGCGCAGTCCCGTACCGCGTTAAATACCGTATCGGTCACATAGGCGGTCTTCTTTTCGATGGAATGGCCCATGATGCCGGTGCATGGGTTCGGCTCGTCCGTATAACCCCATCCCCGCGCATGGTTCCAAAGCGTGGAAAACAGCCGCTTGCAACGGTTTGCCGTGGTCGGCTTGTCCCGGTGATCCTCCAGAAAGGCTTGAATGTGCATCGGGCGGATCTGGTCAATCGGGGCGGTACTGAACGAAAACCGGATGTGCTTCATGTCGCTGGTATGCGTCTTTATCGTATTTCGGGCGAGGGTAGGCAGAACGTCGCGCACGTACCGGTCAATCACATCACCGAACACGGTTGCGGCCACCTCGACGTTCCGGCGCAGCTCCGCATACTTTTGCAGCGCTGCAATATAGTCATCGCCTAGCGGAATTTCCCGGCGCGGCTTTTCACCCGTATCGAAGTAGTAATAGACCTTGCCCGACTTTTGCGCCCGTCTGCGCATGTGCGGGGGCAAGTTGCTATGCTTGCTTGGCTTTCGACCCATGGCGTGGCATCTCCCACTTGGTTGGCATTTGCTGCTCTTTGCGACCTTCTGCTGCCGAACGCGTCACGATCGGCTTGCCGACTGCGTTAACAAAAAAGGGCAGGCCCATCTTCCGCAGGGCTTCAATCTGCTTGGACTTGATTTTACGTCCGGTCAAAACGACGATTTCCGATTCTTCAAGGAATACGGCGCTCATGTGTTTGCCTCCTTATGCTGCCTGCTCGAACAAACTGCATTGTTCGGCGCGTGGGTTCCAGTGCGTTGGGCATTGCACTGCGTCTATCTTTGCCGCCTTGCACTCCGCGCAGCCGCCGTCCCGCTTGAAGTTCTGCGCCACGTTGGTGGAGTCAGCGGACGCCAGCGGCCAATCCTGATCCATTTGCCCTAGCATCCGAAGCCCGTGAATCCACGGCATTCTGGTGCGGTGCTTGGCAAGAGCATTGAATGCTTCATCCATCCTGGCGCACCATTCCGGCGAGTTAATGTTCCAGTACCTGCCGGCCGATCCGAAACAGACTTTCGGCCATTCGTCGGTCAACTCCAGCAAATAGTCGATAGGCAGGCCAAGATGCCAAACCGGAGCGCCCAGCTCGCGGGGGAAAGGCCAGCGTGCCGTCATTTCCCTCTGCAACTCAACGCTTCCATCAATCACATCTGGCACAACCGCCCAATGCGGGTGACCAAGAATCGGCTCCACCCACTCATAAAAACCTTTCTCGTCGAGCGGGATGCCTTGGGTTTTGCAGGTAAAGGCGCCGTTATCGAACATGATGGATGAGGCAATCTGTAAGCAGCGGCGCAAGTCGTCAGGGCGAGGGTACGGCACACAGAAATTCCGACCTACCATCCGCATGATCTGCTCGATAGGGGTAATCGGCGTGCCGTGGTACTTGAGCGTCATGGCTTTACCCTGTACGTGCATGCATCTCCGCTTCCGATCCGGCGTACCGTAACCGCTGACACCGGCATGTCTTTCTTGATCTGATCGCAGATAAACACGCATAGGTTTTCCAGCGTGGGCGCTCCCAGGTCGGCAACTTCGTCAAGAAAGTGGTGATCCAGCTTCGAGCGCACCGATTCAATGGCTTTGCGCAGGTAGAACAAATCGACCGTTTGCCGTTTGTTCTTTGGCAGCGTGAAAAACTCCAGCATGCCGGCGGCGCCTTTGGTGCCGGCCACCGTCACGGTGGCGGTGTAGGTGTGGCCATGCACGCGTTTGCTCGGCGTAAATTCAGCCAGTGGCACCGCGCGGGTGAGGGTGTGCGCGGCGTCGAAGGTGAAATCCTGAGAGAGTTCAAACATCAGACTTTCCCCTAATGGTTTCGATATTCACGCCATGGTGATGCGCTGTCATGGTTTGCCTACCGCGAAACTTGTTGTAGAACTTGTCGGCAAGATCTTCATGGAAGCCAGTTTTGTGCAAAGCCGCAAACGTAACGATGTGCTCAACGTGAATCATGTGCGTGGTCTCAATGGTCAGTTGGTAGATGATCTGCGCATCGTTGATAGGGCAAGCCGCTGCAAACTGATAGCGGTAGATATTCATCCCTTTGCTCCACAGCTACACGGCCCGACCGGACCATCTGGATAGTTGCTAGTGGCGCAGTTGCTGAGATGCGCTGGTGCGGCAGATGGTGGAGCGGCGTAGAGCGGCATTCCGTTCATTTTGAGCAATCGCGCCCGTTGTTCGCCGGTTGTGCAAAGGTCGTACCGCTGGCCGTTGTCATAAATGACGACTTGTCCGATAGGCTGCTGCGCTTCTTGCGCACCTACCAACGATAGATACTGTCGATAGGTCATCGTGATCTTTTCGTCGGGATGCGCTACTGGCTGCGCGGTGTCTTGCTGCGCGTATCCCATGTTCAATGCCTGCGCCTGATCTACCAATTCCTGCATTGGGTCTTGCTGCGGGGCTGCGGCAAGCAATGCATCGGCCAGCATGTACAAGACATTTTCAGGATTGATAGCAATACTGGACGCTATTGCAGTAAAACCATTAGGCGCTTTTATCTTGATCGCCTTGAACAGCTTCTGATCCGCTCGCTCAATCGTCCATCCTTCCGGCGCACCGGCTGGCGCTGCTTGCGCGCTATCGAGAGCGGCAAGGGCGGCAAGAACTTTGTCATGTACATCCGTGCCGATCTCCCTTCGGATGTCTGGATACGCTTCAACAGCCAGTAACGCTTCCCGCGCACGCTTCAATGCTTCTTGTGGTGTGGTCATGTCAGTGCAATCCTCTCGCCATAAAAGCCAGATCCGCATTGCTGAACCAGAACAGCCACGCCACCAGCGCCATTGCAGTCACTATTACGATTGATTTCATTTCCCATCCTTCGTTTTCGGTACGTCCGCCAGCGCAAGGGCTACCACTCGCTTGATTGCCACCACTGTCGGGTTCGGTGCTGTCGGAACCCGCTGCATGTGGTCTTCGCATAACCGGGTGATTTCTTCGAGGGCTACGATGTGTTTAGCTTCCATGGCCCAGCTCCACGCCCAGCTCCTGCGCCGCATAGCATTCGATCCGAGTCATGAAGGCACTGAACTCCGTCACGTTCATGTCCGATGTGCTGATCCGCACCAGCTTGATTTCGCCAGTCGGCAGCGTGATCTCCTTCTTCGGCGCGAACATGTCTGCCAGGAGTTCATGCCATGCGTCCTTGCTGTACTGCCGGCCACCAACCCACGCCGATTCCGCGATCTCGGTCACGATGGCCCAATGCCGCTTGTTCTGGTCGAGCGTGCGTTTACTCTTGGCCTCGGTGATGGAGACGGCAAGCGGCTTGCCCGCATCGGCCATTGCTCGCCAGTTAGTGCGGAGGAATGCCCAAAGCTGCTGAGCATTCGATTCTTGGCGTAGCGTGATCGTCTTGTTCATTTGCTCCAAGCCTTTACTTTCAATGCAGCCCTTTGCACGGCCAGTGATTGAATTTCTTCCAGTCTGCTCTCGATACGTGCCGACACAACACGCAGGTATTCGAGCTGGTTGAATGCCTCTTGGACGTCGTTTGGCGAGTCCATTTGCCCGAATTTCAATATTCTCGGGGCTGCCGCCATCACTTCACCGCATACAGCCTGGAGCCGTTGTTTGGCGTCTTCGTGTGCGCCTCGCACCGTGGCGTACTCACCACGAGCAAGGCGGATTTCTTCAGGGATGGCGGATAGGTCTAGCATGGTCAGAAGGGAATATCCGTGTCTACAAAGTTGTCAGGAGTCGAGAGTGGCGCTGGCTGGCGGAGACCGCCCTTGCTGTACGTTTCTACGCCGGCATCCCGCTTGCCGCCCTGCAGTTCGATCTCGTCCACGCGAATATCAGGGCTGATCTGCTTGGCGCCGTCCTTGTTGACCCACTCCCGCAGCGTCAATGTGCCGAAGATTGTCACTTGCTGGCCCTTGACCAAATGAGGGGCAAGCGATTCGCCTCTTTTGCCAAACACGGCGCAGTTGAACCAGTTGGTCGATTTCTTCTCGCCATAGCCCACATCCGACGCAACGCGGAAGTTGGCAAGCGCATCGCCATTCGGGAGATACTTCACTTCGGCGTCTGCGACGATCCGGCCTGTAGCTGTCAGTTTGTTCATGCTGCTTTCCTTGTGGTGAGATAGTCTTTCTGCTTGTCGTAAGCAGCCTTCAGATCGGCTTGCTGCACGCCGTTGGCCTTCTTGTACGCTGCAGCAAACATTTCCTTGAGCTGATCAAGGTCGGCGCATTCGTGCATTGCAAGCTTCACCGAGTCGATGTCCGAAGCGGTCAAGCCGGGTTTGGCAACAGGCTGCGGGGCAGGGCGGGGCTGGCTGGCGCTATTGCCGTCGTCATCCTCCGGCGCTATCCCGCAGGCAGTCATCAGCGAATAGCGACGAGCGTAGGTGAGTGCGGAGCCATAGCCTTGCGGATCTTGCTTGGAGGCCGGAACGTGCAGTTTGCCGGTGCGGATCATTTCGCCCGATTCATGCAGGAACACGGTTTCGACGGTGACGCCGGTTGCGTCCTCGAATGTCTCCTGATAGACCGCAATGCCGTTTGCAAGCAGGGCATCGTCAACGGCTTCCAAGCAGGTTCCGAGGTCTGCGTACTTGCTCTTGAAATGCGGGTTGTTCTTGTCCTTCAAGGCAGGCCCGAAGGCTTTCTTGGCCTTGATGAAGGCGGGTGCGATCTGATTCATGCTTTCTCTCCTGTTCTTCTAGCCACTGCTGCTCTTCTTCCATTTCCTGCAACTGCCTCCAGCAAGCGCCGCTCATCGCAGGCTCCGTATCTCCGACTCCATGTGCGCGATCCGGTACTGGCTGTCTTTCTGGCCGGCCATCCCGTTCTTCATCTGCCATTTGAAGTGCTCAAGGTTTGAATACTCCCGGTTTACCTTGGCAATCAGTACCTGGCGGCGAATCCAGCGGCGCAGCGGTGTCAGGGATATGCTCATCAGTTGCATCACGGTTAACTCGTTGTGTAGTGGTTTCATGCTGGCTCTGGCTTGTGTTCGTGAATGTTGCAGCAGCCAAGCTTTTTCACCGCAAACTGGCCGACTCCACATCGGAAGTTCGCATCTTCTGTGTAGTCCGATCCGAAGATAGTGAAGTGCTTAGTGTCAAACTGGAGGTGAGCACAGTTGCCGCATCTCTTTGGCTCCACCCTTGGAACGTATCCTTGCTGCTTCTTGGCGACGGATTGCTTGCTCATTTCACCCCCGCAAAAGCAGCCGCCCAACCCGAGACAGCAACCGCCAGCATTGCCAGTAAGATGACGAAGCCGGTGATCATTGCGCCACCTCGACCGATACTCCACACACGCCGAACTGGTCATACGCATCCAGCATGGCTTCAATGGCAGACTTGGCGATTGCGGTATAAGCGATGCAGCCGCGAAGGGTGCGAACGGTAACGTCAAACTTTTTCATGCTTTGGCTCCCTGTATTAGTTGCCGTCTCTCCGGCTGCCAGCTCTGACGTAGGCTCTACGGGCTTGAGGACGCGCCCCGGATGCAATCGTCTCTGTAGGATTGCCCATTCCACAGACGCCTTGCGGTGGCGTCCCGACCTACTGCCTACGTTCTGAGTTCTGCTGTTCGAGCGAATCAGCGATCTTGCGAAACGAAGCCGCCAGGCCAGCACGCACCAACTTGTCTGGAACCATTTGTGCCGCCGTCATGATGATGTTCAGGCTGGCGCCGATGGCGACCGCAGCACCTTTACCCTCGCATTGCTTCCAGAGGGTCTTGGTAAGCGCTTCAACCCTGCGTTCCATGTCGTTCATTGCGGCTCCTGAGAATTGGTGCCGGTTATCGGGAGAACCGGCGACTCTCGGGTTGATCACTAACGAAGGCGACACTTAAGCGGCACTACCAGTGCAACCAACCCTTTTTGGGGCATCGACTTGTTGCTGTGTCGATAGAAGAAGTGTAGCAGCGTGCTTCACATTATGCAAGCACTAAGCTACGTTTAAATGAAGCTTGATGCTATTTATTTTCGGATTGACGTAAAAAAGCCCCGGCTAGCGGGGCGATCTGGCTACCAGCTCAAGGCCGGGAGGGGAGGGTAAAGACGAAAAAAATCCCGCACTTTAGGAGAAGTGCGGGATGAATATACTACCTCTAGGATGTCACAAATGAGCGGAGGACCACCAACGCTCAGTAATAAGAATACAACGCCTTTCTTAAGCGGCGCTTAGATAAATTTTATGGATAGATAATGTTTGCATTGTCACGCCACAAAATAAAAAGCCCACCGCAGAGGGTGGGCTTTAGATTGTCTTAATAACAATACTGTTACAGCTAGCGATTTTAATTTTTAGCCAATTCAACCTGCTTCTGGTACTCCTCAAAAGAGTGTCGCATACCTTTTTGGTGCTCTTCATTTGATAGATTCGCAATTATGGCAGACGCCATTTGATGAAGGATATTGGTCGGCATTACGACTGTGACCACGGGCCTTTGGCTTCCTGGTGGGAATGACTCTTGTGCCAATATTAGCTTCGACACAAAAGGACCAAATGCGAAAGCAGCCATTTGATCCGCATAAAGAACCGGATGTTCGATTTTCAGTGCTTGGGCATGTTTTTGCATTTCTGCCATAACCTGAGTCGAATCCATTGGGGTTTGGTTATCCATCTACATTTCCTTGTCCAAATTCTTCCTCAAAAGAGGGCGCGTATAGGGCTGCCGGGCTGAGATCTTGACTCTCTTCGGCTAGTTTTGAATAGGGGATAAAACGTACTGACAAGGCACAATCGAAAGCATGCGCCATTTTTACAAGCGTTTCCAGAGAATGCTTTCCATACTCGGGATCTTCAGCACGCGAAATGCCTGATTGAGTAGTCCCAATTAGTCGGCCGAGTTCTTCTTGTGACATTTCTCGCTTCTGCCGATTAGCTTTGATTTGCCAAGCAACACCTTCTTCGATTGAAGCGTCCATGTAAGCTTCTCGATACTCTCTATCAAACCAATTTTGTCTAATGGATCGTTGGTTTGCCGGGATCGCGCGCGACCTCTCCTGGGGTTGCGTTATCTGCCCCTGGTACAGGATCGAGACCGAAACATTGCTTAGTCCGAGCTGCGAACTGCTGATCACACGTGTGTTTGTGCTCTGTTGCTCGGTCAAGATAGTCTGAAGGAATGTAGGCGCCATCTTTTTCTGTTCCTGTATTGGTCATTGCAAATGCGCTGAAATTGTCGTTGAAGTGCCCGAATACCCGATGCTGCATACGATTCTCATCCGTGAATCGTATCACATATATGTGATTTCCTAATGGGCTTGCAAGAGGGCGTGACCATTCAGTTTTCGGTTGGTCTCTGAGCTGATCACGAGTTCGCTCGAACTTTGCCTTGGCTTTTTTAGATAAGGTGTTATGCCACTGATCAATAACATCGTCGCCTCTATGCGATAAAAAACAAAAGTAATTCCAAGGGGGCATTTTAAATAAGTGTCATTTAAATATTTATTGTTCCACCGTCTCTGTGGTTGTTCACAATGGAAAACGATTTGATTTGACTATTTATGGTGTAGAAATATTCAATATTTGTTTTAATTGCATCGTAAGAAGCAGAGCGGTTAGAGGCCGGCGCCAGGCTTGGCAGAGTCTTTGGTTTGCCCGATGCCATCAAGCAGTGCTTTTGCTGCCGTAACACTCTCATCCGCAACGCTCCAGATCCGGCTTAAGGCTACGCCGCGTGTAGCTCCATGGTTGATTCCCCATATATCTGACTTTTGTACCGGGATGTCGTACTTGCTGACAATCCCACCGACACCAGCCATGGTCGTTGGCAGCCCTCCGGCATATGCAAGCCTGTTGTCGCGCCTAGAGTAGAAATTGATGTCAGCTTGCCAGTAATCTCTCGCGTCGCCATAAGCTTCTAAAGCCTTTTCGAGGAGGGCGACCGCATCCTTCTCTTCGGGCAACTGAGCTGCTTGCCTATATTGGCCGAGATCTACTGCTATACGCTGAATGTAAGGCTGGTAGTCGTTGTAAGACACGCCAATATCGATGACGCTTTTCATAGCAGCGACGGACGCAAAGATGGTTTCGGCTCGCTTTGCCGCAATCTCCTTTACTGGCGCCTCAGGAACTGCCGGCGCTGCTGGGATAGCTTGGACGGCAGGCTGCGCGTTTGCAGATGACTTGATCGCTTCTTCCAAGCACTTATTGCGATCGCTCTGACGCTTCAGTGACTGGCAAGCCTTCACGAGAGATTCTGCATTGCCGCTCGCATGACCGCTCATCGAAAAAGCAAGAAGGGCTGCAAGGCAGATCATCCGTTTCATAACGTTCCATCAAGAGTTTCAAAAAAACAATTAAACCGTAAACCCTTCCCATGGTCATCCCATATTTATGAGAGGAAACTTTAAGCAGTTTCTACGGTACCTGACAAAGGTGCTCAAGATTAACTGTTTGACTATAGTTTTTCTAAGATTGCTGGCTTACACTGTATGCACATACAGTACTTTGATGTTCCTTCTGTTCCCCACAGAGCATCGGCCCAGCCCCGCCGACCCAGAACCACAGTTCAGGAACTCGTTATTTCGGCGAAACAAACTAAGCGCTATAGCCATTGCATATGGCAATAGCTCTCGGAGGGACTATGCAGCGGCAGGAACAGAAAAAACTTCAGGAACAAGAACAAGCGGCATTGGAAGCATTGCGGAGGATGAGTGACAGTGAGCGGGAATACGCTCTTTCATTTTTACTTAATTTTGCTCCCGATCGACGCGACGCTCCCACTCTCAAGCTGGTTATTGGCGGCGTCCGTGGCAATTCCTAGCGGCCTTGCTGCATTGACCGCAGCCAAAATGCCCTTTCGTCCAGTTTCTGTCGTTTGGCAGAAAACTGTAATCACATCCGCAAGCTGCTCAGGAGAGAAGTTATAGCCTGAAGCAGGAGGCCGGGCATCGTGATCGTTATCCATCCACCCGCGCTCAAGCTTCAGCCCTTCTTCTATGTCTCTGGCTAAATCATCGCCAACGTTGCGGATCGCTCCAGCATTGGTGGTCCGACGACTGAGTATTTGGTAGAGGGTAGGGCGGCTAAGCTTCTTCCCTCTCTCCTGGACGGCCGCAACAATCTTGCTCAAGCCTTTACCTTGATCACCAGAATCCCCGGCTGCGTTCTTCACCAGCGCTACTAAGTTGTCGTAGCGAATTTCTTGCACAGTTTTCATGCGAAGCATTTTGCTACGTTTGAACGTAGCTTGGTGCTTGCAATAAACGAAGCGTGGTGCTACAGTGTGTAGCATGAAGCTATCAGAATATCTCTCAGTCGAACGCGGTCGTGGGGCAAACATAGCCTCGGTCCTCAATGTGGCGCCTCAACAGGTCTATCAATGGGCTTCGGGCAGCCGAAGCATTCCGGTGGAACGGTGCGTCGAAATCGAACATGCAACGGAAGGTGCGGTGACCCGCCGTGATCTGCGTCCTGATGATTGGCAGCGCATCTGGCCCGAACTGGCCGCAACCAACGCAGTAAAGCACGGACGCCGCAAAGGCGATAAACGAACTTCGTAATTTGCAGCTTCGCCGGTGGCTTTCGAGCTACCGGCTTTTTTTGTACCTAAGCAACGCGGCTTGAGATTTATCAAATTCCTGAAGTCAATAGATTTCATTTAAGAACCTCCCTTAGTTGCTTGTTCTTCTAGTCGATGAAACAAGAATAGTTTTCAAAAGGAAATAAGTCATGCGCAACGTATCGCACAAATCATGGATCAGCACAGTCAGTGACGCGGTGAACGCATGGCGAGTCCGCGAAAACTGGAGCCGCGAAACGGTATGTCAGGAGTTCGTCGAAGAATTCGAGCAGACCGAATCACCGAACGCCTGGAACATCGAGTTCAGCAACCATGCCGACATCAGCCAGCGCCAGAAGAACAATGCCGACAAGATCATGCGGTGGCTCGACGACAGCAGCAAGGACACGAACCTCCTTGGCTTCAACTTCTCCCGCGTGATCCTGCGCCGCCTGCCTGCGGATCTGCGCATGGCCTGCCTGAACGAGATGCTGGCGCCGATGAACTTGTCCGTTCGAGGCCTGGAAGTGCAAGAGCAGGGCGCATTGAACGCCACCAGCCACCTGGTGAAGATCGCCCGCGAGACGTCGGAAGCGCAGGGCGCAGTTGCCAACCTGATCGACGGTGCGACGCAAGACGAACTGGCAAAGGCTGATCGTGAGCTGGCCGAGGCAGAAGAGGCAGTACGCGCCGCTCGCGCCGATGTGCGTCAGCAGATGTCATTGAGGGCCGTAGCATGATTCTCCCGCGCCCAAATACCGCGCCTCGCGCAATGCTTGAAGTAATCAATGCCCGTGGTGGCATGTCCCTGGAAGAAATCATCGAGTCGCCAACCCGCTTCGGCCTCGCTTACGCATATCACGTAAAGCATGCACTAAATGGTCTTGAAGATCGCGGCTTTGTTGTGCTCAAGGATGGCATTTTCAAGGCAACGACTGAGGCACGCGAAAAGCTCGCAGACCTGACGCCGGTCGTGAAAGCAAAGCCTGCTCTCGTCGGTCCGCGTGTCGTCAATGTGTTCACCCGCCCAATTCAGGCCAAGTACATCGCCAGTGCCACCGGCACGCGTAAAGAGGCGGAATTCTGGAAGAACGTACCAAGCAAGGGAGGGGATTGATATGGCTGTCGCAGAAACCTCTATCGAACGCTACCGCCAACTCGCCGCCGATGGCGAACTCGGCCCGCAGCAACAGAAAGTATTGGCCGCAATGAAGCCGGGCGTTCAGTACACCCGCGCTGAACTATCGAAGCTTACCGGCTTTGCTATCAACGTCATCACTGGCCGCGTCAATGAGCTGATCCACGATGAAAAGCGCCTGGAAGAGTGCGACATCAAGAAATGCCCGGTGACTGGCTACAAGGCCAAGACAGTCATGCTTGCACCGGCTGAGGGTGGCTAATGAAATCCGCAGCCCTGACCCGCAAGACGCCCATGAAGCGCACCAGCTTCACGCCATCGACACACAAGGTCGACATCAAGAGCGGTGCGAAGAAATACCGCAAATGCACCATCTGCAAGGAGGCGCCAGTCGCCAATCCGATGGCTTCGGTGTGTTCGGTCGGCTGCGCGATCGTGAAGGCGAACAAGGACCGCGAGCAGCGGGACATGCAGGCACGCCGGGTGGCACGGGCAGAGGATCGGAAGCGCAAGGAAGAAATGAAGACGCGCTCCGACTGGCTGAAGGAGGCGCAGACAGCTTTCAATGCATTCATTCGTGAGCGTGACCGCCAGGCCGGCCATCTCTGCATTTCGAGCGGCAAGCCCTTGGACTGGTCAGGGAATGGTGTCGACGCAGGGCATTACCGCAGCGTAGGCAGTGCCCCGCATCTGCGCTTCGACGAGCGCAATTGCCACGCGCAGAGCAAGCAGGACAACCGCTATGGCGCCGGTCGTGCGGTCGACTATCGCATTGGACTGATCAAGCGGATCGGCCTGGAAGCCGTCGAAGCGCTGGAGTCGGAACAGGCGCCACAGAAATGGACGATCGACGCGCTCAAAGCGATCAAGGCCACCTATAAGGCCAAGCTGAAGGCGCTGAAACAGGGGGATGCGTAATGGCTAATCCATGGTTCCGCGTATGGGGCGACATGGTCAACGACCCAAAGTGGCGGACCATCGCGCGCAAGTCCGGCCAAAAGATCGGCGACGTGATTGCCGTGTACATGCACATGCTCACCTGCGCATCCAGCGCGGAAGACCGTGGACACACCGAGGGCTGGTGCGACGAAGACGTTGCAACCGCCCTTGATATTGATACAGAGCAAGTTGAGGCAATCCGTGAAGCCATGCAGGGCCGTGTTTTGGATGGTGACTATCTCACCGGCTGGGAAAAGCGCCAGCCAAAGCGTGAACGGGAGGACGACACGGCGGCAGAACGTAAGCGCCAACAACGCGCACGGGAAGCCAATCAAGATGATGTCACGCCATGTCACGCCATGTCACACCAAAAACAGCCTAGAGAAGAAGAGATAAGAGAAGAAGAGAAGAAAGAAGAAAAGTCAAAAGCAAAGGCTTCGGCTGCGCCGAGAGCCCGCAAGCCCACAAAGTTGCCATTGCCTGCTGACTTTGCGATTTCTGATGACGTTCGCCAATGGGCCACAAGCAAAGGCTACGACCGCATTGACGAACATTTCGAGTCGTTCGTCCGGAAGGCGAGGGCGAATGGATACACCTACGTCGATTGGGACCAGGCATTGCAGAACGCTATTGCCGACGATTGGGCAAAGCTTCGGACTGCGCAGCCGCGCGCCTCGCCAGTTGCAAGCCGGCCCGAGAAGTTTGACCCGACCGCTTACGTGAACCGCCCCAGGACCCAACACCATGAACGCACCATTGAAATCGACGCAACTGGCGAACCCGTTTGACCTCTGGTTCATGCCGATCCAAGGCTTGAAGGGCATCTCCATGATGGACCACCTGTACAACCGGCTCGACGGTGCTTATCCGCACAAGTGGCGCTCGAATTTCAGCACGCCGGAAGCAATTGACAACTGGAAGGTGTCATGGGCTGAAGCATTCGAGGAAGAGGGCATCACGCCGCAGGACATCAAGGCTGGCCTGAAGGCATGCCGCACCAAGTACGACTGGCCGCCAAGCTGCGCCGAGTTTATCAAGGCTTGCAAGCCATCGGTTGACCCGCTCGTTTCCTACTACGAGGCAGTTTCAGGTGTAACAGCACGCGAAAAGGGTGAGATGGGCGAGTGGTCGCATCCTGCTGTCTATTGGGCCGCGATCAAGATGGCATTTGACCTGAAAAGCCTGACCTACTCGGCCATTAAGGATCGCTGGAACAAAGCTCTTGCCGACGAGATGGCCAAGGGCGAATGGGCGGCGATTCCGGCGCCGATGGTTGCACTGCCGGCGCCAGGTAAGACCGAGTTGAGCAAGGAAAAGGCCGCGCAGATGCTGCAGGAAATAGGTGCTTCGGAGGTGCTTAAGACCGCCGACACCAAGACTGACCACAAGCTTTGGGCGAAACGCATCCTTGAGCGCCACAGGAACGGTGACAAGTCTCTGACGATGATTCAGGTCAATTTCGCCAAAGAGTCGGTTGCATCGAGGGCGATGTGATGGCGCGGTGCACGAGCTGCGGCACCACCCGGTTCATGGAGTTTGAATGCGTCGCCTGCTGTGTCAGATGGCTATCCCAGATGACGAAGCCGGAAATCCAGACGAATGCGCCGGTAATCGAAACGGTAATGGGGAGCGAACACATGGAAAAGGTACGGCAGGCATGGAAGGAGCGCGTGTGATCGACTTTGTGCAGATTGGTATCGCCGTAACCGGAACCGTGGCCGTGTTTCTGACGCAATGCGAGCGCATCGAGTGGCGCCGGTTCGCGTGCATCTTCGGGATGCTCGGGCAACCCTGCTGGCTGTATGCGGCATGGAAAGCAGACCAGACCGGCGTTCTGTTCGTCTCCGTCCTGTACGCGATGGCATGGGCAAAGGGTATTCACACACATTGGCTCAAGGGGCTGACATGGAGCAGGTAGCCAAGCCCCTCAAGCAGTCGCCTCCCTGCTGTGTCGGGTGCGGAAAGCAACAGGGAACTGGTCACTTGCAGGGATGTGCGGTGAAGGCATACGAGCTGTTGATGGAGAAACGATCAAGGGAGGCGGCATGGACAGCGAAATGACGGATGACCAGGCAGGCGTGATGGTAATGATCGGCGCAACGGCTGCATTCCTCATGGGTGTGCTGCTCGGCGGGCTGATAGCAGTATTGATTATGAAGCACCTGAACTGAGGCAAGAATGGCAAGCAATAAGAAACCACGCAAGAAGTATGTCAAGAAGCGCGACCTGATTGACCCTATTCGCAGTGCCATCATGCGCGCGACCAAACTCCGTCCATTCGAGAAGGCGATGCTGCTGGATCCGATATGGGAAAGCTTTGAGAAGCTGAAAAAGGGCGAATGGAAGAACGAGGATTTCAAGTTCATGGCTGATTGCCTGAACGTCGCCCAGGCACTTACGCTGCCGGGGATTGGCCTGCTGCCTGACCACATGGACAAGTTCGATGCTGCTCATCACGCACTGCAGCAATTGTCCGCAAGGCGCAACGCTACTGGTAAGTGGCTGGCCAAGGGTGATGAACTGCGCACGATCGAGGTCGGGATCGAATTCCACGCTATCCAGATCGACTTTGTGTCCGCCGGCGAGCTGGCGAAGGCAACGCAGAGAGTAGACGACATCCTGAAGGGTGCGGTGTCAGGCAGTCCGGGCAAGGGGCACATTCACACGGTATTGCAGGCGGATTAATTAGGGGGAACGATGAGTAAGAGAGTCACTTGGGCACTGGCCGCATTTTTTGGGGTGGTACTTGTTGGGTTGTTCATCGGGTGGTACGGCGGCGCAGATTGGACGGTTCGGAGCGCAAAGAACGCGGAGGGTTTGTGCCTCATTCTATATATAGCGGCTAGCGCAGGCGGGTTAACACTGATGTTCCCGGGTTGGAAGTACACGCGATAAGGGGAGAACAAGGATGCGGCGAGTCAGAAAAGAAGAAGTGCAGATAGATCGGTTCGTAAAGCCTGACGCGCTGGACTATTGCCTGGAGTGCTGGGCGAGGGTGATGCAGAAGGACGATCGGGATCTGAGCGCATCCCGCATGCGACTGGATGACACTGGCGACCCGCTGCTGGACGAAAGGGGCAACCCGATCAAGGTGGCCTATGAATCCGACCCCTATGAAGAACAGCGCAAACAGGACATGAAGTACGGAGAGGCCACCGGAGCAGTCATCCAAGGCATGAAGCCTGCGCATCGGTGGGCAATATACCGGCGCTGCGGTATATCTACCCTGTGGAAATTCCCATTACTTGATTTCACAGTGGTGCTTATTGAAGCCGAACAAGATTTGCGCGACAAACTGAAAAAAAACATTGCAACCGCGACATTGTTCTGACACAATATTTCCACTGGATGCGTTTTGTCGTCCAGAGAAAAGTAAAGCCGGCCTAAAAAGCTGGCTTTTTTTTCGTCCAGACAATTCAAAGATCAGCCGGACCCCGCAAAAGCTTACGGCGCCGGACGCTGTAACCGGTACGAATTCAGGAGGCCAGCATGAGCAACGAAGCGATACGCACCATTCTCGGCTGGAAGCTCCGCAATGGGAAGTGAGGCAACTCGACTTTGGTGAATAGTTGCAGTGCACCATGTTGATGTAAAACAGTTCAAGTTGGAAATAGTGACCTATTCTGAATTTATCTCCCTAGGAAGAGATAAGTTTATTTAGCCCGCAACCGGAAACGGTTCGCGGGCTTTTTTATTCAGCAGGTTCGCCAGAGCGCTCCGAGTGGCGATGTGTAGCTGTCCCATGGGCAGAAATAACGGGCGCAGTTCCCGATGAACAAAGGCCGGGTCTCCTTCATCCTTCGGGGTGCGATCTTACGGCGCAGGCGGGAACGATTCACTTCCAGGGCTATGAAACTCCAAACACTTAAACCGCGGCTGACCACGCTCAGCACGTCAAGAGTGCAGACGCTCCCGAACATCCGCACAGGAACGGTAGAGCGCAAGCGAGGAAGCGCAGGAGTAAAGGATAGAAACAACATCCGCAAGCGTGACTGTGGCTTATGCCAGGAATGCAAGCGGAAGGGCATCGTCAGCTTGGGTCAGGTAGTCGACCACATCCACCCATTGTGGGATGGAGGCTCAGACGAGGACGATAACAAAGAACTACTGTGCGTCCCTTGCCACGACGTGAAGACAGCACGCGAGGCGAAGCAAAGGGCAGGGGGCAGTCCAATCTTTGGAAGATGAAGGGCTTGGACACCACCCGGTCCCGCACGCGCAAAAAAATCCCCCTATTCAAAAGGTAATCAAATGGCCGGAGTCAAAGGACGCAGCGGCGGACGCCGTGAAGGTGCCGGCCGTAAGCCCCAAGAACCCGCAGTAACCGCCTATACGGACCCGCTGGACTTCCTGCGGGCAGTCTGGAAGGGCGAGCTTGAGGCGAACGCGACACAAGTACGTGCGGCCTCGGCTGCGCTGCCGTTCATCCACAAGAAATTGGGTGAAGGTACTGGGAAAAAGGAAGAAGCCGAAGAAAAACAAAAGTCGGCGGCCAAGGGGCGGTTTGGTACGCGCCAACAGCCCAAGCTGGCGGCTAACGGTGGGAAGCTGGTCGAGTGAAAGAGTGGTCGACGGCCTGCCCGGACTGGGAAAGCCGGATTGTCAGCCGCGAAAGCCTGATTGCTTGCCAGCCGCTCTTCCCCGAGGTTGCAACCGAGGCATGGGAAATCTGCAGTCAGTTCGTGCTGACCGACGTCATGGGTCAACCCCTGCTGGGCGAGGCGTCGCTTCCCTGGCTGCGTGAGTTCGTGATGGCAGTGTTCGGCGCGGAAGACCCGGAGACCGGGCGGCGCCATATCAACGAATTTATGCTCATGGTGAGCAAGAAGAACGCGAAAAGTACGATCGCCGCGGCAATCATGCTGTGCGCGCTGCTGATGAACTGGCGCCAGTCAGCCGAATTGCTGATTCTCTCGCCCACGAAAGAGATAGCGGACAACAGCTACAAGCCGATCCGCGACTTCATCAAAGCCGATGAAGAACTGTCAGCGATGCTTAAAGTGCAGGATTACTTCCGCACGATCACGCACCTTGAGACAGGGGCGACGCTGAAAGTAGTTGCGGCAGACAGCGATACGGTTTCTGGCAAGAAGGCGTCTTTCGTCTTTGTCGACGAGTTGCACGAGTTCGGCAAGCAGGCGAAGGCATCAAACATGCTGCTGGAGGCCACGGGCGGACTGGCATCGCGGCCAGAAGGGTTCGTAATCTACGCCACAACCCAGTCGGCAGAACCTCCGGCAGGCGTGTTCAAGGCAAAGCTGGACTATGCCCGGAAGGTGCGGGATGGGCGGGTCACAGACAGGAAATTCCTTCCGGTGATCTACGAATTCCCGCGCGCCATGTTGGAAAGCAAGGCGTATGAAGATTTAAACAATGCCTACATCACGAACCCGAACTGGGGCGCGTCGGTAGACATTGAGCGCATCACCCAGCTACACAGCCAGGCCAAAGAAAGCGGTGAGCAGGAGTTTAAGGAATTCCTCGCGAAGCACCTGAACGTTGAAATCGGACTGAATCTTCGGTCCGACCGCTGGGCAGGTGCTGACTTCTGGGAGTCGGCGGAGACTGTATTGACGCTAGATGAACTACTGCAGCGGTGTGAGGTTGCAGTCGTGGGCGGCGACGGTGGCGGTCTGGATGACTTGCTGGGGCAAGCTGTGGTCGGTCGCGAGCGCGAAACCGGGCGCTGGCTGGCATGGTTTCACGCCTGGGCGCACAAAATCGCACTTGAGCGGCGTAAAGAGATCGCGCCACGCCTGCTGGACTTCCAACGGGAGGGATTCCTCACCATCGTTGATCGTCCCGGCCAGGACGTGCAGGAATTTGCCGATAACGTCTGCCGTGTCCGCGATGCTGGGTTGCTCCCGGAACAGCGTGGAATCGGCGTTGATGCAGCCGGCATAGGTGACATCGTTGACGAACTGGCTGCGCGCGACTTCGATCCTGAGAAAGACATCGTGGCGATTTCGCAGGGCTGGCGGCTAACAGGAGCAATCAAGACGACGGAGCGGAAGCTGGCTGGAGGGGATCTGCTGGTGGCGGCGTCGTCAATGATGCGCTGGAGCGTTGGCAATGCGCGGACTGTCCAGCAGGGCAACGCTGTATCCATTACAAAGCAGGCCAGCGGCACGGCCAAGATTGACCCACTGATGGCGCTTTTTGATGCTGTCTCGTTGATGGCACTCAACCCGGAAAGCAATCAAATTACCCAAGGATTCGTGGAACTGTGATGAAGATAAAAGACCTCGCTGCCAAAATGATGTGGTGGCGGGACTCGTCACGTCCGCAGGAAGTGCAAAACGTTACCTATTCCGACAGCGTCAATGAAGCATTCGGCCTGATCCCGGCTTCGTCGGGCGCCCATGTGACGCCGCTTTCTGCCATGCGCGTGTCGGCGGTTGCCGCCTGTGTGCAAAAAATCGCCGGTACCATCTCGACGCTGCGGCTCGATGTTTATAAGTTCGACGAGAACGGCAACGAAGTGAAAATGCCGCGTGATGCACTTTGGTATCTGTTGAACGAGCAGCCGCATTCAGACTTTACGGCGACTAGCCATTGGGAAACCCGCGTCAGCGCCCAACTCCTGCGTGGCGACGGTTTCACATGGATTCGCCGCGCATTGAACGGCTCTTTTAAAGAATTCCTCCCGCTGCCGTGGGGCTGCGTGAACCCGTTCCGCATGCCGGATGGATCGGTGCGCTATTACATCAGCCTGCCGGATTACGGCATTCAAACCTGGCTGGAACCCTACGAAGTGCTGCACTTTCCCGGTCACGGCTTCGACGGCCTGAAATCGATGTCGGTGATTGCCTATGGCGCCCGGCAGGCAGTCGGCAACGCACTGGCAATGGACGAATACAGCGGCAAGTTCTTTGCCAATGGTGCGCATCCGTCGATCATTCTGGAGGCGCCGGCCAAAATGTCGCCGGATACCATCGACAAACTGCAAGCCTCATTTGCCAACAAATACGCCGGGCTGGATAACGCGCACCGCCTGCCGCTGGTACTGACTGAGGGCATCAAGGCGGAAAAGATCAGTCTGTCAGCCGACGACGCGCAACTGCTGGAAGCGCGTAAGTTCCAGGTGACTGATATTGCCCGTGCTTTTGGTGTGCCGCCGCACATGATCGGCGAGACAACCGGTTCCAGCGCGGTGGGAGCCGGTTACGAACAGCAGGCCCGCGACTTCGTCATGCACACGTTGCGGCTGCACCTGAAGCGGCTGGAGCAGGAACTGAACCGCAAGCTGTTCCCGCGTGACACCGGGCGTTTCGTGCGTTTCGACCTTGGCGACCTGATCGAAGGCGATAGCAAGGCGCAAGCCGAATACAACCGCGCCGCGCTGGGCGGACCAGGCACCGGTATGGGCTGGATGACCGTCGACGAAATCCGCCGTACCAAGGGGCTGGCGCCGATCGGCGGCGAAGCGGCCAAAATCTTTGACCCGCGCACTACGAACGGACCACAAAATGAAAATCCTGCAACTCCTGCGTGATAACGCCACCCGCCGCCCGGTCAACCTGGTGCGCAACGGCGCCGACGCAACGCTCTACATTTATGACGTCATTGACCCGTATTGGGGCGTCAGCGCTCCCGGCGTGATCGACGCCATCGCGCAGGCTGGCGACGCCGCGACCCTGCATGTTCACATCAATTCGCCGGGTGGCGATGTTTTTGAAGGCCGCGCCATCATGGCCGCGCTGGGCCGCTTTTCGGGCAAGACAATCGCGCATATCGATTCCCTGTGCGCATCGGCGGCGACCTCGATTGCCTTGGCCTGCGATGAAGTCGAAATGTCGGACGGCGCTTTCTTCATGATCCACAACGCCAGCGGCGCGGTATGGGGCGACAAAAACGCCATGCGCGAAACCGCCGACTTACTGGAAAAGATCGAAGGCGCAATCGTCAACGACTACGTGAAAAAGACCGGTCTGGACGAAGCACAAATTGTCGACTGGATGAACCAAGAATCATGGTTCAGTGCATCCGAAGCACTTTCCTACGGCTTCGTCGATCGCATCGCCGAGGCACCGAAGGGTGCCAAGAACACATGGAACCTGTCCGCATACACGAAGGCGCCTGAAAGTCTTTGTAAAACTGAACCCGAAAAATTAGAAACACCGCCGGTGGAAACGCCGCCTGAAGACAAAAAACCGGCCATGGGCGTGGCGAATGCCAACCGCCTGCGGCTCTTACAAGTTGTTTAGCGCTTCTCGCGCATAACGCCGCAGAAGGACGGATTCCTTCGCATTAGCCACCCGATGCGGTGGCTTTTTTTATGAAAGCAAGCCATGCAAAATATCCAAGCATTGCGCGAGAAGATTGCCAACCTCGCCAACCAAGCAAAGCACCTTTTGGCTGAAAAGGGCGACCAGACATGGTCGAAGGAAGACCAGGCAAAGTTCGACGGTTTCGCCAATGAAATCGAGTCGGCTACGGCGCAGATCAAGGCCATCGAAAAGATGCGCGACATCGACGCTGACAAGTTCTTCGAGAACGCAGCACCGTCCGGCAAGTCATTGTCGAACGACACTATCGATGCGGTAGCAGCCGTTGCACTGTACCTGCGCCACGGCAACAACGTAACAGCAGAGCAGGCAATCGCCATCCGCAACGCCATGTCGACCACAACACCGGCAGAAGGCGGCTACACCGTGCCTTCCGAAATCGCTGCAATGGTGGTCGATGCGATGAAAGCATTCGGCGGCATGCGTGAAGTGTCGCAGATCATCTCGACCGCAGGCGGCAATGCGCTGAACTATCCGACATCGGACGGCACATCGGAAGTGGGCGAAATCGTTGCGGAAAACGCTGCTGCTACCGGCGCCGACATCACTTTTGGCACCGTTGCAGTCAATCCGTACAAGTACAGCTCGAAGAAGATCGCACTGCCTGTCGAGCTGATCCAGGACAGCGCCATTGATGTGGTTGCCTTCGTCGTCAACCGTCTGGCCACCCGTCTGGCACGCATTACCAACCAGCATTACACCACCGGCACAGGTTCCAGCCAGCCGTTCGGCGTAATGGGCCGCGCATCGGTCGGCAAGACTGGCACAACCGGCCAGACGTTGACAGTGACCTATGACGATTTGATCGACCTCATCCACAGCGTCAACAGCGCATACCGTGGCCGTGGTGCCCGCTTCATGCTGCGCGACACATCGGTTGCGGTCATCCGCAAGCTGAAGGATTCCGCAGGCCGTCCGATCTGGAATCCGGGCGACAACGAAAGCATCAGCGGCGGCACACCGTCGACCATCTGCGGCTATCCGTACACGGTCAATGACGATGTCGCAGCGATGGCAGCCAATGCCCGTTCAATCGCGTTCGGCGACTTCTCACAGTTCGTCATCCGTGACGTTGCCGGCTCTACCAGCCTGCGCCGCTTCGATGATTCCGCCTTTGCCTTGAACGGCCAGGTCGGTTTCTGCGGCTGGACTCGCACCGGTTCCAACCTGTTGGATACCGCTGCGGTCAAGGTGTACGTCAACTCCGCGACTTAATAGCGGCAATGGAAAGGGGGGCTTCGGCCCCCTTTTTCGGAGAACAACATGGCAACGAAAAAAGATCCGAAACAGAGCGCCACTGAAGCCGCCGTGTTGCGCGACTGCCATTTCGGCAAGGTCGGCGATGTCGTCGAGGTGTCCGCCGCTGATGCTGAGATCGGCGTTGAACACGGCATGCTCGACCCGCACCCGGACGCTGTCAAAGCGGCCAAGGCAAACAAGCAATAAGGAATCATCATGCCCATTCTGACGACCGACATTCTGTACCGTCTTTCTGGCGGCGCGGCCAATTCGACGCAATCCGCATCACTGGGCGGCGCAAAGTCGAGCAATGCCGCAACGGCTGCGATTTTCGATGATGTCAGTTCGGCGGAATCGTCGGCAGGCGACATCGAATACCGCTGCATCTATGTCCACAATAACCACGGTTCCCTGTCGCTGAACAATGCGGTGCTGTGGCTTCCGGTCAATACGCCGAGCGCATCGACCGTTGTGGAAGCAGGGCTGGGAACCTCCGCCATCAACGCAACAGAACAGACCGTTGCCGACGAAAACACCGCGCCATCGGGCGTGACGTTTGCCGCCGCCGCGACGAAGGGCGCAGGCGTTGCGCTGGGCAATATCCCGGCTGGCCAGCATCGCGCCGTATGGTTGCGCCGCACGGTCACCGCAGCAGCGGCAGCAGCGTCGGACAGCTTCACCATCCGCGTCGAAGGCGACACGGCGGCTTAACATGAACGCTCAACAACTGGCGGCATTGAAAGCCGAAGTGCAAGCGGACCCGACCGGCAAAGGCTATGCCGCGTATCTTCCGGCATCGCCTGGTCGCGTCGTGGAATTGCTCAACGCTGACACCGAAAGCGGCGTCAAGTCGCGCATGGTGACAGCTCGCGCCATCCTGGCCGAATGCGGGCCGGGCGCTTCCGTCATTCTCGACAAGCTCGAAGCCGCTGCGGCAAACCTGTCCGCCGTGAAATGGGCGGTTCGCTTTCTGTCGCAGGATGCAGGCATTGATGTCGGCAATCCGGCAACGCAGGCAATGATTAATCAACTGGTTGCCGGGAATGTGCTGACTGCTGCCGAAGGCAAGGCGCTGAAGGACATGGCATTGCAGCCAGCCAGTCGCGCCGCCGTTCTTGGATTTGGCGTCGTGACAGAAGCCGACCTTCGTACCGCATTGGAGTCATAAATGGCAACCGTCAAACAAGAAGTCGGCACCCGCACCGCGCTGACCGCAACCGGCCTTTCGACGCTGGCCAGTGCTACATACGTCGCCAGCAACGTGCTGGATGTGTCGGCAAATGACCCGCTCGATGTCATCGTGGAACTGGCGATTACGCCTGGCACGGTTGCTGGCAACAAGCAGGCGGTTCTGTTTGCGCAGGCTTCGCTCGACAATACCAATTTCCAGACTGGCCCGGCAAGCGGCACGACGACCACCGATGAAGCGGTTTTGACGCTCATCGGCACACTGCCATTGCCGACGAATGCCACCTTACAGCGCAAGGCGTTTTCTGTCGCGGCGGCTTTTGGCGGTGTGTTGCCGCCGTATCTGAAATTCGTGGTCAAGAATGATTCCGGCGCAGCATTCACGACCGGCACGATTCACACGGCGGAAGTCAGCGGCACGGTGGTCTAAATGGCGGCACTGATTCTGCCGCGCCGGTTCAGCCAGCAACCGCAGCAACCGGCGCCGCTCGACCTGTCGAACCCGCTGCTGAGAGGCACAACCGGGCTATGGTCATTCCAGAACGGGCTCGACATCCGCGACTTGGTTACCGGGATTACCGGCACGTTTTCGGATGCGGCGGGGAACTATTTTTCAGCAACCGGCCCGGCTGGGCGTGGTCTTCGGTCGGCATCGAATACCAGCCGCCAGATCAATACCGGGCGGCTTGCATCTTCGCTTGGTGTCAGTGGTTCAAGCAATCGAACCATCTATGGCGTGGCGTCGATGGACCCGATGGCCGACACGGAAGCAATCTTCACGCTGGGCGTGCCGTCATCGGGGCAAGACTGGACGCTGCGCAGGAACGGCGGCACTGGTGGCTGGCGTCTGAATATTTGGGGCGTTGTATCCGTCGATTTCACCTGCGAAGTGCCTGAAAACGGTCAGGTAATTTTTATCTGTACGCAGAACGGCACCACCATAAATATCTGGATGAATGGCGCATCGCGGGCGAATAACACTGGAACGATCAATACCACGGATGCGAATTTCTGCATCGGCGGCGGTCCATTCTGGCCATCCTGGGCGCGACCGATTCAGATGGTGGGCGTGGCCAACCGCGCATGGACAGACAACGAAAAGCGCGCTTTTTCTGACAACCCGTGGCAAGTATTTAAGGCGCCAAGCCGCCGCATATGGGTGGAGCCGGTTGCGTCAAACGGCGAATCACCGGTATCCGCCGACCTCGCCGCATCGTATGCCATTACCGGCACCGTATCAACCGACCTTGCCGCATCGTATGGCGTGGTTGCCTCCGTCAGTGCAGACCTTCCCGCCAGCTATGCGATTGTGCAGTCGGTCAGCAATGACCTGGTGGCGTCCTATGCGGTCGAAGCGTCCACCACGCCGGTCAGCGCAGACCTCGCCGCCAGCTACAGCATCGCCAGCTCGGTTTCGCTGGTGTCGTCCGACCTGTCCGCCGCGTATGGCATTTTCCAGTTGGTGGCCTCCGATCTGGCTGCATCCTATGCGGTTCTCAACGGCACCGTGGCGGTCAATGTCGATCTGGCTTGCGCGTACAGCATCAGCGGCAGTGTCTACCGCGACCTGGCTGCATCGTTCGCCATCCTGTCGGTGCTGAACTATGCGCGTGCGCCAGCAGGCGGCGGATATGCGCCAGCGCGCAGGACCATCACACGGCCCGGCAGCGAATCGTCAAGCCGGGCAGCAGCACTACAAAGGAACAACCGATGACCACCCGACTGATAACACCGGCGACTGAACTGGCGGTCACGCTGGCGGACGCAAAGGCGCATTTACGCATCGACGGCGACGACCAGGATGCAATGGTGGAAGCGTGGATCCGCGGCATCACCGCCCATGCCGAGCATCAGATGGGGCGGTCGATCCTGACGCAGACATGGAGGTGCACGCTTGATGCATTCCCTGACGCCATCCGGCTGGACTTCCCGCCGATCGTGTCGGTTTCGTCGGTCAAGTACATCGACGAAGACGGTGCCGAGCAGACGCTTGACCCTGCAGACTATATCGTGGACACGGTCAGCGAACCGGGTTACATCGTGCCGGCTGACGGCGTCGAATGGCCTGCCACGATGGCGCGCATCAACGCGGTGAATGTCGAGTATGTCGCGGGCTACGGCGCCACTCAGGCAGCGGTGCCGCACGGCATCAAAATGTATCTGCTGGCCAAGCTGATGGAACAGTACCGACCGAACGCCGCGCTGAAGGACGGCATCCAGACTTCGTTCATCGAAAGCCTGCTCCATCCATTCAAGATTTGGAGCCTGTAATGGATCCGCGCAACTTCACCGAACGAATAACCATTCTGCAGCAAGGGTCAAGTGTTGATGCGATTGGCCAGCCGGCAGCTGCTGACTGGGCCGAATTTGCGAAGGTGTGGGCTGACCCTCGCGGATTGAACGGGCTGGAATCGATCAAGGCTAATGCGCCGACCTCGACGGTGAAAATCAGCAGGCGCATCCCCTACAGAACCGGCATCACCGCAGGAATGCGCGTGTTGAGCAATGGAGTGTTGTACGACATCGCAGCGGTGTTGCCGGACCTGAAGACAAGGGAATATGTCGACCTTGAATGCGTGGTGATCAATGGCTGACGCCTTCAAGATCGATTTCGACCTGTCCGGCATCAATGCTGCGCTCGACAACCTTGCCGATGGCGTCAAGGAACACGTTCGGCCCGCCGCGCAGGCTGGCGCGCAGGTGCTTTACCGCGAAGTGCTTCAGCGGGTGCCGGTGGCAAAAGAGGCGCGCACCGTCAAGGGCAAGACATACCAGCCCGGCACGCTGAAGGCGTCGATTTACCAGGCATACAGCGACGACAACAGCCGCGCAGGGCAGGCGACTTATCACATCAGCTGGAACCGCCGCAAGGCACCGCACGGCCACCTGATCGAATTCGGCACATCGCGCATGGAGGCGCAGCCATTCCTTCGTCCGGCATACGACGCCGCGCACAAGGCAGCGCTGGAAGTGGCGCGGGATCGGCTTGCCGCTGGCGTGCAACAACTCCTTCGGAAGGCAACATGACAGTCGAATCGGATATTTTCAACCTGCTGAAGGGGCTGGCCGGCAACCGCGTCTATCCGGATCGCGCACCAGCCGATACCGCTCGCCCGTACATCGTTTATCAGCAGGCGGGCGGCGAATCCATCGCCTATGTCGAGAACACGCTGCCTGACCAGGAAAACGCACGCTTCCAGATTGCTGTGTGGGCAGACACCCGCATGGCTGCAAAGGCACTTATCAAGCAGGTGGAAGCCGCGCTGGTCACCACCACGATGTTCCAGACCAAAGCGCTGGGCGCATCGGTGTCGACGATGGACGAAGAATTGTATGGTTCGCGGCAGGACTTCAGCATCTGGAGTTCCCGCTAAAAAGTAGTGAATCCGCCCGCAAGGGCATCCCCATAAAGCCGCATCGGATCGTCCGCTGCGGCTTTTTTCTTGCCCCCTAAAGGGGCTTTTTTATGCCCGTTCGGGCAAGAAAGGCGTTTCAAATGGCATCCGTACCAACCGGCACCACCTTCTTCATCGCATCGGCTTACGCTGCTGCGATCCCCACAACCATCGTTTCCAACGCAGCCGAGGCAGTCGTGACTGCAACGGCGCACGGTCTGGCCAACGGCGACATCGTTGAAGTTACCAGCGGCTGGGGTCGCCTGCACAAGCGCATCGCCCGCGTCAAGACTGCCGCAGCGAACACCTTCGTTCTCGAAGGCATGGACACATCCAGCCTGAACTTCTTCCCGGCTGGTCAGGGCATCGGTTCGGTTCGCAAGGTCAACACCTTCACGCAGATCACCGGCGTGCTGGCGACCAGCTTCAGCGGCGGCGACCCGATCAACGTCAGCTACAAGTACCTCGAATCGGATGTGCAGTCGAGCATCAACGACGGTTTCAACCCGGTCAACGGCACGCTGAACATCGATGCTGACATGATCGGCACCGCTGGCTACAACGCAGCGAAGACGCTGACCGATGTGCAGACCGACACCTGCGTGCTGATGGTTTCCCGCAATGGCTCCAAGGTCTACCGTCCATGCACCGTTGCGCTGAACGAAGAAGTCACCGTTAACGACGGCAACATCAACCAGGTGGTCCTGTCCGTCAACGGTAACAACCGTTCGACACGCTACGCGTCTTAATCCCCCGGGCTTTTAGCCCATCACCAGGCACCGACCGGGCTGCTGTCTTCCTTCGCGGGAAGCAGCGGCTCGGCACGGGCATAGTTTTATCCCGCGAAAGGTAACAACATCATGGCTAAGCCAAAACTCGTATTGACCGCCGCTCCGACCTTCAAATCCAAGGTTGCCATCCCCGTACCAGGTGGCCAGCCTGCCGTCGTCGAATTCACAATGAAGGGTCGCACCAAGGACGAATTCAAGGAATTCATCAACGCACTGGCAGGGCGCGACGACATTGACGTTCTGATGGACATCATCAGCGGCTGGGATCTGGAAGACGCATTCAACCGCGACGCCGTCGAGAAGATGGATCAGATCTACATCGGGGCCGCACGCGCCATTATCGAGCGCTACATCGCCGAACTGACCGCGGCACGGCTGGGAAACTGAAAGAGGCGGCGCGGGCGCTCTACAAGCGTCCGCCATCCGCCGAAGAAATCGCCGCCAGCGGCTTCGCACCGGAAGACTTCGAGGAAGATCCGGTCGAAGTGTGGCCGGACAATTGGGATGCGGTCATCCTGTTCCAGCGCATGGGCCGGCAATGGCGCACCGGCATGAATGGTGCGACCGGGCTGGATTTCAATGTCTTGTTCCGGATGATGGACCGCATGAACCTGACGCCGTCCCGCTACGACGAACTGGAATATGAAATCACCGTGCTGGAAGGCGCAGCGCTCGAAGCAATGCATGAAAAAGACTAGATCACCGAGGACTTATGTCTGACTTAAAAGCGCAACTAGAATTTACCGCTAACGCCGACGGCGTCGAAGCCGGTGTCAGCAAGGCGAAGCGCTCCCTGACAAGCCTCGGTGAAACTGCTGAAAAGGTAGGCAAGCAGACTGCCGACGGTCTTGAAAAGATGGGTAGCGGCGGCGAAAAGGCCGCGGCCAAGGTCGACAAGACGACGAAGAACCTGGCCGAATCGATCCAGCGCGCAACCGCTGCGATGAATGCTGGTGCAAAGGGTTCGGCGGAATACTATGCGGCACTGGCCAACACTCGCGGCGCAGATGCCAAGGTGCTGGCACCTTACCTGGCTGCACTGAAGGAAGCCGCCGACCGCACGAAGATTGCCGCCGAGGCGAACAAGAAGCTGGAGGAATCCACGCGGTTCCTCGACAACCTGCGCAACAAGTCCGACAGCATCGGCAAGACCGCGTCCGAGCTGGCCGCATTGCGCGCCGCGCAGTTGGGCGTGTCGGACGCCGCCGGCCCGATGATTGCGAAAATGCGCGCCGCCGAAGAAGCCGCCGAGCGCGCAGGCAAAGGCATGTCGCGCTTCGGTGCAGCAGCGCTGAATGCGATCGGTGCATTTGCGACTATCCAGACGGTAATCAGCGCCATGAATAAACTTGGCGCGGCGGTCGACCGGCTCGACAAGTTCGATGAACTGTCGCAAAAGCTGTCCATCAATGCGAAAACGCTGCAGGAACTCGCCTATGCGGGCAAGATGTCCGGTATCGAGCTGGATGTGATGGCGGCATCGTTCAAGAAGCTGCAGACCAATATGTTCGAGGCCACCACCGGCGGCAAGGAACAGGCTGCGGTGTTCAAAGCGATGGGTGTGGCGATCACCGATGCAGCCGGCAACCTGCGCGCCACCGAGGATGTGCTGGGCGATGTGGCTGAAGTATTTTCCGGGCTGGAAGATGGCGCGACGAAGACCGCGCTGGCTGTCAAGCTGTTCGGCAAGAGCGGCACCGACCTCATCCCGACCCTGAACGAAGGCCGGGCCGGGCTGGCAAAGCTGACTGAGGAAGCGCAGCGGCTGGGCGCGGTGATGGGCAGCGACGCCATCAAGAACGCCGCCGAGTTCAACGACAACCTCGACCGCATGCGGACGCTGGCGGCAAGCGCTGCCAACGGTCTGGCGTCGAACATGATTCCGGCGCTGAACAACGTCATCGAACGCTTCCTGGCAGCGACGAAGCATTCCGGCTCCTTCATCGAGCAGATGAAGATTGCCGCCGGCATCACTGTGCGCGGTGCGTTCGGGCAGGATTACGGCGACCAGATCCGCGCCACCGACCGGCAGATTGCCTTGCTGGAAACCCGCAAGGAACTTTCCATCTTCGGCAAGGGCGCGCTAGACGAAGACATCAAGAAGCTGCAGACCGTGCGCAAGTCGCTGCAGGAAATGCAAAGCCTGCGTGCGCTCGAAGGCAGCGACGGTTATGCCGACGCAAGCGACCGGCGCGCAGCAGGCGGGTCCACCGGCGCCAGTGCGTCGTCGATCGCCGCAGTGCTGCGCGACAGCAAGGACACCGGCGGCAAGGGTGGTGCCGCGACCATATCCGAATACGACAAGCTGGTTGCTAGCTCGACCGCATTCATCGAAAACCTGAAGTTGGAAGCCGCGCAAGTCGGGCTGACGAACAACCAGGTGAAGATGATGGCAGCGGCCAAGGCGGCAGCGCAGGCGCCGACCGAAGCGCTGCGCAAGGCGATCATGGAATCCGCGCTGGCACTGGAAATTGCCACCACGCGACGCGAAGAACTGACCGAAGCGGAAAGAGCCGCCGCCGCCATCCAGAAACGATTCGACGACAATGCCGACCGGGTGCTGGAACAGGTGCGCGCACTGGAACGCGAACTCGACACCTACGGGCTGATCGGCTCGGCGGTCACCGACCTGTCCATTGCGAAGACGCAGGCAGCGCTTCAGTCCCGCGAACTGAACGAGGGGGAAGTCCGTTCGCTGGAATTGCAATTGTCGGCATTGCAGCGGCTGAAGGATTTGCAACTTGACAAGGAAGAACGCGACGCATCGGCAAAGATTGCCGCCGATGCGCTGAAAGCGGCAGACGCCGCGGCAAAGGAATGGCAGCGCGCATCAAGTGAAATCGAGCGGTCATTGACCGACGCATTGCTGCGCGGCTTCGAGTCCGGTAAGGGGTTCGGCAAGAACCTGGTCGACTCGCTGAAGAATATGTTCAAGACGCTGGTGCTGCGTCCGGTCATCTCTGCGGTGATGAATCCGATTGCAGGCGGCATCCAGAACATGATCGGCGGCGCCATTGGTCAAGCCGCCACCGGCGCGGTCGGTCAGGTTGCCGCCAGCGCGGGCGGCAGCATGGTCGGCAGTCTGCTGGGCAATGCCGCCGGCCTGCTGTCGCCTGGCGGCACCGGGCTTGGTGGCTTGCTCGCCGGTGGTGGAGTGCTGGGTCCGCTTGCGCTGGGCATCGGCGCCATCCTTGCCATCCACAAGGCGACGAAAGGCGAAACCCGCGCAGGCGGTCAATACGGCTATTCATTCGATGGTCGCAGCGTCATCAACAACCGCCGCGGCGAAGTCCTGACAGCAGGCGGCATCGGCGCGCAATTCCTCGAAGGCCCGAGCGGCGGCGACCCGTATGCAAAGGAAGCGAAAGCCGCCATCAACGGCACCGTCGACAGCATCAATGCGGTACTGAAAGCGGTTGGTTCGCAAGCGTCGCTGGTGGGCTTCCAGGCGGCATATGAAACATCGGGCAAGGGTCGCGGGGGCGTGTTCGCGGGTGGTCGTCTGTCGACCGGCGCCATGTTCGGCGAAAGCGGCGAAGGAAGCAACTACGAAGGCACGCTGTACGAATCGACCTCGACGCAGTCGCCTGACGCGCAGACCGCCATTGCGAACTTTGCGACCGACCTAAAGCAGGCCACCATCCAAGCATTGCAGGCGGCAAACGACATCCCGAAAGCCATCGCCGATGTGGTCGCCAATATCGACGCAGAAGCATTGAGCGACGATGCTGCCGGCCAGTTGCTGACGACGATCGACAACATCACCAAGGGTGTGACGCTGCTGCGCGAAGGCATCGCATTGCTGCCGTTTGATAACCTGGCAGGGCTGAGTTTCGACGCCGCGGCGAACCTGATCAAGCTGGCAGGCGGCATTGATGCGCTGGCAGGCGGAACATCGGCATTCGTTCAGAATTTCTACACCGAAGCCGAACGGATGGCAAAGGTCGCCGAGTCGGTTGAAAAGCAGATGGCAGCGCTCGGCCAGTCCAGCGTCGACACCAAAGAAGAATTCCGCGCACTGGTCGAAGGGTTGGACCTTGCCCGGGAAGCCGATGCAAAGCTGTACGTCGAGCTGATGAAACTCGCGCCGGCCTTTGCCAGCGTGGAAGACTATGCAAAGCAGGCAGCGGAAGCGGTCGAGGAAACCGTCAAGGAAACCGTCGACGCAGCCAAGGCACTGAACGTTGCCGCAGCCGAACGGCTGGCCATGCTCGAGCGCGAGCGCGATGCCATCGAGGAAGCGAACGCCATCATCGGCGACCTGTCCGCCACGCTGGAATCGCTTGCGAAACCGGCAGCGCGGGCGGCAATGGCGTCCAACACCTACGGGCTGACGGCGCAGGAGCAGGAAAAGTTCGGCAACTTCGTCGGCTTCCTCGACCAGGCGAACGATGCGCTGGCTGACATCGTCGCGCTGGGATTCCCGGCGGCGATGGCGGCGCAACTGGCCGAGGCGCAGAACCTGATGCGCGAAGGCACCCGCATGCTGGTGGCTGGACTTGTGCCGGATCGCCTGCGCGCTGGCAACGGTGCCGGTGCGCTGGGTGCGCAGATGATGGTCGACGGACCCGACCCGAGCGGCTATTTCGCCCGCGGCGACATCTCCGGATACAACCGCGCGGCCATCCTTGCGCGTGCGCGTACCGGCTCCAACCTGGCAGGGCAGGCATCCGCCGATGCGCTCAACATTCAGAATGTTGCGCAAGTCATTCGGGATCTGATGGCACCGACCCGCGATGAAGACTTGTTCCAGATCGTTCGCAAAAGCGTGTCGGACGGTTACGGCATCGGGCAACCTGGCCGCAGCGGCGCGGGCTTGTTCGATCTGCTCAACTTCGAAACGCAGCGCAGCATCGAAGATCAGTATCTGCCGACCGGGCCGGGCATCGCTGGCGTGCAGCGGGCGCAAATCCTTGGCGCTCGCGCCGGCTCCGATGCCGGCTTGACCGAATATAACCGGGCGATTTCGCAGATCAAGCAGGCGCATCATATCGGCGCGCTGACGGCGGACGAATATGCCGAAGCGCTGGAAGTCGCCAACGAGATCGGTGAAAAGTACATCATCAGCGCGGAGGATCGCGCCTTTGCGGTCGAAGCCGCCGCACGCAATATCCAGCGTGCCGGTCTGGATTCGATTGCCTATTACTTCGATCAGATTGGCCAGTCCGTTGCCGCCATGACCGAAGCCGCAGCGGCTGCGAATGAGCCGATCGCACTGGCAACCGCTGCCATCGGTCGCCTGACCTCGACCGCTTATGTGTTCGGTGAATCGGCCAAGGCAGCGCAAGGCGGCGACTTTACCGCATCCGAAAATGCCAGCGTGCGCAATGCCGCGCTGGTGGCCGAAGCCGCGAAGATTGCCGCCGCAGCCATGACGACGCAGGACGCCGCAAGGGTGGCCGAGCAACTGAAGGGCAAGGACGCATTCAAGGGTCTCGGCAGCGATGCGGTGCGCGATGTGTCGCTGCTGCTGGACGGCGTGCGCGAATATGATTCCGCATCCTTCGAGAAGGCATTTGCGAAGATCAACAATGCGCTGGCCAATGGCACGTTGTCCGAAGGCCAGTATGCGGAACTGTTCTCGCTGGGGCTGGAACTGTTCACCGGTCCGGACAAGGAAGCCAACAAGCTGACCGATGCGTTCGCTAGCCTGCGCAAAGCGGCGGAAAGCCTCGCCGATTCGCTGCTGGTCGATGATGTGCGTTCGACCCTGAACCCGCAGCAGATGATCGCCGAGGCGCGGCGCCAGTACGAGGAAGCGGTTGCCGGTTCCCGCAACGGCGACACCGATGCGATCGCCAAACTCGACGGTGTCACGCGCAACCTGCTGGATGTGCTGCAGGCAAATGCCGCGTCCGGTCTTGAATATAAGACCTCATTTGCTGGCATCATCGCCACGCTGCGCGAGCTGGAAAAGCTCAACGGTGGCCCGGTCGGGTCGAAGTTCGCATTGCCTGGCTTTGCGGTCGGCACCAACTACCTGCCGCAGGACATGGCGCTGTACGCGCACGAAGGCGAGCGCATCGTGCCTGCCGCAGACAACCGCGCCATCATCGCAGCGCTGCGCGGCAACAGCGGCAACGACAAGGTCGAGGCACGGCTGGCGCAACTGGAAGCGGTACTGCGCGACATCAGCGCGGAAACACGGGCGAGTGCGCAGCACGGCAGCAGGCTGACAAAACTGATTGAACGGGCAATGCCGGACGGCGACGCCTTGGCGATAAGGGAAGCGACAACATGACCATGTCCGTAATTGCACCGGTGGACATTAGGACCGCCATGCTGACATCCAGCACGGTGGCCGAAAATGATTTTCCGGTATGGGTGTCGGGCACCACCTATGCGGTCGACGACAAGCGCATCCGCACCGAAACGCACCGCATCTATCAGCGGCTGACCGCCGGCGCAGGCACGACGCCACCGGAAAGTGATCCGACGAATTGGGTGGACATCGGGCCAACCAACCGCTGGGCAATGTTCGATAACGTCGTCGGCACGGTCACAACCGGCACTTCGCCGCTGACGGTGACGATTCAGCCGGGCAGCATCGGCGGGCTGGCAGCGATGGAACTGGTCGGCACATCAGCAACGATCACGATGAAGGACGCACCAGGTGGCACGACGGTCTATAGCCGCACGGTCGACCTCGATGGCTCCATGATCGATTCCATCTACGACTGGTTCTTCGCCGAGCAGGAGCAGCGCGCCGACTTCGTTTTAACTGATCTGCCGGCGGCATTTACCGGCTGCGAACTGACCATGACCATCACCGCCAGCAGCGGCAACGTGTCCTGCGGCGTGTTCAAGGTCGGGCCGATTACCGAAATCGGACGCACGCAGGCCGGCGCGCAAGTGCGAACGCTCGACTATTCACGCAAAGAAGCCGACGCGTTTGGCTATGTCGAAATCGTCGAGAGGCCATTTCGCAAAATGGCTAACTTTTCGGTTGTCACCGACGCAGCCCGCTTCAATAGTATTTATCGTTTCCTGACCTCGCGCCGCGCCAAGCCGTCGATCTTCATCGGCTCCGAAAAGACCGGGTTGGAACCGCTGTTGGTCTATGGATTTATGCGCGACTTCTCCATTGATGTCGCCTATTTTTCGCATCACCTTTGCTCCCTTGAGTTGGAAGGATTAATCTAAATGGAATTGACGCCGCTCCCATCCCTTGACCGTACCAGCGCGACGTTCAAGAACGATGTCAACACGTTCTTCGGCACCTCATTGCCGCAGTTGGTGAACGAAATAAATACCGGCATGCCGGATCTGGAAAGTGCCGCCAACCTGGTAGAGGGTGGTTTGCCGTCGATCGTCGCCGCGGCCAATTACAAGGGGCTATGGTCGACGCTGACCGGCGCGCTGGCCATTCCTGCGTCGACCTTCCACAATGGCCAGTTCTGGCAACTGCTGGAAAACGTCGCCGATGTGACCGCCGAAGTGCCGGGTGTATCGTCGAAATGGGCAGCGTACAGCACGAAGCCAACCATCCCCCTTGGCACAACGGTCGCAGCCGGTTCGCTGGTGGCCGAAGATGACAGCGGCAATTCTTTCCCGGTCACGGTGCCATCGACTTCGGTGATCGCATCAACGGCAGTCACGGATCGCCTGATTATCGAACTGGCGAACGGCAATTTGTTGGATCTGTATAGCGTATCGGCTTCGCCGTATGCCATCGTGGCAACGGTGTTGAATGCGGCAACCGGCGCGGTGGTGGCAACAAACACGATTTCGGTCGGCACGCAAACATCATCGCAGCGTCCGATCGCCTTCCCGTTGACCGCCGGCGGCTTTGTCGCCTTCTATACTGCCAGCGCTGGCGCGTCACTGATCGCGCAGCGGTACGACAACAGCGCGCAGCCGGTTGGCGCGGCACTGACGCTGACAACAACCGCATCCACGACCGGAACCTATCTGTGCGGCGGCTGCCAGATGGTCGATGGAAACGTCGCGTTTGTCTGGTGCGACACCAGCGGCGGCAACCATGTTCGGCGCGCTATCTATTCCGCCGACCTGACAACGGCGACGGTCGCGGCTGGCGCGTTTTCGGTGGCGATCTCCCATCTTGGATACGGTTCCAATCCGGTCGCATTGCCTGCGGGCGGCTTTGCGTTCTCACTGTCGGACGGCGGCACGAATCACAACCTTTACACGGTCAACGCATCAGGCGTGCGCGTGTCGACCGTTGCTATCAGTTCATTTACCAACGTGCATGATTCGACGCTAGTCGTTCCGACCACCGGCGAAGCTCTCGTTCATGTCTTCCGATCCGGCTCGACGCTTGGCCGCACCGCGTACATTCTGACTGGTCAAACGATCAGCAATACACTCGGTTCCGCTTACGCATCCGGCGGGCCAGTCGACGGCGCGACGCTCGCCGCAAACTATATTTGGGCTTGCGCTTTGGGCGATGGCACCATCGGCATGTTGTCCGTGCCATCAAATATGCCATACCTGATGTTTACGCGCACCGATGGGCGTGGAGCCGTGCTTGAGCATGGCCCGCTGATCGAAGAATCGACGATTATTTATCCAATCATCTGCAAATCTGGCATTAACGGTTTTGCGGTCGCCTATCGCGGCACCAGCCAATTCCCGCGCACGCACATTACACGGAGTGGCTATCTTGTCGGCGTATCACGCGGCGAAAGCGGCGGGCGCATCCAGTTCGACCCGTACGGCGAAGTCGATATAGGTAGTTATATGCGCGTCAACGTCGGCGGCGCAAAAGTAGGGTATGAGCGTCGCGGTCGGAAGATCCGCATTTAATCAAGGGGCAATATCATGTTCTATCTGATCGACAATGCAACCGGCACGGCACTCGCGCAAAGCAGGAAACCGGCAACCTTCAGCGCCGACCATATCGACTTTGCCGGCGAGCGCTGGCTATGCTTCACCAATGCCAACGCCAGCGTCATCGAGGCGGCAGCGGTCGACTTCGCGCCTGGCAAGTACAAGCTGGAAAATGGCGCGCTGGTGCTCAATGCCGCCTATGTGCCGCCGACACCACCGGCGCCAGTCGTGCCGGAACAGGTCGCCATGTGGCAGGCGCGTGATGCGATGATCGATGCCGACTTGCTCGACGATGTCGAGGCGGCTATGGCGGCAATTCCCGACGCCAAGGCACGCAAGAAGGCGCAGCAGAAATTCGAATATTCCAACAACATGCGGCGCGACGATCCGCTCTTGAAGATGCTGGCTCCGTCGCTGGGCCTGTCCGAGGCGCAGATTGATGCGCTGTTCATCGCTGCGGCAAAGAAAGTCTGACCATGCTGCGCGCTGCGTTCTATAAGGGAACCCGGCCCGGCATCCCCGGCATCTATAACCGCCTTGTGCGGTGGTGGACACGTTCGCCATATTCGCATTGCGAGCTGGTGTTCTTCGATGGGCGGTCGGCATCGTCTTCCTTTATGGATGGTGGCGTGCGGTTCAAGAAAATCGACTTCAATCCGGACCACTGGGATTTCGTCGACTTGCCGCTGTATCTGGAAGTGCCGGCACGCGACTGGTTCATGCAGCACATGGGGCAACCCTACGACATCCTCGGCAACATCCATTTCATCCTGTCACCGATCGGACACGACAAGCGCAAGTGGTTTTGCAGCGAAGCGATGGCCGCCGCGCTCGGGTTTGAAGATCCGCACCGATACGATCCCGGCACTTTGCATAGTGCGTTACGTGCTTTCAGACAACCGCCTTCTGGCGGTTTTTTTACGTCAACCGCTTAAAGGAAGCACATGACAAACGAGGAAATCCACGCTGAAATCGGCGCGGTCAAAGGACTCATCCAGGCAATGGCCGACCGATTCAATCGCATGGAGAAGTCCATCGATTCTGTCGTGTCGCTCGACAAAGCGGTTGGCGAACAGGCAATCCGGCACGACAACCAGCAGCGTGAGATTCGGGAACTGGCGCACGATATAAAGAACTGCCAGCAGCATCACATCTTGCAGAACACCGCTACTGCAACCCGCGTCAGCACCTTGGAGGAAAAGGCGAACAAGGTGCAGGGCGCAATCTTTGCGATGAAAGTATTTTCCGGCTTCGTGTCCATGGTGCTGGTGTTTTCCAGCAAGTGGGCATATGACCGCATCGAAACAGACCACGCCAAGATCATCGCGCTCGGGCATAGAAGCGAATTGCGCAACCTCGAAGTGGCGGACTTGCAGCGGCAGATTAACGAAATGAAGCAGACAAGGAGCGCACCATGATTCTCACTCTCATCTCCATGTTCGGCGGCGGCCTGATGCGTTTGCTGCCCGAAATTTTCAACTTCCTGAACAAGAAGACAGACAACAAGCACGAACTCGACATGCTGGATCGCCAGTTTCAGCTCGAGCAAACCCGTGCGGCTGCGCGCGTGGATGAAATGGTCGTTCAGGGCAACATCGACACGGCGCTTGAAATGCTGAAAGTGCAGGGCGCCGCGGTGAAAGCTCAGATGCAGAAAACCGGCATTACATGGGTGGATGCAGCCAATTTCGCAGTACGTCCGCTGACCACCTATTACATGCTCCTGCTGTATGGAGTGGTCAAGATCGCAATGTTCATCGTGTCGCTGCGCTCGGGCTTGTCAGGATGGGAAGCGATCCTGCACATCTACGACCATGAAGACCGGGCGATGCTGTCGGGCATTCTGGCGTTCTGGTTCGTTGGCCGTGTATTCGACAAGCACAAATGAACGACATAGTCGAACTGGCGGCAGAAGTCGTCAAGCCGTTCGAAGGGTGTCATCGCAAGGTCCGAACGTCGGACGGCTATCTGTTGAAGCCGTACCTGTGCCCGGCAAATGTCCTGACGATCGGATGGGGCGAAACCGGACCGCACATCACGCCGGAAACCCGGTGGACGCAGGAGCAGGCGGACATGACGCTCGAGCTTCGGCTGAAGCAGTACCTGCTCGGCGTCTACAAACGGTGTCCGGCGCTATACCTGCTGCCTCCCGAAATGGCCGCAGCCTGCACTTCGCTGGCATACAACATTGGCCTTGGCGCCTTTGGGGCCAGTTCGGTATGTCGGCACATCAAGCGCGGCGATCTAGCCAAGGCTGCAGACTCGATTCTGCTCTGGAATAAAGGCGGGGGAAGGGTGCTTGCCGGGCTGACGCGGCGACGCCATGCGGAGAGATTGCTATTCCTGAAGGGATTGGATCGGTGAGCGCCTATGCCATGGCGATGCTATGGGCTGGCATGTGGCAATCTTGGGCAAGCGTATGGTAAATTGTCATTTTTACCAAAATGCAACTTTGCTTAACTTGCCGTGGGGACAACGAAATGGCCAAAAATATTGCCAAGTCATTGGCAACATGGAGTGTATCCAAAGGCTTGCGCCTCCCAGAGCAGCAGCTTGATCGGGTAAATGAACTATCGTCCCTGCGGCACCTATTGCAGCAATTGGAAATTGATTGCGTATTAGATGTTGGAGCAAATCGCGGGCAGTATGCACAAGAGTTAAGGGATATTGGCTATACCGGCCATATTGTTTCGTTTGAACCAATATCCACTGAGTTTGGCATCATGAAGAAAAGCTTCATGGATGATGCCAAATGGCGGGGGTATCAAATGGCACTCGGAAGCAGAGAGGAATCGCTATTAATAAACGTACCTAAACTCACGGTAATGAGTTCTTTGCTGGAGTCCAAAACGGCGGAGAAAAATACGCGATCTGAACAAGTAGCAGTCAAAAGACTTGACGCTATGTTCCCTGCGCTTATTAGCGGGTTGGGCTGCAAAAACGTTTTTCTAAAGATGGACACCCAAGGCTACGACTTGGAGGTTTTTAAAGGCGCATCAGATTGCATCTCCAGCATCAAGGGTCTTCAATCTGAACTCTCGGTCCAGCCACTTTACAAGAACATGCCTCACTACTTAGAAGCGTTGGCCGTCTACGAGTCTGCAGGATTCGATTTGCACAATCTCTCGGTGGTAAGCCGGATAAGCAATGGTGGTCTCTTGGAGATGAACTGTTTCATGCGTCGTTCCAACTAAATTCGGACCGCAGGGCGGAAAAATGTCGGAAATATTAGACGTCGGGTATAGGGGAGGTAGCGCCACCCGCCGCTCATCAGGCATTTTAGATGCGCCGCCCATGCCGCCTTCATCATGCCATCTTTGAGGTGTAAGTTAGCCGCTCCGTTCAGAGCCGCCTGGTACTTCGGTATGAGCGCTCTTTTAACATGCGAATTCAGATTCAAAGATTGAAGAGATCCTAGGAACGTCGCATGTGACAGCAAGTATTCCTTCGACTTTGAGGCCGACAATGGATTGTCCACTGTTACGCGATACGTCATCGATGGATCAAATTTAATTGATTTGCCGTTCGACAGTAAGAGGAAGAACAGATACGTCCACTCAAAAAACTTGTATTCAATGTCCAAAAGGCTCAAGTCAACAGTACTGGCTCGGAACATCGACGCGGGAGAGGCAAACCAGTTTGACCGAAGGAAGGCAAGGGCGGGATCCTTGTTGATTTGTTCTGCTGACTCACGTACCAGTGGCGCGTCATCCGGCGTGTTGATGTAGCCATTTGTGACCACGACATCCGCATCAGGGTGCTTTACCAGAAAATCAGCCCGCGTCTTCATCGCTCCGGGCAAGAACTCGTCATCGTCGTCGAGGAAACAATAAAACGCACCTCGGGCTGCAGCCAGTCCAAAATAGCGGGCCTTCGAGACGTTGCCTTCTGCGCGTTTAATTACTTTGATTCGGTGGTCTGACTGTAACGTTGTAAAGATGCCGTCGTCGTAACGGTTGCCGTTTACAACTACGATCAGTTCAATGTCGACGCCGGTTTGAGATAAGACGCTCTGAATCGCACGCTCGATGTAGGATGCTCGCTTAAGCTCGCATGTCGTAGGAATGATCACTGAAACGGTATTGGGGGCGGCCTCAGGATACATAGTGGTCCAACAAAAGGTTGACTGCAAGTAAGTTTAGCAGAGAATGTTGGCTTACAAATCCAACCTCGACTGCTCCGCGATACACGGCTCTCCCTCCAGCTCCTTGCGCAATACGCCGATGACCATCTCCGCCCCGGAGCCTGGGGTGATGGAACGCTGCACCTGATCGGCTCGCAGGACGAGGGCACGCAGACGTTTTATCTCCCACAGGAGGGTGATGACGTCTTCGTTCTCCCGGTTGCGCTCCTGTATCTCGGTTAATTGCTCTCGGGTAAGTGGCGGCTTGAATGGCATGGCGGAGACTACGCCAACCTACGCCGAGCCGATAGCAACGGCAGCACGAACAATGGCGCGGCGGGTAGCGGCCATCCGATCGTCATTGGTTAAGTCAAAACCAATGGCGTTTACCGGACAGCTGACACGAGTTTGATTCTTGGCGCCTTCGCAGATGATATCCATATCCAGCTTTACCGCCAGACGCAGCGCATCGCCGTCATCTGTCAACGGATTCCAAAAAATCGGAGATCCCGTATTGATGCCTTCGACAGGAGGCTTGCCATAAGCCTGGTGCACTGCCGCCCATGTTCCGGTAATGTCCGCCGCTTTGGCCGCGAGTTCAAGCATTTGTCTATCAGTCATTAATGGCTTGTTGCTCATAGATCCTCCTTGTTAGATTCCGGCTAGACCGAGTAACTGCCGGGCCTGCAATAGCAGATCATCCCGCACCGGATCGGACGCATCGCCCGTTCTGAGCTTGATAAACCCGGTCAAGTCGCGCACCAGCTTGCCAAGCGCCTGCAGTTCTTCCTCGCTGATCCGTGGCGGCTTTTCTAGATCGGCAATGAGCGAGAGCACGACTTCAGGGGCGACGATGGCACAGAAATCGTTGCGCCAGTGTTCTTTGTCATCCTCGCGGGCCTCGATCGCCTCGGAGCAAACATTTTTGATTACGGGTAGGGCGTGCATGGAGTGAATTACTGCCGGAGCATCAACTTCTGCACTTCTTCGGTCGCCAATCGCTTTGCCTCTTCTTCGGTTGTAGCAGGCCAAACAGAAAGGCGCAGCATCTCCATAGTTCGACTTTGGGTATCAACTACCACTGCAGTTGCAACGTGTGTGATCGTGCCTTCATATGACTCAATCGAGCGCGCCAGCTTTCGAACGTCGATTTCTTCCAGTTTATATCTGCTCATTCTTTTCCCTCGTTATGCCCACGGCGTGAGCGAGAGAGAATAATAGCGAGTCGATTTGCAAAAAGCCATTTAGCCCTTGAAAGGACAAGGGGGCCTTTTTGGCACTATTTTTTTCTATCGACTTGGCTCAAGCGATTAATTTCTTCCTTATCCTGAGCGCGGGCTAGTTCGTAACAGTCGTTCCATCCCTGCCGATATTCCGGCGACACATGCGATGCCTGCGGATGGAATGGCAAAAACTCATTGCCCGAGTTCCACCGCTTTGGCTCCCGCTCCGCTACCGGCTGCGCTGGAACAGGGGGCGGCAAGGATTGCCTCAAGCTGCACGCTCGGCATGTCGGCCCCATTGTTATCAACCACAAAGCCAACAACCCTCTTTGAGATGTCATTTGGATGCGGCACGCTTGCCATAGGGCGCGGCTTCCAGCGCGGTTGCTGCTTGGCTGCCAGTAGAGCGGCAAAGCGCACAAGCGCATCCGGATAGAACGCAATCGACTCGCGGAACGACTTGAATCCGCCCGCTTCCTTCGCCAGCGCCAGCACTTCGTCTTTATCCATTCCCATCTCCCTTAAGCGCACAGCGGCGCAGTCAAAACAGAGCGTGAAATTTGCTCCGCAAAAAAGTACGACCCCGCGCCGTTATTAGCTTTCAGAGCGGTGTTATTTCAATTTTTGCGGAGCGGATTTGAGGCGGGAAGGCGCGGAATGACGGGGTTTCTATACTAGCTTGGGAAGCTTCTGCTCTACCATTGAGCTACACCCGCATGGGCGGCATTTTACGCGGGTTTGCGGGTCCTCTGCAAAATGGAATCAGGCCGTCGTCCGTTCCTCAAATCCACTGCAATTTTTCCGGACTTGCCACTTTGCTTCGCCCCGCGTCCTTGAGGTGGCGGATGTCCATCGTGCAGCAGCGTGGCTGGCGGTTCTTGGCCCGCTTCATCTTTTCCTCGGACACAGCGGCAGACTGCGAACTCACACCAACAGCAAGCCCGAGGCGAACGCTTCGGATGCTGATCGATGCTTTCGATGAGCGTTTGTTCGATTCTTTTCTGAATTATTCGAATTTGCTCTTTTGCTTTTTCCGTGCTCGGCTTTAATTGCCACAAACGCTTAAACAAGACCAAAAAAGTTTGTAAAACGAATGATTAAGTTCTGCATAGTGGAATATCTTTGCCTTTATGGTTTGTATGTAAGGCCTCGGATACTATTGTTCTATGTGAAAAACCGCTGTAATAACAATGGGTTGCGAAAAAGAATTGGTTAATTTGATCTGCCTGTGGAGTTTGCAAGAATGGGTCATTGTTTTGCATTGCGAACGAAATGTAATTTAGATAATATGGTGACGAAACGAACATATTTTGTTTTCGATATCTATCAATTTGGCATGTGAGATATCCCGAGATCGGAGATCGACAAGCAGGATGTGGCGTTTCAGCGCGTGGAAAAACCAACTCGAACAACCATCAGGAGACAAATCCATCATGCGAAACAAACTTGCTACCAGCCTGTGCGGCCTGGCAGGCAGCCTCATACTGGCCGCCTGCGGCGGCGGCTCATCATCGGCGCTTCCGGAGACTGCCACCAATACCAACGTCATCGCGCTGCCCTCCGTCACCGGACCGGTTGCCGTCACGCCGACCTCCTATCCGTTCGGCGCGGCTGACCGCACGCTACAGCCGGAAGACCTGAAAGCGGTCGGCTATGTGGAAGAGGAATACTTCGTGAGCGGCAAGGCGAATGTGTACGACTGGCCGGCGCCCGGCCCCGCCGTCGTTCGCACGCCCGACGTGCCGTACACGACACGGGTGCTGATCCGTCGTCCGGCGGACGGCAAAAAGTTCAGCGGCAATGTTGTGGTCGAAATTCTGAACGCATCCAACCTGTTCGACCTGAATATCGGATGGGGCCTGTCCGGCAAGCATTTCGTCAATAACGGCGATGTCTGGGTCGGTATCACCAGCAAGCCGGTCACCGCCGAGACCCTGAAACGGTTCAACCCGCAGCGCTATGCATCCCTGTCCTGGGCCAATCCCTTGCCGCTTTCCGATTCGCGGAATTGTCCCGACGCGGCAATCAGCACCATCATCGCGGGCGACAGCTCGCGCAGTACCGAGAATGGCCTGTTCTGGGATATGTACAGCCAGGTGGGCGCATGGCTCAAGAGCAATGAGAAATCCAATCCGCTGCGCAAGGAAGCGGGATTCACCGTGGAGCGTCTCTATGGATTCGGATACTCTCAGAGCGGCGGCTACCTGTACACCTACATCAACGCCATTCATCCACTGGACGTCAAGCGATATGGCGCCCCCATCTACGACGCTTACCTGGTTGCAGTAGCAGGCGGCGCCTTCGCCGGCATCAGCGCGATCAACCAGTGCGCGACGCCGCCCGCCGTGACTGATCCGCGCCGGCAGTTCAAGGATGTCGGCGTACCCATCATCCACGTGATGTCCCAGTCGGACTACCTGATCGGCATCGGTTCCCGCCGGCCGGACAGTGACGCGCCGGCGGATCGATTCCGGCACTACGAGATGGCAGGCACGGGCCATGCGACTCCGGGCGAGTTGTATTCGGCCGCGGCACCGGCGGACATCCAGGCAGCCGGACGCAGCGTACCGCCGATGGCCTGCAATGAAGGACCGCGCAGCCGCTTCCCGTCCGAAATCCACTTCAACGCCCTCTGGCAGAATCTCGATCTGTGGGTGCAGCGGGGCATCGCGCCGCCGAGCGCGCCGCCGATCCAGGTGGTCGATGGCAAGCCGGTGACCGACGCCTACGGCAATGTGGTCGGCGGACTGCGCTCGCCGTACGTGGATGTGCCGACCAGTACCTGGAACGGCAGTTCGACCGGAGCGAGCTTCTGCTTCATCGCGGGACACGAGATCCCGTTCAACAGCGCGCGCCTCGCCCAGCTGTATCCGAGCAAGGGCGATTATGTGAGCAAGGTCGTCGACAATGCGCACAAATTGGTGGCAGACCGGTTCCTGACGCCGCGTGACTCGCTGCAAGTGATCAAGGAGGCGACAAGCTTCAACTTCCCGTCGCCCTGATGACGGACGGTGCAGGCGCGGCTGCCGGCACCGTGGTTTTTCCCGGCACAAGTTGCTGATCAATGCCCGGCCGGCGCCAACCCGGTCGGGCGTATTCCTCTCAATCCATGGTGTTTTCCGGTCCGACCGGCGCACCCATCCTGTCCTGCCCGTAATCGCACAAATCCAGCACCACGCAGGCGCCGCATCGCGGCTGCTGATGGGTGCAGATCTTCTTTCCGTGTTTCATGATCACTTGGTGGTTGTCATACACCTGCTGCGCGTCCCATTCGGCCGGAAGCTGGGCTTCCAGTATGCGATGTGATGGACCCACTGCCATCCCGGAGGGGATCAGTCCGATCCGGGCCGCGACACGGAAATGATGACTATCCACCGGAAGCGCCTTGCCGCGAATCGTGCTGAAGGAGATGACGGCGGCGCTGGTTTTCGGTCCGACGCCCGGCAGGCGTTCCAGCCATTGGCGCGCCCGTTCCACCGGCCAGTCGCGGAGAAAGTCGAGCGATAGCTCGCCGTTGCAGCGCGCGGCAATTTCCCGCAGCACCGATTGCAGGCGCGGCGCTTTCTGCTCCGGCCAGGTGCAGGCGGCAATGGCATCCTGCACATCGGCGACCGGTGCGTCACGCACCGACTCCCAATTGGGGAAGCGCTCCCGCAACTGCCGGAAGGCATGGGCGGAATCCTGGTTGCGGGTGCGATGTGAGAGCATCGCCGAGATCAGTTCGCTGAGCGGGTCGATGTCATGAAAATAGCGGGCAGGGCAACCGTACTCCCGGCACAACCTCTCATGCACATCGACCACCCTGGCCGTATTGTCTGGCCCCGGCATGGGAATGCCGGCCGTGTCAGCGAGAAGGGATTGCTGGCGCATACATTCAGGGTCCACAAAAACAAACAAGTTCGACCCTGTTGTCCGGAGCAGGTTCTGGCGTCGGCGCCGGTCCTGCGAAGCGGCACGGGACCGCCACCTGAAGGCAACCGGGAAAAGCGTTAAATTTCTGTATTTCCCGGCGGAAAGTCAAAAAAATGAACCGCGTCAAGAACCACTGAGGCGATTAGATGACTAAATATTGCCGACTTTTCTACGCATAGAGGCAATGACTGAGATGTTCCCCAAAAACCGAGGTTAACAAATGTCAGAAAACACAACCGTCAATCCTGATCCTTCGGAGGAAAATCCCGCTCCAGATAGTCCGCCCGAGACCCAAACCGAACCCGGCACCGGTGTCACGAGCGCCGTCAAGAATGTACTGGACGAACACAAGGGAAAACTGGCGATCGGTGCGGCTGCGACCCTTGGACTGATGGTGTATTACAAATGGCGCGAGAAACGCCTGGCCAAGGAAGACCCGGAGGAATATGCCCGCCTCCAGAGACTGAAGGCCGTCGTGCGGGTAGACGGGCCGGACAAGCCACAGGCAGCGGAAGCACAGGATGCGATGCCGCAGGAGGACAAGCCGCAATTTCCCGACCAAAACCCATTGCCGTAACGCCGCCTCATATACCGATCGGTTCGCTTTTGCGGGCGGCGTGCCGGCGATCGAGCAGCGGCCGACTCCCTGAACGGTCGATCTTGCGCCGACGATATTGTTTGCCTGCAAGAAAAAAATGCATGGGGTTGCGGCGTTCTACCTCCGTATCTCCATAACGCCTGTTGCGGAGCCTCAGCCCTGCACCCCGCAGCCACATGACGGCGGCAACGCCTCCCGCCAATCCAATCAAAAGCGCTTTTCCGACAAGCCATGAAGTGCGTTGGTGATTCATTCTTGCGTGTTCTCCGGTGTCCAGGGGGCGTATACCCTCGCAAAGCGCTTGGGCAATCGCCTTATGACAGGCGGCCGCATCAATTCGTTCTGGCAGAGAACGGACAGGCCTGACGCATCGCTCTCCGCATTACATCGCTGTCCGGTCAAATTTCCCTATCGCCATTTTCCTATCGGAGCGTTAATATTGCGTTTTATGCAATGTTGTGAAAAGAACATGAATATGACGATGGACGATGATGTTGTCGAATACGACCCGGATCGTTTGCTGAATGCGCTGCGTGAGCAATTCAGTGTTGAAAGCGATGCTGCCTTGTGCAGGTTGCTCGGTGTCCGTCCCGCAGTATTAAGCCTGATCAGGAACAGAAAGAGGTCGATCGGTGCCTGCCTGATGGTGCGCATGCATGAATTGAGCGGCTTGAAGGTGGCCGAACTCCGGAAACTCCTGGGCGACCGGCGGCAGAAATTCCGCACTGGCAAGAATGACGCCTACCGCACCATGAAAATGATCGAAGCCAGAAAGTCGGGCCTCCCATGATTGCCGCAATCCAGCCGTACCGCGAATAATATTCTCCGCAAGTTCAGGCCGAACCGGCCTACACTCTCACGGTTCGCTCCTCAAGGTGTCCAGATCTTCATCCAGCGCAACCAACCGGCTTCTTTCCCTCATTCAGCGAGCGGTTTGCGCTACCATCACCGCTACGCTTTCAATCCACACGATGCCGTTACGGCGCGCTTTCCTGATTCACGTTTCCCGTGCTTATAAGGCCTCTGACAAATCGACTTTACCGGCCGGACTGAGCTGGAAAACCAACGAAAAAGAATGCCTATCGTCGCCATAAAAAGCCAGAAACTGACCGGCTATCTCCTCTGCGCAATCGGCAGCCTGGTGATCGCTGGCTGGATGCTGGGCAATAAAACCATGGTGACGGTAGTACCCGGCAGCGTGGCGATGAGCATCAATACCGCGCTCATGTTCCTGGCGTCCGGCTTGTCGCTGATCTGCCTGCATCGCGATACCGGAAATGCGCTCGTACGAACGATTTGTCCGCCCTTTCTGGTGATCCTGTCGACGCTGATCCTGTTCGAGCACGTCACCGATATCAACCTTTGGATCGACCTGACCAGCGTGCATGCCGCGCTGGGCGACGGGCATTCAAGGCCCGGCAGGACTGCCCCGAATGCCTGCATCGGCTTCCTGCTGACCGGACTTGTGTTCATGGCGCGCACCCGCCACAGCATACGTGACCGGATGGAGCAGGCCAGCATCGCGTTGGTTGTCGCCGTGCTCGTCATCGGCTGGAGTGCGCTGCTGGGTTATTTCCTGAATCTGCACGCGATGTACCAGCTTGCCACCTATAACCGCATGGCTGCCCTGACTGCCGTCGGTTTCTGCATACTCGGCACCGGCCTGTGGATGTTCCATCGCAACACGCGCGTCCGTCCGGCCTCCAATATCACCAACCAGGACAAGCGCGTCACTGCCATGGCGGCCGCATTGCTGACCGTGTTCGCCATTGCCGCCGGATTGAGCGGGTTCTGGGTGTTGCGGGAGGGGTTCGAAAAGAACGCCGCCGACAACATCCGCAATACGGCGAGGAACAACTCCTACATCATCTCCGATGAGCTGAATCAATCCACGCTGCTTGCGAAATCGGTCGCCATGATTCCGGTCCTGCCCGAGCATCTGCGCGATCTGGACGTCAATCCGAACGATGCCGATTCGCTGAGGGCGATCACGGAGATCGCCCAAAGCTATCTGTCGCTTGGCGCGCAAGGCATCCGGTTCGACGACCGGCAGGGAAAGACGCTGGCAACCGCCGGACGCCTGACGGCGGAATCTTCCGCCGTGTCGGTACCGTTGTCATTAATCCACGGCAAGGGTGAACTGTTCTGGAATGACGGCTTTTTCCTCCGTGCCGAAAACCCCGTGGTCGATGGTTTCCGGGTCGTGGGACGCGTCGTGATGGAGCGGCAGCTCCACTCCCTGACGACGCTGATCGAGGAAAGCCAGCGCGCCGGCACATCGACCGATCTGCTGCTGTGCGGCCGGGAGGCGAACGAAGCATTGTGCTTCCCGACGCGCTTCTATGCGGCAGGCAAGCGCATACCGCTGTTCGGCACCGACGGCAGCCGCGGTCAGCCTATCGTGCGTGCACTGAGAGGTGAAATCGGAGCGGCGACCGTCACCGACTTCCGGGGCATCGCGGTGCTCGCCGGCCATGCGCCGCTCGATCCCTACGGCCTTGGATTGGTGCACACGATCGATGTCGATGAGCTCTATGCGCCGATGCGCGACAAACTGAACCTGCTGGTGGTGTTGCTGCTGATGTTCGTGGCCGCAGGCACCATACTGGTTCGAAAGCTGCTGCAACCGCTGGTAACCGGCATCGTGGCGGAACAGCAGCGCATGGCGGTGATCCTGAAAAATTCCAACGACGCATTCATCGCGGTCGGCCAGGACGGCAGGGTCACCGACTGGAACGAGCAGGCCGCCGCCACCTTCGGCTGGACCGCCGACGAAGCGATTGGCAGCGATCTCGCGACGCTCATCATTCCGAAAGGTCAACGCCCCAGCCATAACGCCAACTTCAATGAATTCGTCCGGGCAGGACGGATCGAAAGCGACAAGGCCGCGGGCAAACGCCAGGCACTCAACCGGCGCCTTGAAATGATCGGCCTGCACAGAAGCGGCAAAGAAATTCCCCTGGAAGTGTCGCTTGCCGCCTTCCATGACGGACGCCGCTTCGTGATCACCGCGTTCCTGCGCGACATCACCGAGCGCAAGGCGGCGGAACGGCAAGCCGCCGAACATGCGCGTTCGATGGAGGAAGCGCGCGTCGCCCTGATCCAGTCGCAGAAACTGGAAGCCATCGGCAAGCTGACCGGTGGTGTCGCGCATGATTTCAATAACGTGCTGCAAGTCGTCATGGGAAGCCTGCAATTGCTGCAGGCCGAGATGCGCGGCAACGACCGCGCGGCGGCACGGGTAGAGGCCGCCATCGATGCGGTGCGCCGCGGCGCCAAGCTGTCCACCGAGTTGCTGGCATTCGCGCGAAAACAACCCCTGCAGCCGGTGCCCACCAACCTGGCCCGCGTCGTTCGCGGCATGCACGAAATGCTGCAGCGGGCATTGGGCGGGACGACCGATATCGAAACCATTGCCGCAGCCGGACTATGGAATGCATTGATCGATCCGAATCAGCTTGAGCATGTGATCCTGAACCTTGCGATCAATGCGCGCGACGCGATGCAGGGGCAGGGCAAACTGACCATCGAGATCGGCAACGCTTCGCTGGACGATGATTATGTACGCGCCGAGCCCGGCCTGGCGGCGGGGCAGTACGTCATGCTTGCGATGTCGGATACCGGCTCGGGCATGACCGCCGAAACCATCGAGCGCGCGTTCGAACCGTTCTTCACCACCAAACCGGAAGGGCAGGGAACCGGCCTCGGCCTGAGCATGGCCTACGGCTTCGTCAAGCAGAGCGGCGGACACATACGGATATACAGCGAAGTCGGAGAGGGGACGACGATCAAGTTGTACTTTCCCCGTTCATTCGAACCGGAGTCGGTGCCGGTGACGAACATCAATGGGCCGGTGACAGGTGGCAGCGAGACCATCCTCGTGGTGGAAGACGATCCGGCGGTGCAGTCCACTGTCGTGGCGATGCTGGGCAACCTTGGCTATCGGGTACTGAAGGCGGACCACGGCGAACAGGCGCTGGAGATTCTCAGGCAGCATGGTGCGGTCGATCTGTTGTTCACCGATGTCGTAATGCCTGGGTCGCTGCGCAGTCCCGACCTTGCAAGGCAGGCCAAGCTACTGTTCCCGAACATCAAGGTATTGTTCACCTCCGGATACACCCAGAACGCGATCGTGCACAGCGGACGCCTCGATCCGGGCGTGCATCTGCTCAGCAAGCCTTATCAACGCGAACAACTCGCGCGCAAGATCCGTGACCTGCTGGACGCGACAGCGTCCCGGTTTTTGAACCATGCGGCGGCGGCGACGAAGGATGTTCCAGGTCTCCAGCCGGCGGAACAAGCAGAACGACAGCCAGCCGCCCGGCACGGCGATGAACCGCCGTCGACGGGCGGCGACGGCCTCGACATCCTGGTGGTGGAGGACAACGAGGATTTTCGATACCTTGTCGGCGAGATGCTCGCCATGCTCGGGCATCGCGCCCATCACGCCGCAAGCGGCGAAGCGGCGCTGGAGCAACTGGAGCAGAGAAGCTTCGATGTGCTTCTCTCGGATATCGGCCTGCCGGGAATGTCGGGCGTCGATCTCGCCAACATCGCGGTGCGGCGCGCCGACGGCATGAAGGTCATATTTGCGTCGGGCTTCGGCGGACTGCCGGGCAATTCTCTGCCGGACTATGACTTCATCATGCTATCCAAGCCGTACAGCATGACGAAGCTGCGCGACGCCATCGACGGTTGCACGGCCGGCACGGATCAGGAGCAGCCGTACAAATAGGATGACGCCGGCGCGCATTGCATCCCTACACGGCACTGTCCGGCAAGCGCGCCGGTTTGTCCGCTACCTTTGCGGCAGCCGCTTCCAGCCGCACCATGTGCAGGATGGTTTGCCGCATGTCCGGCGGCAGTACGAATCGGGCTTCGCCGGATGCGGTTTCGAGCGACTCGCCGAAATGCAATTTGCCATCCGCGCCGAGTTCGGCTCTTCCGCTGCGGGTAAGCGTGTCTATGAAGATGCGGAAGATCGCCTTGTCGAAAAACTCCGGCGCATTGAATTCGCGCAGCAGGGACAGGCGCTGTGCCTGCAAGTGACAAAGCGCTTCCAGTTCGGCCGGCGTCATGATGCCCGAGCCACGGCGGCTCAGCATGGCCAGCGTGATGAAGTAGCGGATCAGCGTCGGGCGCACCGCCTGGCCGAGCAGTTCGAGCTGCGCGAATTCGTCGCTGTTGACGTCCGGCGCGGCGTACACATCGTTGCGCACCGTATGGCCCAGCCATCCCATTCCAGTCAGGGCGGCCAGATAACGATCGAGTGCGATGTCGAGTTCCTCGTCGGTCCAGCGCAGGAACAGCTCGGCGCGCAGGAAGGGATAGACGGTGTGCACCAGTCCCAGCAATTGGGCGCGGCTGAGCGTGACGTTCTGCGCCAGCAGGCAGGCGATCAGCGCGGGCAACGCATACAAATGAAGAATGTTGTTGCGCGCATAGGTCGATAGCACCGCCTCGTCCGGCGTAAAGAACAGCACATCACCCAGGGCGTGCGGCTGGCGACGGATCAGGCGCAAGCGCTCGCAATAGGCGACCATCGCCGCGCCGTCCAGTGCAGTCACCTGCATCCGCTGCGCATACGGCGCGGCGAGCGCGAGCTGCCGGTAACCGTCAAGCTGCTTTGCGAGCTGCCGCGCATCGAGCGCGTGACGCGGCGTCGCCAGCAGGGCGAGGCTGGTGAGATTGACAGGGCCGGCCACCGCCGCGCTGTTGATGCCGTCGGCGATGCGGCGCATCAGGCGTTCGATCCCGGACGACAGCCACGTCGGGCGCGTATCGTCGGCGATCACCTCGTCCTGCCAGCCTGGATGTTCGGCGGCGAGCACTTCCGTCAGGTGAATCGGTTCGCCGAAGTTAACATGGACCTTGCCGAAGTTCTTCTTCAGTTCGCGCAGCGTCAGCAGCAGGTCGAACAGCGACTCTTTCTTCTTCGGTTGCCCCATCAGCTCGCCGACATAGGTACGGCCCTCGAACAGCTTTTCATAGCCGATATACACCGGCACGAACACGATCGGCCGCGACGAATCGCGCAGGAAACTCTGCACCGTCATCGCCAGCATGCCCGCCATCGGCTGCAGCATGCGGCCGGTGCGGCTGCGCCCGCCTTCGACGAAATATTCAATCGGATACCCCTTGGCGATCATCATGTGCAGGTATTCGTTGAACACCGCCGCATACAGCTTGTTGCCCTTGAACGAGCGCCGCAGGAAGAAGGCCCCGCCACGACGCAGTATGCCGCCGAGCAGCGGCAGGTTAAGGTTCGCGCCGGCGGCGACATGCGGCACCATCAGGCCGTGATTGAACACCACATACGACAACAGCAGATAATCGATATGGCTGCGGTGACAGGGTACGTAGATGATCTCGTGATCGGGCGCGACGCCGGTGACGGTATCCAGGTTGCCGATCTCCACGCCGTCGTAGAGGCGCGTCCACAACCAGGTCAGAAACCGCCGCGCGATCAGGATCAGCGGATACGAGTAGTCGGAAGCAATTTCCCATGCATAGCTGCGCGCCGTCGCTTCCGCACGTTCAATGGCGGCCGGGGTGGCGCCGCCGGCTTCCGCTTCGGTGGCAATCGCCGCCCTGACACGTGGTGCGTCAAGCAGTTCGTCGAGCTGGGTACGGCGGTGCGATAGGTCGGGACCGATCGTGATCTCTCTCTGGCGCCGGAAGTGGCCGCGCAGAACACGCGCAATCTTGCGCAGCGTCAGTTCCTGATCCAGCCCTTCATCGGCGAACCGGCGCAGCGACAGCGGTGCGTTGAACCGCACCAGCGTGTTCTTCCCGTGCAACAGGACGGTGAACAGCCGCTTGAATGAACCGTGCTTGCCCCAGGTGTCGGCGAACAGCAGCTTCCAAACCGAATGCTCCTTGTCGGGCGAGCGGCCCCAAAGGATAGACACCGGCACCAGTTGCACCTCGAAGGCGGGATCATTGCGCGCAGCTTCCACCAGGCTTATAAGGAATTCGGAATAGGGCGGCTTCTTCGACTTGATCCACGGCTCGGGGCGCGACAGGAAAAAGAAGGCACGGGACGCATGCAAGCCGCCGGCATTCAGCGGCGCGAGCGCCGGCGGCAATCCGGCAAGCACGGTCTCCTGCGACAGCACCAGCAGATTGGAAAGAAAGCGGCGCTGCAGGACATACACCACGGGTTTGGTCGGGTCGAGACCCAGCGAGGCGGGATCCTGCGGCAGCACCTGGGTGCGGACCCATGCATAAAGCAGCTTGCGGGCGATACGGAGCAGGGGGCGGTCGAACGTGAAGGGATTGAACATTCCGAAAGGGAAAGTTGCGGAAAAAACATTCTAGCTTAAAGTTAGCCGCCGCCTGCCCCTTTGAAACTATGTTGTACGCTGGTTATCTACTGTCTATCACCCGGCAAAATTTCACACTCGCAACACCATGCGACGCAGGCTACGGCCAACCCGTACCGCCATGCCAGGTTATCATCTCAAACACAAAATAGAGTAATTATGTCAGCCGTCCTTTCCATCGTCCGTCATACCAGTGACATCGTTCTCGCCTGGTTCAGAAAAGAGGGAACAACACGTGATGAGGTTGAGAGTGCGCGACAGCGTGCGGAAGCCGCGCTGCGCGAAGCGGAAGCACGGTTACACCAGGCCGACCGGCAACACGAAGAATTTCTGGCCGTGCTCGCGCACGAACTGCGGAATCTGCTGACACCAATCAGCACCGCGGCGCAACTGTTGAAATACACCGATCAGGACCCGGCGCGCATCCGCGCAACCAGCGACATCATCGGCCGGCAGGTCAGTCATATCACCAGACTTTTCGACGATCTTCTCGATGTATCGCACATGCAGGATGGCCGGCTCCAGCTCGACCTGTCGCCGCAGGATATCAAGACGGTCCTGAGCGAAGCGATCGAGCAGGTACGTTCGACGCTCGCTGAACGGCATCAGCAACTGGAACTGGAACTCGATGACGACGATATCGTTGTGATAGGCGAGTATGCACGGCTGGTGCAGGTGTTCGTGACTCTGTTAAGCAATGCCGCCCGGCACACGCCGCCCGGCGGACAAGTCGTGCTGTCGGCGCATGCGGCAGGGCAATCGGCCGAGATGTGCGTGCGCGGCAACGGCGCCGGCATTGTGCCGGACGCCTTGCCGCACGTATTCGATCCGATCACGCAGGTCGGGCCTGCAAAAGCGCAGCGTGGTGAATCGGGACTGGGGCTGATGCTGGCGAAGAAGCTGGTGCAGCTGCATGGCGGCACGGTGACCTCATACAGCAAGGGCCCCGGCACTGGCAGTTGTTATACGGTACTGCTGCCGCAGATCGAAACCGGCGGCAATGACGGCCATGCAAATTCCGGCTGAGGATCGGCAACGGCGATTCCGGCACCCGTTATCACTGCCATACCATCCAGTCTCCACGCGCCTTGTCCGGCAATTCAGCATACGGCGCATCGTGTTTATCCATGCCTACTTGCGCACACGCTTTCCCTCGGATCGGACCAAGAATACGCCGCTGGTAATGATGATTGCCGCGCCGGCCAGCGTGTAGCTGTCGGGGAACGCCTGCCAGATCAGCCAGTCCATGCCGGCCGCCCAGGCCAGGGCCGTGTATTCAAACGGAGCGACTGCCGAGCCTTCGCTATTGCGGAATGCTTCGGTCACAAGCACCTGGCCAAGGAACCCGGTGACCGCAAGCGTGCCCACCAGCGGTAAATGGGCACTGTCCAGCGCGACCCAGCCCGGGGCCGCAAGCACCCCAGCGCCGATGGCAAGCGCAAGTGTGAGCCAGAACACCATGCTTTCGCCGGAATCGGTAGGACTCAGGACGCGCACCGTGATCGCCAGCATCGCATAGCAGGATGCTGACGCAAGAACCGCCAGCGCCGCCAGGCTGAGCAGTCCATCGCCACCCGGACGCAGCACGACCAGCACGCCAAGCATGCCGCCGGCAATGGCCCACCAGCGCGCGGGGGCGATCTTCTCCTTCAGGATCAGCGCCGACATGGCCGTTATCAACAACGGCGAAATGAAGAAGATGGTATATGCCTCGGCCAGCGGCAGGCTGCGCAACGCGAACACAAAGAGCGACAACATCAATATGGCAAGCACGCCGCGCAACACATGCAGCGGCCAGCGCACTCTCCATAGCGAAGGCAACGCGCTGCGCCAGGTGACCCAGGCACACACCAGCGGCAGCGCCGCAAGGCCGCGCAGGGCAGCTACTTGTAATGGAGGATAGTGAGCGGCGAGCAGTTTCATCACGCTGTCCATTAGTGCGAACAGCACAACTGCCGTGAGCATCGCGGCAATGCCGCGCAGGTTGTTGATTGGCGGAGACAAAGGAAAGTTCGATGCGAAAAAGAGGCATTCTCGCATTGTTTTCTATTGTGGATATGCGCTGTCTATAGACCGCCCTGTTTGCATGCTGACCGCAGTCAATCGAGGGGCGGCCTGCCGGTATGTTTGAACGCCGATGTTTAACGCGAACAATATCGAGCATACATCCGTGCGTCATCATTGATCGGCACGCTAGGCATCACACCTTTCCCTGGGCATAATGATAAAACTCGGTGGCTTGGGCAGTGCTGTTGAACCATGCTTTCGGCACGACTTCAAAAAGCGCGTCTGTGGTGTACAGGAGAAACAGCTCATTGTTCTCCCTTACTTTAACGAGCGATTCCCAGTTCCGATCGCCGTTTCCCCGGTCTGAATGTACCGAGAACCTCTTCGAATCCCAACGATAGGTAATCGGTGCATCGAT